>Ga0210410_10000844_pt1 | contig 30547 bp, 26 predicted proteins | sample IncBWC4MmetaG_FD_161058 | JGI IMG/M metagenome (GOLD analysis project Ga0210410, IMG submission 161058) | Forest soil microbial communities from Barre Woods Harvard Forest LTER site, Petersham, Massachusetts, United States - Inc-BW-C-4-M | ecosystem: Environmental > Terrestrial > Soil >...
AAACCAGGATGGGAGCTTTTTCGTCCCAGCCGGCTTTGCGCAAAGTGTTGCGGGCAAAATCTGGCGGCCGCGGCTCAAAGGTCCAGGCAGTGTCGGCGCCGAGTTCATTGGGGACGCCGAGGCCGGAGAGAAGCTGTTGCGATTCCAGGCTGCGGGTGATCACCAGAGAGTCGCGGGTGTAGCGCCCGCACATCCACGCGATGAGATCGTCCATATGGCCCGCATCCCCGGCGTAGGCGACGGAAAGCTTGTTTTCCGCGGAGGCGAGGCCAAGCGAGCCGATCATCATGGTGGTCAGCGCGTTGGCAAATTTGCTTTTGAACATCGAGCCTTCGCAGGTAACGACGCCGTGATTGCCGTGGACTTCGCGGAAGAGGAACGGGGGGAAAACGTCGGGGAGATGCACCTGGCGCGTGCCTTCGAAATAACCCTGGGTGCGGTCGAAATTCTGCGTCATCACGCTGAAGTCGGCGTTTTCCGCCCCGAGGACGTGGCGAAGCTGGCGCAGCGTTTCCTGCACGCGGACGTCGCTGCCGGTGTTGCGCGTGCCGTTGTAGCCGGCAAAGAGCAGCTTAAGTTTTTCACCGGGCGTCCAGCGCTTGCCGATGCCGAACTTCCAGGCGAAGGTCCGCAGTTCAATCAGGGCGCTGACCCAGGCGACGAGGAGGAAATCGGTCATACGCCGGCTCCGCTTGCGGTTACGACGGCACTATTGCCCGCGTCGGCGGGCCAGGGCTGTGCGGGATATTTGAATTTGTTGGCGCGGCTGAACCGCAGGAGCGGGAACGCATACGAAGAAAATTTTGCGGGCGGTTCGCCCATTTCCTGCACGACGCGGGAATTATCGAACACGGTGTTCCAATCGAGATACGGCCAGAAAACTTTCAGCAAGGAAGCTCCATAGCCAACCGCGCCGCCCTTGAAGGCCAGCCAGTTAACTGTTTTGGAAAACGGCCCGCCAAGCCACGGCTGGTAGCTGGGCTTGGACCATCCGCCAATTTCGGCCAGCGCGTCCGTGAGTTCCTTGTAGGTCTGCGCGCCGGTCCCAGAAGATAGATGATAAATACCGTAGTTCGGTTTTTCCATCTGGTGAATTTTGACGATGGCCCCGCCGACGTAGTTGGCGGGAACGATGTCAATTTTGTCGTTGGGCCGCAGCGGAAGAACGGGGAAACGCGCTAGGGTATCGAATGCCTGCACCATGTCGAATTGCGATGTTTCCGCGCGGTGAGAATCGCCGAGGACGATGGCGGGGCGGAAAATCGTGCGCGTTACGTCGGGAAGAAGCTGCTGGACCATGTGCTCGCAGAATTTTTTCGTGCGGGCGTAAGGATCGTAGTCGGAGCGGTTCCAGTCGATGGAAGCGTCTTCCGTGACCACTTCGTTCTGGCGCTTTCCGGCGACGGCGACGGTGGAAACGTGGGAGTAGCGGCGCAGGCCGTGGCGATCGTGCGCGCGGCGGGCAAGCTGAATGACTTCAAGCGAGCCGCGAAGATTGACGTTGAGGCATTGCTTCTCGGATTTGCGATTGAGAGACGCCGCGCAGTGGAGGACGGAATCGGTGGAATCGACCAGCGCGCGATATTCGTCATCGCCGAGGCCGAACCGCTCGCCGGTGAGATCGCCGCGGAAGATGCGCACGCGGGAGTTCAGGTGTTCCAGGAATTCCGGAAACGTGAAATGGAGTTGCAGCGATTGCCAAAGTCGCTCGCGGGCTTCCTGTTCCGATTTCGCGCGGACGAGGAGATTCAACCGATCCGAGTGGCCGGTGAAGAGGCCCGCCACGAGATAGCTGCCGAGATATCCGGTGGAACCTGTCAGGAAAATAGCCATAGACGGATGACGGCGCTTCAGCGGATCGCCGCGGAAGCTTCCTCCGGTGGCGCCGGCCAGTCGAGCGCGCGCGGCTCGCGAGCCTCCAGCGGCTTCCCTTCCATCAGGGGATAGCACCAGCGGCGGAGAGCCGGTATGTGGATATTAATCCAGTAGTCCCACCAGTCAATGGTTTCCGGCGAAAAGTCGAACATCTTTTTTTCTTCGGGCGAGAGGGCGGCGGAAAGCAGGCGCGCGTTTTCGCATTCGAAGACGTGTTCGTTGTGCAGGATGAAGGGCTCGTAAAGTTCGATGAGCTTTTCGGCGCGGACAAGATCGCGCTCCGCTTTCGCGAGCGGCGGCTTGCTGATGTTGAGCGAAGTAGCCACCTTGTTGATGCGGGAGACGACGGCCTTCTGCATGGGGATGGAGAGGCGTTCGTAGCGCTGCTTGGAAACGGGAATGGTTTCGAACTTCACCTTGAGCCAGTGCTCGATGCCTTGTTGCGTTTTGTAATGCTTGCGGTGGGCGAGGCCGGTGAGCTCGATGGAGCGCGCCATGTTAACGGGATTGATCGCGGAGGTGGCGAGTTGGTAGAGGCGCGCGTGCTTGCGATGGACGAGCGCGGCGGCGATCAGCGTCATGCCGCGCGTGACCATGTCCACGGGGATGACGTCCAGGCATTTCCGCTCGTTCGAAGGAAGCTGCCGGAAATTGGTGCCGAGAAGATAGGAGAGCGGGCCGGAGGTGTTGATGCCTTCGTTCCACCCAGTGAAAGGAGTGCGCTCGGAGCTTTCAACGATGGACGGGCGGACAATGGCGATGGAGAGATTGCGGCCCTGCTGCGCGAGGATGGATTCGCCCAGACTTTTCGTAAAGGTGTAGGTGTTGGGCCATCCGAGATGCTGGGCCCGCTTCATGCCGGCGCGGACGAGACGGTTGCGCACCCAGCGGGCGCGATTGCGCTTCGTAACGGCGTCGAGTTCTTCGGGAGCGACTTTTGAAGGATCGCCGGCGCGGCCAAGCGCCTGGCGACGGAGGGCTTTTGCGAGTTCCGGGCTTGCGGCACGCTCCTCAATACGCTGGACCATTTCGCGGAGCGAGGCGATTTCCTTCTCGGCGTCGAAATCGGGATTGCCGGCGGGATTGTAGTTGGCGCGGAGTTCTTCGTTGACGCGGCCGTCGCGCATGCCGACGACGTAACAGGTGGAAAGATGCATCAGGCCGGCGTGGTCGCACTTGCGCAGGAAATCGAGCAGGTAGCGTGTGGAATCGACGTTGGAGGAAAGCGCGTCGCGCAGGTCGGGATTGAAATCGGTGAGGCCGGCGCTGTTGGCGATGACGTCGAGAGACCGCTGGAGGCGCGATTGCGTCGCGGCATCGAGTCCCAATCCGGACTGGCTGACGTCGCCTTCGACCACTTCCACTTTTTCGCGGAGAAAGGCAGCGAGCTTTGCGCCGTGAATTTCCTGCAGGGGGTCAAGCGTCGGAGACTCCTCGACGATTTTTTCGAAACGCCGTTGCGCGGACGTAGTGCGATTCCGGCGGATGAGCAGCGTGATTCTGCCGATATCCGGAATTTTTTCGAGCAGGTCCACCAGCCAGACCTTGCCGATGAAGCCCGTGACTCCGATGAGCATCAGGTGCTTACCGGCGAGCGAGTCGCGGACCGGCAAGCGGGGAACTTGCGGCGTGCTGCTCAAGCGCTCGACCGAGGTTCGCGAGGGGAGTTGCGATCGAAGCGCGGCTTGCACGGCGGTGTCGAGCAGCTGCGGGCTCCCTTTCCATCCGAGTTGCGCGAGCAGTTTTTCTTTTGCGATGCGTCCGTCGGCGGAACCGCTGGCGAGCCATGCAAAGGGGCCGCGCGGGCGAATCACCGGTTCGCAGAGCCGCCCGGTGGTTTCGCCGTCACGAAATTCCAGGCGATTGGCGATGAATCCTTCGGCGCCGAAATATTCGGTCATCGGGCGGAGGATGTGTTCCAGAAGCTGGCTGACGAGAATAACGCGTTCGCTGCCGCGGACGGCTTCGATCAGCTTGTCCACGGCATCACGCCGCATTTTGGGTTTCAGCTCGTACTGGAAATACTCTTCGCCGAGAAGATCAAGGCGGTCGCGCGTGATGCCGCTGAGAACACTGTGAAGCAGGCGTGTGGCGAAGGTAGGGCTGGCGAGATACGCGGGCGGGCGAAGGACGCCCATGGCGAGCGTTCCACCTCGGCGCACCCAACGCTCCAAAAAACTCTGGCTGTTCCAATTGAAGAAACCGACGCTGCGCAGGGCGCTGATTTCCAGCAGCGAACCTTCGACTCGCCAATACGTTGCGCCGGGCACACGCCCGGATTCACCGCGACTCTGATTGGACGAAGCTGAAGACATTTTTCAGATGAACTATGTAATCCGGCCAAACTGGGGGGAGGGCAGTCCTTATGAGCGGCAAAAGGCTCCCCTCGGGAGAAGCTGTTTATAAAAACTTGATTGCCCCGGCTGACCTCACGCTTTCAGGCCCCCAACCCGTGTGTCCGGGAAACTACGAATCATTAAAATTATCATCCCGAACAAGTTCTAGCAACCGACTTGACAGTCAAATCGGCAGTCGAATTAAAAATGCGCCCGCCGCAGACGGGGGCCGCGATAAAGGCGGAACGGACGGGTAGCGCCGGCATCCTGCCGGCAAGCGCTGGCCGCCAAGATGGCGGCACTACATCAGACTCACCGCTTGCCGCTGCGGTACCAGTGTTCGATGGTTTGCATGGCGGGTTTGTTCCAGGGAGTGTGGGAGGCGTCGGTGGGGCCGCCGTAGCCGTTGGTGCCGACTTTCCACCAGTAAACCCCCAAGAACCAGGGTTTTTCGTAGAAGGCGGAGAGCAGTGCGTCGTAGCTCCTAGCCTGGATTTCTAAATCCACGGGACGGGAGGAATCATCATAGGGGAAGCGGTTGGCTTCGGCGACGCTGGGGAAGCCAGCTTCGGTGAAGAGGACCGGCTTTTGAAAGCGCCCTTGCACCGCCGAGATTTTTTCGACCACCGCGGCCATGGAGAGGTCATCGGGTAGCGGATAGTATTCGTCGAGACCGATGTAGTCCAGCGCGTCCCAGAATTTGATGGATTCGAATTCGGCGCCGAAGTTGGCGGCGTAGGTGAGCGGCCCGGGATAAAGTTCGCGGGCGCGGGCGATGAGTTTGCGCCAGGCCTGCTCGTTGCCGGACATTCTTTCGAATTCGACGCCGACGCAGAAAACGTCGGCATGGATGGCGGCAGCAAGTTGCGCGTAGTGCTCAAGAAAAGGCTGGTATTGCGCGAACCACTCCGAGTTTTCGGCCGCGCCGGGGAAATTGATGTCCGCGGGATTTCCGCCGTGCATCCAGAGCTGCGGCTTCAGCAGCACTTTCATGCCGAGAGAGTGCGCGACGCGGGCAAGCTGCGCGATGCCGGCATCGCCCTCCCATCGTGTATTCCATCCGCGGACTCTGGGCTCCTTGGTAGAAGCGAATCCGTACGGCACCAGCGCGATGGAGTTGATGCCGTGGGCAGGAAGCTTCTTAAGCATTTCGACCGCGGCATCGTTGCCATAGAAGGCAGGAAATTCCGCGGTGAAATTCACGCCGCGCTGGAAAAAGTATTTCGGATAGGGAGTCTTGGCAGCAGGATCGGGAATGGTGGCGAGGCGGGTTTCGAGTTCGCGAGCATGCTTTCTGGCGACGGCGCGGTAAGTGTAGAACGCGCCGAAGGAAAAAAGAATCGCGAGTAGACAGCGGATGCCGAGGAGTCTGAGCCAGCGCATGGGTGAAGAGAGATTGTGATGCGGATCGGCAAGGCTGGCAAGGGGATCTCCCAAGCGTGGGCATTTACCGGTTCGGAAACAGAGCCGCTCGGCGCTGTTATCAGCGAGCCTGGCAGGCGACAGTGATTGCGCTCCAATGGCCGCTCCGGAAGCGCTGGCGATAATGTCGACATCCTAAAGTTTTCTTATCCAATTTGCAGTCGGAGGTACAACATGAAGTCTTTCAAAATTTTGAGTATGCCAGTGATCCTGCTGGGCTTTACAGGAGCCCTGATTCTCTCTCCCACCAGCAAAGCGCAGGAAGGGTTCGATCATTTTACGGGCACGAGTGTCCAAAATGTTTACGAACCCGTGGCGAGCAAGCCGGCTCAGCCTGCCGTAAAGCAAATGCCCGCAGCCGTGCAAGCGCGGAAGCAGCCGACCGGCTCTGCCTCGCCTCTGCAACGCACCGCGAAGCGTGGCGCTTCCCTGCCCCCGAAGCCCGAAGCCCAGGCGATCCAGGATAAGCGCAAGCCCGTCCCAACCGAGCCAAAAAAGCCGTAAGCGGAGCGGGAGGGCAGCGCCCTTCACGGATTGGACGATCGTGCCGACAAAGTGAGAAGCGGGGAGAAGAGAGTGGCAAAAGGAAGACTTAAGAGCGGTGGGCTAGTTTCAGATAATTCGAGTTACCGGGGTTAGGAAGAAAAACTGCGGTCCCTAAGCTCTCAGCCATGATATAAAGGGCCGATTTTGTAGCGACAGCGATTGAACTGTTTCTCCTCCGACCCCATGATGTTTCGACTTCTTGCTGGTCACAGATTTATGACGCTTTTGACCTGCATGTGCCTGTCAGTAGGCACTAGCTTACTGCTGGCGCAGGAAAAGCAAGGCATCAGTCCCAGAGAAATACAAGATATCCGCACTGTCAACGACCTCCAACTTTCGCCCGATGGTCATCGGGTTGCCTATGCCCTTCGTGACTTGCAGGAAGCCAAAAGCCTGAAGGAAGGCGCTCAAAATAGAGTTTGGGTCGTGAAGACAGACGGCACTGAAGTTCCGCAAGAACTGGCCAAGAATCTAAAGAACGCTGGATTTCCTCGTTGGGCACCTGACGGACATTCGTTAGCCTTCCTTTCCGAGGGCGTCCAATCGTCTGACAACAAAGAGGAACCAGGAAATCAAATCTATTTGTTACGAGGCGAGAGTACGAAGCCAGAAAGACTGACTACTACAAAGGGGGGAGTCGGGTGGTTCGAGTGGTCTCCAGACAGCAAACTGATTGCTTTTGTGACGCGAGGTCAGAAAAGCGAAGCAGACTTAAAGAAGGAATCCGAAGGAGATGATGCATTTGATGTAGATAGAAATGTGCCATTTAGTCAGTTATGGGTTCTGTCGCTCGCCGACGGGAGCGTAGTGCAGGTGCCTCAGCAAGGTTTTGAAATTAAGACTTTTGCTTGGTCACCAGACGAATCGGAATTTGCTGCGTTCATCGTTCCAACGCCAATTCTGAATGATGCGTTCCATCCTTCGCTCGTTGTCATAGACCGGGCAACAGGAAAGGTGGTAAGGACGCTGAGCAAGAAGGCCGGGCTACTTCCGACTTTACAATGGTCGCCGAATGGACAATTCATCCTGTTCAACGAATTGTCGCAGCCACCGCCAAATAGCATCTGCTCTTGGTACTTTGCTACCGTTCCTTCGGCGGGAGGTCCAGTTCGACCAATCTTGAGAGACCAGCCTTTCGACGTTCTCGACGCACAATGGTCGCCTGATTCTATCCACGTGGTCGCACAGATTCTTGCAAACACGCAGGGGTACCTTGCAAGCGTTGACACACGGGATTCTACCTTCGTGAAACTTACAGATGTTTTTACCTCACGTGGAGATTTCACCTTCAGTACCAACGGTCAGCTCACAGCGTATCTGAATCAGACAACGACTTCCCCCAATGATGTGTGGATTGTGGGGAGCGATAAGTCCGCAACCAAACTGACAAATTTGAACCCTCAGATTTCGCGATGGAAACTGAGCCCTGTTACGGTGGTGCGGTGGAAAGATACCCAGGATGGCCTTGACCTCGACGGTTTGTTAGTTACACCGCCGGGATTTCAAAAGGGTCACCGCTACCCCACCATAGTCCAAGCGCACACTGGGGACAGTGCATGGTCGAGAGGTTGGTTGGCAAGTTGGAGCGACTGGGCACAACTTCTCGCATCCCATGGATACGTGGTCTTCCTTCCAAACACGCGAGGTGTCATAGGAAGAGGAGTAAAGTTTCATGATATGGGTTCCAACGGGGGTGGACTCGCTGTTCAGGACCTATTAGACGGCGTGGATTACCTCGTGTCCGAAGGTATCGCCGACCCAACTCGACTCGGTATCGGAGGATGGAGCAATGGTGGCAATGCGACGATGTACGCAATAACGCGTACTCCCCGATTTAAAGCAGCCATAGTTATTGCAGGAGTCTCTGATTTCTTCAGCTTTGTAGGCACTTCCAGCATCGGAAATCCCACCATCGACCTTCGCTTTAAGGGCGTTGGCCCGTACACGGACCGTGGACCCTACGACAAAGAGTCGCCGATCAGCAACGTTGCAAAATGTAAGACGCCCACCCTCCTGCTCTACGGTGCAGAGGACACGTTTGTCCCTGCTGGCCAAGGATTTCAATTCTATTACGCACTGAAGCGGCTCGGCGTTGAGGCTGAAATGGTGACCTACCCCCGGGAAGGTCATGGATTCTATGAGCCATACCACGGAATTGACGTGCAAACCCGGGTGCTGAACTGGTTTGACATGCACCTGTTGAAGTAAACGGCAGAACTGGCTAAGTCTGCTTAACGCGCTGACTTCAAACTGGCGCCTCACGCGAGAAAGAGCTGGCACAGGCCGGGCAAAAAGCCAGCGTCTGGACTATGAGAATTAGACGCCCCAGCCGTATTTTTCGGCGTGTTCGAAGGTGCGCTGCATTTCGTCGTGCAGCATGTCGTTGAAGACGGAGCAGGCAACAGTTTTCTTGCCGGGTTCGGCGATGTCGGGCGTGCGGACGCCGGTGTTGAGGACGCGAACGAGCGACTGTTCGGCCCAATCGGCTTCGAGGTTCAGGCCGAAGGTGTCGCGCAACATCATGGTGGCGCTCAGGATGGCACCGATGGGATTGGCCATGTCTTTTCCGGCGAGGCCTGGCGCGGAACCGTGGATCGGCTCGAACAGCGGCGCGCCGGTGCCGAAGCTGGCGGAAGGAATCAGGCCGATGGAGCCGACGAGCGCCGCCGCGGCATCGCTCAAAATATCGCCAAACATGTTGGTGGTGAGCATCACATCGAACTGCGTGGGCTTCAGCGTGAGCTGCATCGCGGCGTTGTCGACATACATGTGCTCTAGCTTCACGTTGGGATAGACGGTGCCCATGGCGCTCACGGTGCGGCGCCAGAGTTGCGAGCTCGAGAGGACGTTGGCCTTGTCCACGGAGATGATGCGGCGCGAACGGGCCTCGGCGCGCGCAAAAGCGAACGTGGCGATGCGTTCGATTTCGGGGGTGGAATAGGATTCCGTGTCGAAGGCGCGCTCCACGCCATTCTCTTTGACGCTGCCGCGCTCGCCGAAATACATGCCGCCGGCCAGTTCGCGAACGATTTCCATATCGAGGTCGCCGAGCCGGTCCGCTTTCAGCGGAGAAATGCCGCGAAGGGGTTCTAACAATTTCACGGGACGCAGATTGACGTAGAGGCCGAGCCCCTTACGCAGGTCGAGCAGGCCATTTTCGGTGCGCTTGCCGACGGGAAGCGAATCCCACTTGGGGCCGCCGACCGCGCCGAGGAAAACCGCGTCGGCTTTCTTGCAGGCGTCCAGGGTTTCGCTGGGAAGCGGCGTGCCGGTCTTGTCGATGGCCGCGCCGCCGACGGGCATCTCCACAAACGTGAACTGGTGCTGAAATTCGCGCGCGCATTCCTGGAGAACGTTGGCGGCGGAACGCGTAACTTCCGGACCGATGCCGTCACCGGGAAGAAGGACGATCGTCTTTTTCAACTTCATGGCCTGGACACCCCGAGATTAATTCTTAAATTGTAGCTCAGGACTTCGAGGCCTGAGGCTTTTCCTTGCTACGGCACGACCGCGCCCGCGTTATGAAAACCCTCGCCCCTGAAGGGGCGAGCTACAGGTCTTAAGCGGCCGACGAGGCTTCGTTTGCCGAGGCAACGGCTTTGCGGCGGATGACCTCATGCGCGATGGCCATCAGGTCGCGCGCGCGAACCTGCTTGGACTCATCGGCGAGCGACGTAACACGCCGGTAGCACTCCGCGAGTTCCGCGTCAGATGCGTCGTAGCCCAGTTCCTTGAGCGACTGCCGCAGCGCGTTGCGGCCGGAATGCTTGCCGAGAACGAGCGAGCGCGACGGCACGCCGACGGCTTCCGGAGAAATAATTTCGTAGGTGAGCGGGTTCTTGATGATGCCGTCCTGGTGGATGCCGGCTTCGTGAGCGAACGCGTTGGCGCCAACGACGGCTTTGTTGGGCGCGATCACCGCCCCGGTGATTTCGCTGAGCAGGCGGCTGGACTTGTAGAGTTCCTTCAGATTGAGTTTCGTGGCCACGCCAAAGCTGTCCTTGCGCACGGCCAACGCGACGGCGATCTCTTCCAGCGCGGCATTCCCGGCGCGTTCGCCGATTCCGTTAACGGTGCATTCAATCTGGCGCACGCCTGCGCGAACCGCGGCCAGCGAGTTGGCGACAGCGAGGCCGAGGTCGTCGTGGCAATGGGCGCTCAGGGTGATGTGCTCGGGATCGCCCAGGTGTTCGCGGACTTTCAGGAACATCGCGCCGTATTCTTCCGGCACGGCGTAGCCGACCGTGTCCGGCAGGTTCAGAACCGTTGCGCCGCTTTGGACCGCAACCTGGCACGCCTTGCAGAGAAATTCAATCTCGGTGCGGCCGGCGTCTTCCGCGGAAAACTCGATCTCTTCGACGTAATTGCGCGCCAGCTTGATCATGGAGCCGATGGCTTCGAGGGCCTGCTCGCGCGTCAGATGCAGCTTGGCCTGAAGGTGCAGGTCGGAGGTGGCAAGAAAAACGTGCATGCGCGGCGATTTGGCGGGCTTCAGCGCCTCGACGGCGGCGAGGATGTCATCCTTGCGGGCGCGGGCGAGCGCGGCGATGGGAACGTCGCGAACTTCCTTCGCAACGGCCTGCACGGCTTCGAGATCGCCACGGGAGGCAATCGGGAACCCGGCTTCAATAATGTCCACGCCCAAGGCCGCAAGCTGGCGGGCCATGCGGATCTTTTCCTCGGTATTCATGGAAAAACCGGGCGATTGTTCACCGTCGCGGAGGGTAGTATCAAAGATTCGTACGTGGCTCATAGCTACTCCCAGACATTAGCTACCAGTAACGCATGGGCGGGGGTTCTAGTCCAATTTATCTTCATTCTGCAATTGATAATTCTATCTTATACTAGGGTTTAGGGTAGCGGCGCCCCCTGCACCCCTGCCGGGCAAGCCGAGACCCTGAAATCCACCCCTGCCGAGGGTTTGCCTGAGCTGCCCTCCGATTTGAGGCTTACGCATGGATCTTGGCGAATTACAGGTATTTTTGACCGTTGCGAAGGAAGGCAGCTTCTCCCGGGCGGCGGAGCGTCTCTACCGGACGCAGCCGGCGGTCAGCCTGACCATCCGCAAGCTGGAAGATTCGCTGGAACAGCCGCTGTTTGTGCGCGGGGCGCGGCCGGTGCGCCTGACGGATGCGGGGACCCTGCTGCGGGATTACGCCGAACGGCTGCTGAACTTGCGGGACGAGGTCAAGAAAGGGCTTGCGGAGCTGGAAGGGCTGAAGCGCGGCGAGCTTTCGCTGGGCGTGAATGAAAGCTCGATCCACGCACTTCTGCCGGCACTGGCCGCTTTTCGCGCGGCGCATCCCGGCGTGCAGGTTCGCGTGCACCGCATGTTTTCCCGCGACATTCCGCACGAGGTGGTGAATTACCGGCTGGACCTGGGAGCGGTTTCCTTTATACCCCGTGACGCGCAACTGCAGGCCACGGAAATCCTGAAAGACGAGTTGACGCTGGTGGTGCCGCCGAAGCATCCGCTGGCCAAGCGCAAGGAAGTGGATGTGGAGGAGCTGGGGAAGGAAGCGTTCATCGCGCATATTGTTGAATCGCCATTCCGGCGAAAGGTGATCGAGCTGTTTGCGCGCCATCGCACGGCGCTAGATATGCCGATGGAAATGCCGACGATCGAAAGTATCAAGCGATTCGTACAGATGGGAATGGGCGTGGCGATCGTGCCGCGGATGTGCGTGACTTGGGAAGTGGAACACGGGTGGCTAAAGGAAGTGCGCATTAAACAGTTGAGCATTCCGCGGCATCTTTACATCATCTCGCGGCGCGGGGCGCGGCTGCCGCATACGGCGGCGGAGTTCATGCGGTTGCTGAAGAAAACTTGATCCTGTTGCATCGAACCTGTGCTTGGAATTATCAAACGAAAGCGGGGCCCGGACTCGGGTGAAACAATGCGGGGCGGAATGCCTTGTGATATGAATCACTCGCGGAGGGGCGCAGCCTCCAGTATCCTTGTGATTTGACGAACGGGCCGGAGAATATCCCGATTTATCCATGATCAGCGGACTAACCATACTGGCGATTGGCTTCTTCCTGGGGATGCGGCATGCCACGGACCCTGATCACGTGATTGCAGTTTCCACGATCATCAGCCGCGAGCCGTCGCTTGGCCGGGCAGGCTGGATCGGCGCGCTCTGGGGACTGGGTCATACGCTGACGATTCTGCTGGTCGGGGCGGCGATTATTCTTTTTAATGTGGCTATTCCGGTGCGCGTCGGCCTGACAATGGAGTTCGCGGTGGGGCTGATGCTCATCCTGCTGGGCATTCTAAACCTCACCGGAGTGACGCGCTGGTTGAGCGAAAAATTTTCACCCGCGCATCCGAGCGTCACCGGGGAGCATGTGCACATTCATGAGCACGGGACGCGCTTGCACTATCACTGGCATTCGCACCAACCTTCTGCGGAACATCATGGCGAGGCCCTTGCGACACCGGGATGGCTGCGCGGCCCGTTTGCCAAGCTGGGAATTTTCCATTCGCTGCGGCCGCTGCTGATCGGCATCGTGCATGGCCTGGCGGGTTCCGCGGCGGTGGCGCTGCTGGTGCTGACCACAATTCATGATCCGCGCTGGGGTGTCTTCTACCTTCTTATTTTTGGGGTGGGGACGATCGCGGGGATGATGCTGATTACCGTGGCGCTGGCGCTACCTTTTTCGTATGCGGGAACGCGCTTCGCCTGGGTAAATCGCGGCCTGGTTACCGCATCCGGACTGCTGAGCCTCTGCTTTGGATTATTTGTTTCCTACCAGATCGGGTTTGTGGACGGGTTGTTCACGAACCACCCAAACTGGACGCCGCGGTAGATCCTCTAAAAAGTGAATGGGTAGCGCCGGCATCCTGCCGGCGTTGAGACTTTGCTTTGCGCTTGCCGGCAGGATGCCGGCGCTACCTGCTCAGGCCTTTTTTACGGCGGCGTCTTCGACGGTTTTGTAGATGGGCAACAGGTTCTGGAGGCCGGCCACAGTCACGACTGCAGTGGATTGCGGTTGCAGCGCGGCCAGGCCGAACTCCTTGCCCTGATTCCGCCGGCTGACGAAGAGCGAAACCAGCGCTCCCACTCCGGCGGAATCGAGAAAGCTCACTCCGCTGAGATCGAGGATGACGCGCTGCGCCGAATCCGCGCGAAGCTTGGGCAGAAATTCGTTCACGGTTTCAATGCTCAGCTTGCCACTCGCGGCGTAAATTGTGAGCGTTTCGGTGCTGTTGGGGAGTTTTTCAACGTCGAGTCTAAATGGCGGCATAAGCTTCCGAATCTATCCGAATATAGAAGATACCTGCATTAACATTCATTCACAGACATTAAACCCAGAGTTTTCATTTGAAAAGGGGTTCTTAGGGAGCAAGCGGCGGGGTTAAGGGTGGGCCGTTCCCATTTTGGGACTGCGCTCCGGGAAACACCCGCAAGCCGTTCCAATTTGGAACATAGCCGCGCTCCTATTTACTATTCGTTTTATACACTTTTAGTTGACGCTTTGATTACACCAAGCTAGTCTCGCTGCAGGTTTCCCTCTTCTCTCGTTTACAGGCTGAACCCCGCGTTCAGCGCAAGGAAGTCTGGAATGAATCCACGCCCTTCCGGCGGCAGATGCCGCTACTGTGCTATCGCGTTTTGCTTCGTTGCCGCACTCGCCTGCTTTCCCGGAATTTTCCCCGCCGCCGCTCAAACGCCGCAGCCGTGGCTGTTCGTGGAGACGGTCGCAAAGGGAAACGCCACCGGCGGGCTTACGTTCCTGCGCGACGATTCGACCGGCGCGCTGACACTTCTGGCGAACTCGCAGACATCGTTCACAAATCCTTGCGCACCAGCGGCGATCGATCCCAAAGGGCGTTTTCTCTACGGATATTGCGCGAACGGGCTTTCGATGTATTCGGTGAACGCGAGTACCGGCGCGGCAAATGAGGTGGCGACATCGCCCTTTCAGGCGTCCACGGGACAGTTTGATGTGCTGCTGCTCGCGGAGAGTTCGGGGCAATTTGTTTGCCTTCTGAAATCGGATCTGCTGGCGGCTCCGGCTACCAGCACCCTGACGCTGGATACTTTTCATGTGGACGCGGCAACACCCGGATTGGTGCCCGTCAGCAGCCAGACCCTGCCGGTACAAGGCGAGTGGGTGGCCGGCGGCGCCGTGGGAGATCCGAATGGCCATGGCATCGCGATTCTGATCAACCAGTCCCCGACCCCGCCGGCCCAGTTTCCAAACGCGCTGCTGTATCTGATCACGTTCGATCCGGTCACCGGGGTCGCGACGCTGGACCCTGGCGGCGGAACGGTCATCGGCAGCCGCGCTCTGGGCGTTCGAATCAGCGCACGGGGAAATTACCTGGCTCTGGGATACGGCGCGAGCCGCGCGTCACTTTCGATTTACCAGATTAATCCGACCAATTTTGCTTTAACGTCACTGGGTACCCAGGACCTGGGGTCCGAGCAAAGTCCGAGCGGCGTCGATCAGATGTTCCCGAGCAGGATCTTTTTCGATCCCACGGGGCAGGTGACGTACGTACAGTTGCCGCTGGCGGGCCCGTCGAATTGCGTTGATTGTTTCGAAGTGATGGACACCGGCACATTTCTGGTGCTGCCGTCGTCGCCAATGCCCGTCAGCAGCACAATCTTCCTGGCCGGGTTGGATAATCCGCAAGCTTCCTTTACTTATGGCGCAAGTTCGGCCAATGGTCTTTTCGGAATCAATGTCTATGAGGTTGATCCGGGAACCGGGTTGCCAAGCCAGCCGGCGGCGATCAGCCAGCCGTTTTTCCAGCAGTCCACGCAAATCGTGCCGGTGGTTGCGTCGCTGGGCCCCGCGGGTGGGCAAAACGCTGTGGGGCCGGTGCTGACGCCAAGCGCATTGAGCCTGACTTTCCCGGACACGGTTACGGGGCAGAAAAGCACTTCGCAGGCGATCACACTGACCAGCAGCGGAGATCAATCGGTGAGTTTTCAATCCATTTCCGTCAACGGCGCCAACCCGGGCGATTTTCAGGAAAACGACAATTGCATTTCGACTGTGGTGCTGCAGCCAAAGCATTCCTGCTCCGTTTTTGTTGTTTATGCCCCGACGAGTGTCGGCTCAAGTGTGGCGACGCTGAACGTGATGGACAGCGCGGTGGGCAATCCGCAGCAGTATGGGCTGAGCGGGACGGGCATTGCACCGCCTGCACCGGCGCCCGCGGTTACGCTGAACCCCGCGGGATCATTTAATCTTGCGGGAACGACGCCGCTGGGCGCCACCGCCGTGGCGCAAAATCTGGCGGTTTCGAACACCGGCACAGCTCCGCTGCATGTGACCGCGATTGGCGTGAGCGGATTGAACGCCGGTGATTTTTCCGTGACGGGATCAAACTGCCTGGCGACGGCAGTGGCGGTAGGTGCGACCTGCGTCATCCCGGTAACGTTCGCTCCGTCGGCGCCGGGCATTCGAACAACGACGCTAACGCTCACGGACGACGCGGCGAGTTCGCCGCAACTGGTAACGATCAACGGCACAGCAGTCACTGCGGTTTCGATTGCCGCGGCTGCCGGAGCGACACTGAGCGCATCCGTAAGCGCCGGCCAGACGGCTCTGTTCAACCTGCAAGCCATGCCGGCAGCGGGATTCAGCGGGTCGCTGGCGTTTGCGTGTTCGGGGGCGCCGACGGGGGCGAACTGCAGCGCGCCGGGCATAACGGTGGCAAACGGGGCGCCCGTGAATTTCACGGTGACAGTGACGACCAGCGGCACAGCAGGGATGGGTCCCGGCGTTCCTTGGCGTATCCCAACTGTGCGGCAGTATCCTCTCGTGGCGGCGACACTGCTCTTTCTGTTGTTGGCTAGCTGGTTTTATCCGCGAAGACACGCGCGAAGAACAATTTCCTCGGCCGCACTGGATTGGAAGAGAGTAGCCGCGCTTGCCTTCCTTGCCATTCTGCTGAACGGTTGCGGTGGCGGTAACGGCGCGAGTTCGGTGGTACAACAACCGCCGCCACCATCGGGCGTAACCACACCCTCCGGGACGTACACGCTAACGGTTGCGCCGTCGGTGACGCCCGCGGGTTCGACGAAAAGCTTCCTGCTTTCGCCGATTTCCTTAACCCTGGTTGTTAAATAAGGCGATCACCTGTAGCTCGCCCCTTCAGGGGCGAGGGTTTCCATCGCGCGGACGAGGTCGTGCCGTTGCGATGAAAACCCTCAGGCCTGAAGGCCTGAGCTACAGCGCGTCGTTGTTCTACTTGCTGTAGCTGATGCGATAGATCACGTTGGCGCCGTCGTCGCTGACCAGCAACGCGCCGTCGGACGCAACCGTGACTCCAACCGGGCGGCCGTTCACGTCTGGCCCGCCGGGATTGGGCACGAAGCCCGTGAGGAACGGCACCGGATCCGCCGAGGCTTTTCCATCCTTGAATCCAACGAAAGCAATCTGATAACCCGCCCTGGAAGCGCGATTCCAGGAGCCGTGTTCGGCCAGGAAAACGCCGCCCCGGTAGGAATCCGGAAATTGCTGCCCGGTGTAAAACGCGAACTGCAGCGGCGCAACGTGTGCGCCGAGCAGCACATCGGGAATGATGGCCTTGGCCACAAGCTCGGGTTTTTGCGGCTTAACGCGGGGATCGACATTATCGCCAATGTAGCTGTAGGGCCAGCCGTAGAAACCGCCGTCATTCACGGAAGTCAGATAGTCGGGCGGAAGATTGTCCCCGAGCTCATCGCGCTCGTTGACCGAAGCCCAGACCGCCCCGGTGACCGGGTCAACAGCGAGGCCGACCGCGTTGCGCAAGCCCGAAGCGAAGATGCGCGAATTCTTCCCGTCTGGATCGCAGACGAGAATGGCGGCGCGGCGCTCATCTTTTTCAATGTCGATGTTGGTGGAAGAGCCGACGCTGATATAGAGATGCTGGCCATCTTTGCTGAAGGCGATGGTGCGCGTGGAGTGGCCGCCATAGGGCGGGAGATCCAGGACGTGTTCGGCTTCGCCGAGCCGCTTGGAGGTTTGTTTGTCGTAACGGAAGCGGACGACTTCACCGGTGTTGCCGACGTAGACATAGTCGTCGTGAAAGGCGAGGCCGAAAGGGCGCTTCAGATCGCCGGCAAACACTTCTCGCTGCGAAGCGCCGCCGGCGTGCTGAGGATCGCGGAGAATAATAACCTCGCCCGCGCCGGTGTCGGCGGCAAAGACGTCACCATTCGGCGCGGTGGTCAGAAAACGCACGTGCTTGAAGCCTTGCGCGAAAACATTCACACGAAAACCTGCCGGGACCGTGGGAAGAAAATCCTTTGGCGGCTTTACTCCTGAGGGGCCGTTGCCGGCCGATTTCGTGGCGAATGGCGGCGGAAGTTGCGGCTTTTTCCCATAGGTTACCTGGGCCGAAGCAGGCTGCAGGAATATAAAAGCGGTGACAACAACGGACAGAGACGCACTGCGCAGCGACATGTATTCTCCAAAAATGAGTTTGCGAGCTTTCGTGATTAGACGCAGCCGGAAGGAATGCCGTTTCCAGCCCGAGCAAGCCGGGTGCATAGAATACACCGAGCAAAGAAAACTAGGAATGAGCGGAAGCAGCCGGCTGAAACAGGACAGTGCGCATGGAGACGCTGCCAAACTCGATGCCTTCGTAAGGATAGGTGGCTCGGTCTTGCGCATCCGTGGCGGAAACGCAGTAGAGAATCGGGGCATAGTGCTCGAGCGTGGGATGCGCTTCAGCCAGGAGATTTGTCCCCCAATGTTCGGGAGCGCCAAGTTTTTCCGTGTCGCGTTGCTCGATGGCCTGCTTGACGTTTTGATCGAATTCGGTGGCCCACGGATAAGCCTCGTGCGGCAATTCCCAATTCATTTTGTGGAGATTGTGAACCAGGTTGCCGCTGCCGAGGATCAGGATGCCGCGGTCGCGCATTTTCTGCAGTTCGCGCCCTAGCGCGAGGTGCTCGGTAAAGGTGCGCGTCTGATCGAGGCTTACCTGAAACACGGGGACATTCGCCTCCGGATTCATGTGGCGCAGGACGCTCCAGGCGCCATGATCGAGTCCCCATTTCTGATCGGGAGCCAAATGATGCTCGAAGGCCAGGCGCTTGGCTTCTTCGGGAGCGCCGGGAGCGGGATACTGCACTTCGTAAAGCGGCTTCGGAAAGCCATAGAAGTCGTGAATGGTGCGCGGCCATTCGGCGGTGAGCACCTGGCTGCCGCGAGTGACCCAATGCGCTGAAACGACGCAGATTGCCTGTGGGCGAGGGAGGCCGCGCCCCAACTGCTCGAGAGCGCGAGTGAAGGCGTTGGACTCGATCGCGTTCATGGGCGAACCGTGTCCGACGAAGAGGACCGGCATTTTTGCGGGAGCTGTGTGGTTGGGCATGGGCATGAAACCAGTGATTCTCGAAGGAATTTAGAGTATAAGATGCTGTGTAACTTCCCCTGGGGGTTCCCACTCTAACCGGGTGGATGCGAAAAACTCGGCCCCGTCCCCGAAGTAGTGTAGCGCTGAGAAGCGTAAATCCATCGGGCGGCATCCAACAAGGTATATTGCTGTGGCAAAGGCGAGCCGGATATTTCGGCAGAGCCGGTCGGGAGCACAATAATGCGGAAATTCGTTCGGATCTTCTCATTCGGAATCGTTGCGGCTGCACTGGTAATGTTTGCGGCGTTCAACTCGAGGGCCAAGGCGCCCCGGGCGAATTCAACTTTTCCCAGGCCGGCGCTGGATCAGCCGGTGGCGCCGACAAAAGGCAAGGAAGTGGCGGTGATTTCCGGCGGCTGCTTCTGGGGGATTCAGGCGGTCTACGAGCACACCCGGGGCGTGATCTCCGCGACCTCTGGCTACACGGGCGGGACGGCGGACACCGCGCAGTATGAGGTGGTCAGCAGCGGCAAGACCGGCCACGCCGAAAGTGTGAAGGTGGTGTTTGACCCTTCGGAAATTACCTACGGCCAGATCCTGATGATTTTCTTTTCGGTCGCCCACAATCCAACGGAACTGAACAAGCAGGGGCCGGACTGGGGAACCCAGTACCGCTCGTCGATATTTTATGGAAGCCCTGAACAGAAGAAGATCGCGGACGCGTACATTGCGCAATTGAATGGCGCGAAGATTTATTCCAGCAAGATTATGACGCAGGTGGTGCCGCTGAACGGGTTTTATCCCGCGGAGGGCTATCACCAGGACTACCTGAAGCACCACACCGACAACCCGTATATCGTGATCAACGATTTGCCGAAGATTCGGAATCTGAAGAAGCAATTCCCCGAACTCTACAAGGAAAATTAATCCTGTAGCTCGCCCCTTCAGGCCCGAGCTACACCTTCGGGCGTTCCGTGATGAGTTTGCCTTCCGCGCCGGGCAGCGGGCTTTTGTTCGCGCTGGCCGGCAAATCGCGCAGCAATTCCTCCAGGCCCTGATACGCGTAAATTGTGGGCGCGTGCTGCTGCATCAGGCCGCCGGTGTCCGCGGTTGGGCCGTAATTGCTATGCAGATCGCGCGCCAGCATGCGGAGCATAGCCATCTGCTGGCCGCGATGATGCGCGGTATGCGCAATGCGGCGGGTCATCACCCAGGCGACGGAGCGCTTCACGCCAAAAAATGTGGTCGCACTTTCCCACCAGAATTCGTCGCGCGCTTGCATCACGGCGAGCCGTTTCGCGCTGTCTTCGGCGTACCGGCGGATGAATTCGACGCGCGTCTCCTGCGCGGGCAGCGGCGGCGCGGCAACGTCAACCGCAAGCATCGTGCGAAGCCAGAAATCCTCACTGACGCACTGATGGACCATATGCTCGTGGACACTTCGTCCTCTGGGATCGCCTGCGTTTGGACGAAATTCCAGATCCGTATCGCGAAATTCGCTCCACACGCTTAAAACCTTGATGCGTTCCGTGGCATACGTCTCCAGCAGGAAGTCATAACGCACGAAGCACCTCCGTAAAATCGACGGCCAATTGGATGCGCGAGGGCATCGGACAGGCCAGAATATTACTCCATTTTTAAATTTGGATTTCCTTCTTGACTTGCCCGCCACCGGGGAGTATTCAGGAACTCCACGCGCAGAGTGAACTGTGAAGTTCCCTCCCGTTGCTTCAACCTCCCTGCGCGCCCAACCCGAAAAATCCAAAGGAGGAATTATGTGCGCTCTTAAAGCAGTTCCTGAAGGTTTTCATACCATCACTCCCGCGATCGTTTGCAAGGGTGCGGCGCGGGCGATCGAGTATTACAAGGAGGTATTCCACGCCAAGGAGAAAGTCCTCATGCCGGGGCCGGGTGGCCTGGTCATGCATGCCGAACTGCAGATTGGCGATTCCAACCTGATGCTGAGCGACGAATTCCCCGGGATGAACAGCGCACCGCCGGCGGATGCTCCGAACTCAAGCAGCCTGTTCCTCTATACGGAGGACGTTGACACCGTTTTCAATCGCGCGGTGAAAGCGGGCGCCAAGGTTGAGATGCCTCTGGAAAACCAGTTCTGGGGCGATCGCTATGGGAAGATTCGCGATCCTTTCGGACACCGGTGGGGACTTGCCCAGCACATCGAAGACGTTGCACCCGAGGAAATGAAGAAGCGCTCCGAGGCGTTCACCGCCAAAATGAGCAAGGCAGCCGGAAAATAGCAACTGCGTCTGAGCGGGACGGAGGCCAGGTGAAGAAGGTTTCTGGCCTCCTACTTTTGGAACTTAGAAAAGAGTTTGCGTTCGAATTTGGTACACAACTCATAGGAATGCTAACTACTTTGTTATAATTATCTTTTCAAATGGATTTCCCATTTGCACCCGCTAAAGGCAAACTCTTGCACACCCCTTGATAACTGCTCTCCAATAGCAAGCTAACCTCTATATTTCCAACGTGTCTCAATTTGATTGCTCTGGCAGCCGGTTTGCACTCCTCCTTGTTGCAAGGCCCGCAGCCTTGCTGGAAGTACGGAGATACGCGAATGAAGTTTGGAAAGCTCCTTGGTCTTTTGCTGGTGGGGATGATTCTGGTTCCGTTCGCCTACGCGGACGGGCCGGTGCAGATGGTGTTTGTCGGCGTAAACGGGGCGCACGATTCCCAATATTACGTAAGCCCCTATTTTGGGACGATGAACGGCCAATCGGTCGTGCTCTTCTGCGACGACATCCTCAACGACGTAACTTTTGGGCAGAAGTGGTTGGCCAACGTTACCAATCTCGGCGCGGCTGTTAACACCAGCAATTTTTCACAAACCCGCTTTGGCAGCGTTACCGGTTCGGCTGTCCTCGGCAACCCGACGCTGGCTTATGAAGAAGCGGCGTGGTTGACGACGCAGTTCGCTTCCAATCCTACCGATCTGGTGAACCTGCAATACGCGCTGTGGGACATCATGAATCCCGGCGTGCGCGGGAGCGGGAATGCCGCCGTGCAGGACTGGCTGCTGCTGGCGAGCCAGAATTACGGCACGATTAATCTCAGCGACTTTTCCATTGTCACGAACGCCGGGCCGTTGACGCTCACCGGGCAGGTGCAGGAGTTCATCGTGCGGACGCCGGAACCTGGAACACTGGCGCTCTTGATGTGCGGGTTGCTGGTGCTGTGCGTGCGATTGATGCGGCGCGGCCAATTGACGACGTAACTTCGCTTACAATTTTTCGCAACGCCCTTGGCCATGACCGGGGGCGTTTTTTTGTTTTACGGTTCGCCGGGATCCACACGCTTGAACTGAAAGGCGCCCGCCCCGGAAGGCGGCCGCTACAGGAGAAAGCGGGGCCACTTGAAAGTGGCCGCTACGAGGATCAGCGGTGATCCAGCGGCCAGAGCCAGGCGGCGCCGCGGACGCCGCTGGCGTCTCCGTGTTTGGCCACAACGATGGGAGTGTCGGCTTCGCGTCCGAAGACGTACTCCTTCAAGCGCGACGGAACGTTGCGATAGAGGCGCGGCACCTGGGAAACTCCCCCGCCCAGAACGATGATGTCGGGGTCCAGAATGTTGACCATTTGCGCCAGGCTGCGCGTCAGGCGGTCTTCATAGCATTCGAGGCAAGCGAGCGCCGCGGTTTCGCCGGCTTCGGAACGCGCTACGATTTCTTTACCGAGTATTTTGGTTTTCGTGGCGCGCTCGTAATCGGCTTCCAGGCCGCTGCCGGAAATCCACGTTTCCACGCAGCCTTTGTAACCGCAATAGCAAGCCGAGCCGGGATATTCGTCGGGCTTCATCCAGGGCAGCGTGGTGTGGCCCCATTCACCGGCAACGCCGTTGCGTCCGTTTTGCACGCGGCCGTCGACGGCGATTCCTCCGCCACAGCCGGTGCCGAGAATCACGGCGAAGACAATATGATAGCCGGCGCCGGAGCCATCAGTGGCTTCCGAGACGGCCAGGCAATTGGCATCATTCGCGCAGCGCACTTCGCGGCCAAGCGCGGCGCTCAAGTCCTTGTCGAACGGCTTGCCATTCATCCAGGTGGAGTTGGCATTCTTGACCGTATGTGTGATTCCGGAGATGGTTCCGGGAATGCCGACGCCGACGGTGGCCGAGCGGCGCAATTCCCTTTCCAGTTGCAGTGCGCCGTCGCGAACGGCTTTCACGGTGGCATCGTAGTCGCCGCGCGGAGTCGGCACGCGAAAGCGGCGAAGCTCGGTTCCATCGGCTTCGAGCGCGACGAATTCAATCTTGGTGCCGCCAAGATCGACTCCGATTCTCAATTTTTTCTCTGCAAGTTCAGGCGAAGCACCGCTCATGAGGTTTTTCCCCGTACATCTTGAACTGTGGAGCTTTTTTGCAACAGGCAAGCGCCGGCCCAGGGGCGATTCGCTTTCCAGTTGCGCACATCGGAAATTCTTGCAAAGAATCGCAGAAGAACAGGCGGCCGCTTGAAGCGCGCGGCGGTGTGGAGAAAACCTTCGACCTGGACAGGTGTCCAGCCATGCGGGCGAAAGAAATCGGGGCCTTCGGCGGGACCGAATTTAAAGGGCGCACCCACTTTTTCGAGCGCTTTGCCGGTGCGGCGCTGCATCATGGCCAGCAGGCGCGGCGAGTGCATATCGAGAATCCATCGCTGGAGAGAGGCGGTGCCGGAAAGATCTTCGGCGAACTGTGCGACCTCTTCCGCGGAGAGATAGATCAACAGGCCTTCGGTGAGCACAACGCCGCGCTTGCCCCGATTGGCAATATCGGCAAGGAAATGGCGCCGCTCGTTCACGTCGGCAAGGTTTAGGGCGACTCGCTCCAGTTGGCAGGTGGGTTTATCGTCCGCAAGCAGCTCTTTTTTGTAAGCAAGAATGCCCGGCAAGTCGGCTTCGATCCACTGCAACGTAGAAGGGAGCTGCATGCGATAGGGCCGTGCGTCGAGGCCCGCGGCGCAATTCACGATCAGGTCCGCACCCTCCGCGATTTCTTTTTGCAACATCTGGTCAAACAAATAGGTGCGCGCCACCCACGCCCAGGCATGGCTCAGGCCCTGCGGAAGTGTGCGCGCCATTTCGCCGCCGCGCCGCGCGCCGAGCTTCTCCGCATATGGATCGTGGAAGAGCGCGTCGGGACGCCGCGATTCTTCGGCGCGAAAATGCGCGGCCCACAAAGCCGTATCGGAAACGTTGCGGACCTGCGCGGGCGCATTGCCCATCAGCCGATGACCTCCGGCGGACAGAGTAGCAGATAACAAGTCTGGTATGGAATTTGCGGGGCGCAAAAGAAAGCCCTGCAAGAAACCGTCGCCGGCTCTTGCAGGGCTCCCGGGCGGAATTCTTGCTTACTAGAAGTGGAAACCCAGCTCGACGGTTTCCGAGCGCGGTGTAACGTAGTGCGTACCGCTGAATGTGGACAGGAAGTTGTAAACTGCGGTCTTATTGGACAGGTTGATGACGGTAAATCGCAAACTCCATTTGTAGCGATCCCCGTGGAAGAGATTGTCGTGGCCAATCGCAAGATCAAAGAGATTTCGCGGCTGAACGCGTGGAGGATTCTTGTCGTCATTCTCGGTTCCTGCCGCGGGTATCTGCAAGAATCTGGAGCCGTATTGGGAGGCCGGACAAACGTTTGGCATAACCACTCCTCCTTGAACTGAGCTGATCGGAGTGGTCGGTGTGGCAAAGACATTTCCGCAGAACAGCCCCGCCTGGAACTGTTGGTCGGGAGTCAGGCCGGACACGTCCACGTTCGGATTGATCCCATCTCCAAACGGTACGGCGCCCGCGACCAGGCCGCTGTCGTAGCGCCAATTGAAGCCCACCCACGGCCCGCGCGTCCAGGGTTGATACTGAAGGTGTGTTGTCTGGTTGAACTTTTCGTCGTGGTCAATACGGAAAACGGTGTTCGGTCCGCCGCCAGGTGTGACACCGATGCCGCTAACCTGAGGCGTGAAGAATCGCGCCGCGACGCTGGACATCACCACGAGCGCGGAGAATCCATGAAAGTTCGGGACGCTGGCGCGAATCGCGTAGCCAGGGATTTTGGAATTGTGCCATTCCACTGGAAAGAAGATGGGAGTGGCTCCAAAAATACTGAAGTCGAAGCCATAGTGGGTGTACTTCCAGATGTAGTCGCCATCTATAACGAGATACTTGCCGAAGGCCTGCTGGAGGCCGGCATGAAACTCGTTGCGCCAGCCCGGTGTGAGCGGGACTGTCAAGCAGGATCCTGTCGTGCTGGTGATGACGCCGTTGACGACCGGATCATTACACCCGACGCTGGAGAGCACCAGGTTCTCATTGAAAGGCGTTTCCATAGTTCGCGCGTAGGAAAGCCGCAAGACGGTACTGGACGGTTTAATGTTGTAAGCAACCCCGAGCCGCGGCTCAATCTCGCCACGTCCGGTTAATCCGTTGTACTTGTCGCCACGAATTCCCAGATTGAACGCCCAATTCCCTTTGGTGATTGAGTCCTGAACGTAAAGTGAAAGCTCTTTGACGTCTGTGTGTCCGCGGAAAAGATAAGTCGAGCTCGTTGCAAGGCCCGCGGGGCAGCCGTCGGACGCTGGAAGCGTTGCGGTCCGGGTCAGGTCGTAACAGCCAAGCAAAGGATTAAATACCGGAACGGTCGCAAGCGGATTCGTGCCGTTATTTGGCTGAAGGCCCGCTCCAGCGCATGCGGCCGGATCGGTTAGTCCCGGATTGGTGTAAGGGCTGCCATCCGGATTCAGGCAAACAGCATTGAACGTCGGATCGACAATGCCCAGCCTGTCTTTTTCCGTCAAGAAAGTCTGCTCATAAACAATGCCCGCTTTGATGTTGTGAATGCCTTTCACATGGGAAATGTCGGAGCGTACTCCCGTATTCGTGAGCCGGCGATCCTGAGCAATCGATTGCTGCTGCAGCCCAGGCGTCAAATCGGCAAAAGGGTTGCGGCTGGGATAGTAGTTATATTGGTCTTGCCGGGCGAAGCCTCCAAAATTGAGGATTGTGTTGGAGCTGATCAGGCGAGTCCACACCGGCGCGATGTTGAACGTCCTGATCTGTGAGCGCTGGTCCTGCGAGCCAACCACCTGGCCATCGGGTCCCAGGCCGCTATTGTCTACGGTCAAACCATTCCATCCGGTAGCCAATTGAGCGTCGTAGGAGTTTGGATTTTGAAACCACGAGCGGGTGTAGGCCAGGTTCAAATGAAGGGTATCCTTCTGGGAAAACTGGTAATCAACCCGATCGAAGACGTTCTCCTGATTCCCTTTGTCATGAAAGGTGACCTGTTCGGGAGGATCGAGAAAACGACCCGAGTTGAGGCCGCTGACGGCAATGAAGTTGCCCCACTTGTCGCCTCCATAGGCCATGTCAAAGGAAAGGCTAGAGGTGCCGAAACTTCCATAGGAAGCGACCACGCTCCCCACGGGCTTATTTACACCCAGTCCGGAGCGCGTGGTCACCTTGATGACCAGGCTAGTCTTATCTCCAAATTCCGCTGGCGGAGCGCCTGAGATAACTTCAAGAGACTGAATGGAATCTGCGGGAATCTGGTTCGAAAAAACTTTGCTTTGCTGATCGGTGATCGGCTGGCCATCGACGGAAAACGAGTTCGATGCATGATCGCCGAGGCCGTGGAATAGCCCGTTGGAATCCGCGGCAACGCCTGGAGTCGTCAGCGTGACCAACGAACTGACGGAAGACGAGGCGCTTTCTAGCGGCACCTTATGGAAAAGATCTCGGTCCACGTCGGTGTGAAACGTAGGATCGTTCTCCAGCAAATCACCGCTATTTTCGGCAATTACGCTGACGGTGGTCGCCGCGCTTCCAATTTTCAATGCAATTTCTTCCCGGACCGGAACCCCGGAACGCACTTCCGTATCCTGTGAGTACGCAGCAAACTTGTCTGCGTTCACGCTCAAATGGTAAGGATTGAAGGGCACGTTGGTGAAGCGGAACGAGCCGTTAGCGTCTGTAGTCGCTGTGCGCGAGTAACCGCTGACTGGATTGGCAATTTGCACCACCGCACCGGGAACAACCGCGCCAGATTGATCCTTGATCACTCCTTCGATCGAACCGGAATTGCCTACTTGGGCGTTGGCAACGCCTATGAATAATACCAATTGGGTAACGAAAATAAGGCAACTTCGAAAGACAATCCTCATGATTTCTCCTGGCCGCTTCGGGCGATGTTGTGGGTGTAGTGGTAGGGCCGCCGGAATTACGGCGGTAGCGAAACCCGTCAGGGTCGCGCTTCGAAGACTCACCAGAGCTGGGAATTAAGCGATCAGTGCGGGAGGCGCGCGAGACGGGGAATCTGCGGAGAACGACTCGAGGAAATGAACGCTGCGTGGAGCAAGAATTTCGCCGAAGTAAAACAGAATCGGATGCAGCAGGGCGGCGGAAACCGCGGGAGCAACCCCAATGTGGGCTATCTGGCAGATACGGCAGGCGGCGTCATCATGCCCGTCGGCGTGGGAGTGCGGAGCAACCTGCAGGAGGAGGAAAAAAGAAAGCAACGCCAGCGAAACGATGACGGATGTGGCCAGCCGGCGATTCGGCCGGGGCCCTGCCAACTGCATTGTGCTTACTGCAAACAAACACTACCCCCAGAAGTAGGACGCATTGAGTGGAAAAAGGTACCGCTCTATTCTTATCTAGAAGCAGGTGCGGTGCAAGGCCGAAATCCTGCCCTTGTCCCTGAAATATAGATGATTCCGGCGCCAACCCGGATGGGATTTTGAGCAGAGGTTACTGGGAAAAAGCTTGCGGATTGGCGGTCAGCAGGGCCGTCAGACTGGCTGCAATCTGGGCGCAGATTTTGCGGACATCTTCCTCGGACGGATTCTTGTCGAGTTCGTATTTGGCCAAAGGAATGTAATTGTTGAGGATTATGACGGGTCCGAACTGGGTGCCTCCCGGTTGCTCCGGGCCGAGTTCATAGAGCGTCTTGTCCGGACGCGCCAGATTGAAAATGCCGACGTAAAGAAAAAATCTGGTGTTGGCGGAGGTTCCGCCGAGGAGCGTGCGGCGGACGCGATTTTTTTCGTCGAGTTCCGCGAAGACGCCGCGGAGCAGCGCTCCCCTCGGTGGCAACTGGCCTCTCGTGCGCCGCACGTTGTAGCCGCTTTTGCGGAGAGTCTCCACCAGGGTTGCTGCGAAGAAATCCATCAAGACGCGGGCTTGGACGGAAGGCGGTTGGACCTCTTCGGACCCGGACTGTGCTTTGGGCTTTTGCTGATCGCGCGCCGCGGCGGGAGCGGCCGGAGGGTTCGGCTTCGGAGGTATGGAGTCAAGTTCAAAATCACTGACAAGAATCGGGACGGCGTTGGTGGAGACATCGCCTGATTGAGGGGCGGCGCCCGCTGGCTGAATTGCTGCAACCGCGAGGAAAAGCAAGACGAGGAATGCCCGAGCAGGGAAACTAATCTTGGCCGGCTGTAGAGAAGGGAAAAACATGGGAAACTCCCTGGGGCGGTTGGCTCTTCAGAATACGCGAGGCCCAGGAAAAAACGAATCAATATTATGCCGCTTCATTTTACTGCGCGGAATGTAGACATTTTCGAGAATAAGAACCATGTTCATGTGAATTGCAGAGGATGGAAGACGGCGAGAACTGGAAACCTGGAATGGCTGGAGACGAAGAACGTTTGAGAGAAAGGTGATTACACGAAAAAACGCCCTGTCCGGACGATACCTGATCGGTCGTTTTTTCGGGCACTGAAGTGAGCGGATCTTTGCTTGCTGTTGCGGTTCGCGGCTTCCTCGGCCAATTTAACCTCAGCGATTGGACATGGCGAGCAGTTCGTACCGGACCGGCAACTCGATTCCAAACTGTTCGAGGAGGCCGAGACCATCCCAGATGACGGTGGATTCGATGATTTTGCCGTCGCGGATCTGGTTGATGGTGATCCCGCTGAAGGCGACCTTCCTGCTTGTCGGCGGCACACCAAGGAATTCGCCGCGATGCGTTCCGGTGATGGTCCAATAGACGACCAACTTGTCCTTCTCCGTGATTGTGTCGTCAACCTCAAAATGCAAGTCGGGAAGGCCGGTGAGGAAGCGTTCCACCTGGCGGCGATAGGCGGAGGGGCCAACGGCTCCGCCGGCGACCGTGGGATCGGTGATCGCGTGGGTGTCGGCAATCACCAGAGGGATGAAGTCCATCCGCCGCTCATTCCAGATGGAATGGTAAAGACGTCCAAATAGTTCTTTGTGAGCTTGGGAGACGGACATTCAACCTTCCTCCCCCGGAACTCAGGTGTTCCGGTTTTCCACCAGTCGTTGCCGCGAGGGACGGGCGCGGTCGGGAGGTCGGCAACGCTTGAGGGAGAGACTACTCCCAAACGGCATGGCTTGCAATGACGGGACGCACTGCCAATGAGAGTCGTTGGGCTGGCTTCCTAGTGCGGCCAAAGCCAGCCAAAGATTCCGGCCGTCAGCAGGGAGTAGACTAGTCCGTCGACTACTTCTTTGCTGACATTGCTCCAAGGCTGACCCTTCCAGATGCCGTTGCTCAGGATTCCCACGCCGTAGGCAAGGAACGCCGCGGTACCCGCCACGCGAAAAACGTGCCGATAAGGGGCGCCGGGCGCGACCGTGTGAGCGGCGAGATATGCGACAACGACGCCAATGATCAGGCAATAGGCAAACCACATGCCCAGAAACTTCGGCATCGCTGGCGGGCCACTTGGGAATACGGTCAAAAAGCCGACCGGCCCCTGCTTGTATTTTTCCTGCATCGCGGCGGAATTCATTTCCTTGTGCGTGCAGTAGGGAAAAACATAAAGCCCCCTCTGCAGACCCGCAGGGCGTAACGAAGCGAGAAGCTTGTCCTCATCGGGGAGTTGGCGGACATCGGATTTATGGTACGGCAGCGCCATGTGCATGATCGAGCTGGCGATGAACACAATCACGGCGGACAGCAAAATGGGAAGCCAAAGAGCGGCAAGGAATTGCATCGGCAACCTCTTTCCGTCGAACTGAATGGAAGAATTACCGCGAGGCTATCCTTTTCCAGGCAGAGGGTCAAGAGAGGGCAAGTTGGCGGAAGCGTCGCTTGTCAAGTCAGGAGAAGAGCTCCGACGCTCTTTCGTTGCAACGCTTGATCGAAGGTGACAAGCGTCAGACCGCTCTCGGCCGCGAAAGCAGCGAGATAGGAATCTCCCCAGTCTTTGGGAGATGGGCGTTTTTCCTGTGTCAGATGGCGAAACCGAGATTCGATCGTGGGAGGTTCCTCAAGGAACAGCGTCCTGCCGTCTCCAATGCAGGTATCGAAAACATCCCATGCCCCTAGCTGCGTCAGCGCTCCATCGGTTCCCATGACCGCGTCCGTAGTCAAAAGCCTCAACAACCCAAGTTGGGTGAAGCGACAGAAGCAGGGGTGCGCATCGTCCGCCAGACCATGGAACCACCGGTTCGCGGCGGGATGATGGATGTGGCGCTCATAGCTTAGGGCGAGCCACACATTGATATCAGGGAAAACCAATGAGGTCGTAGATTTTGGCATTATCGATTTCGAGTGTGCCTGGACTCTTGGAACGGATAATGGGGAAAGCCACGCGCTTCTTTTTCTTCCCATTGCCAAGGCGCAACTCCATTTGCACACCCCTCAGGATGAGTTGCTTAACGGTCGATTTCTCACGGGCAGCCTTGGATTTCAGCTCGCGGTACAAAGCATCGGGGATGTCAACGGTCGTCCGCACACTGAATGCTACCATATTTATGGCTGATAAGACGAGGGTCAAAAAAGATGCGACTTAAACGTGGCTCCGTGAAAAACAAAAAGGGCCGTCAGCCAATGGCGGACGGCCCTTCGTTCGTATTATTTGCTCTCGATGACAACTTAGATGGATGAGCCAGAATCTGTCCGTCCTGACGGCCGAAGCCGGCAGGGATTTGCGTGATTTGAGTCTAGCGAAACACTAAGCCCGTGAGAGCCGTGCTTCGCACTGGAGAACATCTCCCGCACACCAGAGCGGGATAGATCTCACTTATTTAGAAAGGAGGTGATCCAGCCGCAGGTTCTCCTACGGCTACCTTGTTACGACTTCACCCCAATCATGAGTCAT
>Ga0210410_10000845_pt1 | contig 30446 bp, 35 predicted proteins | sample IncBWC4MmetaG_FD_161058 | JGI IMG/M metagenome (GOLD analysis project Ga0210410, IMG submission 161058) | Forest soil microbial communities from Barre Woods Harvard Forest LTER site, Petersham, Massachusetts, United States - Inc-BW-C-4-M | ecosystem: Environmental > Terrestrial > Soil >...
CATCCTTATATATACAGGTACGCCGCGCGGGAGTTCCTCCGGGAGAGAATCTTGGCGCTCAAGGGTGAAGGGACAACCTGGATGGGACAGCCGTCGCGGCAGGGAATCGCGCCATTTTCAGTGCGCATAGAATCTTGGCGAAGCACAGGTCCAAAGGAATATCGCCGTTAACATAAGCCGTGATCTCTGTTCCCTTCGGAATCGTGATGTCTTTCCCGTGCATGAATAAAAAGAGCGGGGCGGCAGGAAAGAAGACGATCGCAGTTCCGATCATCGCTCCCGTCATGGCACCAGTGTGACCACCACCTTTTGCTTCTTTCACGGCTCGCAACGGTGCCTTCTCTCCATCTATCAGACACACATCATCGATGTTGACATCGAGCTTGCCACCACGAGCCATTCGACGTTTGTGCTGCACCTCGGTTACGGTCGCTAACGCGAGACCGCCACGCGGGACCACTATTACATCCTTCACTTTAATATCTTCAAGAACCTCGAAATCGACGCGGTCTCCAGCCGTCGCGTCAGCCGAAGACAGATTGCGAGTAAGACGAAGTTTGATCGGTGTGCCATCTTCCAAGCCGAATGCAAGAGGCTGTTTCAGGGGTACGGCTTCGGTCTTCGGCGGGGACTGCTGGTCCTTGCGGAGGGTCCGCGAAATTTGAAAATAACATCGAAGTGGACAGAGCAAAAGAACAGACAAGTCTCATGGCTGGGCCTCCGATAGATGACTTGTTGCGGGGACGTTATCCGCTACAATCTACTCACAGAAGTAGTATGTTAAGTATATACTTCGACAACGATACTGATCGATTTTGCGAGGGTCTGTACATGAAAAAGATACTCCCCTTTGCATTCTCAGTCCTCTGCGTTATAAGCACCGCTCAAGCCGCTGGTCAGCATAAACATCGGTCAACAGGCCACCATCGGAAACAATCGGCAACGGCGACCGCGACGTGTCAAGACGGAACCACGAGCCATAGCGCTCACCGTCGCGGCACCTGTTCTCATCATGGCGGAGTCAAAAACCTGGCTGAATAACAGCGTACCGAAGTAGTTGCAACATGGAGGCGGGACGCGAACAGTCCGTGCCTCGGCTAAAGAAAGTCCGGCGCGTAGTTAACAGGTCGCGTCCCGAGCTACCAATGGAACGGCTTCGGATTCTAAATGTGCCGTCTTCCGTGTCAACATATTTAACTACGTACGTATTTATACTTATCGTTGCTCATTGCTGGACACCTGGCCACGCCACAGTGAGCAAGTAACTAGGCGGCGGTGCCCTCAGTCCGGGAAAAGCGAACTCTCCTGCCTCGTCTTCGGTGGCTTACCTAACTCAGGTAGTCCCTTCGCTTGCCACAACTGTTGAAACTGTTTGATTGTCGCCGGAGCGTGGCCTGCGTAATGGTTATTCGCATAGGCAAAGACAATCACGCCGCGCTTTCTCATCTGATAGCAGAAGTCGACCCAACTGGTGAGTTCAGCGGTGCGATCTACCACAACCCTGTCCCAAGTCGTTGTCCGCTCTTCGATAGTTTTGCGATCACCGAGCCATCGGATGTACGTCCAGTCCGCAGTGATCGGGTCGAATTTCAGTTCCGTTGGGCTTGGCATGAATGACCGATCCTGAAGCACGAGTGCGATCCTGTCATCTCGCAGGAAGTTCGCAAATTCGGCATCAAGCCAGCCTCTATTGCGAATCTCAATTGCAAACTTGTGACCTTCAGGAAGCTTCCTCAGAAACGGAACAAGCCTGTCCAGAAACTCATGTCGGTGACGGAAGATACTCCGGTCAAAAAAGGGAAATTGAAGGACTATCGGACCAAGCTTTGGCCCGAGCACGTCCATCGTATCGAGAAACTCCTTCAGGTCCGCATCGCAATCAACCAGAATTTTGTCGTGCGTGATGACTTGGGGAAGTTTGACAGAGAAAATAAATCCTTCAGGTGTTCGTGCGCCCCAATTGTTTACAGTGCGAGCTGAGGGACAACCATAGAACGTCGAGTCCACTTCGACCGTATGGAAGTGTTCCGCGTAAAACCCGAGGTAGTCGGCAGATCGCATTCCTCGCGGATAGAACACGCCGTCCCAACCTGAGGCTGTGAACGATGAGGTTCCGAGCAGGATAGGCGGATGGTTCACGTCGAGAGTATATCGAGGAGCCTGTGGGGTAAACTACGCGAAACCGGAAATATCAAATGAGGTCGAAAGAATAGGTCTCATCATGGCTAGGCGTAGATCATTTGTTGAGAGGATTATGCGAACACAATCTGAGTGTCAAGTTCATAGCTCGTATCGGAACTATTCATTTCGAGGTTCCTTGTACAGGGTTCGCGATTTCCACCAATTCTTGACACCGAACCACAGGATGACGAATCCGAGCGAGATAAAGCTCGCACCGCCAATTATCTTCGCAGTTTGCATAAGATCTGACGTTGAAAGCCCGTCGTACAACAGTGCTGCGCCTACAACGAGAAAAAGGAATGCAAGAAAGGGAGCGATTCGTGTCCAGCAATGTGTCATCCCGTCCGGGCAAAGGTGCCCGATAGCTAATTGCCTGCCGCTGTCTGAGCGACAAGAACCGTAGAAGTCACTTCGCGCAGCACAGGCGGTGTGTACGGTTTTTTCATCTCTGCCCCGCAGCAGCACCGGGGATTTGACTTTCCCTCGGATGAACCTGTGATCACTCTGACCTCACAGCCACAGCTACGGTTTTGACACCTAAAAACCTGATTTTCAGTCATTCGCATTTGCTGACCCCAAAAGAACTCAGGGACTCTGTGGAACGCGCCTTTATCTGCCTGAATCTTAGGAGGCAACACAGATCGTGTGGATTTCTTTTTAGTTTCGCTTCGGATAACAAGCACGGTTCAACGGAGGTTCCGTTGAACAGCAGAGCCGAGACTAACGTGCGAGCGGTAACAATTAGATTCCTCAAAATGAGAGGTTCATTGCAGGCTGAGACCGCAGCTTGTAACCTAAGGCACTAGTAAGAGGAAAGAACGTATGAACGACGGCAAGTTTGAAGTTCTCTGCGACGCGATGCCCAACGGCCATCTCCAGGTTGGAACGCAAGCACTCTCCGTAGGCGTGAGTCAGTTGATCAAGCGAGACACCACCGAGGAAATGTGGCAATCCGTTCTCGTTATCTGCGAAGAGAACGAAGATGGGGTATTAACCACAAAGATTATCGTCTGCCATCCAGATTGGGAACAAAACCTACAAATAGCATCCATCCGCTCACGCGGACCAAAGCACGGCAAGCCAGCTACTGCTCTAGAAATCGATCTCAAGTCCGCTCACGTCTGATCAGTCCTTCTTCCGCTTGCTATAGCAAGCGGCTCCTCGCGAAGTAACTAATCGTCCCTCTAGCCGCCCGCATTCCGTGCTTCCATTGCCAGCGACTGGGTATTTCATCCCAGATTTCATCTTTAGGAGATAAGAAATGAACTCTAAGAAAGTGTCTAGCTTTATTCTCGGTGTGTGCACGACAGCCGTTGCATCCTCATTGTTGCTGACATCTTCCGCGAAACATCACCAAACGACCGCCACCCCCATCCAGTCTCAAATAGCTGACGGAAGCGGCCCGGTACCTCCGCCCGTTCAATCTGAAAACATGTTGCTTGCGGACGGCTCAGGCCCCGTGCCACCGCCGGTTAAAACCAAACTATCACTCAACCTACTTGCGGCTTGAGTTGACATAGTTGCGATGAAGGGGAAGGCGCAGCAAGGCCTCCCCTTCATTTTTTGTGGTAATCTCCTGCTCGGTTAATTATTCGCCGCCGATGGAAACGCAAATAATTTGGTGGACGGGCACCGCGCTCGTGGCCGTTGTCCTTATGCGCGGCGCGCTGGTGGGCAATCTCAGAAAGTACCCCCTCTTTTATTTCTACATCGGCTGCGTCCTGCTCAAGGAAGTCGTTGGCCTGTTGTCTTACCGATTTGCACCCAATCTTTATAAGCCGTTATATTGGCCCGCCGAGCTCGCGACGATTGTCGCCAGCTACGCAGTAATCGTCGAAATTTTCAGAAAGTCCCTCAGGCATAATCCAGGGATCGCGCGTAAGGCACAAACCCTGTTGCTTGGCGCGTTTGCCCTCGCTGTTAGCTATGCAGCTACAGACCTTCTGCACGGGCGCTTCGCCACTGCAACTCGCGCCATTGCCGAGGTAGGGCGGGATCTTCGGTATATCGAAGGCGCTCTGCTTCTTTTGCTTTTGTGGTTGTTTGTGCGGTACCGAATCTTGCTGGGTCCTAACTTGCTGGGCCTGATTATTGGTTACTCGTTTTGGGTGGGTCTCAATGTGGTGAATTTGGCTCTGTTATTCCTTCCGGACAACGAATTTTCGGCTCTCCCACGGAGACTGGTGCCGATAACCTACGTAGCGACCCTAACGATTTGGTGCGTTGCGCTTTGGTCTTCTCAACCTGAACCGGTACAGCCGGAGGAGGGTGCAATCGAACGAGATTATGACCTTCTTGCAGCGAAGACTCGATCCATCTTGGCTCGTACTTCCGATCGGTTTGTGAGAGCGATGAGGCCGTGACCGTACTCGTTCTGATGACGGTACTCGGCACGCTAATTGTGGTCTTCGCGATCCGTCTGCTCCTGCAGTCGGGAAACAGGAGACGGAAACCATCTGTGACAGCGGACGAGTATGCCAACGCACGTCAAGCTCTCGACTCGGTTTTCATCGAAACGACGATCATAAAGAGAATCTTCTCGGTCGAAGATATAGAATTCATCGAACGTTCCGCTACGCCTCTTGTTAAATGTTCATTTCTTAAGGAGCGTAAGACGCTCGCGCTGCACTGGTTTCGGAAGACCCGAAAGCGAGTTGCGCAACTTATGGATCTTCATCTGCGGTTAGCGAGCTATACGTATGATCCGAATCCGGGGTTTGAGCTAAGGCTAACCGCCAAGTATTTCACGTTCGTGGTTGTTTCAAATATTGTTTTGCTGCTGCTGTGGCTGCTCGGGCCCTTTAAGGCGACTCGCACTCTTTCTTATGCAATTCGTACGGCCGGAAGCTTTTGCAGTACGTTTAGTTTCAGGCTTGAGCGAGTAAACCCTACGCGCCTCAGTTCCGGCCGCGAATCTTTGGTACACTAACGGGCCTGTTGTACGAATACCGAAGAGTTGTTGCCTGTTTAAGGGCCTACTGACGCTTGCCGCTATCCAGCCGTCGGTGTTGCTTGGGGAAATTCGGGAGGAGGTTGTCGCCGTCTTTGGGACTTAATCAGATTTCGCGGCCGACAGGCAAGACCGCCTCGCCGGGAGAGCGACTCAAGCACGTCCGTGCTCAACTCGGAATAACCACGCGTGAGGTTGCACTTTTTAGCAAACTGATTGCGGAAGCAGAACGCAACAACGAATTCTTGATTTCCGGCCCGTGGCTGACCCAGATCGAGAATGAGAAAACATCTCTACCTAGTATTTACAAGCTGTTTACTCTGGCCAGCATCTACGGATTGAGCTATGCAAGGCTCCTCGCCCTATACGGTGTGGACTTAGCAAAAATCAAGATGTTTCACGCTCGAATCCCCATTGCGAAGACTCACCTTGCGCAAAAGGAAGCGGACGAACATGCAGCCAGTGCTCTGGAGCTTCCCGTGCGCTTCGATCCGGGTTTGAATTTGAGCAAAACCAATCTACTATCGCGCATGATCGAAACCTGGGGCACAGTGCCCCTCGAACTTATTCAACATCTTGACCTACGGCATCGTCTGTATGGTCTCATCGGATTCAGTGATTACACGCTGTATCCACTATTGAGACCGGGCGCATTTGTTGAAATCGATCCGGAAGTTAAGAATGTAACCCAGCGTTCAACGCGGTCCGAGTTTGACCGCCCGATTTATTTTGTTGACCTTCGAAACGAATACGCTTGTTCGTGGTGCGAGGTGATGGAAGATGAACTGCTCCTGCTTGCTCATCCTCTCTCGCCTGTCAAAAGCCGCTCGATTGCATTTCCAAAGGACGCTGAAATCATTGGCCAAGTAACGGGTGTGGCGATGCGGATTGGGATTTCTCTTTCTGAGACGGCCGAGAAGATTTCAGGAACGCCATGGCAATCTTGATGTTCGACCGGAACAGATCGACGGCCATTTCATCGCAGTCGGATGGTACGGCGGTGTTATACGCCTGCAACTTTTCCGACGCACTCAATACATTTTCGTAATCTTTGTGCGTTGATTTAATGAAGCCATCGATTTGCACAACGAAAGACTGTAGCGGCGACAAAACGAGAGAATAGAACAATTCTTGGTGACATGCCGTCAGCGCCCCGCTCGCCGCAGACTCTGAAAAAGCAGCCGCTAGCCCGTGATGGTGATATTCCCCTGTGCTGAAGTCCCTCAACGAGGACAGGTACAGGAGCCTGGCGAAATCATTGCCGATCTGCGCCAACGTACGGGTTCTTAGGTCTTCCTTAGCAGCCTCGATGTCCATTCGCTTCGGCTGGGCTTTCATGTACGCGAATGATACGTCAGAAAGCGCCCGATCTAAAAGCACGAACCAACTTGTCGGAAGCTCACCACCTTAGTCAACGAGTGCCGCCGCTGTGATCGTACTTAAATCTTGAACGGCCCAATAATTCTCGCGAGCAGTTCCATACTCAGTCGATAGAAGGCATCTTGCATAGCAAACCGCTGCACGATATTCGCTCGTTTGTAGTATTCCGATTGCGCCGCGTAGTGCTCGAAAACAGATTCAATCTTGAGCCGCATTTCGAGATAAACGTCATGTTTTTCCACGATGGCCTCCGGGTTCCGGACGTATCACGGTCCAGGCCAGCGGCGCGAAAGTTCAGGCAGCCTGTCCGGAATTCCGGCCAAGGGTAATAGCTGTTAGTTCTTTGGCGCGGTTCGCTTCTGCTTTCTTGTTATATTCTCGGCGAAAGACAGAAGTAACTGTCTATCGGCCTCACTCATCGTGGCTAGAAATCGGGCGAGCCTGTTCAGAAAGCGAGCATCCTTACCAACACTGCCCCACTCGTCGGAGCGCGTTGTGTGACTATTGCCCATTGCAAGCTCCTTTAGGGACGAATTCTGTCAAACGAAGGTGGGGAGTTGGCCTTATTCAACGATTTGCTTGCTATACCAAGCAGCGAACATCAAACTGTTGAATGCGGTGGTTCGAGGTGTACGATGCGGCAAATCGTAGCACCTCACCGTGGGACGCGATTTCGCACACCAATAATCTGAGGACTCGCGTCCCCACACCCCACTACTTGCACGCTAGGTCGCTTTCTACGAGCCTTCGAAACTCATTTTCCGCATCGGTCGTGCTCTGATATTGCCCAGTTTCGCAGTGTTCTTTGATACGGACTAAAATCCGCTGAATTGCACGGCGGCAGGTAGCACTCTTGTTTGCCTTGAGTTGATTAGCCAAGCGGTCGAGGAAGCCCGTTTCCATGAGAGTTGGACTCGAAAAGGTAGGCCCTGCACTCGTCCGCTAACTGCACAATTTATCCGGAAACTGAACAAGGCTAAACGTTGGCTGGGTCGCAGTTTCACCGGACGAATCTGCTTTCGGAGGGTCCACACAGGTAGAGCACACAACCTGCTTCTCATTGATAAAATATTGCTCCGCCTTGTTGTGAAGGGCCTGTCCGCAGTGGCAACATCTTTTAGTTTCGATGGAAATGACTTTTCGCTCTTGCATCATGGGTTGTTCACCACTTGGCGAGAGGAGCGCAGCTTTACTAGGCCCCGCCCTTGTCGCACCAAACAGCCTTTACGTTTACGCCGCGAGACTCAAAACTCCGCGGCGCTTCGCTTTTCCGAGGGCGAAGCCCGGTTAATCCGGCTGGGCCCAACAGTCCGATCCATCCCCAATTGCGCCGCGGTTCGTCGTGGCGTGTCGCTGTGGCCGTGGTATCAGTTTCCTTTGCTGGCGGTGCGCTCTGCCAGAAAGCAAAGACGGAACTGAGAACCCAAGAATGCCGTTAGCGTAAGAATCGGTTTCATAAATACCTCTTTCGGCCAGCATGCAGGTTTTAGCCCCCGCACAGCCATACCGGAGGTCGAGGAGAGTTGTCCTTAGTCCCCGTAGGCACCTTTAGTCGTGAGTCGAACAGTCGTGGTAAAGCAAACGGCTCGTTCCGTGGTACTCACCATAATTCTCGTCGAACGAACAGTCAGTCCTTGCGAAATATCGTCCCATTGGCCCTAAACAGGTATCCGGGTCGTTTTCTCCATTTCTTAAAAAGTTTCGGATTGTCCTTCAGTTGGAGCAACGCAGACGCGATAACCTCCTGTCTCGGCAGGAACGGGTTAGTAGGTATAGAAAAACAGGTCGATTTGCGATCCTTGGAAATAAGGCGAACGGCGCTGTCATCTAGCAGGAAGCGTTTACCTCCGGCTTTGAGAAAGTAGGTGTCGCCGCGTACTCGTTTAGCTCCAGTGAGCGCCACAATGCGTTCCAGATACATTGCTGCCCGCTGCTCCGGGCAATCGATTCTCGTTCTCATCAACGAACCGTCAATTGAAAATCTGGCCATCGGCCTTGAATGACTCTCCGTTTTTGACGGCCCACTTATCGAACAGCGTCGGGTCATTCTTGAGCATCAGCAACGCGGTAGCAATTCGCTCTGCGCTTGGCATCTCTTGGTTCGGTACGAAAAAGCACGTCTTCTCGTGACGGGATTTGGCGTCTGTCACTCCTCGAAGCCGAGTGACATATCTATCGCGCACAAGGAATGTGTTTGTACCCACATTCAGGAGATAACCATCACCCACGTCCGTGGCATTAGTGAGAGCCACGACCCGCAGCAGATAGCTTTGGGCCTGATTTCTTACATTCGCAGGAGAATTGTTTTCAAAGTAGTTGAGGAAACCCCAGACTGGGCGATTTTTCTCTCGCCGTTGGGATGAGACAATTTCTCCGGCCAACAACCAACGCGAGCAAACAAACATTCCAAACATCAGAGCGAGAAACAAACACGAGAGAGTTAAAGCGACCACATACATCAACACAGCGGACCTGCCATAGCCTCTCGCCCGATTAGCCGCCCGCCACGGGATGAACCATCAAGACTTCGTTCTGTTCACGCGTAACCTTCTCGATGCGTTCACCCGTTGCCATGTCAAACGGCTGTGCTCCGGTCCTCGCTTCGTATCCCGAAATCAGCTTGTTCACTTCGTCCATGTCGGCAGTTGCCGGATCGTATTCGAGAAGTGTCCTATCGCCGTGGGATGAAAAGGTCTGAATCTTAGCGGTCATGTTTGGTCTCCTGCGGGACGTCCATTTGCGGTCTTCTGTGGAACAACAGTTAGCGGGGTTTGGGTCCCTTCCGCTCATATTGCACCGTTTCTCAGAGTTGTCAATGCACAACGAGCATTCCTGTTCAGGTGGCTCGCTGATTCAACAGCTTGCCGGTGGTCTCCTGATGGGGTTTTCGGAACTCTCGGCGTGGGTACTATTCCCTTGACAGCTCGTGCTCGAAATGACTTTCAACATCTTCACCACTAAGCGGATTTCCTGCTTTGGTCAATACGACCGAATAAACGACCTCATTCCCTGCAAGCTGCGCGGTGATAAATGCCCCGTCTTCCGGCAGTTCTTGATAGATGAATTTCACCTTCCTGCCGTCTTCAAGTGTTTTGATCCACTCTTGGTCTGGCATTTTCGGTAGTGGGCTACTTTGATTTTGTCGGCTGTTTTAATATCACAAAGACGCGCCCATGAGCATCTGGAGTCGGCGATGGGAAAGCCGCTACTACTTCCCATCCACCACCACCTAGATCATTCAACTGGCCTTCAAGATTTTCGATCGGCTGGCCGAATACTATTTCTTCGATACAGTATTTCCACTTCATGCGTTTACCTCGCACCACCCGCGCAGCGGCTTGGTTCACTTCCTCTTTCCGGGCGGATTTGGCCATGCGTGGTTTCGCCATTTCTTGTCTGACGTCGGCGAGTATCGCTTTGTCGGGATTCTTGCTTAGACATGCACCCATGCCCTGGGTAGCAGTTCACTTCTAGTCGCTACGGAACAAATCGGCTAGTTCACAAACCTGCCGCGGTTCCAGAATCCTTTTCCCTAGTTTTGGAACCCTCCAGGGTGACCGGATAAATAGTTCCGACCCGGACTCCCGTTTCGGCGGCGATACGCTTCCACCCTACTCCTTGCGCGCGCCGAGCGGCAACCCTTTTCGTGTCCAGAATCTTGCGCGGGCCGTCCAAGACGTTTGCCCTTTGCCGTGGCATTTCGCAGTCGCGCCTTGACGCGTTCCACGATCAGTGAGCGCTCTAGTTCGGCCTTGGCACAGAGGACCGTAAAGACAGCCAGCCTCGGTGAATCCGGTATTCTCCATTACCGTTGATCCTCCCGCCGCTCCCATCCGGTTGGGATCGCCCATTCAACGTTACCCTTACGGTGACGAACATCAGCGGCAAAGAAATCTACATGGAATCCAACAGAAGCCAAGATGCAAAATATACGGACTTCACCTATTTGCTCGCAAAGGATGGCCGTGAGGTTGAAACGACGTTGTTTCACACGAAGATTTCAGGGAGAAATCGGCCAGACGATCCCCCAGAAGTGTGGAATGGCAGTTCAATTGTACTTCCTCATCCGCCCGGAACGATATTCGTAATGCCGATAGACCTGAAGCGGCTTTATGAGATTAAGGAACCTGGCGTGTATACGCTGGATGTTAGCCGCTTCGATGAGGACAGCAAAACGATGGTTCGTTCCAAGACTTTGACTCTGAAGATCGTGCCATAGGGAAACGGGCTAGACTCAATCTATTGTTCCTTAACCATCTCTCGCGGATTCTTATCTTCGCGTAGCGCCACGAATTTGGAATGCCGCAGCCTGTCTCCCTCCGAGCACTTGAGGACTGGATTCAGGCTGAAAAAGAAGTGAAGGACGATTTTGCTCGGAACCCATACATCGCTTCACGCGGCCAGCGCATAGTTTTTATACTGTCTTGATGAGATCGGTGGGTTTTACGCGGCGACTCTGCCAAAATCACTCGTTACACAGTGCTGGCAACGTGTTCTCCAAACAGAGTAGCTTCGGCCCAGTGCGGGCACGGGCATGCTAGGTTATCGCTCGGACTACTCGACGGCGATCTTGGTGCCCCGCTGGCCGGCGTTGGACAGGTGCTCGATGCGGCTATCGATGACGGCACGAATTCCCTTCAGGAATTCGATCCGGGAATTGGTGAAGTGTTCCCGCACCTTGGGAGACACACCGAAGGCTTCCCGGAACTGGTTCACAATTTCGCGGCAGAGGCAGCGCTCTTGAATACGAGTTTGGGTCGCATTCTGCTGAGTTCCTTCTTGTTCGCTCATTGTGCCTCCTTCATTTCGACCGTGAGAATCCGATTTTCGAGCCGTGCTCGACCCGGTACCAGTGTGGTCATCGAGCGGGGCAAGCCGATATGGCGTCGCAGCGTGCCGACCTCGACGACTAGTTCGTCGCCTTTCTTGAACAACCCGATATCGCCCTTGGCCGCGAACGGTAGACGGAGACGCACTTCGTACACACCGTCCCGTTTCCCGAACGCGTAAGGTTTCTCAGTCTGGGTCACTGCGGACGGGTCTTCCCCCTCAGCATACAGCACTTTGGCGAGATCCTGCAGCCGCTGTTTGCCCAACACCTCGTGAGCGAACAGGGGCACACGCCTCACAGGCACGGGCGCAAAGTACTCCTCAAGCTCGCGCGATACATTGTTCTGGGAGCTCTGCCACTCGTTGAACCATGCATCTTGGATCTCCGGCGGCAGGACGCGGTTGACGATGACATTGTCCACTATTAATCCATGCAGCGAAAAATACACAAACGCACGCTGCGTCTCGCGAAGGACCATCTTCTCTGGATTGGTGACCAGCCGTACGGAGGTGGTGCGTGGATCCTCCAGGATTTCGTCAACGCCTTCTAGTTTCTCGAAGAGATCACGGATATTTGCGAAATAACTGTCGGTGGGCAGTTCAAACGGGGCGACGCGATTGGCAATCGGACGCACGGCTTTAAGCAAGTTCCGCTGGAACGGAAAGATATGCTTCATGTACCAGTCCAGCGTGGTGGGCATGCTAATGAAACGCATGGATTCAGCAGTCGGCGCTGCATCGAGTACGACGACGTCGTATAGGTTCTCGCGGCGATATTGGTTGATGTACATCATCGCGCTGAGCTCTTCCATGCCCGGCAGAATGGCCAATTCTTCCGCTTCTACGTCGCTGATGCCCGTGGTACGCAATACCGAAATGACATAGGAGGAAATCTGCTGCCAGTGGCGCTTGACCTCTTTCTGAATGTTCAGTTCAAAAATGGACACGCCGTCCTGAATCGGAAACGGATCCGAAGTCTGGAGCTGAAATAGCTCGACATCCAGATCGAACGAATCTGCCAGGCTGTGAGCGGGATCAATGCTCATGACCAGGGTGCGGTAACCCAGCTCGGCTAGTCGCAAGCCTGTTGCCGCCGCGATGCTCGTTTTGCCTACGCCGCCTTTGCCACTGAACAACAAAATCCTCATACGCTCATTGTACGCGAACGGCATGCCCAGGGTCCCTTGGTTAAGTAGCTTGCGCCCTAATCTCCCCCAGCGCTTTTTCGCAGATACTAAACGCGTTTTATCTCAAGCTCTCACGCAAACTGGACGGGTGTTGAAAACTGGTCCGTTGTATTGGAACCATTAAGGTACTCTACAGGAATTCGCATGCCTGCTGACAAGTCCGAAATTCTTCAGGGGCACTCTCAATTTGATGGTCTTGAAGACCCTCGACGCCATTGAGCGAAAATCAGATGGCAATAGCAAATAAAACGATCGCCCTGGAACCATGTCCGTCCGGATGGCTTCATACAACGCCTCAGCCGTAACTTCGACGGTGTGAGCTATGCCCTCCAGGTCTTGGATCGTGACGCGACAGGATTCGGACGGCCATAAAACGTAGCATGGTTCGCCTTTTCTTCGCTATAGCAGGCGACAGATATGGACGTGGTTGTTCGGACGGCGTCAGGGCACTTTAATGGGTTCCTCAGATCACGCGCGTGAGGCGCTTGACGGCGACGAGAAAAATGGCGAGAATATGGCGAGATTAATGGCGAGGTTAATGGCGAGGTTGTGACGAGAAAGTCTGCGGTTGTGGCGAGATTGACGGCGAGAATATGGCGAGAAAATACATCCACGAACTTGTTGATTGGCCTGGATTTAGTTGGGATTCAAAAACTCTTGCCCCATTGCTCTCTGGAGTCAGATTGCGCCAAGGGTTGTTGCTCGGCAGAATGCGGGGCTACGGCTTTGCTTCACAGTGGACCGCAACCCTAAAGGTGCTTACGGAAGAAACGATTAAGTCCAGCGCGATCGAAGGGGTAGTGCTTGATCCAGAGAATGTCCGCTCGTCTCTCGCTCGCAGGCTTGGATTGGAGGTCGCAGGACTCAAGGTCCACAAGGATCGCTATGTCGATGGTGTCGTTGAGATGATGTTGGACGCGACGCAGAAATTCAAGGAGCCGCTGACAAAGGAACGCCTATTCGACTGGCATGCGGATCTGTTTCCCGGAGTGCGCAGGACCGGCGACAAATTTCGGGTAGGCGCCTGGCGAGACGACAGCCAGGGTCCGATGCAGGTGGTGTCAGGACCAATCGGCCGCCACAAGATTCACTATGTTGCACCTATGGCTGCCCGAATCGAGAGCGAGGTCGGAAAGTTTCTCAGGTGGTTGGACGGCAACGAGCAGGAAGACCCGTTGTTGAAGGCCGCAATCGCACACCTGTGGTTCGTGACGATCCATCCTTTTGAGGACGGTAACGGAAGAATTGGAAGAGCAATCGCGGAGATGTGCTTAGCCAGATCGGACGGCAGTGCTCAGCGTTTCTACAGCATGTCATCGCAAATTCTTGAAGAACGAAAGGGCTATTACGACGTTCTTGAGAAGACACAGACTGGATCGTTGGACATCACGGAATGGCTGACTTGGCTTCTTGGGTGCTTGGATCGAGCCATCGAACAATCGAGTCGAATCTCAGACAGGGCTCTGGAAAAGGAATTGTTCTGGCAGGACTTGAAGAAAAGGAAGGTCTCCTTGAATGACCGGCAGAAGAAAGTCCTGAATAAACTGTTCAGTGGATTCGAGGGAAAGCTAACCAGAGAGAAGTGGATGAAAATAACGAAGGCTTCTTCGCGAACTGCACTTCGAGATATCGAAGAGCTGATCGCCGCAGGTGTCATTGAACAAGAAGAGGCCGGAGGAAGAAGCACTTCCTACCGGCTAAAGAGAACTGCAACAATCAGCGGACAGGATCAGTAGATACTCCAACCCTTCGGTTCTTACCCGAAGAATCGTGGCACTGCAAAATATTATTCAGCAGGATTTGCTAGGTTACAGCCCGCACAAAACGCGCATACAATTGGCGTCCTGTAGGTGTCCTTGAATTGCCGTATAGAATTTTGGCGAAGCACAGGGGTTCATCCCGGCTGACGGGCAAGCATGAGACGAATATCTGTGGCGAATCTGCCGCCAGCCCAAAAACTACCAAGCTGTGGACGATGATTTACCAGAGATATTTTGGCGGAAGCCGGAGGCAGGTCACTGGGAAGATTTTCTGAATGCCGCCGCGTTACCCAGTGCTCCTGAACTCTCCAGCGGGTGAAATGGTTCCCATCGGGCGAGCTTGAGGGCCATTCAGGGCGTCAAAGAGGTTATTCCGGGCGACCTGATAATTCTCCCGCGCTTCGTATTCCAATCTCCTCTATTCAACGATCTCCAGCCTTTTTTCCATAGGCACCGGGAACTTAACCTCGGTAAGAAGGTGGAATGTTTGATGGGTTTCATGAACGTAGGCATCGAACGCAACACGCGCATCCTGCCATAAACGGCCCCAATGTTTGCTGTCCATGTTCACGTCCAGAGGGTATTGCTGGGTGGCCCCATTTTCACACTGCGAAATCGCGCAGCAACAAAAGTTTTGATCTTCCCCGATTATCAGCCAACCCCGGCAGTTAATGCTAATAGGTGGATTTCGGGGATTTCCGAACGATTCATTTGCGTAAAAAGGGTATTCTGGGCGACCTGAAATCGTTCCCTCGCCCCATTCTCTATCCCCCGCTGATTGAGGATTTCAACGCGCTTTTCGACGGATACCGGGAACTTGAGGTCGCTGATAAGTTGGAAGGTATCGTTCGCTTTGGCTATGTAATCTTGGTAGGCAACCCGCGCTTGTTGCCACAACGTTCCCCATTCTTCTTCGTTCATGGACTTCATGGATGTACGTCCAAATTCAGATTTCTGGCCGGGGCAATAGGGCCATCTTACGCCGATGAAATCCGACAGCAACAACAATTTTCCCTGACTCCCTTGGGGGAACCGTGGCGTGGCTCTGTGGATGGAGTTGCGCCACAAACTTTTATCGAACGGAACCCACAATGCAAATGATCGAGATTATTAGTGACGTAGCCTAAGCAAAAGGAACTACCGGCCCTGAGAGAGTTGAGCCCTAACCGACGGAACGTTTGCGCAAGGGCCATCAATGACTTGGCGTCTACGCTTGAAGAATTGCTCCTGCAGCCGTGGATTCCTCGATCACTGGATGGAATGAATGGTGCGGTGCTGAAGGTGATTCAAAACATAGAGGAGCTTGAGAATGCGATTGCGGAAGCTGGACCGCCTGTGCTCGAAAGAAAGTTGCCGGATGAGATGTTGAGATTCAACGTGGCATTGCTGGACCTCGCCGCCTTGCGGTTTACACTCAAAACGCTACTTGAAGCCGCTACAGCATTGCTGATGGCGAACCCACCGAAGTCAACGCACGGAGTGAATTGAGCAACATGGGTGTAACGAAAAAGCTCCCCGTCAGAAAGAAATCGTCTACGCAATCTCCCGCAAAATACAGAACGAAAACCTCGCGGTCGAGGATATTGTGAAACTCACCAATCAGGCCCTTGAGGTTTCCAGACTACTCCAGAAAGCGGATCGCACAGCGCCCAAAAAGAAGAAACCCAGCTTAGCCGAATTGTTTGGTGAAAAGAAAGACGGGTGACGCATGTGGCCTTGGGCAGCAGGGCGTACTGGATAGCCAAGCTGTTGAAACGATGCGTGCAATGTGGAACATCAGCCCGCCGCGAGATCTTCACGATGCCGAAACGCGCCCATCTCATCATTTTTTCAATCCGGTCGAGAGCAATGTCCGCGAATCCCCGCGATGTGTAACGCAGTTCCTGTTCTACGAGTCCTACAGATCACCAGTCTAACGGAGGGAAACATGGCCCTTGATGCCGAACATCCCATGTGTCCGAGGCACGAAAGTGAAATGGTTCCGAATCCCGTCGAGCCGCTCGATGTAGCTCTCCCATTGGAGGTGGTTCTTCCTCAGGGCGTCAAAGTGTTCCGGTGCCCGATCCCGAATTGCTTAATTTTTTATGCCACGGGTGCGCTGCAAGGTTTCTACACTCTTCAATCAAATGGTGAGCTTGTTCCATACCTGAAGAGAGCTAGTGCGTAGGACGTTGTAACGCGCCAACGATAGAGCGAATCAAAGCCAATGTCCCCGGAAAAGAGGTCCCTTGACTCAGCCAAACACGGGGACGCCTCCGTGTCCTGAACACGCCACTCCGATGGTTCCGCATGAATTTCAAACGTGGGAAATCAATCGGCCAGTTGAAAGCGGATGCGGATTCCGATGCCCAAACTTGACGTGTCCGATTGTGTTTATCGAAGGAGATGATGAGGGCTTCTACACGCTGGAGCCAAATGGCGAGGTTACGCCGTATCCCTGACATCGCTCTCATCACAATGTTTTTGATGATTCCGCGCCACGTAACTTCCACGCATGAGCATTAGTAGGTCCTCAGACAGACGGGCGCTGTTCAACCCTGTCCCTCGCCAAAATGACGACCGACCTTGAAATCAACAGCTTGCGCAGAGGCCTGTAACATTGTTAAAGGGGTGAAGCTCAGTACTCCGCCTGAGTTTTGGCGAGGGGCAAGATGTGACGGATTGATTTGAGATGCGGCGAGATGCGCCAAGTTGAATGAGAGGTCCCCACAGCAGTCCCCACAGTTGACTATTCCGAATTTTCGCACTCCCGTCCTTACCGACAATCCGACGCAAAAATGATTCGAGGACCTGATTGCGGGCGAGCAATCGCTGTTCAATTTGTGCGGTCAGTGCGAGCGTCGGCATGATATTTCCTGGAAGCTTCGGAGCAGGCAGCCCGCGAAAGAGTTCCCCGACAGCGAATCCTAACTACAACCGCCCTGCAAGAATTGACCATACTCCTTATTGGATGAGTCTCACAGCTCGATTGACGGCACCTAATACTGGCCTGCTCTGCCCATCTGAATGCCTTGGGAAAGGCTAGGGGACGCTCTGGGGAAGATCCGCATAACTCTTTTTCCAGAGAGCTTCAAGCGAAAGCGAACCATTTGCGAATTCCTGCGCGCTGGCTACGGTGCTAGCGACAAGCCCGCCATCCGCCGAATCAAAAATGACGACGATTCCGTCAACCGGATTTGTCGACGTCGCGGACGCGCCTGGAAATTTGCGAAAGAGCGACGCTGCAAATTCGAGCTTCGAGGTTGCTGGTGTTTCCTTGGATTCACTCGAGGCCGGCTGCACTGTGTAGATTCGCACCGTTTTCCCGCGCAGAGGCTCCCAATCTCCCGGAAACGTGTTCGTTTCCTCGCGCGTCACGCGAAAGAGCTCTTCCTTCTCACCGGAAGCCGACGTGTTCGGAGATTTCGGGCGCGCGGCAATAGCATCCGGTAATTCCAAACCGCTTCTGCGGAGATAGCCACGCGAGGCGCCGGAAATCTGCACGTGAATCCACTCGCCTTCGGCGTCAAGGAATTCGAACTCGTCGCCAGCCGCGGCGGCAAACAGAACGCGAGATCCGACTCCTGGTTTGGCGAGAACTGGCGTACCAGATTTCCTTACCACCACCAGATTCGCCGGATGCACCTGGTTGTGTTGAATGTCCTGCAAGCTTTGCAGTTCTTGATTGAGCTGTTGCGCGCGTTTTTCTTCCGCTTCGCGCCGGATGCGCAAAGGCGCAATCTCATCTCCGCCGGAACCGGCAGCCACTTCCGCGGAACCTGGTGCGCTCCTCCCGGAAGACATGGGACTCGGGCCCGAACCGCCGGACAGATCGAGTTTCGGCCTGGGGGCTTGCACACTCGACCGTGCGACGCCGATGCGCTTTCCGCCGAGCTTGTCGCTAAGCCGGTCGAGCAAATCCAATTCCAGCCTGCCATTTGACGGCAAAACCTGATATCCGGATTTGGATGGATCGCGATCTGCGTACCAGGCGGTGATTTTCGCCTCCACTCGAACGATTGTGGTATTGGACGTATCTGCCAGGACGTCGATTGAGAACTGGTAAAAAGCTCGCTCATACTGGCTGAGAGGCTGATCACCTAGCGCGACAAAACCATCTACGACCGGCAGTTTCTGTCCGGCGTATGCCTGCATATCCTTGAGGGTTGATTCCACTTCTTCTTTCGGCTTCGGGAAGGTACGCGCGTAGGGCACCGCCTGTCCGAAAGCCGTTGGCGTAATCCAAATGCCAAGTAAAATGCCCAGCGCACCCGACGTAAGAACGCGTAAACTCAGAGCCGAAGTCTTCACGGAGGCCGATGTCTTCACGGCAGAGGTTCCAACGCGTCGAGGGGTAACCAGCCACGTTGCGATTGTGGCGTTTCCACGCCCAGCCAGTGGGGGGTGACGATCACAACCACCACCTCCGTATATGCCGCCAGCTCGGCTATGTTAGCCGCGGAAAGAAAAGGCGCAGCCTTCAAATGGGCGCCAGGAGCCTTCACACGGCGTTCCACTTCGTGGCGAAGCGCGTCTATGCGGTGCTCCAGATTCTGCGCCGAGCTCTGCGCTGTCGCCAAGCGGCCGCTTTCGTCCTCCCGTTGGCGAAGCAAACTTTGCTGCGCGAGCTCAATGCTCTCGCGGTGACGTTGCGCATCTGCAGCCTCCTGTTGTGCTAATTGAATCGCTTGCAGCCGCTCCTGGATGGCTTTGTACTCGCTGCTTTCCACAGTTCCATCTGATGCGTGCGCCACGCGGTGCGCTTTCTCGACAAATATGGCGTCAATGCGCAAGCGCGTACGTTCAGGGCTGACGCTTGTGAGCACATACCGAACGGCGACAGTGCCCATATCCGCGCTCTCTCGAAAATGGCGGGGCGCAATGGCTTCCGTTCGCACCTTGTAGAAAACCTTGCCAGGGCCGTCCCACCGCTCAAAGAGCGGGGTAGACGCCACTGTAACTGCCCCATTCAGCGTTTTGTCACGGTCGAACATAGTGGTGCCGCGAATCGTCTGATCATGCACGATCTCTTGTAAGACCTGTAGAACGTCGTCGTACGAGGCCGCAAACTCCATAGCCAGCCCGGGGCTAGGCACATCGTGCTCTCTGGGTCGCGCTGATGTCTCATCTCCGCAGAAGAGTGACACAACCGCAAGCAGTACACCGACTTTCTTCATAAACTCCTTCGAACACGACACATGTATGGCACGACTCGCTTCCCGCGGATTTTGTCTTACTCCCCAGTCTGCGGAAGTTCTTTCGTACCCGCGCGGCACAAATGTGTCAATCCAAAAATGTTTCTACAGCCTAGTACTTGCTTACCAAACCCGAGATATGGGAAAAAATTTTGCAGAAAAATAACAAAGTGCTTGCATTAGTTTTTTTGTAGGAGTAGATTCTGCTCGGTTCAGGGACTTTGGGGAAATTTTTTCTCGATCTTTATTGAGAAAGAACGAGAGATCAATTTCTCCGGGCTGTGTAGTCGGAGTGTAAAACACCGCGCTTCTGCCGGACTCATTACGGCGTATGCCGTATGTGTGTGTCCGGGCCCTCCCTGTTCCGTCAATCCGTGATGATCATTGCTACGCGATGTTTGAGTTGTGACGTCCTGGAGGCGGTATGTTCAAGGTCGCATCGCAGCTAGTGAAGCAAAGGCTTTCCTGGCTGCCTTCCTCGTTTGTGTTCGGGTTTCTGTTCTTCGCCTTCGTTCTTGCTGACACTCGTTCCGCCGTCGCAATTCCGCCGCCATCCCTTCACGTACGCGCTCTGCCCGCATTCGCCCGCAAATATGGAATGCCTTGCTCGTCATGCCATGAAGCATGGCCCAAATTGAGTCCATTCGGCCAATCGTTCAAGGACAACGGCTACCAGATGATGAATGATCGGGATGCTCCGATTTTTCAGCAAGCTGCGTATTGGCCGGTGACGTTTCGAATCACGCCAATCTGGCATCGTGAAAGTACGAACCGCGTGGCTGTCGATAATCCAGCGGGCCCGGTCGGGACGCAGATGGAGTCGAAAGTCACCACGGACGGGTTTGATTGGACGGGCTTGGATTTTCACACGGCCGGTACGTTGGCGAAGAATATTTCATTCTACGTGCTCCCCTCTTCCGACAACACCGGAGCATTCCACTTCGAATCCGTCTGGGCGCGTATCGACAACATACTGGGAAGCAGTTGGCTTAACTTCAAGCTCGGCAAGTTTGAGCTGGACAACCTGCTTTCGGAAAAGCGCATTCTGACGCTCTCCAACAATGGCGGTTTATACCAGAACTATCACTTTCAACCGATCGGTGAGAACACCGGACTCTTTAAATTTGGAATCGGAGACAATCAAGACGGCATCGAACTGATGGGTCACTCGAAGGATGACCGGACCCGTTATTCGATCTCGTTGCTTAGCTCCAATGACGGGCAGCCTGGTCTGCCAACGGGCCGCGAATACAACACGTTCGTGACCGCCAGCCAGGCTTTCCAGCTTGGCAAGCTGGGATTGCAGCGCGTGGGGGCATTTGGCTACTTCGGACAAGCTCCGACGTACTTTCAATTCAATCAGACGGCCATAACGGTTGTTGGGCAAGATATAGGTGGGAACAATGTCACATCAACAACAACGAATCCCGTGCTGGGGACCGGAATCGGGAACAAGGGCTTTTATCGCGCCGGCCTCATCGGCATGTGGTACTTCAACAAGCTGGACGTTACCTCCATGTATTTCCATGGATGGGACAGTGCATTCCTTGGAACGGGCACGGCGGCAAACACCGCACTGCCGGCGGGAGCTCAAGCTCCGACTTGGAACGGCGGCTTGTTCGAAACGCACTACACGTTGAATCCGCAGCTCATTCTCATCAACCGTTACGAGCTGATTCGCATGTCACGTCAGCCGTTGGCATCCAATCCGTCGAATCTCAGCAATATCGATTCGCTGGTCTTCGGCTACCGGTATTACCCATTTATCTCCAGCCGCGCTGGTTTCGCGTTTCACAATGAATACGCGATTGTCCGTCAGCGAGGAGCAGCGCCTCTCAGTGGTGCCGACCTCACGAGCAGCAGTTTGTTGCTTGGCTTTGACTTCGCGTTCTAAGGTGACTCAATGCGCAAAATGAATACCAGATCGATGCGGGTTTTCCTGGCTGTTGCAGTGATCTTGCTCCTCCCGGCGGCCCTCCCGGCGCAGAATATGGAGTCTCATATCGGGAAGCTGACCGGACATGCCAATACTGGCAAACAGCTCTACTTCCGCTACTGTTGGGGATGCCACGGCTTCCGCGGCGATGGCGGCGGCGAGAATTGGCTCCCTACAGGCAACTATCCTACTGAACCCTACATGAATATCCAGCCACGAAATTTTGACGCGGCGGTCTTTAAGTGCCGGTCGACGCCGACCGGAACTTTACCTCTGGACCAAGACCTTTATAACTCCGTCGGTCGCGGCTTCGTCATGACCAACATGCCGTCATGGATCACGCTGACGAATCAGCAGCGCGCCGATCTCGTAGCCTTCATCAAGAGTTTTTCGCCGCGCTTCAAAAATGAAAAGGCAGGTGATCCCATTAACGTTCCCGCAGAGCCCAAGCTCACCGTCGAATCGATCAAGCACGGCCAGGAACTCTTTCAAAAGCTGGAATGCTGGAAGTGCCACGGTCCCGAAGGGCGCGGCGATGGCCCATCTGCTTCGACCCTCACCGATAGCAATGATCAGCCTATTCGCCCCTACAATTTCGCCGTGGGTTCGCGCTTTAAGTGCGGCGTGACCAACCACGACCTCTACAAGATTTTCATGACTGGTCTCGACGGCACGCCAATGCCGTCCTTCGCCGACGTCATCAAGCCGGAAGAAGCATGGGACCTGGTGCATTTCCTGCGCACGCTGCAAGTAACTCACAAGAGCCCAGAGCTAGCGTTGTGGGAGTCCACCAAGGAAGGCGCCGAGCAAATCGCCTCCAGAAGAGTTTACGGCACACCGACTGGTTCCGGTATCAAGCAGTAGCGTCACGGATGAGATGAATTCGATCAAGGAGCAATGTTCATGCGAGCAAAAGTAATCTCAGTAACAGCAGCGTTGGCGGTGATTTTCGCCGCCGCTCTGCTGCATGCCCGGGCGGGTGGTGGGACGATCAGTGGGAAGGTCACCTACGAAGGGACGCCAGCAAAGCCGAAACCTATAGACATGTCCAAGGAGCCAGGCTGCGCAAAGCAGCACACCACTCCCGTCACGACGGAGACGGTGGTCACTGGTCCTAACAATACCCTTGAAAACGTCGTCGTATATATCTCAGCCGGTGCTCCCGACGATTCTCCACCGAGCGAGCCCGCAACCTTTGATCAAAAAGGGTGCCAATACATCCCACACGTCCTCGCCTTTCAAGTGAATCAACAACTCAAAGTTGTCAACGACGACCAGACCTCGCACAATATTCATCCGCTCGCCAAAGTAAATCGCGAATGGAACAAGTCGCAGCCTCCCGGCACGCCGCCAATCATCGACAAGTACGATAAGCCCGAGTTCATTCCCGTGAAGTGCAATGTGCATCCCTGGATGCATGGCACCTTCGCGGTCCTGAAGAATTCGCATCATGCCATTTCCGGCGAGGATGGCGGCTTCAGTCTGCCAAATCTACCCGCTGGCAAGTACACCGTTACTGCGTGGCACGAGTCCTATGGCGAGCAGACGCAGGAAGTGACCATTTCAGGCAGCGAGACTAAGACCATAAACTTCGTCTTCAAAGCCAAGCCGTACTAGCTGAGAGCGCCGCGCTTGAATCGCGGCGCAACGTGGTTGGAGGCATAACGCATGGGAAAACTATTCGGCGTCGTTCTCGCGATCATCGCGATCGCCTCTGCGTACCCTATCGTCGCGCACTGGTACGTTCAGCCTGTCGACATCTCCACGCACGGCCACGCCATCGACGAACAGCTCGCCGACACCATGGCCGAAGCTGGTCTTTCCTTCCTGGCCGCTCAGTTACTCCTCGGCTTCTTTGTGTGGAGGTTCTCCCAGCGTAAGCCTGGCTCCCGGGTTTGGAACATCCCCGGCGGCGCGACTTTAATGGTCGCTGCCGCCTTCATTCTGGTCGGCACGGAAATTCTCGCCCTCGGCGTTCTCGGGCAAAAAGCCTGGGCCAACGTCTACTTCGTTCCTCCTAAGCCCGATGCCATGCAGGTTCAGGCGCAAGCCGGCCAATTCGCTTTCTATTTCCGCTACCCCGGCGTCGATGGAAAATTCGGACCGCTGCATCCCGACAAAATTGACGAAGGCAATTCGAATTTCTTCGGCCTCGACCCTGCGAATGACGTCGAGTCTCGCGACGACATCGTCTCCGCGGAGCTTGATGTGCCGGTTAACCGGGAAATTCAGCTGCTCATGCACGCCAAGGATGTCGGACATTCCTTCTACGTCCGCGAGTTGCGCATACAGCAGGACTTTGTCCCTGGCCTGGACCTTGCGGTCCACTTTACGCCGACACAAACCGGCAAATACGAAATCGTCTGCACGCAACTCTGCGGACTTGGGCATTACAACATGAAGGCTTATCTCAACGTGCTGTCTCAGGAAGATTTCGATAAATGGATGAAGCAGAAAATTTCGGAACAGTAGAGTCAGTCGAAGCCAATTTTACCGCCGCCCGCAGCGACCGCCATAAGAAGGCTGCGCCCTTTTTATGGTGTCACGTAAGCGCAACTTCTTCTCACAAGGGGTGAGAAAATGGAACAGACACTGCCACAGCCCGCACACGTTCACGCCCCGCCCGAGGGCTTCATTAGCAAGTACGTATTCAGCCTTGACCATAAGGTGATCGGCAAACAGTATTACGGGCTCGCGTTGATTGCCGTCTTCACCGGCATGATTCTGTCCTGGCTCATGCGCTTTCATCTCGTCTGGCCAAACGCGAAAATTGTTGGGCTCGATCTGATCTCCAAGACCGGTGCTCCCGGCGGTGTCATCACTCCCGAATATTATCTCTCGCTCCTCACCATGCACGGCACGCTCATGGTTTTCTTCGTGCTGACGAACGCGCCCTTTGCCGGTTTCGGCAACTACTTCCTGCCCATACAAATTGGCGCCGAAGATATGGCTTTCCCGCGCTTCAACATGATGTCTTTCTGGACCACCGCCGCCGCTTTCCTAGTCCTCGTTCTCGCCTTTTTCATTCCGGACGGTCCTCCGATATCCGGGTGGACAGCCTATGCTCCTCTCAGCGCGGTGGGTAGTGACGCCGGTCCTGGGCTCGGTTGGGGACAAAATCTATGGGCCATATCCATTGGGCTTTTCTGTATCGGCCAGTTACTCGGCTCGCTCAATTTCATCGCCACGACCCTCGATCTGCGTACCAAGGGCATGACTCTGATGCGCATGCCGATATGCACCTGGGCATGGTTCATCACTTCCTGCATCGGTTTGCTCGCATTCGCCGTGTTGCTTCCGGCTTGCCTGCTTCTGATTCTTGACCGCATGGCGGGTACAAGCTTCTTCATCCCGTCCGGCCTCGTCATCAGCGACCGCCTTCAGAATCACGCCGGCGGCTCGCCTTTGCTCTGGCAGCACCTCTTCTGGTTTTTCGGCCATCCCGAAGTCTACATAGCCATTCTTCCGGCAATGGGAATCGTCTCGCATGTGCTGGTCACCAGCATGCGCAAGCCGCTCCTCAGCGCAAAAGTCATCATCTACTCGATGATTTCGATCGGGTTCCTCAGCTACATGGTTTGGGGACACCACATGTTCGTCAGCGGCATGAATCCTTTCTCGTCGCTGCTCTTCTCCTTCCCCACTCTGACGATCACCATTCCCGCCACGATCCTGACGCTGATCTGGCTGGGCAGCCTCTATGGCGCCAACATACGGATCACGTCGGCTTCCCTCTTCGCGTTAGGGTTCGTGTCCATGTTCGTCAGTGGTGGTGTCAGCGGGTTTTTCCTGGCGCAGCCCTCGATCGATATCTATCTTCACGCCACGTATTTCGTCGTCGGCCATTTCCATATGGTCATGGGCGTGGCCGCCATTTTCGGCATTTTGTCAGGCACGTATTTCTGGTTCCCCAAAATGACGGGCCGCATGATGAATGAAGGTCTCGGCAAGCTTCACTTCTGGTTCACGTTCATCGGCACGTACTGCATTTTCATGCCGTTCCACTATTTGGGCCTGGTGGGCAACGTGCGCCGCTACGCTTCTTTCATCGACGACTTCATGCCCGCGCTCATGCCGGTGCACCGGTTTATAACCATCGCCGCTTTAATCACCGGCGCCGCGCAATTCATTTTTCTCTACAACCTTATTCATAGCCGGTTCTACGGCAAGCCCGCTCCCGCTAATCCCTGGGACGGAACTTCGCTTGAGTGGAGCATTCCGTCTCCGCCGCCCTGGAACAATTTTGGCGGCAAGCACCCAATTGTCTATCACGATGCCCACCAGTACGGCGTCAAGGGTGAAAAAGGGGATTTCGTAATGCAGGATTCGCCGGAAGCGATTATCGGATAAGGAAGCAATCAGATCATGTCTGCTACAACCATCGTCACGACCGCCGTACCGAAAATTCCAGCGCCCACGCGCGTAGCTGGCCACGTTGAGGCCTCTCGCAGCGGAATCTGGGTAGGCATTTTCGCCATCATCATGTCCTTCGCCGCCTTGACCAGCGCGCTCTTGGTGCGCCAAGGCTCCGGCGAGTGGTCGCACATTGTTGTTCCATCCATTCTGTACGCCAATACCGCTATATTGCTGCTAAGCAGCTTCACAATGGAAATGTCGCGCCGCGCGCTCGCAAGGTCCGCCGGTGTTTCTGCCTGGCTCGCCACAACCTTGCTTCTGGGTTTGTCGTTTGTGGCCGGACAATACTTAGCGTGGCGCCACTTGGCCTCCCAAGGCCTTTATCTGGCCACCAATCCAAACAGTTCGTTTCTCTACGTCTTCACCGGAATGCACGCGCTGCATCTTCTCGGGGGGATCGCAGTGCTTGTCTATTTGCTAGGGCGTGTCATCGGGGGCCACGCCTCTATTCGTCACCACCTTCTCGATAACACCGCTGTCTACTGGCATTTCATGGGTGGTCTCTGGCTTTATTTGCTTTTTGTGATTAGCACCAGGCTCTGAGTCCAAGGGGAACAAACGTGAGCGAAACTGAATTAGCCATGCACGGTCACGGTGCCGAGTTGGCGGAGGGTTCTCCTTACCACATCCCCTCGCGCAAGCTCACCATGTGGCTGTTTATCATCTCGGACGCCATTACATTTGGCGCTCTCCTCTTCGGTTACGGGTATCTGCGCACCGCGAGCAGTGACTGGCCGACGCCTTTCAAGTTTAATCCTAGCATTCTCAATGTCATGATCATGACCGTTGTGCTGATCACCAGCAGCCTGACCATGCTTGGAGCTGTGGACTCAGCCAAAGTTGGCGACAAAGCCAAAACCAGGCGCTTTCTTTGGTCCACCATTCTCCTCGGCGCCATCTTCGCCGGTCTTCACATCCGAGAATGGTTCGGTTTGATCGACGAAGGTGTTCGCCTGTTTCAAAACCCCTGGGGCTCTCCTTTGTTTGGCGCGACGTTTTTCGCGATCACGGGCCTGCATCTTCTGCATGTTGTATCCGGTATCGTGGCGTTAGCAGTCATTTCGCGCGGCTTCTCCCGTGGCTGGCTCACGCCTGGTCACGTTGAAACCACCGGGCTTTATTGGCACTTCGTGGACTTAGTGTGGATGTTTGTGGTGCCCCTAGTCTACTTGCTTAATATTTCTAAGTAGCGATTGAATATTTCTCAGTAAGGACGGAGACAAGAATGGCTGGTTCTTCAGCATCAAAAAACGTCATTGGCAAGTATCTGCCAGCGTACTTTGTTTTGCTAGGCATTGCCGCTCTGGAGATTTTCCTCGCCTACCAGCATTTTTCGATCGGCTCGCTTCTCGCTATCCTTCTTGCGCTTGCGGTTTGCGGCGGGGCGCTCGCGGTAATGTACTTCATGCATCTGGCCGAAGAGCGTCGCAGCCTCTTCTTGACGCTAATTCCTGCCACGATTTTTGTTCTGCTGATGATGAACATGATCTGGTCGGACAGCTTCCGCCTGCTGCACATGAAGCCATTTCCGCACTAGTGGCCTACTTGACGGCCGCTGAGAAAGTGACATACTCGCCCTGAGGGGATCCCAAATGAGCCACAGTGGCCAGGCCAAAACAAGCCGGTTGGCACGCGTGCTCAGCCTTATCGCTGGGCTTCTGGTGCCTAGCCTTCTCTTCGCTCAAAATTGTGCTTTGTGCTACACGCAAGCGGCTAGCGCCGGACACCGTGTCATTCAAGCCCTGCGAAGCGGCATCCTGATGTTGATCGCGCCCCCTATGTTCATTTGCATCGCCATCGCCATCATGGCCTACCGGAAACGCAACCAATTCAATAGCGCCGAATAATTTGATGTAGTGCCTTACGTGATCATCCCAACAATTTGTCCTAATTAGGGTAGGTCCAAATCCAAAGCGTAAATTTCCGTTCCTCCCCGTTCGATCATTATGTAGAGCGAGCCGTCGCGAGCCACGCCGCTGAATAGACATTGCGCTGCACTGCCCCGCAGTGTCGTCGCAAATCCTGAAATGCGGTCCACTTTTTTCGTGACGACGTCCGCCCGAAATACGGATTCTTCATCGTCCAGTTGATCTTGAAAATAAATGGAGTCACTGTCGGAGGACCAATAAGGTGACTGTAAAAGCCCTCCGGAAGCGATCGAAGACCAGGCTTCTTTGTGCATGTCATAAAGGACGAGGCGCCGCTTTGAGCTATCTGGTGCGACAATATAGCGGCCGTCGGGAGACCAGCGGGGGTCGCTCAGCTCCTTTGAATCAGGCAACTCCTTTAACACGCCGGTTGTGGGCTCGAGGAGAAACAGCGCATATTGCGGGTGACTCTTCTGATTTCGCATGCTGGCAACAATACGGTAGCCGTCCGGTGACCAGTCCGCATTCAAACCTTCCCACCCTTTGGGCAGAACCGGCCGCAGCGAGCCCCCATCTGCTGAAAGGATATAGATCTGCCGAGGTTGGCCCGCGCGCACTCCGGTAAACAGAATCTGTTCACCCTTCGGCGACCATCGCGGGGACGAACCTTCGAGCGGGGGATTGGTCAGACGAATCCGCTGAGACCCGTCCGTACGACTTCGCCACAATGAACCGTCGGGCCGATCACAATAGACAACCATTTGGCCATCCGGCGATACGCTTGCCTCAGTAGCGTTTGCATCAACGCTCAAGCCGGAGAAACGAAGACTTCGTGGCGCAACTTGCTCAAGCTCACGATGTGAACGAAAGCTGAAAGCGAAAATTCGTGACCCTGTTTCCGTAGGGATAGCCACATGCAGCGAGTCTGGCCCGCTCGTCAGTGGAACCGGGCCGTGGTGGGAACGCCGAAACCAGCTCCAGGCATCTCGCATGGCCCACAAGTTACAGTCGTATCGCTCGCAGCCGGAGAAAAGAAAGTATTTGCCGTCGGCGGTCCAGTTACCCGCGGCCTGCCGCGCAGGCGTTCCATTTGCAAGTATCGTATGCAAACCGCTGCCATCAGCCGACATCTCCCACAAAGATTCATTGCCGTATTCGCCCGCGTCCACGGCAAGCCGTATTCTTTCTCCGTCAGGCGACCAGGCCGGTGCTTCAGGACGTCCGTTAGTTTGAGCAAGCTCACGAAGCTGCGTGCCATCACGATGAACGGAGTAAAGACTTCGGCTGCGCACGAAAACGATCTGCGCGCCATCTGGCGACCACGCGGGATCGTGGCCGATGGCCTGACCCAGGCGGCGCGGCTCGCCACCCTGTACGGGCCACAGCCACAGCGGCATCTCGTCATCGTGCCGCGTAAACTGGCCGATTAAAAATTGCGAGTGATCGGGAGAAATCGCAAACAAGCGAGTATTTTCAAATGGCGCAGCCATCCTTTCTGCGTTGCCTCCCTCGACGGAAGTCTGCATCAAGTTCCAGTGACCGCCATCGCGCTGGAGAAAGAAAATCCGAGTTCCATCGGATACGATGCCGCCCCATTCGTCAATGCGGCCCCCATTCGTAATTCTTGTCGTGCGTTGCACGCTGGGTCGCGGCACCGGGTATACGATAAAAAAAAGCAGCCACGATCCGAACAAAATCGCAATCGTAAGAAGCATCGTGTCGAACCAGCGCTGCGTTCGCTCCGCGCGTTGGCGATCCCAATAGGCTTCCGTCGCCGCTTCCCGGAATTCTGGGTGCACTTGCAGGCGCAACTCTATCGAGCTGCCCACCTTGTTGAATGCGGGAAACTGAGTAGTCCCCCTCACGTCCCCCGGGCTTGGAATGACGTGCACCGGAGCCAGAAAGCGATAACCCTGGCGGGGCACCGTTTCTATAAACCGAGGGTTCTCTGCGTCGTCTTGAAGCGCGGCACGCAGCTTCTTGAGCGCCGCATTAAGGCTTCCCTCAAAGTTGACATGGGTCCCCTTCGGCCAAAGGGCTTTGCAAAGTTGCTCTCTTTTGACGATTTCACCGTTTTGCTGAAGGAGCATTGCCAGGATGCGAAACGGCTGTTCCTGGACCTTGATGCGAATCCCTTGGCGGCTCAAGGTGGAGCGGGCCAAGTCCACCTCGAACAAGCCAAATCGAACGATTACACCCGAATCGACACTCGTATTGAAGTCCAACGCAACGGCACCCCGAAATGCTTGTGCCAGACGATACCACAATTGTGTTGATAGAAGCTAGAAATGGTTCATGTGAACACTTATTCGATTGAATCCACATAGCTTAATGGTTCATACTATTTTCAGCCTTAGTTCCTTTGACCTGCCGAGAGCTATCAGGCTAAGTGAACCGGAAGGCACCGATGCCATTTTGGGCCACGCTCAATCGTTGGCCTAGTTAGGCTATCGGAGTTGATTTTTGGGGGTTTTGGGAAAGAACTCCTTCCCAAAGTCTCTGAACCATCGGAACGCCCGGGTCCGAGTCCCTGAACCGGATCGAGCAAGTCAATCGGACGCGGGCGCTCCGATTCCTACCGGTTTCCTCCCGAGCTTACTTCCCCACCTAAAGGACTATCGTGGTTGATGATTACGGTCCTGTAGCTCGTCAAAGCTCTGGCCGGCTTTGAAATCAATGACATAGCAGCCCTCCCGCCACTGCTCTGTTATAACTCCTAGCCATGTTTCGATTTATCGGCCTGTGCCTCGGAACGCTGGTTCGC
>Ga0210410_10000846_pt1 | contig 30440 bp, 22 predicted proteins | sample IncBWC4MmetaG_FD_161058 | JGI IMG/M metagenome (GOLD analysis project Ga0210410, IMG submission 161058) | Forest soil microbial communities from Barre Woods Harvard Forest LTER site, Petersham, Massachusetts, United States - Inc-BW-C-4-M | ecosystem: Environmental > Terrestrial > Soil >...
CTGGTGCATATTAATGCGTTCCGAGTTTTGAAGGGCGGGTGAGTAGGCCGGCGGGATTTCACCGCCGGCCTCTCGCAGAACCGGATGTGAACCTCTCGGCTCATCCGGCTCCCATCAAGCAGCCACGCCAGTCGAACGGCGTGTCTGTCGCACGCATCGAAGTCCTCCTGTTACCAGTTGCCTCGGTCATGCGACCGCTTGACCCGACCCCTTCGCTCCAGCTCCATTACGAGCCTTCTTCGCTCCTACGAGTCGGTCCGCCCCAGTGGTCCGCATCGGTACGCTCGCCTCGCGGTTTTCGCCGCTTGGGCTTCTCCCTTAACATCAGAGCGACTGGTTCCTGCAGTTCCGCGCGACAGCCTGCATCCGCTTCACGCCCCCTCTACGCCGGTCGCCGTCCGCTCAGTCATCAGGCACCCCGCGGACTCGTCCCAGGAGAACCATACGCCCCTGGTTTCGACGACTCTTGAGATCTTAACGACGCGTCTTCGAAGGGTTCACTTTCGTTCGTCTCTCGGATGCTCACCTGCACGAGTTGTACTCGCGCTTTTCCACCAACGCGCACCACCATGGCTCTTTACTACAGCAGCCTGGGGCGGTTTGAGACCTGCTCCTGAAAGCCGATCCCGGGGGGCCTTCCCTCATCTCTCGCGCAGCTTAACGTATTCACACGGTCGATTAGTTCATGATGAACTCCTTCTCCGTGTGCTTCTGCAGCACACTATGGTCAAAAATCTCAAACGAGTTGCAATAGCGTAACTTGCAGCTTTCTATAGGCTCACCTCGAATGGACTTCTGCGACTGAGAAACAGCAGCTACAATTTCGCTTTCACGGGGTTGTAGATTCAGGGGGAATCTGAGGATGCTTTGGGCGCGCATCGACATATCGCAAAAACTGTCCAATATTGAACAACTACGGATAAGTCTATCGCTATGACCCGTACCGTGAGACTGTCACTGCTAGGGATTTGGTGCTAGGGAACTAAAGAACCGCCGGTACGGAGTTGCGAATCTGCGCGGGAACATGTCGAGTAGGTTTGTGCTAAAGAAAAGGACCTAATGAAAGAACATCTAGGACGGCGTGCGGAACACCTCCGCTATGCAGTTCGTTATCTGGCCAACAGTTCCTGCGGACCCAAGAGAAGTTGACGGGCATGTACAACTGACTCTGGGTTTGGAAGCCTTTGCCAAGACGATTTTCTGGACGGCTCTCTGAAAAACGACTACCTGACCATCAGAGGCTCGCTAATCAAACCCGATGAGCCTAAAGCGGCCGTCAACATCGCGGCCATGTCCAGTGAACAAGCACGCAAGGTCATAGGACAAATCTGTTCGCTTTCTGAGGCGGTTGCATACGTGCTGGGCAGACAGAGCAATTCCGAGCGGTAGGGTGCTCAATCCAACTGGGCTACGGGCGCAGTCGCATTGATTCTAAGACACTTGCGCCTCGCAGACACAAATTTTAGATGCGTTGACCCTCTGAGCGAAGGGCAGACGCTCAATCTACGTTTCGACGTTGGTAAGGCCGCCGGTCGTTTTCGATTCCAGTCGGCCTTCTGCGCTTTCCGCAAGACGACCGCCTGATTTGGATTCGCTGGGTAGACGTCATTTCTGCAATCCCTGGCGAAACTGCTCGCGATACGGCACCAATAAATTCCTACCTAGCTTCTGCCTCGATGAAGATCAATTCGGAACTGTTTTGTACAGGCAACGTCACTTTGAGCCCCTTCCCCATCAGCTCTCGGGCCGTCAATTTCCGGTCGGCACTGCTGCGATCAAAAAATTTGACCAAATAGTGGCCTGATGCCTGCAGTCCCCTAAGCATGAAGTGGTGCGAATTCTCCCTTTCAATCGTTCCCCGGAACGCGTAGACGACGCCACGCTGCCGTTCAGGATCCCAATATTGGATGCCGTCCCAATGAACACCGTCAGGCCGTGCGGAGACATGGTACAAACTCGCATCGCGAATCAGCAGACGAAGGTCCTTCTTGTACAGATCGATTTCCCTCTTCGCTTCAGCGTGCTGTTCGGGAGTCCAGGCACTGGTATCGATCATGATGGTGAGCCACCCCATCATGCCGCTGCGGAGCATGTAGCGGAAATTCTCGATGCTCGGCGTGGGCCACTTCTCGACGTAGGTTTCGAGCATGGCGGAGGGCAGAACATGGCTGGTGTCGTAAAACGCTCGGCGGTTTGACAATGGATCGTAAGTATCGGTAATGGAAAAGTAGTCGCCGTGCGCGGCGCTGCCAAAGTCGACCATTCTCCCGCCGTCATTGCAGACTTCAAGCAGCAGTCCCGGATGATCACGGCGCAATTTGGAGTAAATGTCATAGTAGGAGCGGACCGCGTGATAACTGACGTCGGTCGAATTTGAGCTATCGACCCAGTATGCACCCCACGATTTATAGACACATTTGTTCAATGGATCGGGAGCGGCGTGAGGGTGGTCCGTGCGATCACATCCGTGTGCGACAAGATAACCGTCGTGCTCCAGCATGTCGAGATGGTAGTCCGTAACGATGCGCTCGACTTCCTTTTGAGCCCAGCGCTTGGCCTCAGGAACTCCGAGGTCGATGGTCTGTCCCTTGAAAGGCTCCGGCTGCCAGTCCTCCGGAAGATCCGTGACCATCCAGTCGCGAACTGTTGGATCGCGAGCGTTCAGGGCTCCGGGCTCGGTCGATAGGCCCGCTTGGGTCCAGTCAACCCAGAGACCGAACTTGAGCCCATGTTTGTGCGCATCGTCTGCGATGGGCGCGAGACCGTGGGGAAACTTCTGGGGATTGGGGTACCAGTCGCCTACGCCGCGAAACCATCCCGCATCCATATGAAACATCTCAAGTCCGAGAGCTGCAGCTTCGCGGATCATCCGCAGTGTAACCTCTTCGTTGACGGCCATGCCGCCACCCCAGCTGTTGTTCACCGTGAGCGGATAGTTTGGATTGCTCCATGTTCCGGGATTGCCGAGGACGGCGCGCACCCACCGGCGTAAAACGTTTCCCGCTCCGTCCGGTCCATCACGAAAGGCACCTAGAAACACGACCGGAGTCTCAAAAGATTCCCCATGCGCGAGGCGTGTACGGAATGGGCCAGGGTCGGGGTTAAAGCCGAGCGATCCGAGCAGCGAGTCCTTTTTTCGTTCCAGCGAGATCCGGGTCCGACCGCTGAATTCGATGCCCGCATACCATCCTGACTCTTCAGGATATTGTCTTTGTACCAATGACCACGGAATGATTTCGCGGGGCTCGTCGTCTCGAAGATCTCCATACGTACTGGAATTGCCGGTCCACCGATAGCCTTCCACAAGCGGAACATGATGCGTACCCGTCGGGGACGGTGTGTTTGCACCCTTCTCGATGTAGAGATGGTCAAGCCGCGACTGTGGATCGATTTGCCAATTGAAGGCGAAACTGTCCTGCATCGGAATCCATAGCTCCTGTGAGTCCAGGTTCTCGATGCGTATCTGGTGTTCAATCGGGCCGTAAGCTACCGGAACCCTCCACAACCAGGTGAGACGTAGGTGGGGGGCCGTTGATTCGTAAACGAAAGACGCATTCTTCCCGTCACTTCGACTCGCATTGCGATCAAGTTGCCAATGCACCGGCATCTTCTTGCCGGTAATCTCAACAAATTCCGGGAGCGCCTCAGAGGCGCTATTTTCCCATGTGCGTTGCCCAGGAGCGTCCAAGCTCAAAAAGCGCGGAATGCTCTCTCCTGCCTCTACGACAATCTCTGTGTCGGCGGTTTGAAGCCGTGTGGTCAGTCCTGTAGTCTGTGCCCAAACACTCGCGGGAAGCGTCGCGAGAAGAACCAGGTACCGCATCCCTTGCCATGTTTCGCGAGTCACGATTCGCACCGTCTGGTCAAGATTGTCCAGCATACTCTACCTGGCCAGGCCGTAGCGCTGAGAGAATTCGAATTGCTGAAGGAATATGAAATAATCGACGCCTTTCGCGACGAGTGTTGACTACTCTCTCTGAGGCAATTTCCGGATGCGCTTTTGCAAAGCGTTCGCGCTCTCATCTGCCCACTTGTCCTTCCCACCGGCCGTAACTTCCCCGCAGGTCCTGCATCAGGCTATCGACTGCTTCGCGGTCGGCACACGCAGCGCACAAGCCAATTGCTTCAATCACGTCCGCATCTTCCGTGGAACCGCACTTAGAACATCTCAGCGTTTTATCTTCCACGATCTGCCAACTCTATCACTTTGCGCATTGCCACTCTCCAGGGACCACTCGGAAAGCACTTCATCCAGCGCTTCGACGTTGGCAGTACCCTCGTCTTTCATCGCTTTCACAATCCGCGTAACTTTTCTTCTGCACTCTCATCACCCCTAAACCCATCCGCCGTCGATAACATAGCTTTGGTTGGTGATGGCTCCGCTGTCGTCAGCAGCCAAGAACAGAACTAGGCTGGCTACTTCTTCCGGAAGAATGATTCGCTTGAGCGCTTGGCTACTTATTATTTCTTCCTGATAGCCCGGGGTGAACCAAAGCCTTTTTTGCCGTTCCGTCAAAATGGCACCAGGCAAAACGCAGTTCACGCGAATGTTGTCAGCGCCGAGTTCATGCGCCAATGTACGGGTCATGCCAACGATCGCAGCTTTCGCAGTGACATACATGGGCAAGCCGGTCGAGGGAATGATCCAACTGATGGAACTCATGTTGATAATGGAACCACGCTTTGCCTTCTTCATTGCCGGGATAACCCCTTGGGCCATGAAGAATTGCGGTTTCAGGTTTACTGCGAAGGATTGATCCCAAGATTCGGACGTGACCTCCTCTATCGAGTGTCGTGTGTCATTGGCGGCGTTGTTCACTAGAATGTCGACGGTACCAAAGGTGGCTAAGATTTTTTCGATCGCTTGCTGCAACACATCAATGTCCGTAAGGTTGCAATGAAGGTACATAGGTGCAGGATGACCCGAAGAAGCAATTCGCTGGATCAATTGCTTGGCAGCCGCATCCTCGATGTCCAAAAAGGCAACTTTGGCTTGTTGAACAGCGAAAGCCGTAACAATCGCTTCGCCTATGCCGCTCGCGCCCCCGGTCACAATCACTGCCCTATTTCTGAGGCTGGGATAGGTCGCAAACATCGAACTGTTGTCCATTGCGGTGCCTCGTCTTCTCAATCAATTCGAAAGAATTGGTGAATTTCTTAGACGACTTTTGGAAAGCCTTAGCGCCGACTTTCACAGACTCGAATTAAATGCTTCATCCTCCGTCAATCATAAGCGCTGAAATTCGAAGGATTAAACCTGAACCGGAAATTTATAGATATTGCTTACAGCTATTGGACTGTTCATCGGAACGGGCGATCTTCATTGACGACCGCGAAGCAAATGTGGCCGCAGCTCGAAACGAGGGCATCGTGTCGTTGCTCCTCAACAGATCAACTCCGGCTGGTTCTGGAAGTAATTGGTTTCGATGTACTCCCGCGCAAGCAACAGCGGCAAGTTAACGCACGTCCCGTCATAAACGGTCGGCTTTACTCTAAATAGAACACTTCCTCCATCATCGCAAATCTTTCGCCCGGTTTCAGGCCAGGTACCGGTTCGAAGAGCAATGCCATTTCTTTCTGCCATTGCAGATTAATCACCTCTTGATCGAGGGCGCGCCACGCGGCATCAAAATCATCGACCTGCATGACTAAGAACAGATCCTGTTCCCTCCGGTAGATAGAGTAATTTGAGATGCCAACCTCCTTTAATTTGGTAAGTAGTGCGGGCCAAACGTTTCGGTGCGCCGCGTCATATTCTCTTTCCTTGCCAGCCTTTATTCGTAGTCGGAAAGCGACTCTAGGCATCCGAATCTCTCCAATTTCCGCTGCAACGTGTGACATCTAGCAACGAAACCTGCGACTTAACGGTACACGCTTAGGGCAGAATTAGCACCGCAACAGAGAAACTGTAAAGTGTCAGGTTGTCGGACGTTAATTTTGTAGAAGTAGGTGGCTGAAAACCAGTGGTGACGTCCACATAGTCTAACTGGCCGCCGGAAGCGCCCGCAATAGTCAGGTCGAAGTTACCATCATGCTTGTTCACAAGCAGCATCTTGCGCTTGCCTTCCTTTGTCACGACGGCAGAGGCGTATACGTAAGGATGTGTTGGAGCAAACTGATCGATCGGCGCAATTTCGACGATCTTGTCGCCGGGGCGAAAATTGTCATGTAAGAGTTTCAGAACCCATACGCGTGCATTTGGTTTTCCAGTGTTCCAGTCGACCATGGACACGCTGGGAAATTGTGTTGGATAACCAACTAATTGCGATTCGCCGGCCACATCGATGCCCAGATGAGTGAGCTCGGAAAAAATGTAGGCGTACTCCGCGCCCGCGAGATTCCAATATGAGTCAGGAATGGGTTTCGCGAAGTGGCTAGGGTCGACCTGTGCGATGTCATCGGCTGAGATGATTCCAATTTCATTGATCATCGTTCGCGTCTGTGGAGAGAGTCTTTTGCGAATAGTTTCGATGTATCGCACCGAGTTCAGAAACCCGTCTGCTTGGGCAAAGACCGTATACTGTTGCACATCGAGCGTTTCGTCCGGCTTCGGTATCGCGTAGAAATGATAGGAAATGTAGTCAAGAGGCATGCCCGGCTGGTGATTCTTGTGATCTAAGAAGTATTCGAAGAAATCGGGGTGCTCTCCCGGGGCGGCGAGAGATACCCCTACGAACTTCATCTCAGGCTGAACCTCCTTCATGGCCGTAACGATAGCGTCGTATAGTCGCGTGTAATTTTGCGGCGTGATGCGGTGTTCGAGGTCGACTTCGTTCAGAACTTCCCAGTAAGGAATAGAATAATGATAGTGGGATTCGTGACGTTTGCCTAGCTCGTCGGTGAAGCCACCCTTTGTGTACCAGGAGAGAATTCGAGCGTAGTAGTTGGCAACTTCTTTGCCCGACGGATCACGAAGTTCGGTTCCTTGTTCGTAGTTCCATACGGACTTGTCAGGATCGTCTGGGTACGTCATGGGCTTGTCGGTCTTGTACATCCATTGAGGGATGGTGCTGAAGTTAAGGACAGCAGAATGACCTCTGGTCGCCTGCAGAAAATCGATCGTCATCGGATCGATAAGAGAAAAGTCCCAGGATGTCCTGCCGTCTCTTGGCGGCTCCAACTCTGCAACGCCAAGGCGTGGATATGGAAGCCAAGGGACATAGCGAACATAATCTGCGCCGAGATCGCTGAGCGCCTTATATGCGTTGTCGTGCACTGGCGTTCCGCGGCGGAGTGGTGGGTTTACAACGACCTGTAGTGTCGGTGTTGTTTTCGACTCATTCATGACACGATCCCAGCGAGGAGTGAACTTGAGGGAGGAGTTCTGCGCGGACGTTGCCAGAGAAAAGAAGATTGCCCACGTTGGAACTAACAGCCACCGAATTGATGTCAAACACTTCATAACGCTCTCCTCGTTATGGGCCACCTCGAACGATCTTGTCTGCGAAGCGGAAGGTACGCCGGACGGATTCTTTTTTCAATAGATAAATATATTTTGTTATAGAATCCTGGCGCGATGAATCATACATCAACAATCCACGGATTCACGATTGGACTTTTCGGAATCGGGCTGGATACATACTGGCCGCAGTTCGAAGGGCTTCAAGAACGCTTGACCGGATATGTCCGACAGGTGGCTCAACGACTAGAAAGGCCGGGCGTCCGAGTCGTCAATCTGGGCTTAGTGGATTCTCCGGACAAAGCGGACGCCGCGGGGCATGCATTTCGGCAGCAGGATGTCGATCTCATTTTTCTCTACGTCACAACGTACGCGCTATCGTCGACTGTCCTTCCGGTTGTGCGAAGAGCCAAAGTCCCGGTCATCGTGCTTAATCTTTCGCCCTCCGCAGCGATCGATTACGAGTCCTTCAACCGCTTGGGGGATCGAACAAAAATGACCGGTGAATGGTTGGCTTATTGCCAAGCCTGTCCGGTGCCGGAAATTGCAAATGTATTTCGTCGCTGCCGTGTTCCCTTCTTTCAAGTCAGCGGCATGCTGGAAGACGACCCGGACGCGTTGCGCGAGATATACGAATGGCTGGAGGCGGGCCGTGTCGCCCACACGATGGAACACAACCGCCTTGGAGTCATGGGCCACTACTACGGTGGAATGCTCGACATCTATTCCGACTTAACCCAGCAGTGCTCTTATTTCGGCGGTCACATTGAAGTGTTGGAAGTGGACGACCTTTCTAGTCTGCGTCGAGGCGTCCAGCTGGCTGCGGTCGTCCAGCGAATACAAGAGTTTCAGAAAAGTTTCGATATTCAATCCGATTGCTCGACGCAGGAATTAGAGCGCGCCGCCCGGACTTCGATTGCTCTGGATTGCTTGGTGGACCAGCACCGGCTCGGTTCGCTTGCCTACTACTATCAGGGCACGGGAAACCCTGACAACGAAGAGACCATTAGCTCCATGATTTTGGGAACGAGTCTGTTAACCGCAAGAGGAGTGCCGGTTGCCGGGGAATACGAGATCAAGAACGCGCAAGCCATGAAGATCATGGATTCCTTCGGCGCGGGCGGATCGTTCACCGAATACTACGCCATGGACTTCAACGAAGACGTCGTGCTGATGGGCCACGACGGGCCGGGCCATCTGGCTATCGCCGAAGGACGAATCAAGGTCCGTCCTTTGCGCGTCTATCACGGCAAGGTCGGACGCGGGCTGTCCGTCGAGATGTCGGTCAAATGTGGTCCTGTCACACTGCTTTCCGTCGTGCAAACCGCCGACAGACTTTTGCTTCTGACCGCTGAAGCAGACTCCGTGCCCGGTCCGATTCTAGAGATCGGCAACACGAACAGTCGCTACCGTTTTTCGATTGGCGCACGACGCTTCATTGAAAAGTGGAACGCCGAAGGCCCGGCGCATCATTGCGCGATAGGAGTTGGACACATTGCAACCAAACTGAAGAAATTGGCGGCGCTGCTCGGAATGGATTGTGTACAAATCTGTTGAAAGTACAGGTTCCATAGAGAAATGCGTTCTGCATTTCGTTCACCGGCAAAGCGAGTTACCGCTACAGTGCCCGACGCCATTTGCCAAAGCAGAAGTGTCCCATTGATTGCTTTTGGACGAAGAGAGACACGCAGAACCCACGATGAGAAGCTCGAGAACAGCGCTAGGAACCTGCTGAGGCTTTCGCAAATGGCAGTCGCGTCCTATTTACTGTTCGCGTTGACCGCATCCGCCCAATCGACGAAGGCTGTGAAGCTCGAATGTGGGTCTCTTTTCCACGCCTCTGGGGATGGACGCCCAGCAGCCCATGTTGTCATGGAAAATCCAAGATTCACGTCCTGGTCTTCTTTTCTGCTCGTGGGTTGAAATCTGAGGTATTGTTCTACCGACTCGCCGAGGAGTTCGCCGCCGTACTCCTGGCCCCCAAATAATTTCCATAACCGACGACAATCGTCGATGTCACCAGGACAAGAAGGCTTAGGCCCACCAACCACTTGGTTCGAGGACCGGTTCCTTTCCATTCCTTCAAGGCGATGCCCCAGAGCGTGCTGAAGATCATGATGCTGGCCATATGAAGAGTCCAGCTGGAGAATTTGTACCGGCCCATCTGGGTCTCACCCATGGAGTAGAAGAAAAACTGGAAGTACCACGTAGTTCCGGCGAGAGCAGAAAAGAAATAGTTCGAGAGCATGGGTGCTTTCGAGAGACCAGGCGCCTGCAGCCTTCCGAGTTCGGCCATTTCCTCAGCGGGAGCGTCTGTTACGTTTTCAAGGATCGGTTCAGCATTTCGCCCGGGAACCGGTGCGCGCACTTCGGACCTGAAGTATTGGTATCCGGTTCGGTTGCGGACATTCAGAATTACGCACCAAACAAAGTTCGTCGTAAATCCCCCGAGCAGAACCACCACCAATACGGGAAGCCCTTGCCACAAGACGGGCGTGCCGTGACGAAGAGCGATGGCTTTGATCGGATCGCCCGCAGCTAACCCGTAGGCAAAACAAGAGCTCATCACACCCGAAAACGTGGCCACCAATAAGCCTTTCTTCAAGTTGAATTCCTTGATGGAGGCGCGTTTCTGAACTTCGGACATTTCCTTTTCCTTGGACAATCCCGCGGCTCCTGCAAACACGATCCCAAGGAGACAAATTCCCACTCCCGCCAGGATGGTCAGCCCTGAGTTCGACCCGAGAACTTGCGTCGCGAACTGTCCCCGGAAAATGGGCGGTATCAGCGTTCCGAACGCGGCCGTGTAGCCGAGCGCCACGGCCATGCCCAGCGACATTCCCAGATAGCGCATGGTCAAGCCGAACGTGAGTCCTCCAAGCCCCCAAAGCACGCCGAACGCGTAAGCCCAAAACGAGCTCTGGCCGGGGGCCTCCTGGAGAACGCGGACGAGATCGTTCGTAATCCACATGGCCAGGATCCACGGCACAATGATCCAACTGAAAAACCCGCCTACAAGCCAGTAGGTTTCCCAAGCCCAAATCCTCACGCGACGAAACGGAACGTAGAAGCTGCCGGAAGCCAGTCCACCCAACCAGTGAAAGAAAACGCCGAGCAACGGGTTTGGTCCCAAGGAATGTCCTTTCAACAACCGGATCGAAACATAATCAAACGGGCGAACCGGTGTGGCCGAGAAGTTGACGACCGGGCATACGGAGTGACTCTAGTTCTCGTCGCGCCAAATCGTCAATACAAAAGCTATGTATCTATTGAAATGAAGGTAAAGCTCCGGGCTGAGATATACTTAGTTCATATGAGAAACAGGCAGCCCCGAACCGGCCCGCCCCGACTCTATCTCATCCCCGTGCTTTCCAAGGCTCTGGATATCCTCGAATTGCTGCAGACTGAAAACCAACCCAAGTCTCTGGAAGAGATCTACCATCGAACCAACATCTCCAAAACGACCGTATATCGGATTCTGAAAACGTTTACGCACCGTGGCTATCTGGCCCAGTCCGATAACGGTCTCTACCGGCTGGTTTCGAGGCCGCGGAAGGTGCGCTTTGGATTCGGGGCAGAATCTTCGGAGATGCCTTTTTCAGAGGCTGTTCGTGAGAGTCTCGCTAGCGCTGCCGCCTCTGCTGGCGTCGACTTGGTTGTCCTGGATAACAAGTACGACGCGGCTGTGGCTGTGCGCAACGCTGAAGAATTTGTCCGCCAGCGCGTCGATCTCGTTATTGAGTTTCAGATTGATCAACGAATTGCGCCAGCGATTGCAGACAAAATCCACGCTGCCAAGATTCCGCTGATTGCCGTGGATATCCCCCATCCGCATGCCACGTTCCTGGGCGTGGACAATTACCGCGTGGGTTATGAGGCGGGAGTGTTTTTGGCACAGCATGCAAAGAACAACTGGCGTAGCAAGGTGAGCCGGGCCGTTGGCCTGGAAATTAAGGAGGCGGGCCCTCTCGTCCACAGCCGCATTACCGGGGCCTTCGCTGGCATTCGCTCGAAACTTCCAGAATTGCGCGACGAGAGATATGTTTCGCTCGATGCAGAAGGACTCCGAGGAAAGAGCCATCGCCTGATGCTCGAATTCCTGCGAAAACATCCCAAAGAGCACGGGATCCTTGTCGCCGCGGCCACGGACACCAGTGCGCTTGGCGCGCTCCAGGCCGTTCGGGAAGCGAACCGTGAACGTGACGTAGCTATTGTTGGCCAAGACTGTATTCCGGAGGCACTCGACGAACTAGAAGTCCCAGGGAGTTGCTTCGTCGCCTCCGTTTCCCACGAGGCCGCAAGCTATGGTCCGCAACTCATTCAATTGGGGATGGCAATCCTGAACGGCCAGACGGTACCGCCGTACAACTACGTAAAGCACAAGTTGGTAGCTGCGGGCGCACGTACGAAGAGAGCGCGAGCGGCAAAGTAGCCTTCCGACATGGTCGTTCCGCTATTGAAATAATTAATCTATTGCACTTAGAGCTTCGTTGCAGTATTGTGTCGGGGTTTTCGGTTGCGGATGTCACTCTGCCGCAGTCAAATGACTGGCGGTCTTCTGCGTTATTGCCAGGGGCCCCGTAATGAAGACCCAAGAAAAGCTACGCTATTTGGAAGATCGGTGGGATGAGCGCGTCGCAGACGCGCTGGATGACGGCCAACTACTGCGTTACCGCTCAAACGTACTGGGCTCCGATCTTCGCATCACTAACTTTGGCGGGGGAAACACAAGCTCGAAGATTATCGATTCCGATCCGCTCGATGGTTCCCCAAAGAACGTCCTGTGCATCAAAGGGAGTGGCGGCGACATCGGCACCATACAGCGAAAGGGCTTTGCGTCCCTTTATTTGGAAAAGCTGCACGCCCTTGCCGGGCGCTACCGGGGTGTCCATACCGAAGATGAGATGGTTGACATGTACCCTCTGTGCGCCTTCGGCAGCAACACAGTTGCGGCCTCGATTGACACTCCTCTGCACGCGTTTCTTCCTTTCAAGCACGTCGACCACCTACACCCGGACTGGGGCATTGCCCTGGCCGCGGCCGCGAACGGTCGAGAGAAAATGGAAGAGTTCAACCGCATCCACGGTCACAAGCTGATCTGGCTGCCTTGGCAGCGGCCCGGCTTTGAGCTAGCCATGATGTTGCGCGATGCCGTAAAGCAAACGCCAGACTGCGACGGTGTCGTTCTCGGCGGCCACGGTCTTTTCACTTGGGGAGACACGCAGCGCGAGTGCTACGCGAACACGATCACGATCATCGACCAGCTCGGGCAATTCGTATCCGCACACCTCGAACGACGGGGAACAAATCTGTTTGGCGGGAACCGTACCGCCACTCTTGAGAATCATCTCTCACTCGCGCAAGAGATCTTTCCGTTTGTGCGCGGCCGCGTGTCTGCCAAGCAGCGGCTAATCGGATCCTTCAGCGCCCTTTCCGAGGTTCTTCGATTTGTGAACTCGGCAGATGCCCGGGAACTTGCACATCTCGGAACAAGCTGCCCTGACCACTTCATCCGGACTAAAATCCGACCGCTCTTCGTGCCGTGGAATCCACAAGCCAACCTGTCGGGATTGCGCGAGGCGATTGACAGGGCGCTCAAACAGTACCGAGAAGAGTACGCCGCTTACTACGCGTCTTTTGCCCAGTCCGACTCTCCCAAGATGCGGGATGCGAACCCCACCATTGTGCTTGTTCCTGGCGTTGGCATGTTCAGCTTCGGCAGGAACAAGACGGAAGCTCGTATCACCAGCGAATTTTATACAAACGCAATACACGTCATGGAAGGCGCGAGCGCGTTGGGTTCGGGTACGATACCGGCCGTTCTGCCGCAGGCCGGTCCGGCCGCGAAGACCGAGGCGTTCAGCGTTTTCTCCAACTATGTGGCCCTACCACCGTCTGAGGCCTTTCGAATCGAATACTGGCAGCTCGAGGAAGCAAAAATCCGCCGACAACCCCCGGAAAAGGAACTGAGTCGCCAGGTTTGTCTGGTGGTCGGCGGCGGAAACGGGGTGGGCCGAGAGACCGCGCTTCAGGCGGCAGATCGTGGAGCCCATGTGGTCGTGGCCGATAAAGATGTTGCTGCCGCCCAGGCCGTTGCCGCCGAGGCTCAAAAAATTGGTGGAAAAGAAACCGCAATGGCAGTAGCCATCGACATTCGCAACCGGGAATCCATCCTGCAAGCACTTCATGAAACCGTGTCCTCATACGGAGGGCTCGACATCATCGTGAACACGGCGGCGGTATTTCCTTCCTCGCCGGATGGGCAAATCAATGATGCCCAGTGGGGAATGACTTTAGATATCAACGTCACGGCCAATCATCGTCTAGTTGAAGAAGCGTCGAAAATATTTCGCGAGCAGGACTTAGCGGCTACCATTGTTCTCGTCAGTTCCGCAAACGCCGTCGTGCCGAAACGCGGCAGCGAGGCCTACGACGTAAGCAAGGCGGCGGTAAACCACTTGGTTCGTGAATTCGCAATTTCACTCGCCCCGAAGGTCCGGGTGAATGGGATCAGTCCTGCGACTGTGGTTAAAGGGTCGACGATGTTTCCTCGGGATCGAGTCGTGGCGTCCCTTACCAAATACTCTATTCCCTTCGATCGGGCTGCGTCGGATGAGGATCTCCGAAGTCTCCTTGCGGATTTCTATGCAAAGCGCACGTTGACGCATCAACCGATTGATCCCAAGGATTGCGCCGCGGCCATCCTGTTTCTTGCTGGCCCACAGTCGCGTTGTACGACTGGTCATTTGATCCCGGTGGATGGAGGCTTGACGGAGGCATTTCTTCGGTAGACTCCGCTCCTCGCGATCGCAGCTGAAATTGCTCGAGGGTAAACAAACGACAATGGAGCCAGCTTCAAACTGGAAACCTCTCGTCGCGGTCGATTTGGGTGCGCAGAGCTGCCGCGTAGCGCTCCTCCGCTGGAATCGCGGCGAACCCGAGATTGAACTCATTCATCGCTTCGCGAACGCACCGCATTCCATCGGCGATGAATTACGATGGGATATCCGGACAATCTTTGAGGGCATCAAGACCGGACTGTACCGCTGCTGTGCCAGCGCGCCGGAGGGCATTGCATCCATTGCCGTGGATGGCTGGGCTGTGGATTATGTGCGGCTAGACACGGCGGGAAATCTGATCACTCTGCCGTTCTGCTATCGAGACGCTAGAACGGAGGCCGCGGAACAAAAAGTACACGCCGTTTTGTCCCCCTCGCGCTTGTATTCGTTGACGGGAATTCAAGTCCTTCGAATCAATACGTTGTACCAGTTATACGCGGACAAGATTGCTGGATTGGATCCCTGCCTGCCTTGGTTAAATCTTCCTGAGTACATAACTTACCGCCTTTGCGGACAGCGCGTGAGCGAATACACCAATGCGACTCACACCGCCCTCATAGGCTTGGGAACGCATTCCTGGTGCCACGAAATATTCGACAAACTTGGCTTGGATGTGACAGCTGCACCGGCCATCGTGCCAAGTGGTTCAGTGCTTGGTCCGGTTACGGGTGAACTTGCTACCTTAGCGGCGCTCCAGGACGCGAAAGTTATCGCCCCGGCTTGTCATGACACCGCCTCTGCGATCGCCGCGATTCCGGCGACGGGCGCCGATTGGGCGTTCATCAGCTCCGGAACGTGGTCACTGGTCGGAACCGTTCTTGATTCGCCTTGCGTGACCAGCGACGCGCGTGCCATGAACTTCACGAACCTCGGTGGCGTGGGCGGAAGAATCTATTTCTTGAAGAATGTAAATGGTATGTGGCTCCTCACCCAGTGTCTCGAGGACTTGAAACGTCAAGGGATTGCCTGCTTGTTGCCAGATCTGCTTGCTGAATGCGCCTCGTGAACTGCACCGCCCGCATTGATCGACATTGATGACCCGCAGTTGATGCTTCCTGGACACACCATCGATAAAATCAACTCGCAACTTGTGGCTCTCGGCCAGCCGGCTTTTGCTGCGAACAGAGCGTCGATCCTTTCTCTCGTCAACACAATCTTTCACAGTATGGCCGCGCGATATGCTGAAGTGCTTTCCGCCATCAGCAGGATCACGGGGAAAAAGCTAAAGCGTCTGTTCATCGTAGGCGGGGGAAGTCAGAACGCCCTGCTCAATCAGGTCACCCGCCAGCGCACGGGTTTGGAGATTATTCTCGGTTCTGCCGAAAGCACGACGATTGGAAATTTCGCCATTCAATTGGCGGCGCTCCAGCAAACTCGGGACTCATCTGTAGGTGTCTCAGCAACAGCCGTTGCCACCTGGGCCGAGCAGATCGTCTCAGGTGAGCTTGTGCAGGCAAATGTTAGTAGTAGACGTAGTTAGACTCGACCACGTCTTCGGTGTTTCGCGCGGCGGAATGGAGACCTTGTTATGAACGATAAAGCGGTCGAAGTCATTTGGAAAGCTCTCGACAGACTTGCTATTGAGCTCCCTTCGTGGGGATTTGCCAATACCGGGACGCGCTTTGGAAAGTTCATGCAACCTGCTGCCGCCACAAGCATTCAAGAAAAATTTAGCGACGCCGCACAGGTGCATGCGGTCACCGGTGCGTGTCCGACTCTGGCACTGCATGTTCAGTGGGACCTACCGAATGGCCTGAAAGACGTGCCCGAAGTTGAAAGACTAGCCAAGCAGTTCTCCATTCGTCCCGGATCGATTAATCCGAATATCTTTCAAAATCAGGAATACAAATATGGCTCAGTCGGGAATCCAGATCCTGCCACTCGGCGCATGGCGATTCAACACATTCTCGGTTGTGTGGCGATCTCGGAAGCTTTGGGCGCGCCGGACATCTCACCGTGGTTCGCGGATGGTTCGAACTACCCAGGCACGCAGAACATTCGCAAGCGCATCGGTTATTTTGAAGAAGGCCTTCGGGAAATTCACACTGCCTTGAAACCCGGTCAACGGCTGCTGCTCGAATACAAACCCTTCGAGCCTGCCTTCTATCACACCGACATAGCTGATTGGGGCATGGCGCTTCTCCTCGCAAGAGCTGCCGGCCCTAAGGCCCTGGTTCTGGTCGATACCGGCCATCACTACCAAGCGCAAAACATCGAGCAGATCGTCGCTTGGCTCCTCCACCAGAATATGATGGGCGGATTTCACTTCAACGATCGACGATATGCCGACGACGATCTAACGCTTGGTTCGATCGACCCTTACCAGATTTTTCGGATTTTTCACGAAATTAGGATGTTTGAATGGGAGACACAAACCACGGCCGACATCGCGTACATGGTCGATCAAAGCCACAATCTCAAGGGCAAGATCGAAGCAATGATTCAGACTGTGTGCACCGCTCAAGAACTCTACGCCCGTGCAGCTCTTGTGGATCACGGCAGCCTCGCACGGCTACAGCAGGACTGTTCACTCGTCGACGCCGAGGAAACCCTTCGCGGAGCATTCTGGCAGGACGTCCGACCCGCTATCCAGGAGTGGAGAAAATCCCGCCGTTTGCCTGCGGATCCGATGCAAGCATTCCGGACTAGCGGATACCTAGAGCGCATCACCCGCGAGCGGAGCGAGAAGAATCGCAACACGACGGCCAGCTACGCCTAGCTCTCTTTGGCTCGCGGTGTCGGAACCGCAGCTATAGTAACCCGACTAATTGCATTGCAGTTCCAAATCTAGTCCGGACCCAACGAGCTGTGGTGCCACCCGGTTTTCGAGGACCACTCGTCCTGCGCGTGCGCTTTGGGCTATGCACATTTCGACACTATAAAATCAGCGTCTGCCATGCCAAAAAGGTAAGGATCGTCGGTCTCGATTTTCGTCGTCCGTTCAACGCACCGCACTTGCACGGAATGTACGGCCAAGATAAAGTCGGGAACCATGTCCCAGCGTGTGGCCGTTCTCGGCGGCGGTGTTGGCGGCTTGAGCGCCGCTCATGAGCTAGTCGAACGTGGCTTCGAGGTTTCCGTCTACGAGAGGCGGGATGTTATCGGCGGAAAAGCTCGAAGTCTTTCTGTTCCCAACACGGGGCAAAACGGTCGCAAGAACTTGCCGGGTGAGCATGGCTTCCGCTTCTTTCCAGCGTTCTACCGCCACCTGCCGGACACCATGAAGCGCATCCCTTACGCAGAAAATCTGACCGTATTTGATAATCTCGTTCACGCCACGCGCATTCTCGTGGCCCGTGCCGGCAAGCCGTCGCTCGTTCTGACCGCACGAATCCCTCAAAATGTAGAGGACTGGGCCCTCACCTTTAAGGATACGTTCAGTGGGATCGGAGTTCCCGACGACGAGGTCTTGTACTTCGTCGACCGTTTACTCGCTCTGCTGACAAGCTGCCCCGAAAGGAGGATGGCTGAGTACGAGCAGATTCCCTGGTGGACCTTCATCGATGCCGCGAATCACTCGGTGGACTACCAAATCCTGTTGGGCAAAGGTCTCACTCGCTCCCTTGTTGCCGTTCGTGCTCAGGAGGGCAGCACCCGCACGGTAGGCTACACACTCTTACAACTTCTCTTCGGCCTATTGACCTACGGCGGTTTCGATCGACTACTCACTGGTCCAACTAGCGATGTCTGGCTTACTCCCTGGTGGTCGTACTTGCAGCGGCGCGGTGTTAGTTTTCAGACTGGTACAGCCATTAAGTCGTTCAATCTGTCACCCACGGGAATAACCTCCGTAGCCGCAGAGACCAACGGACAATCCCACCAAATCACCGCTGATTATTACATTTCGGCCATGCCCGTCGAGATCATGGCTGCGCTTGTCGATGACCGGGTTAAAGCGTCTGCTCCTTCGCTTGCGAACCTTAATAAGCTTCGTACGGCATGGATGAACGGCATTCAGTTCTATCTTGCGCAGGACGTCCCGCTCGAATTCGGCCACTCACTTTATGCCGATTCCCCTTGGGCCCTTACCTCTATATCGCAACGGCAGTTTTGGAGTCACGCCAATCTCGCCGACTTCGGCGATGGGAAACTTGGTGGCGTTCTTTCCGTTGACATTTCTGATTGGGAAACGCCTGGCATCGTCTATGGCAAAACTGCTATGCAGTGCTCGGCCACGGAGATCGAGGATGAGGTCTGGGCTCAAATCAAGCTCCACCTCAATGTGGCCGGCGCCGTCGTGATTCGCGACGACAATCTTCTCCGTTGGTTCCTCGATCCCGACGTCGAATTCCCTAACCCAACAACTACCGCAAATCTCGAGCCCCTGCTGATCAACACGGGCGGTTCGCTGCAATATCGGCCAGAAGCTTCTACCGAGATCCCAAATCTCTTTCTGGCTTCCGATTACGTGAAGACGTATACGGATGTTGCATGTATGGAAGCGGCAAACGAAGCTGCCCGTCGAGCTGTCAACTTGCTCCTGGACCGGGTCGGTTCTACTGCCCCGCGTGCTTTCCTGTGGCCTCTTATGGAACCTGACTTTTTTAAGCCGCTCATTGATTACGATCGCCTGCGGTTTCGACTTGGCCTGCCACATGCCGGCGGTCCCTTTCCAAAGTCAGGATCGCATTTAAGTTAATGCCGGTGCGCACAACTGTGCAGCAGCTCAAGCCGATGAGATCCTGAAGCTCCTACTTCGCGAACCTTAGCACAGCTGGAATCTGACCGAAACAGTTAGGCATACAGATTTCATCTCGTCATCATTTGCGATGAGGGATTATTGTTAAAACAGCGATCCCCACCAACATCGGCTCACGGTCCAGAAATCGCAGATGATGGAGTCGAGAAAACCCCACATACAGAGCCAGCACCATGTTCGGTACGAATTGACACCAAGGTATCGCTCGGGTTACGCGTTTTGCGGTGAGGGTCTCCTCGACCAGTTGCCGAAACTCGAGTTTCTCCAACATCGTCACCACACCCACCCCGTAGCTTCAATAGCTTTAAGAATGGAAGCCGCCAGATGGGCGCTTCGTGCCGCATTGCTTAACCTACCTCTCCTTGGTGTCGGCCGCTTTTTGATCCCGGGAGAATTGCGAATAGCGGCAGGATCGCAATTCTCCTTTCTTTTTTTATTGGTTTGGTTTCCCGTCGCCACCAGGGTCGAAAACCCCTGGGTCGCAAATCAAGGCATACTGAAATTAAAGGAGGCAACGTCATGAGCCCGTCCTTGCCTGATGTTGAAGGATTTTCATGAGGTCTCGCGGGCCGTAGGCCCTTATAGCGACAGGCTTGGAAGATCCCCAGAAAAATCCGACGGGGTGATACATGGCTCCAAACCACACAAAACTAACCCGCCGTGCGGCCCTCCACCGCGCGAAACGATGAATGTTACGGATGCTTCTTGTCGTCCCTCATGTCCGTGACGTGTTCATCCGCATTCTTGTGGAAGATGTCCGCGGAAACTTCGGGAGGAAAAGTAGTTCCCAGCGACCTCCAGTAATCGATCAATTCCGAAGCCAGTTTGTACTCGCGCCCGATGTCGGAATGCTCCTCGCCGCCTCCGTCGCTGCCTAGCGACGTGCGCACGCCGGCCTGCAGCATGAATTTTAGAGAATGGCCGGAGAGAACCTCCACGGCGTGTCCGGTGCTCAGCACTTTGCCGGGAAGATTGTTGTACTCGAATTGTTCTTGCTCTTTCAAAAGTTGGGGTCCGGCCGTCGCCAGCGCCTCCGTGTAGTACGCGCGCGTGGAGATGTTGCTTTCGAGATTGATGTCCGCTTCGACATTCAGGCGTTTCATCTCCCTGGCGTCGTCCAAGTCAGCTTGCGTGACGTGTCCGAACCGGAAAACCACGTAGTCGTCGATACCGGGGTCCTTCTGTTTGATCCTCTCAACGGCTCTTAGGAGAGTCTTGATGTTCTTGTTGGCCTGCTCGATATGGACGGGTTGACGTGTCAACTTGTTCTTCTGAATCCCCGGAAAGACGGAGAAGAGGTCTCTCGCTTTTTCGCCTGGCGGAATCTTGTCCCACTGGTACGAAGCGCCACCCTCTCCCACGTGGGTATGGACAAGCAATTTTCCGTGCCATCCCCGGTTTCGGCGCTCCTTCGCGGCTCGGTAAACGGCATCGACCAGATCCTCGTAGTTCTTCATGCCCTCGCCCGGAATGTCTTTCGGATCGCTCCCGGTAAAGCAGCTGATCTCGGGTGCAGCTGTGTCCACGCCGATCACGTGATCGAGATATGCGGGCTTTTCCTCCGGCCCGACGATCGGTTTGCCGCCGTCCTCTTGCCCCAACAGGGCCATCTCGATCGTCTTAGGCAGCGTTGCGAGGACTGGCGCGGATGAGGAATTCTGCGCGCATTCGCCCGTGGACCCGAATTCCATCCAGCGCCGCGTCTTGTCCGCGACGTCGACCTCGCTCAACTCGCTCGTGTGCGTCATGAGGAGAACCTTGACCTCCGGTACCACCCTTCCCCGCAATCCGCCAGCAGCGGCCAGCGCACGCGGTCCGCCGATGAAACAGCGAATAACGTCGAGCGTCGACGAAACTGGATGACCCGTTATAGCCTTGAATCCCCAGCCGCCGACGAAACTGAGGAACTGCTCTGAGTAGGACGTCCGCGTCACGGCCAATTCGAGGATGGAAGCGTCGCAGAGCGTCCGGCTCTTTCGGACGAGATCATCTCCAAAATACGCCTTAAGATAGGACTCGACCGGCGCGCTCCGAAACGCGTACGCGCTGTCGAACTCGGTCCACGGCGTTGTGGTCAGGACGCGTTCGAGCGCTCCGTTGATCTGCTCGGCTGTAAGTTCGGAGATGTTCTTTCCGTAGGCCGCAACCGTCGCCGAAGCTCCCGGCTTGATTCGGGGGCTCGAGGCTTTGCCCGAAGGCTGGCTTGAGACCAGATATTTCCATAGTTCGCGCCGGTGTTCCAGATCGACTCTAGTCGGATCTTCCGGATTTTTGATAAACGCGTAGAGATCCGCATAAGCATAATAGGGCAGGATGCCGCTGAAGCCGTGATTGTGCGCGTCGAAGTAGGCAATGGGCTCCGGTTCGAATGTCTTCCCGTTGACCCGCCCAAGGTAGAACTTCCATCCAAACAGGATCGGCCAAACCACCAAGAAGACGATTGCCAACAATCGAACAATGGGCCGCGAGATGGGTGTGACTCTTCGTTCGTGCCGTAGTTTCCTTTCGTTGACAATCGGCCAGGCAGCGGCGAGAAGAATCCCGTGGAGAAATATCCCGAGTGCGAAGTAAGCATGAGCGCCTTCATCGCGAACCAAGAACAGAAAGGCCGCTACCAGTGACGACTCAAGAAAAAGGAAAATTACGTCGAGCAGCATGAAGTCCTGCTTTAGGAGAAGCGAGATCACGGCGATCCTTCGTTCGTTCTTTTAGAACTGGCCCAAAACTTCGCAAAAGCTGAATCTCCTCCTTATAACATGTTACACGGACCGAGACTTAAGGTGTCTCGGGCGAATTGATACGGTGGCAGTGAAACAATGGGATCCGCGAAACGCGCTGTGGGTCCGGAACGTTGCCGACTCGCACATGAATACATCAATACTCCAGCTCCTGCGGGGCTCCCGGTCAAATTACACAGGTGTTTCCGCGGCGGTCGGAGGCTGATTCTACAGGGACCTAAAGCGGAGAGACGTTAGCGTCCGCGTGGGGATGGAGACCACCTGGTATGGACGCTGGTTCGAGCGGTTACTCGCAGAGTTGGGTTTCGAGCTGTGGATAGACTAATATCCCAAAATCCGGCAAGTGGCAACCGCGCATTTGAGATGCTGGCGTTATCTATAAGAAGGAGAACAATCAATGATTCGAAGACTTTTTGTCCTCACATCGCTTTCAATCATTTTTATTGCAAGTTCTGTTTTCGTTCGACCTACGCGGTCGGCGAGTCAGGAGCCGTGCGCGCAAGATCACAACGCTTGGGTGACAAATGCTTTGGAAAAGATAGAAAGCATTAAGCCAGGCATGACACGGCAGGACCTGCTTAAGGTGTTCAAAACCGAAGGCGGCCTGTCCACAGGATTACGGCGCACATTTGTCAGTCGGGACTGTCCATATTTCAAAGTTGTCGTTGAGTTCAAGGCTGCGACTGGACCGGACCGCGACAACGTTGGGTTTTTGAATTCGGTTGAGGACAATCGGGACATCATCGTCAGAGTCTCAAAGCCCTACTTGCAATTCGCCATTGGGGATTAGGCACGTCAGGCTAACTCCTGTACGGCCGGCAACCAGGGTGGATTGTTAGGATAGACTCATTCAGTTACCCGGAGACTGGGAATGGACAGAGATCTGGTCGCATTTAAATCATGGCTGGATGCCTATGGCCATGCGTGGGAGAACCGCAATCCAGAAGCCGCCGCCGCGATATTCAATGAAAGCGGTACCTACCAAGTCACACCTTTTCTCGAACCCATGCGCGGAAGAAAAGCCATTTTCGAGTATTGGTCAGAGGTGGCCCGAACCGAGAAGGACATTAGATTCGGATACGAGATCTTGGTTGTGAAGGATGAACTTAACATCGCCAGATGGTCAGCGTCGTTTGTTCGTATCCCGCCAGGGCTACGAACTAAGCTTGATGGAATTTTCCTGATTTCTCTTGATGATGAAGGGCGCTGCAAATCGCTTCAGGAGTGGTGGCACAAACAGCAAGATTGACCGCGGGGGCAACCACCTCCTGCCTATCCACGCGGTTCTGTGGAACACTTGCGCGTCATCTATGGGAAGGGGAGCGAGGCCAAAACAATTCCGGCAAACACTGACAGCGCCATCGTAAAGAGCAGGACGCGTGAGTCGAGGGAGACTTTGACTACAGAAAACGGCACCGTATTCGCGCCAATGCCCAGCGCCAACGTCAAAATCGCAATCGTCGTGAACCCCGGCGACTTCACCAGCATCCGAAACCCGTAGCGCAAGTTCTGAAGAAGCGCCTCCCTACTGTCTCCCGTCTTTCAGCCAAGGACAAAGCAGTCCATCGTATCGAAAGAAACACGCGCCCTTCCAGCGCATCCGACAGTTCCAGGCGAGTCGTCCATCCGCAGGTTATGTAGAGCCTGCCCCAAGCGACATCGTGACTTCCGGGTACGGCGTAATGCACGCAAGCGACCAAATCATCGCCAACCTGTCGAAGTTTGTACCGCAGCTCCGCGGAACACTCTTGCTGCCAGGTTGCGGTCATGGGACCCAGCAGGAGCGGGCCCAAGAGGTCAACCACGCTATGATAGATTTCGTCCAGCGACTGTAGGCCAGCATCATTCGAAATGCCCGACCAGCTCGAGGGGCAACCATGCAAAAGCTCACAGATCTACTTTGAGGTGCTTCCCAACCGTTCGGGTGACTCGACGATAGCTGACCCCCGGCTGTGTCTCTCACCGACCTAACAGTCCGGACAGCGACCTGCGAAGTTCTGGGCCTGTAGTCCCGCTGGAAGTAATGGCGCGAATCGGCTCTGTTGGGATTATTTCCGGCTTCCCTGTTATCTGGGACTTGCATCCCGAATAAAGATTACATGAACGCATAGGCATCGTTGACTTCGCGATTGGAATTGGATTACCGTCGATTCCGCGCTCAGGGCGCATCCAGTCCGCGGAAAGGGCCAAGCCCACCTGCATAAAGTTTCTAGACTCACATCCCAAATCTTCTTTCAGCCCGCGATGCGGACACGGGCGATCTATTGAAAGGAGATTTTCATGCACAAACAGCTTCCGCCGCATCCCAGCTTCGAACAACTCAGGAAGCAAGCCAAGTTCCTGCTCAAAGAACTCCAGGCGGCAAATCCCGAGGCACTCAATCGAATCCGGGAACAGCACCCGCGCTGGCGAAACTCCTCCGAAGCCCCGATCGCAAACTCCAGGTTCACACTGGCCGATGCGCAGTGGGTCATAGCCAAGGAATATGGATTCGAGACGTGGTCCAGGCTGAAGGCTCACGTGCTCGTCCCGAAGGTTGGCCCTTCGTACGAGGCGACGGTGAGGTCGATCCGCGACGCTGCGGGCCAGGGCGATCTCAAACGGCTGAACACTCTTCTCGAAGCACATCCTGAGCTCATTGACGAACCAGGAGGACCTGGAGTGAGAACCGCTCTGCATCAAGCTGTGTTCGGAGCGCAAGCAGACGCGGTGAAGCTGCTACTCGAGCGCGGCGCGGATCCGAATGTACGCTGCGAGGGGGACAGTGCTTATCCGCTGCATTTCGCGGCGGAGAAGAAAAACTTTCCGATCATTCGCTTATTGATCGATCATGGCGCGGATCCTGTCGGAGAGGGGGACTACCACGAGCTTGGAGTGATCGGCTGGGCGACGGCGTGGGACTACGTGAATGCCGATAGAGAGATTGTGGACTATCTCATCGCCCATGGAGCCCAGCACAATATCTTTTCCTCGGTAGCTATGGGAGAGGTGCAGGTAATTCGAGACCTTGTGGCGCGATCGCCCGCCGATCTGGAACGGCGAATGGATATGGTCAACAGGCGCCGCAGGCCCTTGCATCTGGCGGTGGTCAAGAAGCAGCCGAAAGCGCTCTCTGCCTTAATGGACCTTGGAGCGAATATAGAGTCTCTTGACGAGGCCGGCCTCACCGCACTGGATCAGGCCGCACTCGACGGAGAGACGGCGATGGCCCAGGCGCTGCTCGATCGCGGGGCCAAAGTTCGTTTGCCGGCTGCAGTTGCACTCCAAAAAACTCGCCATGTCGAGAAGCTGCTGGCCAGGGATCCGGACAGCCTGAAGCCCGGTGGGCGCTGGGGCAATCTCATCGTGCGCGCCAGCGAGCGGGCCACTGGCGCGGTGATTGAAACGCTGATCCAAGCCGGAGCCTCCGTGGCTGTGCGGGATGACGCGAAGACTGCAGTCGACGCGACCTGGGGCTATACACCGTTGCATGCAGCCGCGTTTCGCGGAAACCTGAGCGCCGCCTCGGTACTTCTGAAGTACGGAGCCGATGTCCGAGTACGCGACGAGAAATACCATGGCACTCCAGCCGGATGGGCCAATTATGCAGGCCACACGGAAGTGCGGGACCTGATTCTCCGCGAGCCGGTGGACCTCAAGGAGGCCATTGAATACGGATTGACAGAGCGCGTTCTGGAAATCCTTCAGGAGGATCCAGACACGATCCATCGGTCATTCCAGGACTATCCGCCGTTTCCTCTGTATGCGGAAGGATGGTTTACGCCACTCGTTTTCGCGGTAAAGCTCGGGCAAACAGACATGGTGCGCTTGCTACTGGATCAGGGAGCTGATGCTAGTATCCGTTCCCCGGAAGGCCGGACGCTTTACGAAATGGCGTTGGAGAAGGGGCGCCGGGGCATCGCCGACATTCTCAAAGCACATGCTTCTCGCGAGTGAGACGGGTCGGACGGTCAGGGCCATTGGGTTCCAGGTGGATGGTCGGAAGTTGGCCGGCGGCGTGGTGGGATGTTGGCAGCAAAGCGCATGGGTGTCACCCGGACGCGTCCAGCGTAAGCTGCGCGCTACGACGGCTGGAAAATCGATCAAAACTACCGAAGCTGGTCGATGGAGACTATGCGCACGCAAGACGCTTTCGGCACGCAGTCCAATTCCAAAGTCTGGGTGATGCAGGAATTCAAGAACAGCAGCGAAATCACCTCGGCATGCCGCTTCCCAAAGGCCGCGTGCGCTTTTACCGCCGCGATGACGACGGCCAACTCGAATTCACCGGTGAAAACGAAATCGATCACACCCCCAAGGACGAACTAATCCGCATCTACACAGGAAATGCATTCGACCTAGCCGGCGGGCGCCACCGCGTGGATTACAAGCTCAACAATCAGGCGCGCTGGGTCGACGAAAGCTTTGAAATCAAAGTCCGCAATCACAAAACCACCCCAGCCGAAGTCCGCATCGTCGAACACCTCTACCGCTGGACCAACTGGGATATCAGCAAGAGCTCCGATCCCTTCAAAAAGGTCGACGCGCAAACAGCCGTCTTCACCGTGGAAATACCTCCCGACGGCGAAAAGGTCTTGACCTACCAGGTTCACTACTCCTGGTGAGACCACACGCTGTCTGGAGAAACCGAATCTCTCCGCGTCTGAAAATACTGAGACTCGGTTGCCGCGTGTGGCCTTCTGATTTGTGCGTTATCAGACTTAGCCGAACACACGCTATGGGCAGTCGTGATTCCGAATCCGGCTAGCTTAGCCCCCAGGGCTTGCTCAACGTTATGAAGAGAACTGCCCTACTTGATCTGCTGGTCTTGAGACAATGCCTGGTTAATGCTCTTTAATGTCTGGAATCCGTCCTTAACCACCGTTGTTTTAATGTTGTCCTTTGTGACGACTACGGGTCTGAGCATTATGGTAGGCACCCTTATCTTGCCATTGCTCATGGCCCCATCTGCATGCGTCTTTTCTCCCTTCGCCAGGCGAACCGCTTCCTCTGCGGCTGTTCCGGCTTCATTTACGATGGGTTTGTAAACAGTCATCGTCTGCGTGCCCTGGGCGATGCATATAACAGCGGCCAAATCCGCATCTTGTCCAGAAACCAGCACTTTGCCGGCGAGATTATGTTCGCGGAGGGCCTGAATGGCACCGCCGGCCAATCCGTCGTTGGAAGCGAGAACAGCAGCGATCTTGCCCTGGGCGGAATCAATTGCCTTCAGCATGAAAAGGTAAGCCTCGGAAGGCAGCCAGTCCTTGGTATACGCATCAGCAATCACCTTGATGTCGCCGCGAGCAATATAGGGCTGCAGAACGTTCATCTGGGCGTCATGCAGAGTTTTCGCACCTTCGTCATTTGGAGAACCCGCGATCAGTACGTAATTACCTGTGGGCGCATGTCTTACTAGATATTCCGCTTGCATCTTGCCGATCTCAAGCCGGTCGAAACTCACGTAGAGATCGACATCGCTGTCCTGGACCAGGCGATCGTAACTAATGACCTTGACAATGGCCGATTTCGCGGCGTCCACTATCCTACTGGCCTTTGTAGTATCGCGCGGTAGTAAAACCAGCACTTTGATACCTGCCTTGATCATGTCCTGCACTTGATGAAACTGACGATCATCGTCTCCGCCGGCGTCGCCGGAAATCACCTCGGCCCCTAATTGCTTAGCGCGCACTTCAAAGGAACTCACGTCCGTCTGCCAACGCTCTCCCTTCATGTCTTCTATGGAAAAACCTATCTTTAGTTTGTTCCCGTCTTGCGCCCGCACAAGCTGCCCTCCAAGGACCATAACGAATATGGCGGACAGAACCGCCAGTCCGCGTCGGGCTTTTGTCAAGATATCCTCCTCTATATTTATGCCGACCATAGCAGAGCTTGCTGAAATTCAACGATGCTTCAACAGAATGTGCGTTTCTTCGAAGTATCGCGCGATGCCCGCCCTCCTCGTCCCGATGTTGACGCTCGTGGGGCGTCGTGCTCCATGCCAAACCAGCCTGGATCTGCGGCGAGAACAATGCGCTGCTACCACGACGCCGCGTCTGGCTGTTTGTCTTAGTCAGTATCCTTCCGACCCGGCATGCAAACAACAGTTCGACACAAATCAGTCAACTCCCGATAAGGCCTAGTGCTTTATTGGAAGCGCGCTTCCTCCAAGGAAGCCGCCCGCGCGGCGGACGCGGCAGCGATGCAAATAGAATGGCGGAAGGGGTTGCAGTGGAGCACACCAGATCGCGCGGCGGCCCGGGAGCTGGTCTCTCGTAGAAAGTGTTGCGAAACGAGCCACGCAGGAAGCCGGATGAAGAGATTTGTCCGCCGATAAGGCGATATGCCCCGCGTCTCTGCGGAAGGCAGGTCGCTCCGGTCCTGCTTCGAGACGCCCCAAGACGAAGAACGCCGCGCTGCTGTTCTGTTAACTTGCAAGCCATTTAGGAATCAATACTTACGCAAGCCCCACAAGTGTTGATTCTAAAGCGCTTTAGAGAGAATATAAGTTCTTTAGAATCAACACTTACGAAGAACACGGGGCAGAACAAGAAGGCGCAGAATACCGACCTGAGCAGCGCTCCGCAGGATCTCAGGAGGATTGTGGCCCCGGCCGTACCTCGGCAGGCACCTTCGCCTCCGTCAATTCCTTCAACAGCGCCTTGCCTTTACGGAACCACGGCCGCTCGTACCGCTGCATATACCGTGGGAGGGTGCGTTTCTTCGCGAGCAGCTTTTGCGCCCATTCGCGAGCCTCCTCAGGTCGGCCTGCCAGCCTCAGAAAATACGCGTAGTTGTACAGCGTTTCTGTCGTTGTCGAGAACTGCGCCACATCGGCATAGAGTCGCTCGGCGCGATCCAGTTGTCCGGTTTGCGCGTAGGCATCAGCCAAAAGCCCGGCAGCACGGTAGTAGTCAAACTTTCGATCGCTGCTGACCACACGCTCGAGGTCTGGAATCGCCGCGGTGAAATCTTCCAACCCCAAAGAAGCCTGCGCGCGGTAATAAAACGTGTACACGGAATCGCTGCGCGCCGTGATCGCGTTCGTAAACGCCTCGCGCGCTTTCGCAAATTGCTTCTGGTCCTTATAGAGCTCGCCCAGCTCTTCGTAGTTTGCAGCGGATGGATTGTCCAGAATCTGCGTTTCGACGATCTGAATGCGTGACCTGCGGCCAAACCCCTGAAACACGCCGCGCAAAAGGCCGAGATCGGGGAGCACTTCCACCAGGATGTACACGCCTGCACCGAGAAAGCCGCCGAAGAAAATCACGTAGAACCAGTAATTCTCCGGCCGCCGCCTCACGAAGTGCACGATCGCGAGGCCTTGCACGATAAACCCCCAAGGATAGAAAAGGTGACTTAAGCCAACCATGGACGACCGTCCTTTGGACAGCATCGCTGTCCCGTGCCAAATCGTCAAACGGAACGTCTCGGCAGTATGAGCAGAAGTAACTGTCCACTAGGACTATGTTGCTTGCTATGATGAACGGAATGAATCCCATAGAAACACTGGGGCTCGCCCTCGGTGCCGGATTTTCCTCGGGCCTGAATCTTTACGCGACCATCGCGACCCTTGGGCTTCTGGAGCGTTTCGGAGTCATCCATCTTCCGTCGTCGTTGCACGGACTTTCGCATTCCGCGGTTCTTGGTATCGCCGTTGTCCTGTATGTGCTCGAGTTCTTCGCGGACAAAATCCCCTACATCGATACCGCTTGGGACGTGATCCACACTTTCATTCGCCCCCCGGCTGCCGCCTTTCTTGCCTTCAGCGCCGCGGGCGCCGCGCCTGCTGAGTGGCGCTGGGGTGCTGCGCTTCTCGCCGGTGGAATCGCGCTTACCTCCCATGGCACTAAGGCCAGCGCTCGCGCGGCGGTTAACACTACGCCGGAGCCGTTCAGCAATTGGATATTGAGTTTCGGAGAAGACGCTTTGGCAGTCTGGCTGACCTGGATGGCCACGGTGCATCCGGTGGCGACGACGGCAATCGTTGTCGCGCTTCTCGCGCTCTCGGCTTACCTGCTGTTTCATCTCTTCCGGTTCGCACGCCGCGCTTGCCAGAAATTATTTGCAGTCTGAATCGTCGGCTATTTCAAATACGTCGTCAGCCAATCCAGAAACGCTTTGTACCAGAACCGGCTGTTCTGTGGCTTCAGTATCCAATGGCCTTCATCTGGAAATACGACCAGCTTCGACGGCACGCCTTGTCTTTGCAAAGTGTTGAAGAACTCGAGCGACTGTGTGTACGGGACTCGATAATCTCGCTCCCCAGCGATCACCAGTGTAGGCGTTTTGAATTTCGCCAACGCGCTCGCATACGTCAGCGGCGCCCACTTGCGGTAATTCTCCGGACTCGTCCACGGCATGCCTTGCATGTCGTGCTCTTCAAACCACAACTCTTCCGTTGCGTACATCGCGTTTTTATCATAAATGCCGGCGTGGCTGATGATCGCCTTGAACCGCCCCGTATGCGTCGCAATCCAGTTCGCCATGTAGCCGCCGTACGATCCTCCCACGGCTGCCATGCGCGCCCCGTCCGTGTACGGATATTTTTTCAACACAAAGTCGACGCCATCCATCACGTCGACGTACGCTTTGCCGCCCCAGTCGTTGGTGATCTCATCGGTGAATTTCTGGCCATAGCCGGTCGAACCGCGCCGGTTGATCATCAGCGACACGTAGCCAGCCGCGGAGAATACCTGGGCGTTCCACCGGTAGCCCCAGGCATTCGAGAACATCGTCTGCGGCCCGCCGTGCAGCACGACCAGCAGCGGATACTTCCTCGTCGC
>Ga0210410_10000847_pt1 | contig 30423 bp, 28 predicted proteins | sample IncBWC4MmetaG_FD_161058 | JGI IMG/M metagenome (GOLD analysis project Ga0210410, IMG submission 161058) | Forest soil microbial communities from Barre Woods Harvard Forest LTER site, Petersham, Massachusetts, United States - Inc-BW-C-4-M | ecosystem: Environmental > Terrestrial > Soil >...
GACTGCTTGATGTTGTAATTGCCCTGGTCGACGCCCTTCTGCTCTTCTTCCTGCGCGCGGGCCGGGAGTCCATACAAAAGGATGAGGAGCAGGAGACACGCTGGTGCCAGCAACGAGCGGGAAAAAGTGTTTCGTGCTTTCTTGAGTTCTCGCATCGGTGCCCCGCTTACTTAAAGAAGAAGCTGTTCGCGTTCGAGCCGTGAATGGCCACATGGCAAAGCGTGCAAGCCTGGTATTTCTGCGCCTGGTTGTGGAACGTCGGAGTGGATGGGGCGCCGGCGTCGACGTTGAACGAATGGCATTCCAGGCACAGCAGGTTTACCTGGCTGCGCTTGAGCAGCCGCGGATTCGAGGAGCCGTGCGGCGTATGGCAGGATACGCAACCCTCAATCTTCACGGCCTCGTGCTCGTACACGAATGGTCCGGCCTTGTCGGTGTGGCACTTGAAGCAGACCACGTCCTGCGAAGAAGTGGCGCGTAGTTGACGCGTCAGGAATCCGCCGTGCGGGTTGTGGCAGTCGCTGCACTGCACCAGCCCTTCATTCACGCGATGATGGAATGTCCGGAGGAACTGCTGCTTGGTCTCCAGATGGCAGCCGTAGCAAAGCGTCGGCTGCTTCTCCCGCATCAGGAACTGGCTTTCTTTGGCGTGGTGCGGATCGTGGCAATCCGTGCAGCCTACATTGTTCTGCAAGTGCGCGGAACGCCCAAAATTGCTGTGCTCCTCGCCGTAGGTGTGGCATCCCAGGCAGCGCTGGCTGATGTCCCGGGCCGAGGCGTTCTTGAACGTGAAAATCTTGGTTTTATCGCCGCCACCCTCGACGTGTTCTTTGCCGGGACCATGGCAGGCTTCGCAGCCGTGCCATTCCGGGCCCCTCTTGGTGTCCATGGTGGTGACAAAATGCGGGGAATCCTCATAGCTCTTGAAAAAACCCTTCGTTGGCATGTCCTCGTGGCAGGTTTTGCAGGTCTCTGCACCGACATAAAGGGAGGGATCGACCGCCTGTTCAAGTTTTTTTGTTTGTTTGGGCGAGTCCGGCATGCTGCTCTGCTGGTTCTGTCCGGCGACACTCACCGTACACACCAGAAGCGCCCCAACGAGAACTCGCGTGATAGTGTGAGAAACCCTTGGGCTAACCGTCGGCAACATTCCCGCCACCTCAGCATTGCTGTATCACGCAGGCCGGCATCACCAGCAAAGACAACTATCCTCTACACGATCCCCAAAAAGCTGTGACGCTGATCACAAGAACTCATACGCGGCGCAAGCTTTGGTGTGAAATAGTATGTTGTCATCCAGGATTTCCATTCGGTACAAATCGCGTGAGCGAGTTTTTTCATGAAAAGTAAACAATCGTAAAGGCATTTACAACGCCAAGACTGTTCGATATTGCACACCTTCAAAAAACGAAAGGAAGAGCATTTCGCGCACGGAGGCCGTGCCACGCGCGGGAAAAACTTTCCCAAAACGGGCTTTTGGCGCTGACGAGTGGCGTGACGCCTATCGCGTGAATGAATGTTCAAGAAGCGTAGGAAGAAGAGCCGCCCAACATTGCAATAGCTTTTCCAGATTAGCTTTGTTCGCGATGAGCAGGGTCGAGCGGACGACCGACTTTCCGGTCCCAGCACCATTTCTGGCCGGGATCACGCGGAAGTGAAGAGCTCGAAGATGAAGACTCGCGGTGCGTTGGCCTCGTCGTAGCGTAAGATGCGGCGGATCAGTGATCGTGGTGATCGCTGCCAGTGTCCGAGCAGCCTTCGCTTACGGCGGTTAGGATGTTGTTGGCGGCGGTTAACGAGCAATTGTAGTCGAGGCCGCGGGTGTCGGCGCTGCGGAAGTGTTGGGAGCTTTGCTGGCCGGTATGGCCGGTGGGGTTGAAGGAGGCGTCGAAGAGGAAGGTGTCGGTGGAGGTGACTTCGTTTTCGAGGGCGCTGGCGAAGGAAGGATCGCTGACATGGTGCTTGAACTTCTGGTCGGAGGTGGTTTGCAGACTTAGGGTGCCGTCGGCGGCCACGATCTGGCTGATGTTGAGGGTCAGAGGATAGAGGAAGTTCTCGGAGCTGATGGAAAAGAATCCGCGATCCCTGGTGATGGTGCGGGACTCGACGCTCGTGGTTTGGGCGATGTCCTGAATGAAGGTGAGGGCCGTGACGGTGAAGTTCTGGGTGTTGTTGAAGTTGACGGACTGATGGACATCGGTTTCGATTTTGCCGTGAGAAGTGCGCACGAAGCCGGAGATATCGAAGCTGCGCTGCGAGGCCACGGTCACGGAACCAGTGATGTTGCCGGAGGAATCGGTCTGGAGATTTTCGGTGACGACGGGAACGGGAGCGGCGGCTAGCGTGTTGGCGGTGACTTCCCCGGTGACCTGAGTGGAATCGTGGTCGAGATAAACGAGCAGCGTGGCGGTGGAGAGAAAGAAGCTGTCGGAGTTGAAGACGCTGACGGAAACGGTGTGGGGCTGGCCGTTACTGAGGAGGCCGGCGAAGGGCGTGAGGTCCACGCGATAGGGAACGAAATTGAGAGTTTGCACACCGGGAATGGGCGACCACAAGAAGGGATCGATGCCGCCGGTAAAAATCCAGGGATAAACGGGAGCGACGCCGGCGGGCTGGCCGTCGATGGATACTTGCGTTTCGCGGAAGCCGGTGTTGCCGCAAGAGAACAGTTCACCGGCTACGTCGTTGGGGACGCAGGTGTACCAGAATTCGTCGTTGGACTGGCTTTGGGAGATGACATCGAGAAAGGCGCGCTCGATATTTTTGGGCAGGGTGAAAGTTTCAGAAAGCTGGTCGGTGGTGGTGAAGAGCTGTTTGGCGCCGCCGGGAGCGTTGGGAAGCGGAAAGACGGCGTCGGCAGGTTTCGTGGCCTCGGCGGAGTCGCGACCGCCGGTGTCACCATCGCCATCGTGATGGGCGGGGAAAAACTCGAGCTGTGCGCTGCCGAAGATGATGCCGGTAAACGTGCTGTTGACGAGATTGCCGAGGTCGACTTCACCGGATTGCGAGGACTGGAAGAGCGGGGCGTAATCGGTGAGATCGCGCTCGACATGCCAGGACGGACCGAACGTGCTCCTGGGCTCGGGAGTGGTGCCGTAATAGATGTTGACGTGGCCGAGGGAGACTTGCGCGGTGCGGTCGAACTGGCGGCCGGCGGTGACGTTGAAGTCAGCGGTGAAGACGATTTTTTTCCACGGCCCGGGGCAGGCGGGAGAGTATTCGTAGGTTTTGGCGGAGAAGTCGGCGAATTCCAGATTCGAGTAGAGCTGGACGAAGCAAGGCTTTTCGTGCGGCACGGCGACCGGCGGATCGGCGGTGGCGGTGTTTTGCGAACCGACGACCGGGACTACGCGCTGCGCGAGTGCGGGCTGGATGCTCGCGAGCGAGAATAATGCAACGAAAAAAGCCAGGCTGCGAAGGGTGAAGATTGTATTGCGAGTCATGGCGGGCTGCTCCAGTAAAGTGGAAATTCCTGAAGGTGCAACGGCGGGAGTATACCTCAAGATGGGCGGGGGGTAGTGAAAGTTCTGCGATGTGAAGAGCGATGCTAAAGCGAAGGAGGCTCTTCTTTAAGCAAAGGCAAAGATGGGTGCGGAGCAAATCCTGCCTGAGGCTATCAGGCGTTCGCAGCTGCGATTCGGCGTGGAATAGATGGTGGCGGACGAGGGACGTAGGTACTTGGCAAAAGGTCTACCGGTGCAAGACTGGTGAGAGTTTGGCGGAGGCGCTGGCGGGCGCGAGAGAGGCTGGACATTACGGTGCCTACGGGGATGCTGGTGATTTCCGCGATTTCGCGGTAGGAGAGGCCTTCGAGTTCACGGAGGACGAGGATCTCGCGAAAATTTGGGGGAAGTTTTTCGAGGGCCCTGCGCACCAGAGTGTTGGCGTCGGTGTGGAGCGCAAGCTGTTCAGGGTTTTGGGCACGAGAATCAGGAGGGGCCATGGTTTCGTCGAATTCGGCGGCCGTTTGCAGCGGGCGGTTGGCGTGCAACCAGGTGAAGCAGGTGTTGCGGACGATGGCCAGGAGCCAGCCACGCGCGTTGCCGCCGTGGAAGCTGGGAAAGAAGCGGAGGGCGCGCATGTAGGCCTCCTGGACTACGTCTTCGGCGTCCTGCGCGTTGTGGGTGAGCCAGCGCGCGAGGTTGTAGGCGGCGTCGAGGTGGGGCAATAGGGTCTGCTCAAAAGTGCCGTGCCCCGTGTTCTCGGTCATCGTGGACTCCCTTTCGTGTTCAGAAAAACAAGTGGATCGTGGTTATGAATCCTGCCGATTATTGGAATTCGCTGGCCAAGGCCATGGAAAAATCCAGCTTGCGCGCGTTGATGCGCCCTTCCCAGCAGTCCGCGGCGCGAACCCGGTAGTGGAAGAACTGGTAGGTTTCCTGGCCCGGAATCTTGAAACACACAAAGCATTCGCCCGAGATAATGGGCTGGTGGCATTGACCGCAGTGGACCGTTGTTGCTCGTTCCATACCTTGCCTCAACTTTGCCGCGTGTCCCCTAAGGGACCAGATACTTCTGCCGCAGCGAGGAGTTCCGTCGAGAACCGTGAAATCTGTGCTAGTGCATGTGCGCGACAATGCGCTGGCGGGGAAAATATGGCAATGGACGGACAATTCTCCGTCGCTGGAATGCCGGTCCTCTGGTAACTTCCACATAATAAAGAGGCTAAGGGAAATCATCCTCCGGTTTGCTGTTCCTGTTGTTCCAGGAACTGTGGCCGGTGGTACACTCTTTTCGACTACAGTTCCCTCTCCATGCAAGAAGAGCATCAGGTTCGCGGGCGGCTCCGCTTTGGAGTTTTTGAGCTGGACCTTCGCGCGGGCGAGTTGCGCAAGTACGGGCTGCGAGTGCGGCTTCAGGAGCAGCCCTTCCAATTGCTGGCGATGCTGGTGGAGCATTCCGGCGAGGTGGTGACCCGCGAGGAACTGCAGAAAAAACTCTGGTCCGCGGACACGTTCGTGGATTTCGACCACGGGCTGAACAAAGCGATCAGCAAGATCCGCGAGGCGCTGGGAGATTCGGCGGAGAGTCCGCGCTTTGTGGAAACCGTGGCGCGACGCGGGTACAGGTTCCTAGCGGAAGTTAAATCCGCGGAAGCGGCGCCAGTTGGAGGGTCGGAAGCCGCGGCGGAAACTCGTCCCGCGGCGGAAGTTCGCTATGGGCAGGAGTTGGCTGCCGAGGCGGCAACGGGTAGACGACTTGGGCCGAATCTTGCGTGGAAGGTTTCCGTGTTCGTGGTGCTCGTTGTGGTGGCGTCTCTAGCGGCGTGGAAGTTTGTTCCCTGGAGCCGGCATCCCCTGGTGATTCGTTCGCTGGCAGTCCTGCCGCTGGAAAGCCTTTCGAACGATGCGTCGCAGGATTATTTCGCGGACGGCATGACCGACGAGTTGATTTCGGACCTCGGGCAAATCAGCGCGCTGCGGGTGATCTCGCGCACGTCGGTGATGGCGTATAAACACGCGCGCAAGCCGCTGCCGGAGATCGCGCGAGAGTTGAACGTGGACGCCGTGGTGGAAGGCACGGTGCTGCGCTCCGGCGACCAGGTGCGCATTACCGCGCAGTTGATCGACGCCTCTTCGGACAAGCACTTGTGGTCGCAGAGCTACGAAGGCGGGTTGAAAGATGCGCTGGCGTTGCAGAACAGCGTGGCTCGGGCGATTGCCGAGCAAATCCGAATCAACTTGAATCCGCAGGAGCAGGCGGCGCTTAAAAGCGCGAAAGTGGTTAATCCGGAAGCGTACGTGTCGTATCTCAAAGGGCGATATTTTTGGAATAAGCGGACGACCGACGGTTTGAAGGCGGCGCTGGCGTACTTTAACCAGGCGATCGAGGAGGACCCCAATTACGCTCAGGCGTATTCCGGCTTGGCCGACACGTATGCCTTGTTGGGGGACTGGCAGTATGGGGTGATGACGCCCAAAGAGGCGCTTCCCAAGGCGAAGGCGGCGGCGATCAGAGCCCTGGAACTAGACAGCACGCTCGGGGAAGCGCACAACTCGCTGGCGTTCTGCCTGGATGGCTTCGACTGGGATTTGGCTGCCGGCGAGAAGGAATTTCGGCGGGCCATCGAATTGAATCCTGGTTACGCAACGGCTCACCATTGGTATGCCTGGCATTTGAGTCTGCTGGGGCGATATGACGAAGCGGTCGTGGAAATGAGAAAAGCGGAAAACCTGGATCCGCTGTCGTTGATTATTAACGCGGATTTTGCGGAGCTGCTGGTTCTTGCGCACGCCTATGACGAATCGATACAGCAGAGCCGCAAGACGATCGAAATGGATGGCAATTTTGCCATGGCCCACAATCAACTCGGCCAGGCGTTTTTGCAAAAACACATGAACGACGATGCGGTAGGCGAACTGCAAAAGGCGGTGCAGCTCTCTGGGGGCAGCCCGACATGCATCGCCAATCTTGCGCGCGCCGACGTGGCATCCGGCAAGAAGAGCGAAGCGGAAAAACTGCTGAGCGAACTGGAAAAGCGCTCCAGCCCTGGTTACTCGCATGCTTCGGAGATTGCCACAGTCTATGTGGCGCTCGGGAATAGGGATCAGGCGATGAACTGGCTCGAAAAGGGTTACGAAGAGCGATTTAACCCTGGCGTGCTGCTGCGGCCGGGGTTTGATGCGCTGCGTTCCGACGCGAGATTTGTGGATATGGAACGCCGCATGGGCTTGCCGCACTAAACCAATGAAGATTGATGCGAAGGCTCTACGGAACCGAGCAAAGAAACGAAAATTGTGGCGCAGGGAAACAGGCCACAATTCCTAGCGTAAGTCTTTACAGCGCGGCATACTCGTGCTACGCTTTTTTCCCGTACCGCCATCCGTAACCAGGCGACCGCGAAAGCGGTCGACGCGCCAGGCGGCTAGGGCTCTGATCGAGAACCTGCCAAACGTTTGCAGAGCCGGTCGTTGTGTGATCGGCTTGTTGCGAGACCCCCCCTCCATTCGAGGAATACAGCGGCGTCTCTCTTCGCGCGTTTTGCCCGCGGTTCGTATGGATTTGGCGAACGGTGTGCTGTTGCAAAGAAGTGATGTAGCGCGATATGGGACCAAAAGGGGAATCCTTGCTTAAGCTGCGAAAAGTGGAAATCGTTGGCTTTAAGTCGTTTTGCGAGCGTACCGTGGTTACCTTCAGCGGTTCGGGCACCACATGCATCGTGGGGCCGAACGGCTGCGGCAAGTCCAACGTGGTGGACGCCATCTCCTGGGTGCTGGGCGAGCAGAGCCACAAGTCGTTGCGCGCCGAGCGTATGGCGGACTGCATCTTCAACGGTACGGCCAAGCGGCCGCCGCTGGGGCTGGCGGAAGTAACCATCACCATGGAAGATCCCGAGTTGGCCGAAGCTGCGCGGTTCGTGATGGAGAGCGCGGAGATTGCGGACGCTCAAGGGGAGACTTCCACGCTGGCTCTCGCTGGAAGCGGCGATGGCGCCTCTGATTCGAACATAACCACTGAGGTTCTCTCGCTGGACCCCGCGCAGGCCCCCGACACAACGCATGAGCACGAGATTGTAGGGGCGCAGCATGCTGTGACCCTACCCGACGACGACCCATCGACCGCTGGGGTTGATTTTCTGAAGGGCAAACGCAAAAAAAGAGGCGCCGACAAGCCAGTGCTGGCCACCAAACCCGGCGAAGTGGTCGTCAGCCGGAGGCTGTATCGTTCTGGCCAGAGCGAATACTTAATTAACGGACGCGTTGCGCGCCTGCGCGACATTCAGGAAATGTTCATGGGCGTCGGCCTCGGGCCCGACTCCTACGCCATTATCGAGCAGGGGCGCATTGGACTGATCCTTTCCACCAAACCGATGGAGCGCCGCGCCATCATCGAAGAAGCTGCTGGCGTTACGAAGTTCAAGACCAAGAAGCGCCTTGCCGAAGCCAAACTCGAATCCTCGAAAGTAAATCTCTCGCGCGTGAATGACATCGTCGTCGAAGTCGAAAAGCAGCTGGGCTCGCTGAAGCGCCAGGCCGCCAAGGCCCGCCGCTACACCGAAATTCGCGATCAGATGCGTGGCATCGTCCGTCAGATGCTCGCCGGCAAAGCTCGCGAGCTGGATGCTGAAGCCGAGCGCATCGCCAAAAGCCTGGAAGAACTGACCGCCAGCGAAACGCAGCATGCCACCGCCATCCAGCAGCAGGAAGGTGAGCAGGACCGGCTCAACCAGCGAATCTACGAGCTGGACGCGGAGATTCGACAGAATCAAAACGTTTTGAATCTCACCGCGCTGGAAGTCGACCGCAGCGAGAATCGCATCGCGTTCAACCGGCAGCGCGCGGAAGAGCTAGTTGGCCGGCACACGCAAATTGCAGCGGAAGTGGCACAGGCCAGCGCACAGGCTGCGGAATGCGAATCGCGCAGCGCTTCACAGATTCAAGCGGTAACCATGTTGCGCGAGGAATCGGGTGCGCTCGGCGCGCGTGTCGAAGAGCTGGCCGTTCGCGCGGAATCGCGCGCGGCGCAGATTTCCGAGTCTGAAACGCGCATCGAAGCGCTGCGGCGCTCGGCTTTCGAGGCGGGGGAAAGCCTGCTGCGTTTACACGGCGAGCAGAAGCAAGCCGAGGAAGCGCTAGTCCATCAAGCTGAAGCCCTTCGCAAACTGGAATTGAACGAGCACGAACTGCTGGAATCTTCGCTGCATGTCCGCGATGATTCCGACAGCGCGGCGCATGACATCGAAGCGGCGTCGACGCAACTCAGCGCACTGAAAAAGACTGCCGCCGAGCTTCAAGCGGGGATTACGGAGTTGAGGCAACAGCGCGAAACCACCACGAAGCAGGCGGATGTCCTGCGCGATTCCGTGGTGAGCGTGCGGGCGCGCCATTCGACGCTGACGCAGATTCTGAATGACCGTTCTTACACCGCCGATGCGGTACAGAAATTGTTTGCCGCAAACGAACGCAGTGGCGGACGGGATTTCCGCGCCGTTGGCGTGCTCGCTGACTACGCGGAGGTGGAAGAGCAGCACGAAGCCGCCGTCGAACAATATCTGCGCGATGAATTGGAATATGTTGTTGTTGAAACGTATGATCATGCTCGCGCGGGCGTTTCCTTGTTGCGCGAGGAAGTCGGCGGCCGCGCCACGTTTTTTGTGGATTCACTCAAGAATTTGCGGCTTTCCGAGTACGAGCCCATCGTCAATTTCCGCGTCGAAGACGGCGTAGTCTCGCGGCTCGACAGGCTGGTGGAGTTTCGCGATCCGCTAGGCGCGGCTGCCAAGCAATTCCTCCCGCGCCTGCGCTCCGCGTATCTGACGGACAGCCCCGTGGCCGCGGAAAAACTCGCGCGTGAAAATCCGCAGTACGCTTTCGTCGCACCCGATGGCACGTGTTATCAAGGCCGCATGGTCACCGGCGGACGCGCGGATGAAGCCGGGCCGCTAGGCATGAAACGCGAGCTCCGTGCGCTGGATGCGGAAGTCATGCAGCTCGAACATGAAATGAGCGACAAACAGTCTGCGCTGGAAGCGCTTATCGCGGAACTTGGTGCCAGCGAAAAATCGCTGGAAGAAATCAACGTGCAGCAACGCGACGTCGAGCGCAACGTCCTTTCCGCGACGCACCGTTACAATCAAATGCAGGGCGAGCTCGCGCGCCTGGGCCTCGAACTGACCGTTTGCCAGAATGAGCTTTCGCGCATTCGCCTGGACGTCGAAAATACTCGCCAGCGCGCCGAGCGCGCCAAACATCAGCACGCCGCCGCCGTTCGTACGCGGGCCGATGCCGAGGCGGAAAGCACGCGCCTTGCCGAAATATTGGCGCAACTTCGCGGATCGATTCGGACCGAGCAGAACGAACTGGCCGCAGACCGCGCTGAGTTAGCGGCGATGAGCGAACGCCTGACAGCGGCGGAAGCCCTAGCGACGCGTTTGACGGAAGAGCATGCCGAACTGGATCGTCGCGAAGCCGCGCTTCGCCAGCAAGTCACTGCGATCAACGACGAGACGACGGCGCTCGCCAAACAAAGCGAAGAACTTACTTTGCAACTCGAAGGCTTGCGCGGCGAAAAACTGCGCTTGGAAATTCGCCAGCGTGAGCTCGAACAGGAATGGGAAGCGGCGCGCACGCGCGTCACACAAATGGAAGATCACCTGCGCCTGGGGCGCCAATCGCTGCAGGAGCTACGCGAGCAGCGCAGCCACGCGGAAGTTGACCGCGCGAAGAACGACTCCGACCGCGAGCATCTCCGCGAAACGTGCATGGCGGAAGTCAACGCGCAGCCCGAGGACCTCATCGCCACGGAAGCCGCGTTCATGACCGGCGAAGAACTGGTCCTTGCCGAGACCAATTACCGCGAGATGAAGCAGCGCATCGACTCCATGGGTCCGGTGAACATGATGGCCCTCGAAGAGTGCAACGAGTGCGACCAGCGCTTCACGTTCCTCACGCGCGAGCGCGACGATTTGCTGCAATCCATCGCCGATACCCAACAAGCTATCGCCGAACTCGATCTGGCCACCAAGGAAAAATTCGAGCACGCGTTCCACGCCATCAACAAAAGTTTCTCGGAAGCGTTCACCACCATTTTTGGCGGCGGCGTGGCGGAAATGCGCTTGACCGAAGTGGACAGCTCCGGCGACGCGGGCATCGACATCGTGGCCTCGCCTCCGGGCAAGCGCATGCAGAATATTTTGCTGCTCTCCGGCGGCGAAAAAGCCATGACTGCGCTGGCTTTGCTCATCGCCATTTTCCGATATCAGCCGAGTCCGTTCTGTATCCTCGACGAAGTGGACGCGCCGCTGGATGAAGCCAATGTTGGCCGCTTCACGCGCCTGATCGGCGAAATGAGCAGCCAGACGCAATTCATCATCGTTACGCACAACCGCAAGACCATGGAGACCGGCAGCGTCCTCTACGGCGTCACCATGCAAGAGCCAGGCGTCTCGAAACTCGTCAGCGTGCGATGGGAAGGCTCCGACGCTCCAACACAAAGACAACAAGCCGCCGCAGCGTCCGCCGCCTAACAGATTTCTCGAGCTGCGATTGTAGGTGCGCAGCATGCTGCGCACCTACAACTACCAAATCCTCCTTCGCGCTTCATCCCTCTTTGCGTCTCCGGTTATTTCTGCTTTGCTAACCATCATGCTTATCTTTCTCCTGCCCTGTATCCACAATTTTCATCAGCGCATTCCTTTGACTTCGCGTTGCGCTGCGCTAGAATGCTTTCCTCTTGGTCGAGGGGAAGTTTTTCGTGTCTGCGAGTCCTGCAATGCGAGTTCTTCGTGAAACGGATTTCGCCGGGCTTACGCCTGCGGCGCGCGGTAAGGTGCGCGACATCTACGATCTCGGCGACAAGCTGCTCATCGTCGCGACGGACCGCCTCTCGGCCTTCGATGTCATTCTGCCCACGCCGATTCCGGACAAAGGACGCGTCCTCACTCAGCTTTCCCTGTTCTGGTTCGATTTGCTGAAGGACGTCATCCCCAACCACGTTCTCAGCTCCACGGACTTCCCTGCTCCGTTCGACGCGCACAAAGACGACCTCGCCGGGCGCTCCATGATCGTGCGTAAAACGCAGCCGTTACCCATCGAATGCGTGGTGCGCGGCTACGTCTCCGGCTCCGGCTGGAAAGACTATCGCCTCACGGGAAAAATCTGCGGCATCACGCTACCCTCCGGCCTGCAAGAATCCGACCGCTTGCCCGAACCCATCTTCACGCCCGCAACCAAGGCCGCCACCGGCCACGACGAAAATATTTCTTTCGAGCAGGCCGCCGCGTTCATCGGCAAAGAACTCGCCGAGCGCGTGCGCGCTGTCAGCCTGGAAATCTACGGCCGCGCCTCCGCTTACGCTGAGCCGCGCGGTGTCATTCTTGCCGACACGAAATTTGAATTTGGTTTGTTGAACGACGAACTCATCTGGATTGACGAGGCCCTGACGCCGGATTCTTCCCGCTTCTGGCCCGCCGCGCAGTACAATCCCGGTGGCCCCCAGCCCTCTTTCGACAAACAATTTGTACGCGACTATCTCGAACACATGCGCTGGCCGAAAACCCCGCCCGGCCCCGAGCTGCCTGACGAGATCGTCGCCGCAACGCGTGCCAAGTACCGGGAAGCGTATCGCATCCTGGCAGGGCACGAACTGGACTAACAAGCTGAAATACTATCCCGGCCCCTCAACTCAGGCGTTTGTGCGGAGCGTGCCATCATGAAAGACCAACTCGAAGGGCTTGTTTCTCAAATGGTGGACCGCGGCATCCTTTTTGACGAGGCCGTCGGCGAATTCGAGAAGCGCTTCATCAAGCAGGTGCTGGAGCGCAACAAGGGCAATCAGTCGCGCGCCGCGGAAGATCTGGGCATTCACCGCAATACCCTGAGCCGCAAGATTGACGTGTACAAGCTCGACCACAACGGCCACCGCCGCGGCCGGGGCCGCTAGTTCCCTTCCCAGAACAGCAGCAACGCTCCAGATAAAAACGGCCCCCCGACGTGGTCGGAGGGCCGTTCTCAGAATTAAATTCTCGTTTCGACTAGCTTGAGGGCTTTTTCGGAGCAGGACGCTTCGCCGCCGGCTTCTTCGCAGGCGTCTTCTCCTTGGGGATGTCCTCGTCCTTCACCTTGGCCTTGTCCCAATGAACCATGAACGCGGGATCGGGATCGTAGGACGCAAGGGTGCCCGTGAAGTGGATAGCACTGTCCTTCTCGACGCGCGCCGCATCCGGCTGGCCCACGACCTTGATCTCCATGTTCGCCGTGGTGGCCGCATCAAACTCCGCTTCGCTCGACACGAAAGCAAGCTTGAATAAAATGGTGTCTCCCGGAGTGATTTCGATCACCTTGGCAGGCACTTCGGGGAATTCCAGGCCGCAGGATGCCAGCCAGGTTACCTTGGCCTTGTCGCCGCCGGCCTTCAAGTCGTCGATTACCGATTTGATGGTCATGTCCTTCCGCGCCACATCCAAATCGGCGCTGCTGGAGAGCTTATAGCTTGCTGGACGGTCCGGCGAGCTCTTTGCCAATTGCAGCAATTCGTTCAATTCCGCATCGGTCAGACTGTCGCAGACGTTTCCGCCCTGATAACCCGCAATCAAGTTGCGCAAATACTTCTGCACCGACTTGGCTTGCGTTTCATTCGCGCCCTTGGCCGTGGCGGCCCGCGCAAACGACCAATAGGCATCCATCGTCTGTGGCGGCGCCAAGCCCAAGTAGGCCTGCCCGAGACTGTAGTTAGTAGTGACGTCATCCGGAGTCAGCGCCAGCACGGCCTTGAAATATCCGATGGCAGCGGCAAAATCCTTCAGAATCATGGAGGTGTTGCCCGCCGTGTAATTGAAAAGAATGGTGGGCTGCTGCTTCTGCTTGGCGAAGTCATCATCGGTCATGCCGTCGGGCTTTTTCAGATCACCGAGCGCTTTCATTCCCGCGACCGCCGCGTCCCGCGCCTTGGGGGCCTGGTCCTTCACGTTGGGATCTTTGGGAGGAAGGTTCGCATACGCAAAGGCGCGTGCATACAGCGCCTCATAACGCACCGGCGCTTCGGCCTTGTCGCCCAGCGCTGTCAGCTTGTCGGAATACTCGATGACTTTCAGCCAATTCTTTTGTTGATTGTATGCACGGTAGTAGAGCGGATAAATATAAACAAGAAGATTGGAACCAGGATACTTCGAGACAAAATCATCCAGACACTTGATCTGCGCCGTGGGGTTCTTTTCCGAGGCGCACGCTTGGTAGGCGTTGAACTCCGCGATGGTGTACGGCTGCTTCCCCGTTCCAGTATCCTGCCCTGCCGGCGCCTGCGCGCCTGCTGCAGTTGCAAGAATCAAGCAGATCGCCGCGACCATCGCGAGGCCTGCCACTCTTCGTGTTCCATTCATTCCCATTTCTCCTCGCTCAAATTCCATGCCTGAATTTTCTCTTTCCGGTGCGCCCGGCCTGCTGCGGCCGGGAACCGCGTTGATTCGGAAAACCTTGGGATTATAGGGAATGCCGCCCGTAGTCTGCAAGGCGTTACCCGGATGAAGCGTCATCCATTTTCAGCTAATTTTCATGCACCTGGCGGTTTCTCGTTTGGATCCCCTGTACCGTCCAGGGTGTCCCAAGTCTTGCGGAAAACACTAATGATAGGATGAGTGTCGCATAAAAAGAGTGGCTCCGACGAGGAAGATTTCTCATGGCGCAAATAAGTGAAACAAATACAGGAAAGGCTGTACTTGCGCCGCTGGCAAATGCCGTAGCGCTCGTCACTGGTGGCAGCCGCGGCATCGGCCGCGCCATCGCCGCGCGCCTGGCTGTGCTAGGCGCTTCCGTGGCCATTTGTGGCCGCGATCGCGCGGCTCTCGAGGATTCAGCTGCGGCGGTAGCAAAATCTGGTGGCCGCGTCTTTTCGCAAGTTGCTGACGTCACCCGTTCCGCCGACGTGAGCGAACTCGTCGCCAGAACGGAATCCACACTCGGCCCGATCTCGATTCTCGTCAACAACGCCGGCATCGGCCTGTTCGGCCCGGCGCATGAAAAATCCGAAGCCGACTGGGACCGCGTCCTGAGCACGAATCTCAAAAGCGCCTTCCTCGTCTCGCGCGCCGTCATTCCCTCGATGATTCGCCGCGGTTCGGGCGACATCATTAATATAAGTTCACTCGCCGGGCGCAATGCTTTCGTTGGCGGCGGTTTGTATTGCGCATCCAAGTGGGGGCTGCAAGGCTTGTCCGCTTGCATGGCCGAAGATCTCCGCGATTTCGGCATTCGTGTCAGCATCGTCGCTCCCGGCAGCGTCGCCACTGAGTTTTCCGGCCGCGGCCCCAAGGATGCCTCCAAGGTATTGACGCCTGAAGACGTCGCCCACGCCGTCGCTATGGTGGCCACGCAGGGCCCGCAGAGCTTTCTCAGCGAAATCCAGCTCAGGCCGCTGCGCAAGAGCTGACGGGGCGGGTGCTCCTGGGCTGTGAACGGCCAGACTCCTGCCGCGAGCCGATACAAACCGGCCGCAAAAAGGCGTTATATTTTCCTCTTGACAATAGTCGTTATAACGATTATTTTAGGGTTGTGACTTCACACTCCAAAAACTCCCGCTCCCCCGTGCCCCTCGAAGACCGCCTCTTCGTGGCTCTCCTGACTGTGGCTGACGCCCTCAGCCTGGAGGCCGAACAGCTTGTCAAGTCCGCGAGCCTCAGCGGCGCCCAATATAATGTCCTGCGCATCCTCCGCGGCGCCGAACCGCAAGGCCTCGCTTGCAGCACCATAGGAGACCGCATGATCTCGCACGACCCGGACATCACCCGCCTCCTCGATCGCATGGCAAAACGCGGCCTGATCACCCGCGAGCGCCAGACCCATGACCGGCGCGTCGTGTTGGCGCGCATTACTTCCCAAGGGCTGGAAATGTTAAAAACCCTCGATCAACCCATTCATGATCTTCACAAGCGGCAATTCCGCCACATACCGATGGCGCACCTCAAAGCGCTCGCGGAACTGTTGGAAGAACTGCGCCGCCGCGGAGTAGCGGAATGAATTTCAGGGGCCAAGTTTCGAAAGCAAGTCCAAACAAAAAAGGAGAATCGAGCATGAGCAGTCTTGTTTCAAAAATCGCAGTCACCGCCGGCCTCGCAGCCGTTCTTTCGCTGCCGGCCGCCGCGGCAACCTCCACCTGGAACATCGACCCGGCGCACTCTTCCGCGCAGTTCAGCGTGCGCCACCTTGCCATCTCCACGGTCCGCGGCACTTTCAGCAAGATCAGCGGCACCGTGCTGTTGGACGAGAGCGACATCACCAAGTCCACAGTAAACGTCTCCATCGACGTGGCCACCGTCGACACACATGAGCCCGACCGCGACGCCGATCTCCGCACCGACAAGTTCTTTGACGTAGCCAAGTATCCGACTATGACTTTCAAGTCCAAAAAGGTCGAACAGGTCGCTCCCGGAAAATTGAAAGTCACCGGCGACTTCACCCTTCATGGCGTCACCAAGGAAGTCGTCCTCGATGTGGAAGGTCCCACGCCTCCCGTCAAGGACCCTTGGGGCAACCAGCGCGCCGCGGTTTCAGCCTCCACCAAAATCAACCGTCAAGTTTACGGTGTGAAGTGGAACGCCAACATGGACAACGGCGGAGTGGTCGTGGGCGATGATGTCTCCATCACCCTGGACGTCGAAATGGTCAAAGCCAAGTAAGCCAGCAGTGCCTTCGAGCGACGCAAAGATGCAGAGCAATAGCTGCGGGCGATCTGTACGCATCGCCCGCAATGGTTCCTTCATCTAATCCCCAATGGGAGCAAGGAAGACGATCATGCAAAAGTCCGCACAGACAGAATTCCCGGTTCACGATTTGGTCCGCGACCGTTGGAGCCCGCGCGCTTTCGGTGACAAGTCCATCGCTTCAGACGTCCTTCGAAGTCTCTTTGAAGCGGCGCGCTGGGCTCCCTCCAGCTATAACGAGCAGCCCTGGGCCTACCTCATCGCAACAAAGGACGACCAAGAAAACTTTGCCAAGATGCTGAGCGTTCTGGTGGAATTCAATGCCGGCTGGGCCAAGAATGCGGCGGTTCTGGCCATCGCGGTAGCGGAACTGGCATTCGCAAAAAACGGCTCCCCGAATCGCAATGCGCAATACGATACCGGCGCTGCCAGTGCCTGGCTCTCCGTCGAAGCTACGGCCCGTGGCCTCTTTGTCCACCAAATGGCCGGCTTCGACCCGGAAAAGGCCCGCCAGGTTTTCGGCATCCCCAAAGGGTGGGACGCCATCGCCGCCATCGCCATCGGTTATCCCGGCGACCCTGTTTCCCTTCCCCAGCCGCTGCAAGGCGGCGAACTCGCCCCGCGCACCCGCAAGCCTCTCAGTGAATTTGTCATGTCGGGCTCTTGGGGGCATACTGCTTCTTTCATCTCTAAATAGTCTTTCCAGGGGACCCGTCCCGCGCCATGCATAGCACGATAGAATTCTTACTCCGACACGGATACGTGGTCTTGCTGGGCTGGGTCTTTGCCGAGCAGATCGGCGTTCCTATCCCTTCACTCCCTCTTCTGCTTGCCGCGGGCGCGCTGGCCGGTACCGGGCGTATGAGCTTCTTTTTTTGCCTGTTCCTGGCGATGATCGCCGCGGTTTCCGCGGATTTCGTCTGGTACCAACTCGGCCGCATCAAGGGCATTAAAGTACTCCAGCTTCTTTGCAAGATTTCCCTCGAGCCCGATTCCTGCGTTCGCCGCACGCAAGGCGTCTTCTCCAAACAGGGCGCGCGCTCCCTGCTGCTCGCCAAGTTTCTTCCCGGCCTCGGCACCGTCGCGCCGCCGCTCGCGGGCATCTTTCACATGCGCGCGCGGAGATTTCTTCTGTTTGATGCTATGGGCTCGATGCTCTGGGCCGGCACGTTCCTCGGCCTCGGCTACATTTTCAGCGGCCAGATCGAACACGTCGCGGAACGCCTGGCTTCTCTCGGCGGTGGCCTCATGGTTCTTATCGTTGCCGCCCTCGGCGGCTACATCGCCTGGAAATTTATCGCTCGCCAGCGCTTTCTCCGCGAACTGCGTATCTCGCGCATCTCCGTCGAAGAATTGAAGGACAAACTCGACGCCGGCGAAGAGCTGGTCATCGTCGACCTTCGCCATTCCCTGGATTTTGAAGCCGAGCCCGAAACCATTCCCGGCGCTTTCCGCATGGACGCCAAGGAGTTGCAGGAGAAAAACGACCGGTTGCCCCAAGACCGTGAAGTGATTCTCTACTGCACTTGACCAAACGAAGCTACGAGCGCCCGTGTGGCGCTCCTTCTCAGAAAACAAGGCATCAAACATATCCGCCCGCTGCAGGGCGGCCTCGACGCCTGGCGCGACCGCGGTTTCCCTCTGGACACCATTACGCTGGTAAAAGAAGAGGCGAGCAAAATGGCAACGCCCTGATCAGCCTGTCTGGAGACGGGGCTTGAACTCAACGGCGAGTGTGAATCTTCTGCATCGTCAGACGGATAGGATTGCGGTTTATTACAATCGGGGCAGCACGATCCCGCTCTGCGCCTGGTACTTCCCTTTTTTATCCTTGTAGCTCACTTCGCAGTCTTCATCCGACTCGAAGAACAGCACCTGGCACAGTCCTTCATTCGCATAAATCTTCGCGGGCAGCGGCGTGGTATTGCTGATTTCCAGCGTCACGAATCCCTCCCACTCCGGCTCGAACGGCGTCACGTTCACGATGATCCCGCACCGCGCGTACGTCGACTTCCCCAGGCAAATCGTCAGCACGTTTCTCGGAATCCGGAAATATTCCACCGACCTCGCTAGCGCAAACGAATTCGGTGGAATCAAGCAGGATTCGCCCTTGAACGGTACCAGCGACCTCGGATCAAAATGTTTCGGATCGACGATCGTCGAATTCACATTCGTGAAAATTTGAAACTCGTCCGCCACGCGGATGTCGTACCCGTACGATGACACTCCATAGCTGATCACACCTTCGCGCACCTGCCGGTCCGTGAACGGCTCGATCATCTTGTGCTCCAGCGCCATGCGCCGGATCCAGTGGTCTGGCTTGACGGACATCCATCCTCCTAGAATTTCGTCGTTGCTTTGTTACGTCATTACTTCTTTGCTTCGCGCTATAAAAAAATCAAGTCAGTGTAGATTACCTGTCACGTCTTGACAACCCGCACCGCACCCTCTAGCATCGGCCCACGGATTAGCGGAGGCTAGTGTGATCAAGCTGGACATCGTGAACGCGGTCGTCACCAAGACGAACATCAGCCGCACCAAGGCCGAACAGGCCGTCGAGACCGTCTTCGAGTCCCTGAAGAACGCTCTCGGCCGCGGCCAGCGCATCGAGCTGCGCCGCTTCGGCGTCTTCAGCGTCAAGCCGCGCAAAACCGGTATCGGTCGCAATCCCCGCACCGGCGAAGAAGTCAGCATCCCTCCCGGCAAAGCCGTCCGTTTCAAACCCGGCAAGGAGCTCCAGGGGCTGGACGAGGAAAAATCCGCCGGATAATTTCCTTCCGCTCTCACGTCACTGCGCTGCAATCTCTTGCATCATAGCGTCGTCCGGCACTGGCGCGACAGCTCGCAATTGTGCTGTACTTAAGTGTGTTCATCTTCGTTGATCTTCGGCCCCTCTTGTGAGCAGCCCGCTCCCAGAAAGCACAACTTCCACGCTTCCAATCAACCGGGATTGGCGCGTCAGCCCAGCCGCCGATGCCTACTACGCCCCCATCCCCGATCATCCTCCGCGAAAAACTCTTTTACTCGCCGGCTTACTCTTTCTCGTTACCCTTTGTACTTGCCTCGTCGCGGGCACGCATTTCGCCATCGCCTACTCCAAGCATCAAGCCGTCTCCTGGGACGAATTCGTCGAGGCCTTCAAACTCCTGTACACGCATCCCGCGTCTCTTGTGGCTGGCCTTCCTTTTGCCCTGACGCTGATGACCATTCTTCTCGCCCACGAACTCGGCCATTTTTTTGCCTGCCGCCATCATCACATCCGAACCAGCTATCCATTCTTCATTCCCTTCCCTTCGCTCATCGGCACGTTCGGCGCTTTCATTCTCATCCGTTCGCCCATTCGAACAACTCGCGCCCTGTTCGATGTCGGCGCCTCCGGTCCTTTCGTGGGCTTTGTCTTCGCTGTGCCTGCTCTCATCTATGGCGTGCTTCACGCTCAAGTGGTTCCCGGTCTCGCCGACGCTAGCAAAGCCGACGTCGTCTTCGGCGTACCGCTAATCCTGCATCTACTCGCGGCTGTGATTCATCCCGGCGTCGCAGCGGAAAACCTTCTCCTTCATCCCATCGGCCGTGCCGCCTGGGTCGGCCTCTTCGCCACTTCGCTCAACCTTCTTCCCGCCGGACAGCTCGATGGCGGTCACATCCTCCGTTCCATCAGCCCGCGTGGCCACCGATTCCTGTCGCTCTTCCTTCCCGTTTTCCTTCTGCTTCTCGGCCTCTACGGCCACTGGATCGGCCAGCGCTGGAGCATCTGGTACGTCTGGGCAGGAATTCTCTTCGGCCTGGGCTTCCTGCGCGTGGCCCCTATTTACGATCCTCTCCCCCTCGATCCCAATCGCCGCTTCGGCGTATTCCTAGCCCTCACCGTCTTCCTCCTCTGCTTCATGCCAGTCCCCATCCTCGACTGAGAGACATACAACAGGAGACAGCTATGAGAGACATCTCGCTATCTGAATTCAGAGTGAATTGTTCGAAAATTCTTGAGCGTGCCGGCAAATCGGGGAAACCCTTGCGCATCACTCGGTTCGGCCGGCCGTACGCGGACATCATCATCCTCAAAGCTCCGACAAACTCAACGAGACAGTTGGGAGCGATGAAAGGCACTATCGAAATTATTGGGGATATAGTCAGTCCTTCTAGTGGCTCGGGGGATTTAGAAGACTCGGTGGCCCTAAAGCTCACCCCGGTCTCTTGAGCGAAAGCACCTCCCTCACCGGCGCATAGTTGTTCCCCGCAAGGCGCGAAACCTGCTTGATCTTCCCAATATCAATGTGATGCCGCTCGCCGTTCCACGCCTCCTCCGCCACGTGCGCGTACACCACTCGCCCGATCACCACATTCCCGCTTCCCGGCGCGGGCTCTCCAACTTCCACAATCTGCATCAGTTCGCACTCCAGATGAATGGGCGACTCTGCCACCCGTGGTGGCCGCACGACCACACTCTCCAGCGGCGTCAGACCGACTTCCTCAAACTCGCTCACACCAAACGGATACGTCGCCGAAGTCAGATTGGCCTTCTCCACGTTCGACTCATTCACGATGTTCACCACGAACTGCCGCGTCTCTCGAACGTTCCGCAGCGTATCCTTGACCTCGCGGTCCACGGGGTTCGAGGGGCAGAACAAAACCGCCGGCGGGTTACTGCAAATCCCGTTGAAAAAGCTAAAAGGCGCCAGATTCGTGATACCTGTCGCACTAATCGTGCTTACCCAGGCGATCGGCCGCGGCGCAACGGCTCCCAACAAAATCTTATATGCCTCCTGGGCAGGAAGCTTGGATATATCGATGCCCGTCATTCTCATGGTTTCTCCGCCCCAACGCGTTATCCAATCTATCGTATCTTGGGGCTTCCACAGCGCGGGATATCTGCCTGATTCGACAGCCGTCTCGCGGCGCAGAATTCGGTTCGGCGGCCCAATATCACGTTTTCACTTCAACCACGCCGGCGGTTTGTCCGTGAGGGCATGGATTAGGTAAGATGCTTGGCGGGCATTACAAACGACGGGAGGCAAGATTATGAGTATCGCAGCTGGACAAACGGCGCCGGACTTTACGCTGATGAATCAGGACAAAAAAGAAGTGAAGCTTTCGGATTTCGCGGGGAAGAAAAATGTAGTTCTGGTTTGGTATCCGTTGGACTGGAGTCCCACCTGCACCAACGAACACGCCTGCATGGTGAACGAAATGAGATTGTTCGAAACGCTCGACGCGGAAGTGCTCGGCGTGAGCGTCGACAGCACCTGGTCGCACAAAGCCTACGCTGAAAAAATGGGCATCAAGTATTCGCTCCTGGCGGATTTTCATCCCCGCGGCGCCATGAGCGAAAAGTACGGCGTGTATCTGGCCGACAAAGGAATCACCGGCCGCGCCATCGCCATCGTCAATAAATCAGGAAAAGTGGCGTGGTTCAAGAACTACGACATTCCCGTTGTCCCGGATCTCAAGGAAGTTGCCGCCGCGCTCCAACAAGTAAAAACGGCGACGGCGTAGAACGCACGGTGCAATTCAGTGAATTTTTCAAACGGGCCGGCGGTTTCCGGCCCGTTTGTTTTTGCGCGCGCGGCGATTTATTCTCTTCACGACAAAGCCAGCAGCGCCGCGTAAAGCGGCGGGGCCAGCAGCCAGATCAGCAAAACCATCAGGCCCGCGGCGACGAGCGGAATGCGTACAGGACTACGCATGAAAAGTGCGTAGATCGCGGCGACGCCCGGAATCAGAATGAAAAACCAGTGCAGAGCGAGAGCGCTCCATCCGGCGGCGCTCGCCGGAACGATTTTTGCTATCCAGACATTCGCGATGTCTTGTGGAACGCCGGGAAATTGCAGCGCGTAACTGAGCGTGACAAAAACCAGCAGCACGGCAGCAATAGGATCGCGGCGATTTTGCTTCGTGATCGCCGCTCCCGAAACGTTTTCCATTTCGCCTGGCGCCGCGAACGGTTCGAGATCTCGCGGAAGCAAAAGTGTCCACGCCCAAGCGAGCGGAACCGCGGCTCCGAGTAGCAAAGCCGACAAACAAAAAAATGCTACGCGAGGCGGGAGCGGGGGAAAAATGAGCATCACGGCTCATTTCGCGGCGAGTTCGTTGCGTACCACCGTGCCGCCCTTCATCACAAACTTCACCGACTCAAGAACGCGAACATCCGCCAAAGGATCGCCGGACACGGCAATGATATCAGCATAGTGGCCGGTTTCCAGTGCGCCAACATTCGCGGACCACCCGAGCAGATCCGCCGCGTTTACGGTGGCCGCCTGAATGGCTTCGAGCGGCTTCATGCCCCACTCGGTCATTTTTGCAAATTGCCGTGCGTTGTCCCCGTGCGGATAAACTCCGGCGTCCGTGCCAAATGCAATCTTCGCGCCGGATTGGTACGCGTGGCGAAAATTCTCGCGCTGCAAGCGCCCGATTTTCTTTTCTTTCTCAATCGATTCGGCAAGCATCCCGGCCTTTGCGCCTTCCTGCAAAATAAAATCGTCGTTGTAAATGTCGAACACTAAGTAGGTTCCGCGCTGTTTTGCGAGCGCGATGCCTTCGTCATCGATCAAGCTGGAGTGCTCGACGGAATCGATGCCTGCACGGATGGCGTCCTTGATGGATTGCGTACCGTGCGCGTGCGCGGCGACTTTGCGACCCAGTTTGTGCGCCTCTTCGGCGATGGCTTGCAATTCTTCCAGCGTGTATTGCGGCGTGCCGGGCTGGTCGCCTTTGCTGAGCACGCCGCCCGACGCGCAGACTTTGATGAGGTCGGCGCCGTACTTAATGGTTTCGCGGACTTTTGCGCGCGCGGCCCAGGGGCCGTCGGCGACGCCTTCCGCCTTGTAATGAAATTCCGAAGGCAGCAAATTGTTGTCGCAATGGCCGCCGGTGATACTGAGGGGCGGGCCAGAGACCAGCATGCGCGGGCCCTCCACATCACCAGCGTTGATGCCGTCACGCAAGGCCACGTCGGTGAAGCCACTGGCGCCAACATTGCGCACGGTGGTGAAGCCTGCACGCAGTGTGAGCCGCGCGTTCTTGACACCAGTGATGGCTTCGCGTGGAACGGAGACGCCCAGGCTGGCGTAGCCATTGTCCGTGGGATTGGCGGTGAGATGCGTGTGGACATCGATCAAGCCAGGGAGACACGTGGCCGCGGAAAGATCGACCGGGGTGAGGCCCGCAGGCAGCTTTGCGGATGCGGCGGGGCCGACGGTGAGGATGACGCCCTGGTCGTCAAACACCACCATTTGATCGTCCAGCGTGCGGCCGGAGCGCACATCGAGCAGTCTTCCGCAGCGGACGGCGCCGGGCGCGGCAAACGTGATGGACGTGAGAAGCGCACAAGCCATCGCAGCGAGCAGAACTTTACGCATCGGTCTCTCCTGAACAGAGGACCGAGGATATATCGTGGAGCGAAATTTGGGAAATGCGGAACTCGCGCGGCGGATTGAGAGGGGCAGGTCGCGATGAGACAAGGGTCCGTGAGGCGGTGGGAATGGGGCACATGGCTGGGGATTTTTGCACACCCGTCCACAGATTTGCACAGACATTCGATCGGAATTTGATTGACGCCGCGAAGCGCAAGGATTATTTTGCGTTTCAGATTGAACCGGGAAGCTTAAAGAACTTTACGGATCAATTTAGAGGGCGCAACAAGCGTAACAGCGGTTGCGCCGCCAGATTGAATCGCGAAGCTCGAAGCCTTTACGTGTCTGTTTGGAGGATGCGACAAGCCTAACGGCAGGTACGCCTCCAGGTGGAATCGGAAAGGTTAGAAACTTTACGGTTCGATTAGAGGGCGCAGCCAGCTTAACGGCGGTTGCGCCCTTCATTTTTTGGGTCTGGCTTTCCACGACAAGCTGCTCCATCGAAGTAGCTCGATTCATAGTTTGGCTTATTGCGCTCCGCCTGAGTCTCTTGACTGACGGCTTCCGACACTTCTGACGTGCCTTTATCTTGCAATCGAGCCTGGCAGCAGTGGGCTAAGTCCCGGTAAGTTGCACTACCGAACAAGTGCTTTTGGGCGATCTGAACACAATTATCCAGGTTGGGGTGAAGCGGATTATCTCCCGGCATACCAAGATTTGCGTTAAAGTGACTTCCTGGAAGGTTGAGCTGCGCAGTGTACTGTGATGCGTGACTGAAGACTTCCGGCATTAGAATTTCGTAGGAGGTTGCCAATGAACATGACGACAAGCATTCGACAAGTAGGTGGCGTCACTATTGTGGATATCAGCGGCCGGATTGAACTTGGCGAAGAGAGCGCCGCACTGCGCGACCTGGTCCGCGACCTGTTAAGTAAGGGACATAAGCAGATTTTGCTCAATCTTGGCGATGTCCATTACATCGACAGTGCGGGCTTGGGTTCTCTGGTCAGCGCCGCCGCGAGCATGCGGAAGCAAGAGGGCGAATTGAAACTGCTCAATCTTACAAGTAAGGTCACCAACGTAATGCAAATTACGAGGCTGTATACCGTCTTCGACATCATGGATGACGAGGCGGTGGGCGTGAAGTCTTTCGGTCAATCGACAGCAGCAACCGCATGAGGAGGGGCACGCGGCATAAACAAACCTTCCGTTTGAAAGAGGCCGGTTCACGCAAACCGGCCTCTCTTTGACAGATCCACTTAGTGGGTGCCCGCCGCCGCTTTCGCCGCGGGCTGATTGAGCCAGGTTTCGAACCGTGTCTCGCCGAGCCGCGCGCCATCGTCGGGAAGGAGTGTTCTCTCGCCAAGCTCCACCCCGTAGTAGCGGGCTTGCGGGTCTGCGACGACCTCGCGCGGATCCTTGTGTGCGGCCAAGCTTTGCCGGGCGAGTTCATCGAGGCGAAACTTTTCTGGCCCTCCTATTTCGACCATGCCATTCACCGGCGCGCCCTGCGCGATTCGGCCTACCGCACTGGCGACATCGTCAGCCGCCATAGGCTGGATAAGCGCAGTTGGCAGGCGTACTTTGTTGCCCTCGGTGGAAAAATCGGTGATGCCCTTGACGAATTCGAAGAACTGCGTCGCGCGGATAATTGTGTAGGGAATCGAGGAAGCTTTGATCAGGTTCTCCTGAGCCATTTTTGCGCGGAAGAAACCGCTGGCGAGCAGGCGTTCCGTTCCAACGACTGACAACGCAACATGATGCTTTGCCCCTGCGGCCGCTCCATAGGAGAGCAGGTTGCGGGTTGATGTCTCGAAAAACGTCATCACCGCCGCATCCTCCCAGGAAGGAGAGTTCGTCACATCAACGACCACCGATGCACCTTTCATCGCTTCGGCCAGTCCCTCGCCGGTAAGAGAATTGACACCGGAATTGGGTGAGGCGGCTACTGCTTCTTGCCCCTGCTCACGCAACTTGGTGACGAGCTTTGATCCGATAAGTCCACTGCCGCCGATCACTACGATTCTCATGATTGGCACCTCCGTTTTTTCGGTATACCCCCATGCAGGTCTTCCGTCAAGCGAACGAATACGGTTCCTTAAAGCCCTGGTAAGTCGCACTACCGAACAAGAGCTTTTGGGCGATCCACTTGCCCGGTTGAGCCCGCAGCGTTAATCAGTCATTGGGTCACTCCAGATCGTGCAGCGTGAGCCTTGCGCCGGAGCGAATAGCAACATGCTTCCCGGTCCAGCTGCAGCCGACCGCCATAGGAGGCAGATTGGGACTTGCTGGGAGATTTTTGTCCCGCCAAGTTTCAGTAGGAATGCTTGCTATCTGCCTTCGGGAACGAAGGTCGAAGGCCAACACGCTATCTGGATTCCAAGCGATGAATCTACCCGATGTACCGCAAAAAACCCCTGACCATGAGCTGTTGAGCACATCCGAGATGTTAAGCTCCAACTTGCCCAGTATTTTTCCGTCCAAACCGTTAATGACAATTGTTTCTAGTCGTACGCGTGCGTGCATATAACCCGCAAGCTCAACAACCCACGCTCCGTCTGGAGAGCGAACAGAATTAGGACCATACGCGAGAAGTGACTGACCCGTTCTTGGGTCGACGATTTCACTGCCGCTGCGATTGTTGGTGAATTCAATTTTTTCGTCAACAGTGACACCGCCACCATCAAATCCGCCCGCAGAAAATCCCGTCGCCTGTCGGGCGACTAGCTTTCTTGTGCGCCAGTTATAAACGCTTACTACGCGCGGGGCGTCGGCGTCACCTGTAAGTGAGTAAATTGAAACCCATCGGCCGTCTCCCGAAATGGTCGCGTCCGGCAAGTGGTCTGCCGGATCGAACCAATCTGAGGGAATATCTCGGGTGTGGCCCGTTTCTGTGTCTAGCAAGAAAAGGTGAACGAGCTTTTCGGATCGATCTACGTTTTCGGAAATCATAGCGATTCGTCCATCACTCGTTGCGGAGGAATACTGCGTGTTAGGTCCGAGGTCAAACATATGGCGAATCTTGCCTGTCGAAATATCCCAGCTGATTGCGCGAACGATCCGGAATGGGCCACTGACCATTCTTATCTCACGCACAGTCCGTCCGTCCTTGCTAAAGACAAGGTTCACCGTATAGGCGTCACGATCCTCTGAGTTTCCAGTTTCGTTAAGCTCCTGGGTTGCACCTTTGGAAACCAAGCCTCCTAATAGCACGGCAAGGGTCATGGCATAGACCGAGAGATTTTTCATGATCCATTTCCTTTTTTGGCAGGGATGGTTGCCAACTGCAAATTGCACATAGTTCTCTAGGCAGCTTGGCTACCAAAACAGGACACGTGTGGAAATCTTATAGGTAACCTTAGTAGATTCAAGGACTCTCGGGAACAATTTCAGTGAAAACAGAAGGAGGTAGGGGCTCACTACACCCCTGCTGTCCTTGGGGTGACACACCTTGCTTGTAGATGGGAAGTCACAATACTCGGGAATCGTACTCAACTTAACTGATTAGTCTGAGAATTCAACTGGACATTGGAACACTACCCGCCATTGCCGATCGAACCGCCTTGCCCTTCCGGCCGGTATTCCTTCGGACACCGCTCCCGGCTCCAAACAGTGACACCGCACCCGCCAGCACCTAGATTGGGAGGCCCAGCGAGGAGTCGGACCTGTGACTACCATACGCCAACGCATCCTGTTTCTGGCTGCGGCTGTAGCTTTTTTCAGCCCTGCCCTGCGATCTGAGCAGCCGCAAAAAGCCTCGCGCCCTACACAGGAAGACCGCCTCAAGAAGCTCGAGGACCGCGCCGAGGCCGCCGAAAAAGCCGCAAGCAGCGCGGTGATGGAAAAGGACTACATCACGCGTACGCAGAAGCAGTACGAGTCTTACTACCAAAAAGCCTTCAATACGCAAATGTGGACACTGGGAATCATGGGAGTGATTCTGACAGGAGTGTATGTCCTGGTTGCCAGATTCAGCCTCAAAATGATCGACGAACAGACGAAAACCGCCACGGCCGGCGCCACGGTTCAAATGCGCAACGAATACGCGCGGGCTTTAGCCAAGGAAGTCCAGAAACTAGGGGATTCCAATGGGGCCGATGTCAAGAAGCTGAAAGAAACACTGACAGCACAGTTCGCGGAACTCGAGCAGAACCTCAAAGATCGATCCGATTTTCAAATGCAGTTTGTGCAAGCACTTGCCGAAAATCTCGATGAGCGCCAAGGCGATTCATTGCTCGCGTTCCGCAACGCACTCAGGACCTACAAGTCCGGCAAATCCCGAAACCTCATCGAAGCAAAGCTGGGCGCAACAGCGGCACGGTCCATCTTTGAGTCACTCCGAAAAAAGCATGGGGAAAACTACGTGGACAAAGCACGAGAGGAGTTGGCAGATTCGCTCTACAACGGCCTCCAAGAAGAGCTGGCCTTAGCCGCGCTGCAGAGTCCCTGGCTCGCGCCCCTCATCAACGAAAGAAGTCCGGCTCTCCCAGAGCCCCCAGCGCCCGAGCCAGCCGCGGAGGCGCGGCCCATAGCAACGATTCCTCAAACCGATCCCCCAGAGCCAGATCTACCTTTCGACGAAGAGTCTGACTCTTGCCGCCTTATAAACACCTGACTTCAGGACGCGCGGCCACGCAAATCGCCGAGATGGCCGGGCCATGCTCATTCCAGTTTGCGGTGCATTTGGCGAGGGCTGCGAGGCTATTGCCAGTTGCCGATTAGGATGAAGGGAGCCCAGTAGTAGGGGTGGGAGTAGGACGGGGGGTTGGGGGCGGCGTGGTCTTGCGTTGGGGCTGGTGCCGCTCCGTGGAGGAGGGTTAGTTGGGCGCGGCGTAGGGCCTCGGCTTTGGATGTGGGCGAGCCGGTGGTCCAGTTGCGGTAGAAGGTTTGCATCAGGAGGCTGGTGCTGGGGTCGTAGACGCTCCAGAGGGTGGCCATGACGGCTTTGGCGCCTTTGCGTTGGGCAAGAATACCGAGGCCATCGACTTCGCGGCCGTCGCCGGGGATGGTTAGGGCGGTGTTGCAGGCGGAGAGGGTCAGGAGTTCCACGTCGTTGAAGGAGATGTCGGGATCGTCGTTGATTTCGGCCAGGGTGAGGCGCTGGCCTTGGGATTGTTTGCCGCCTAGCAGGAGGTAGGAGGTGGTGTCGTCGCCGGGACCGAAGACGAAATGGCTGGCGATGTGGATTAGGGGATATTTTTGCAGGAGGGAGTGTTTGAGATTGTCCTCGGTGAAGTTGTCGTCGAGCATGGTGTGGCCGGTCATTACGCCGACGGACTCGGAGGTGCCGGCTTCGCGGATGATGGCACGGAGTTCAGCGGGGACGGCGGGGAGCGTGGACATGCCACCGTAGGATTTGGAGACGCCCATAGCCAAGCCGCGCCACTCGGTGACCGCGGGACGCGCAGCTAGTTCGGGTACGCTGGCGGGAGTGAAGACGATGTTGCGATATTTTTCGAGGAGATAGGCGTGGCCGTCGTGGAGGGCGGCCAGCGGGATGTAGCGGAGGACGCCGTCCAGCGACCACATTAGGGTGGTGGCTTGCGCACCGTCGAGATCTTTGGCCACCGGGCCGATGAGGATTTTGTAAAGCTCCTGGGCTTGCGGAACGGGATCAGAGGTGGGATCTAGGAGCGCGTCGCGGAAGGCGGCGATTTTTTTGTTGAGGCCGGCGGACTTGATGGGGAATTCGCGGGCTAGCTGCACGGTGGGCGTGACTAAAATGATGTGAAATTTTTCTTCGCCAACGAGAGTGTAGAGGGCGACTGTTCCGGGGCTGAGTTGGCGGACTACTTTTTGCAGGGCGCTGGCGTTTTCCTGGAGAGATTGCACGGTGGTCTGGGGCTGGGTGGATTTGGCTAGTTCGGTGTGAAGGTCGTCGAGGAATTTGCTCCAGGCTTGATTGGCTTGTTTGAGTTGGGCGGCTAGTTCGGTCAGATGTTGGTCTTCTTCGGGAGTTCGCGATGGCTTGCTGAGGAGCGCGGCGCGTTCGTTCGCGATGGCGGTAACGCTAGAGGCGTTGGCGTCGTATTGGCGGCTGAGTTCTTCTTCTTTTTTGGTGAGCGGCAGCGGAGCGGTTAGCGAAGCCGCTTGGCGGCCGTCGCGGCGGATGAATTCGAAATATTCTTCGTTTTTGAGTAGGTCGAGGACCTGTTGTGCTTCGGGCAGACGGCCTTGAGAGATTAAGATGTCGGCCAGTTCGCGATACGTTTTCTCTTTGGAGCCTAGGAAGCTGTGCTGCGCTTCTTTTTCCATGCCACGGATATTGGAGCGGACTTGCTGGATTTCGTTGACGGCTAGCTTGCCGAAGAAGATGGCGGCTTCCGGCTGCTTCTGGTCGCGCCAAGCTGACATCAGATTGCTCAGGACCTGGGCTTGGCCTAGGGGATCGCGCACGGTGCGGAAAAGGGCGAGGGACTGGTTGAAATCATCGAGCGCTTGCTGGTGATCGCCGGATTGGGAATGGATGCTGCCGATGTTGCTGAGGGTTACGGCTTCGCCGTAGCGGTCGCCAGCGGCGCGACGGATGGGGAGCGCTTGACTGTAATAATTTAGCGCGTTTTGCTTGTCGCCCAAGTCGTCGTAAACGCTACCAATGTTGTTGAGCGTGGCGCCTTCTTCGGCGCGGTCCGCGACTGCGCGCTCCAGCGGCAACGCCAGGTTGAAGTATTCGAGCGCTTTTTGCTTCTCTCCCAAGTCCTTGTAGATGCGTGCCATGTTATTAAGCGCCGCGGCTTCTCCGGAACGGTCGCCCATGGCACGGCGCAAGGGCAGGGCCTGGTTGAAGTAGTCCAGCGCTTTTTGCAGCTGGCCCAGTGCACCGTAAATGGTTCCGATATTGTTGAGCGTGACGGCTTCGCCGGAGCGGTTGCCCAGGGCACGCTCGAGAGGAAGCGACTGGTTGTAGAAGTCAAGCGCCTTCTGCAACTGCCCCAAGGCGTCGTT
>Ga0210410_10000848_pt1 | contig 30378 bp, 25 predicted proteins | sample IncBWC4MmetaG_FD_161058 | JGI IMG/M metagenome (GOLD analysis project Ga0210410, IMG submission 161058) | Forest soil microbial communities from Barre Woods Harvard Forest LTER site, Petersham, Massachusetts, United States - Inc-BW-C-4-M | ecosystem: Environmental > Terrestrial > Soil >...
TCATACACTATCTTGTCTTTGAGGACGTCGCCGATATGTCCCTGCGTTGTGGTCGGTCGGATGAGCTTCTGTGAGGCAATCCGTGACATGACCTGGCTGACGTCTTCGGCCCCACTTGCAATTTTCTGCACCACGTCCGAATTCGCCCTCGCGAGAATTCCTTCCACACCTGTGGGATAACCCATGAGGACAACAGGCTCACCTGTCACGCTGGCTTCCCCTCGATCATCCAGCTTGAGCAGCTCCGCATTGGATGGCGGTGGAGTTTCCAGTTTCAACGTTGCAACATCCGCCTCGGATGAAATTCGATCAAGCTTTGCCCGGATAGCCGCAGACTTTCCGGGAAAGTAGGCTTCGTAGGACAAAACACGAGGGTCGACGCCGTGGTCTAGAAGCTGCTTCAACTCATCGTCATGCCACCACGGCTCCACAACGTGATGATTCGTAAGGATCGTTCCGTCTGGCCTGGCAAGAAAACCGGTGCCGAAAGCGTCGATCTGCAGACGAGGGCCTCTGCCACCCATATCGAGCTGCGCCATTCCCTTATCGTCGACGATGGGCTTGCCGTTGGCGTCTATCGCAACTTGGAGCGGCTGCCCCGACTCTTTGTCCACAAATCCCACCACGATGTGCAGCAGACAAACGCTTGGTCCGTACTTCTGGACAATGGTCTCCGCGACCCTGCCTTCCTTTTCCAACTGGGCGAGGCGATTCTGTGTGTCGAGAAGTTGCTTCTTCAGGGCATCAGCATCCGCGCCATCCGCGGTGGCAGCTTTCTTACGGAGATCTTCGGATTGCACCTTCAGAGAATCGCGTGTCGTGGAACCAGCACGCGAGTCTGTTTCCATCGAACCACGCGCTTGCTCGGCGCGACGCAACAAATCCTGCTGCGGCTCGAGGCCGCTATTCAAACGCGCGATTTCCGCGCGCAACCGTAGCGTGGTTTTCCGGCTGGCATGTGTTGAAATGCACCGAATATCCATTCAGCATACTTGTGAATTTAATTCCGGGAGCCCTTGTTTTCTTCGCCAGCGATTCGAGATTCCCAAGGATGTCCTTCTCTCAGGCAAAGGGGTTGGAGATCGCGACGCTTCCAATCTGCTGTCCATCCTGAAAGTCTTCACTGTAAAGAACTCCACACTGACCTTCGATTGCAGAAGCGACGATTAGCGAATCGTACCAAGCCAACTGGAACCTGGCTCCAATCCGTAGCGCCTCGCCATACAAAGCTTGCGACGAGTGCACCGACAGGAGTGGACGAAACGTGGTCGACAAATATTGTTCTGCTTCAACGCCACTCATGGGCTTTGAGAAGTGGCGCAGCGCAACGTTAAAGAACTCTTGCACCACTTGATAGCTGACAATGCCGCCGCGCGTCTCGATCGCACTTCTGATCAGCTTCCTGGCTTGCGCAGCCTTCTTCGGCGAACTTGCGTCAAAGGAATATACGAAGATGTTTGTATCGAGAAAGAACCTACCGTTCATTCATTTCGTCCCGGCTGAAGCGCCGCCCCGCCTGTACATGTTTCAGTCGCTTCATCAGAGCGTCGAACTCCTGCGTACCCCCGCTGCGTGCTGTAAATTGTTCCAGCCATTCGCGGAACATAGCATTGAGCGTCTTATGCTGCGATTTGGCCAAGAGCCGCGCTTGCTCAATCAATTGCTCATCGGCACTGAGGGTAATGTTTTTCATACGAAAATAGTGTACACGATTTTCGTGTCGCTAGCAAGCGCCCTCCTTCAGGCGACCCGTAAGCGCAATTCAAACATCAACCCTTAGCGTGGCCCTCCGGACTCATAACCCGGAGGTCGTCAGTTCAAATCTTACCCCGCAATCATTTCGTGGTTTAGAAACAACGGCTTAGTTTAGGGGACTCCACTTCTAAGCAGTTTCCTTTTTTGCCCCATTGGGGCGCAAGATTCTGCCTAATTGTGCCGCTAGCCGCTGATCGTCCTCGCTCGCAACATATCCGATCGGTACACCGATCACGCAGGTCCTGCAATGCGTGAACAAGTTCATGTGAGACTGGCTGGGAGCCCCTGCCGGCGGAGCGGGCATTTCTACGAACAAGGCTAGTTCAGCAGCGTATCCAGGGTCTTTTCGACTTGGTCGTGGAGGTTGGGCGGGGCGCCGTAGAGGATGCGGGAGGTTTTGCCGGAGCGGTCGAAGAGAAAGAGGGTGGGGACGGCGGTGATGTCGCCGAAGGACTGGGCGGTGGGGGCGTTGGTGATGGCCCAGTGCAGGTCGGGGCTGAGGGAGCTTGCGGTGGAGCGGATCTGGTCTTCGGGAGATTCGACGGCGAGGGCGAGGACGGCGAGGTTGTCGCCGTGTTTGCGCTTGAGTTCGCCGAGCCACTCGAGAGTGGAGCGGCAGGGTGGGCACCAGGTGGCCCAGAACTCGACGAGGACGACGCGGCCGGAAAGCTGGTCGGCGGTGAGCGGCTTACCAAAAAGATCAGTCAGTTTGAATTGCGGGAGAGCGGTGATTTCCTGGGAGACGGCGGTGGTTGCGGCCTGTTCGCGGGTGACAATATTTTTTTTGCCGGCGAGGATCAGGTCAATCATTCGAATGAGATCGGTCTTGAATTTCTCCTGGCTGGCTGCGCTACGCCAGGGAGCGTAGCGGCCGGTGCCTTCGATTTCTCCGAAGTAGCCGAATTCGCTCGGAGCGGCGACGAGGACGTCGTCGACGAAGACGGCGGGATAGCCTTTGACGCCAAATTTTTCGGCGAGCTTGGAGGCGCCAAAGTTTTCGGTGACGAAGCTGACCTGGCCCGGGTATCTGGAGGCTACTTCCTGGACCAGCAAACTTGCTGGGTCGGAGATATTTCAAGTGTAAGGCCAGCGGACGAGGGTGATGTCCACGGTCTTACCGGAGGCTTGCTGGAGCGGCGAGGCAGGCTTCGGCGCAGCGAAATAGGCGGGGAGCACTTGATCGAGGATGACACGAGCGCTTGTCCATTCATCGGCACTCGGGGCGGAGCCATCGGCGTGTGCGATTTGCGATTGGGCGCGCTCGAGGAAGAGCTGGGGCAAGGAATTGTCTTGCATGGAGGCTGCGAGTTTGTTGCGCGTGGCAGCGAGATCATTTTTCAATGCTGATTGCTGGGCGGCGTCCAGAGGAGAAGCTTCCAGCATGCCGTAGTGTCGAGTCGCCTCAAGATATTGATAGAAAGCACCGGCATAAAGTTTTTGCGCGTCGAGTTCCTCGGCAAGCTTCAGCGTGGAGTTAAGGGCGATGAATCGGGAATGGAGTTCGATGGATCGGGGCGGCTTGAAGGCGGCGTTTGTTTTTTCCTGGAGCCTCTGGAGTTCCGGCAGATAGGAACGTAGTGGAAAGGAAGCTGAATTCCCGATGAGAAGGACGGAGGAGCTGAACTTGGCGAAGTACGCTTCGCCTTGGGCCTGGCCGATGTAGAAAAGACCGTCGATGGGCTTCGTGGACGTAGCAAAGCCACGGCCGCCTTCGATGAGAGGGATAGACCTTCCTTCGGAGGTCTCGGACAGCGCACGAAGGGCCACAGGTGACGACCGCCAGTCTCTTTTGTGGGCTTCTTCATTGAGTGTTTTGAGATTCTGGCTGGCCTTTTCCCATTCCGCTTCGAATGCGGGGAAGCCGGATTTCACAGCGTCGGCTTTGTCTACCGCGACGCGAGCGCCCTGGAGAAGATCTTCCGCCTGGAGGAGCTTCTCGAGACTGAGATACAACTTGCCGGCATCGAGCGCCGCGGCTGCCTCTTTGAGGGAGCCAACCACTGTGGAATTTATGTCGGCTAAATCTGGGATTGAGATTGGCTTCTCCTGCAGGGACCATTGCAGGCGTTCGATTTCGGCTCTGATTTGGGCCTTAGGATTCTGGCCCGAGGCAAGAGTGGGCAGCGTTCCTAGCAAGGTCAGAGCGAGGGATAATTTGCAGAGCCTGGACACAATGCGCATGAGCAAGAACCTGATGGATGAGACGTAGACCGTGGGGAGAGGTGAGCGGGGATGGCGCTAGGCCACCAATTGTCGTCAAGAAGGGGCATCCCGAAATAAAAACGGTCGTACGGGTGACACCATTCTCCAAAGGCCGATGTCACGCTGCGACCTGGACGAGGCTTCCTGTTCCCGGTCCGGAGGTGACCAAGCAAACGCCAGGACGTCCAGTCAGGCGCCCGACTGCGGCTGCCATAAAGGCCGCATTCTGCCCGTGACGGCAAAGTATGAGTTGTGGACCCTCGTCATTGAGCACATCGAACACGGGCATAATTTTCCCACCGGGAATTCCGAAAATGAACTTCATCTGTTGCTGATCGAGGCTTCTAACTAGCAGGTGTGCCGCAGTCTGATCGTTGCTGATTTTCATGATGATCCGTCTTCCTCAGTAGTGGTTTTGACAATCTTCGGAAAGGCTGATGGCCGCATGAGACGTATCTGGCATTCGGTTTCCTCCATCTGCATAGAGATGGCAATTACAGTTCCAATCGCAAGGTGCTTAAGATGGACGAGTAGGAGCCCCATGCGCGGCTCCAACCTTAATAAGGTGCTGGAATCACCTGGGGCGGCAACTTCCTCGTCAAGCACTGCCTCGGGTCAGGCAGCTTCACGGCCCGCTTCGTGCGCGTCTCCCGCGGGCTGGCTTCAAAACCCTGCAAATAGCTGGTTCTCTGCGCCCATCGAGGTGCGCCTATGCTTTCGACATGGGAAGACGAGAATCCGTCAAAGGCTGTATCGTTGTGATTCTAAAATCATAACATCTGAACTGACATTTGTTACTAAACAAGAATATATTAGTTGACATTGTCAGAATCAAGGGATATTCTGTGCGAAGGTGACGAAATATGCCGGATGGCGATAGGTTTGAGCGTCCCTGAGAGGCCGGGGTTGGCGGAGCGCGTACCGACTGGCAACAGGAAGCTCTGAACCGAATTTGCTGGGGGATTCTTTCATCAAAGCTGCGGCGCACGCTCTGCGCAATCAAGTTCAATCCCCCTCTCTATCGGACGTCGCGACTGTGCTTTGCGAGTCGCTGAATGTCCCATCCCTCCAGGATGGAAAGACGCCGAGCGGCTTGGAAGCCTAGCTGCAGAGCAAACTCCTGCGTCTATATTCACAGTACGCAGCCGAATGGGGGGCGTTCTCAGCCTGTCGTCACTGTGATGTACGCAAAAGAATCGCGTAGCAAGCATGTGGTCTTGTTCGACTGAAACGAGGCGGACATGGAAAAACACATTCTCGAGGAACTTGATCCAAGAGTTTTGGGCGGGCGGCTTCAGGACGCTCGGAGAGCACGCGGCCTGACTCAGCAGGCCGTTGCCGACCGTCTGGGTGTGGCCAGAACTACTCTGGTAGCAATCGAGAAGGGCGAACGCCGTATTCTCGCGGATGAATTGATCATACTGGCTGCGATCTATGGTCGTCCGGTTTCTGAATTCGTAGCAAAGCAAGTGGTTGTGGAAGGATTCGTTCCCCAATTCAGAGCCTCCTGGAAAGACATATTTGTCGAGGATTCGGAACTGGAACAGAGCGCGAGCGAACTGCAGCGGTTGGCTGAGGATTATCTTGAGTTAGAAAGACTCTGCAACATGCCACTCGTCAGCGCTTATCCGCCACCTTATGACACTTCAGGTGCGTCTGCTGAACAAATCGCGGAGGACATTGCGACAGCTGAAAGAAATCGCTTGGGTATTGGCGACGGTCCGCTAAGTAATTTGCGTGAAAGACTTGAAAACGATGTTGGACTCAGGATTTTCTATTTTCCTATGGCGTCCAAAATCGCTGGACTATTTGCCTACAACGATGTGTTGGGGGGGGCTATAGGAATTAATTCTGCTCATCCAAGAGATCGCCGGCATTGGTCTCTTGCACATGAGTTCGGGCACTTCCTAACTGGCCGTTATCAATCCGAGATTACTTTCTTGAGCGAAAAGAGGCGTGCATCGGCCCGTGAGCGTTTCGCCGATAGCTTCGCAAAGCACTTCCTCATGCCGGCGAGTGGACTGAACCGCCGTTTCACCGAGATGCACCGCAGCAGTGAGCGAGGTATCACCTTGGCTCACGTCTGCACGCTGGCCGACCTGTATCAGGTTTCCGTACAAGCACTTGTTCTTCGCGTGGAAGAACTCCGCCGACTTCCTGGCGGAACGTGGGAGCGATTGGAAGCTGAAGGATTCAAGGTTCGTAGTGCCCAGCAGTTGCTCGGAATTGACGCGAATCCGCCGATAAAGCATCTCCTGCCACAAAGATATGTTGACTTGGCGATACTCGCATACCATCAGGGCAAGTTGAGCGAGGGCCAATTGACGAAACTTCTGAGGACTGACCGCGTTGCGGCTCGCATCCAAGTTGAAAAAGCTAGTCATCGGTTCAATGAGGAGGGGGATGACAATTTCACCAGCATCGAGTTGGACTTGTCTGCGCAGCTCGGCGGAAAGTGAAAGGCAACGTGTCCAGCCAGTCCGTCGCCATACTCGATGCGTGCGTGCTTATCAATATTCTTGCTAGTGGGCGCGCGCAGGAAATACTAACCGGCAGTGAATACGGTTTCGGGATTTGCACGGTCGTCAGTAAGGAGAGCATTTACCTCCGAGCCGCCGACCCCAATGCACCCCCGGACAATGTGGAGCTTGATCCGTTTGTGAACTCAAAATGTCTGACGGTGTACGGGTTGTCCGGAAACAAGGAAAAAGAGTTGTATGTTGACTATGCGGCGGATCTGGACGACGGAGAAGCCATGACATTGGCTCTAGCATTCTCGCGGGAATTCGCAGTGGCGACGGACGATCGCAAGGCTCGCCGCATCTTTCTTGAGGACACAGGCGATGTGACGCGGCTCTTATCGACCCCTCAGATCTTGAAGAGGTGGTCTCCAAGAGCAGGCTTAACCTCCTGGGAACTCAAGAAACTGCTCCTCGATGTTTCCCGCCGCGGTAGATTCTCGCCTCATTCTGGCGATCCCGACTTCTCCTGGTGGTCGAAGGTGGTGCTCTAGAGTGTTGAAACGCGGTCCTGGTGACTGTTTTGAGAGGCGTCAGAATGGCGCAAGACGTAAGCAAGTCGATATAGTCTTTCACTATCCGCCTGAGCTGACCCAATTGCTGATAAACACGATCCCCTTTGCTTTGCCCGGCAAAACGCGATGTGTTGACATTTTTTAGAGGCTCGTGCGTGGGAGACTCGGTCCTTTCTGATCTTGAAGCCCAATTGCGGAAGGACCGCAACAGCATTAACAAGTGCGAGATCGTCAGAACAGTGTTGGAGCGACTCAACACCAAAGGCGAGTCCTCATGGCTATGGAAGGTGTGAGTGAAGCGTATCACATGCCGTTTGGGCTGCGGTTAAGGGCTGAGCTTGACCGTAAAGCGCTGCGTCAGGCGCTGAACAGGATTCCGTTTCGCCATGAAGCGTTGCGCACTACGTTTACGCAGATGGATGGAGAACCTGTACAACGGGTTGCGTTTGTCCATACTGAAAACCTCGTCTGGATCTGCTGCGGCACCCACGTAGCAATGTTACATGCCCTCTTCTGGCTGGCGAAAATAACAATTCGCCAGCCACAGGCGAGAAATCAGGAGTGGCGCGCCCGGCGTAACGGTTTCACGCCTACAGAATCGGATCGAACTGCGAATGATTCCGCTTTGGGCCGCTTCTGAACGGTTTCGTCGCTAGGCCGCAAAAGCTACTCGACCGTGAAATCGGCTCCGCGCCAGTCTGTGATTCCCCCAGCCGAATCCTGGGCACGTACCTCCAGCCGATATGCGCCCTTGGGTAGTTCACGGATGAGAATCGTCCGCGCAACTCGAAACACTGCACTTTCGGGATCTTTGTAAGGGGCTGCGTCAAGAGGAGCGAATTCTGCTTTGACCGTGTCCGTGCCGGAGTCGAGAATTCTCATTTGCACCTTTACGCTTGTGGCCGGCTCTTGCGCCAACAATGGTTCATACACTTCGAAGTAAGCAAAAAACTGGCTGTCCTTAGCAAAGCTCGCATCGCCGGCAGGGCTGAACTCGATGCCTTTGCTCACCAGTGGAAGGTACCGTGGCGCGAAATTTGCCGCCGCCGCTTCCTTGGCCGCAACGGCGGCATCCCGCAATCGCTTACACAGGACCACGGAGCTCAGCGCCAGTTCTTTCCGATCGTAGGGGGCGAGTGTCAGCGGCATTTCTGCCCGGCCGAGATTCCACCCATCGCTGAGGACCACTTGGAGCTTGTATTCGCCTGGCGGAAGGTCCATCTGTGTGTTGTAGCGAGTCGGGATCCAGAACGGGTCGGAGCTGTCCAGAGCCACTTCTATGGAGGCGACGTCCGGCTTAATCAGACCTGCCGCATTGCGAAATGTGAGGGCCAGCGTGTCATTTCCGTACCTGCTGTCGCTCGAACCCAGACTCAGGGATGATCCTGCGCCGTTGAGTTGCCTTGGAATTCCGCCCGATAGTTCTGAAGAGCCTTTTTCCCACGCAATATATTTCGTTCCACCCTGGTCAAAAGTGGGCCAGTACGACGGATAGAGAAGGTCGCTGAAACGCGCCGCAATACTTCCGTCTGTCCTCCGGACGATGCCCATCACCGCAATCCTGGCGTAGAGCGTCCAGTTCGACGTGTCCCATTTGCGATAAAGATTCTTCCATGGGAACTCCACGCTCACGTCCACACGGGATTGGTTTCCGCTCGTATAGAACGTTCCTGCCTGAAGCGACAACGGTATTTTCCCGCGCTTTTCCGAGGCCAATGCGCGATCCAATTCTTTCCCCAAGTCGGTTCCGTTTAAAGGGTCAGACGGAGTTTGCACAGTGCAATATTGGTTGCGGGCGAATACGAGCAAATCCGGGCGATCAATCTCGACCCTGATTCGATGGCACCCATCCGTCGCAGTCTTTGGCACGTACGCAAGCATTTGAAATTCCCGGTTAATGACTGGCACCTTTTTAACTGTGCTCAGTTCGCTCAAGCCCCAGATCCCGCGCGGCGTGTCCGATGATTGCATGTGCCATCCTAAATTGTCTCTCACCAGGGTCCACCAGGCTCCGGGGTCCATTCTCAGTATCTGCTGCTCAGCGCCGTCCTGAAACAAACGGAAGTCCTTGACTGTCAGGCCGTGTACTTCCGTCACGTCGCAGTCCGTCGGCAAGTAGGGTTGCGTGGTTGGGATCTTAAAAAAAGCGGCTACGTCCGCGCGAGCGCATGGCAACTCGTCTTTGGGAGCTTGAGCCATTCGTGCCGGGTCGTAAACGAATACGGGGACGAGAACCAAGTTCGTTTCGACCGTCACTTTCGGTGCTGTAGCGCCCACTTGGCCGGAATCGGAAGGCGAACGCGTCGCTTGGGCGAAAGCAGCAGAAGTGGCAAGACAAAACAGGCCCGTCCCAGCCAATAACCGACGAAGCGACAAATTCCACCTGGCCATCCCCCGCCCACGCAGCCTTCCGGCGGGCCGACTCTTCAGCCGTGCGCCCGCGTTCATGATCGCAATGATATCATCGCGGCACTTTGCGCTTAAGGTGTTTTCCCGGAAGCGATAGTGGTTCTGCTCGGAAACCTGGAGCGGATCAGCGGTTTCATCGCTGCTCGACGAGCAAATTGCTGAAGCTGGCTTGGGCGGGTGCCGCTACCGTGAATCCCACATACCCGTCAGTGAACCTTTGATCGTGCGCCGCTCCCACTTGCTGCCCGTCCACAAAAATCGCGATCTGATCGCCGATATCCTGCACAGCAAGCTGCGATTCGGTAGGGGACGCCCCATCGACGGTGGTCCACGGCACGATCACCGATGCCGCGAAGGAATCGCCCTGAAACGTCATTGCCACAACTTCGAATGCAAGCTTCTTCTTGTATTCGGCCGACGGGCTGACCAGCAGTGCGTAGTACCCCTTCTCGTTCATGTGAAAGACAAGGCCTGCGGCCGCATGGACTGGTTGCGAAAATTGCGCACGACCGTCGGAACGGCTCGGCCGTTCGAACACTGCTTTCATGCTCGCGGAGACGTGAAAATCGTGCCACGACGGCCCATAGGCCGCGACGACATTGTCTCGATAAATGGCCAGAGTCGTTGTTGAGTTGCTCGACAACGTCGGCTCCAGTGTCACCGGCTGCTGAGTAATGTCCGCGCTCGTCCGCTCGACCGTCGACAGTTCGTATCCGCCGGAAACGTAGTGCGAGTCGGGATGCTGTGGCCATCCGCTGCTGCGGTCCGAAAAATCATCGCGATAAACCGTCCCACTCGGCCCGTTCGTTACGTGCGACTCGAACGGATACGGATGAAATTCCGGCGAAACGGCGCACGTGCCTTCCACGTAACGCACGAGCTCTGCGGCATCCGGATTCGCCACCATGAAGCGGCTCGTAAGCACTCGCGCCTCGCGCCGGTCCACCTTGACTTCGATCCTTCGCAATTTGCGCGAGGATTTCGGCGGGTAGTACGCGAGGGCGTATTCCGACTCCAGCAGATTTGAAACGGCTTTCAGCGCGTCTTGTAATCCATTTTCCGACTTCGGAATGAATGTCTCCGCGCCCGCTTCCTTTGCAAGCCGATCGAAGACAACTTCGGGATTGTCGATGTCATGGCCCGACACGAGCGTGACTTTCGGGTCGGTGTGACCGAAAAAATGGAACTCCGGTCGGCTCGGTAACCCGATCAGGAAGAGCTGAGCCCGCTGCGAGCGCACAAGATCAATTAACTGATCGAGGCTAAGCCGGCTGTGCTCGTCGAAACCATCCGTGATCACGATAATGGCTTGCCTCGGGCTGCTGGAACTCCGCAGATGACATATAGCGGCCGCAATCGCGTCGCACACCGCCGACCCGACCCCGCCCGCACCCGGTACTATCAGTCGACCGGAGTTAGACAGCTGTTCTTGCGTGATCCGTTCGAAAGGGCCCGTCCATTCCGTGAAATCCATCGCCCAGAATTCATCTCCGGGCCGCGCGATGCGCATGAAGCGCGCCGCAATTTCCTCCGCTGATCCAAGCCGTCCTTCGCGAACCATCGAGCTGGACGAGTCAACGAGCACGGCAACGGTTACCGGTCCAGTCCCCGCGTCGAAAAATGCAATCTCTTGTGGCTTGCCATCTTCGCGTACCTTGAAGTCGTTTGCCGCGAGTCCCGGCACATTGTTTCCCTGTTTGTCTTTCACTTGTACGTTGACTGTCTGCAGATCAACCTCGGAGCGCAGGACAGGCCTGCTCGACTGTGGAGCCGCAAGTCCTCGGTCGAAATGAGCGGCGCTGCCGAACGAAGGTTCTGGCGGTGGAGACGTCCAGGCCGTCGCCATGACGAGCAAGAGTTCGAGAAACAAACCCATAAACACACAGATGCTATCTGATTTCGTGAATAACTCCAATCAAGCAGCCTAGTTCAGGGACGAGTGGACGTGTGGCTGGCGAATTGTTATTTCTCCAGCCACAGGGCGTGTAACATTGTTACATCCTGTCGCCGGGTTAGCGCGGGTTGCACTGGTGGTCGCTGATTTTGAAGGCATTCGCGACGGATAGCATTTTCGGCAGGGACAGGCCGTAGGATGGCGATCGTCGATTCCATTTGTCCAGATGATGTGGCTGGTACACGTTCCCCCGCTCTCCTATTCTTCGAACATAAGCGTCCTCACAATCTTGGTCGGTCGAGTTGGGGCTCAAGACAATAGCCTAGCGAGCCGGACGGCGGAGTATAAGTGCTTGTTTCGGGCGACCTGCCTGCAGAACGGTTTAGCGAAGAGTGTTGTCTCAAACCTGTTGTTTGGAATCGAATAATTTAAGTCGGACGACATCCCCGTTTTCGGGCGAACGTCGTCTGGCTCGGGAGCAGTTGTTCCCCAATTGAATCTGCTTATTTAAAATACGATGACGTTTCGCACCTGTTTGTCCCAAACGAAAGGCGCAGAAGGTATTGTCGGTGGGATTGCTTAGGTGTATGCTGCTTTCTCGGTTGACTATTTCTCTAGCGAGATATGCGTGCCATGCGGAACCCACCCCGCCAGCTGGCCCGCCCTACTTAAAATTCAACGCCGTCCGACTGGGGAGACGATGGCCGTGAAAGCTTTCGCCGCATTTTGGATGCGCTTGCTGGCGTTTACTCTGCTCGTTGTGATTGCAGGAATCTTCGTCATTGACAGGGAGTCTCTGCCCAAATCTGGCATCGGCGGCGATGACCTCCAATCCGCCGGCACTTTAAGCCCTGTTTATGCTGCGCCGATCCAGGTCAAGCTTGTGGACCTCATCCCTGCAAGTCTCAGCGGCGAAACGAATCAAGACAGTGAACCCTTCCTCGCCATCCAAACTGCCAACCCCCAAGTCATGGTCGCTTCGGCATTCACTCCCAATCCCGTTTCGAGCAGTGGCAACGCCCCTGTTTATGTTTCCCAGGATGGTGGCAATAGCTGGGTCCTGAACGCCATCACGCCCGTTCAGCGGATGACTTGCGACATCACGCATGCCATGCCCACGGGCGAGAACCATCCGCGCGGCGACCTTCACGCCGGCACGCTGGCTTGCGCGGCATCCATCACTCTCGACGAGTCCGAATCGAACGACGTTTCTTCCAGTTCCGTTATGAACGTGCAGTCCACTCGCGTCAACGTGGACCAGCCCTTCGTCCGGGCTCTGGGTTTTTCCAATGCCGATCATATCTATGTTGGTGTCAACGATTTCAATCAGCCCAACGGCCGCACCGCCACAATAGATGTCTCTCTGGACGGTGGCGCGACCTACAAATCCTTTTCCATCGAGTCCCGCAATACCGCCGGACAGGATGGGCCTTCCGTTCGCCCCGCCGTCGCCGCCGACAATACGGTCTACGCCGCCTTTTTCGGCTGGCGCAAATTTGACGGCAAAACCGCCACCAGCGACATCGTAGTCGTCCGGGACGATGCCGGAGGCGCTGGCTCCAATCCTTTTCAGTCGCTCAGAGAGCCATCAGACAAACTTCCCGGCCGCCTCGTCGTCAAGCGCACCTCCATTCCGTGGTCCAATTCGCCCACCCTCGGTCAGGAACGTATAGGTTCCACGCTTTCCATCGCTGTTGATCCCAATCACAGCTCCACGGTCTACGTGGGTTGGGCAGATCGCGGGAGCAAAGGCGATATCTATACTCTCCACGTGCGCCGCTCGACCAACCGCGGTCTGACTTGGTCCAAGGCTGACCTACCCCATACCACGATTAGCAATGCAACTAACATCGCTCTGGCCGTGGCCAACAATGGCGTCGCCGGCCTTCTCTACCAGCAACTTTCCGGCGGCCGTTGGGTTACACATATTGTGCAATCGCACGATGGCTTCGTAACCGTTCAGGACCTCATTCTCGCAAGCGTCCCAGCGAATACACCCGTGCAGCAGTTCTTGCCCTATCTGGGCGACTACGACTACTTGCTATCCGTTGGGAATGAGTTCCGTGGCGTTTTTTCCGCCAACAACTCACCGGACCTCGCCAATTTCCCACAGGGGGTGACCTATCAGCGCGCAGCGAATTTCAGTTCCAAGACCCTCAACGATGGCTCAGGCAACCCCGTGCCTGTTTCGATCGATCCATTCTATTTTAGCGTTCCGGTGATACCTTGAGGCGCTTTCCCGCCATCGCGCGGAACAAGGAGAGGCGCACATGAAAATTTCGTCAAGCTTCTTTGCCGGCATCCTCTGGACTGCCATGCTTGTTCAGTCCATCGCCGGGTTCGCGCAAACACAGAACAACCAGGCTGCGCTGGCCAAGCAAGCGAGCATCGTCTTTTCGGGCACGGTTAGCCAGCTTGGCGCATCCTCCTTTGCCGACGTCCCGCAATCGCCGAACACGATCGTCGTTCGCGTGGACTCCGTCCTGAAAAAGCCCCCGGCCGTTTCACTCAAAAAAGGCGACAACGTCACCGTCGAGCTGAAAGACCCATCCGCTTTTCAGCAAGGCGCTCAAGCAACGTTCTACACGGAAGGCTGGATCTTTGGTTCAGGAGTAGCAGTTAAGGAATTGGGTCACGAGTTCAACCCGGGCGGAGGGACACCTGCCTCCGGAGCCGGTGCAGTCGAATCCGCACTCGTCCAGGCTCAAAACCAAATCAGCGATCAAGATCTCCAGAACCGCATCGCGTCGTCTGAGCTGGTTGTTATCGGCCGCGTAACGGATGTTCACCGCTGGACCATCCCCAAATCCGCCGCCTCGCGTTATCATACCTCGGAACACAGCGCGGACTGGCACGAAGCCGTTCTCCAGATCGACTCAGTCCTCAAGGGAACAAAACCAAAAAAAGGCAAGATGGTCGTACGCTTTCCGCTCTCCAGGGACGTAGCCTGGGTGAACTCTCCTAAGTTCGAGAAGCTGCAGCAGGGGATTTTCTTCTTGAAGAAGGATCAAGTTTCCGGCGATCCCACGGCCTCGCTGGGAGGCTACCAAGTTGACGTTTACACCTGCCTGAATCCCGGCGATTGGCTCCCCCTGTCGGACGAGGCCAGGGTCCGCTCTCGGCTCAAAAATTAAGCACCGCTCAGGCTTGGAAGAAACGTAGCGCTCCAGAACCGCACACCCGGCGACCAATTCTCCTTACAATTCAAGAGACTCTCAAAGGGCGAATCCACTCTGTATCATCAGCATGAGCCGGATCTTGAAAAGAGGTCCAATAGCTGACCTACACGATGTCCGCCCGGGGACCGTGAAGGTCAGGTGTCCGCTTGCGCTCAATTCTTTCCAAAAGACTTTCAGGCCAAGGGCCGTCCTTCTCGGAATTGGTTGCGTTGACCTTCATGCAAGTGCGGACGAGCTCCCAACGAGCCCCCGCCTTCTCTTGACATTGTCGCCTCCTCAGATACGATGAAAAAGAGAGTCCGATTCCCTTCTGGAGGCTCAGGACGTGAATATCCTCCTATTTTGCACTTAGTCCTTCCCTCCATATTTCAAGAGTTCGCGTTCGACAACCGCGAGATCGATTGGCGAATCCTGATTCCAGAACTGGTGTCTCCCGTGTCTGTGAGGGGAGTGGCTGAGACCCGCACCTCACGCTCGACTAGCCTGCTCACGATGGCGAACAGGAAGCTCGCCGACAACCCGCACATCAGCACGCCGATGATGCTTTCTACCGGGCCTAAGGTCCGCCACATTTGCGGGAGAACGATATCGCCATAGCCAACGGTGGCATAACTGCTTGTCGAGAAGTAAAACGCAGACTCCCACAATGGAAAACAAACCCAGCGATAAAACGCCGCCCAAAGCAGAATCTCGGCTATGTGCAAGACTATGAACGCAGTCATCAATCGCACCATGAGCAGAGCGGAGCGGATCGGCCCTAGTCTGAGATCGCCGCGTGCCAAACTAGGTTTTGCAAAGAAAATCAGCGCGGCCATCCCCGCGCACTGCAAGGAAAGCGTGAGCGTTACCAGAACGACCGCTGCGCTGGCTTCGCGCACAAAGATCATCGGCTCACCTCATCCAGGTCGAACCCGCTTTGTCCACGAGTTCGTCGGGTACCTGTACCACAATCCGAGTGAGCCCAGGTCGCAGGCTTTCGGTGCACGGTACTCATTGTTCCCGCCAGCCTCCACCGAGACTTCGGTAAATGCTGACCAGACCCAAGAGTTCGTTCAACTGAGCCTGAGCGAGTCCCAACTCCGCATCAAAATAGTTGGTTTCGCTCGTCAGCACCTCCAAGTAGCTGGTGGCGCCGCCTCGATAGCGCATCTCAGAAAGTTGCGCTGCATCTTGAGCGGAGAGTGCCAGTTGCTGCTGCTGCTCTCGGAACTCCCGGTCCTTGCGATACTCGACCAGCGCGTCCGAAACTCCACGAAAAGCCTGCTGGATGGTCTGCTGGTAGATCAGCAGGGTTTCCTGTTGCCGGGCTTCGGAAAACCTCACGCCGGAACGAATTCTTCCCCCGGCGAAGATGGGCTGGACCAGTGATCCTCCGAAACTCCACAACCCAGCTGGACCGGTAAACAGGCTAGTAAGCGCTGAACTCTGAAATCCACCGTTCGCGGTCAAGCTGATTTGCGGGAAGTACGCCGCTTTCGCTACTCCAATTTGAGCGTTGGCCGCGATCAACTGTGCCTCGGCTTGGCGAATGTCGGGCCGCCGCTCCAGCAGGCTGGAGGGAAGCCCGGCGGGAATGTCCGGCGAATGCGGTTGATCGGTCAACTTGTTTCCACGCGCGATGGGACCGGGATTGTTTCCCAGAAGTGTGCTTATGAAGTTTTCTTGCTGCTCAATGCGGCGCTCCAGGTCGGGGATGGTTTCGGCGGCTGTGAATACCAACTGCTCCGCCTGCCGGACGTCGAGCATGGACGTACCACCACCTTTTGCCAGCACTTGCGTCAGTTCTAGCGAGTTCTGCCGCGAAGCCAGCGTGCGACGGGAGATTTCGAGCTGCAGGTCGAGCTCACGAAGCAGGAAGTAAGCTGCTGCAACGTCGCTTACCAGCGTGTTGATGACCGCTTCACGCGCCCACTGAGTTGCTAACAAAGAAGCCCGCGCGGACTCGTTGGCGCGACGATATTTTCCCCAGAAATCGAGATCCCAAGCCAATGATAGATCCACCTCGTGAGCGCTTGTCTCGAACGCCGGAAAGAATTTTTGGCGCGCAGAGCGTTGATCGAAAGACTGAGCTCCGGCACTAATCGTCGGCAACCCGTCGGCGCGCGTGATGCCGACCTGCGCCCGGGCTTCCAGGATTCGCGCTGCTGCAATGCGAACATCGTAGTTCTGTTGGAGGGCAGTGCGGATCAGGTCTTGAAGCTGATTGTCTTGAAACACTTCCCACCATTTTTGGTCTCCGAGCGATTCGGCCTCAGGCTGCGGTGCCTCTTGCGGTGTAGCTCCACGGTATGCGCCAGGAACACTTGCGCTCGGTCTCTGATAGTTGGGCCCGACAGCGCAGCCCGAAATAAGGAGCATGAGCCAGGAAAAAGAGATAAGACCTCTCACGTCAGTCCGCCTCCGATGGTCTCGGCTGCGCAAAAGCAGGGGTGTGCGCACCACCGCGGCGTTTCGCCAAACGCTCGACTAAGACGAACAGCGCCGGAATGATAAATATGGCAATGCCGGTGGCAGCCACCATGCCACCGATCACGGTAGTGCCCATGATCTGACGGGCCACAGATCCCGCGCCGGTGGCGGTCCATAGCGGCACGCAGCCGAGAATGAACGCAAACGAGGTCATCAGAATTGGACGCAGACGAAGTTTTGCCCCTTCGAGCGCAGCATCCACCAGGGGTTTTCCCTTTTCATATTCTTCCTTGGCGAACTCAACGATAAGAATCGCGTTCTTTGCGGCCAGACCAATAAGCATCACCAACCCGATTTGCGAGTAGACATCGTTCTCGATTTGCACCATGTAAGCCGGATAGAAAGCGCTAAGCACAACCCGGCGAAGCCACAACACCGCGAAGGCGCCGAATACGGCAACCGGCGTGCTCAGCAACACGCTGAAAGGTAATGACCAACTTTCGTAGAGTGCTGCGAGAATCAGAAACACGAACAATAGCGAGAAGCCGAAGATCACGGAAGCCGGGAGCCCCTGCCGTGCCTGCTGCTCCTGATAGGACATGCCCATATAGTCGTAGCCCATTTCACGGGGCATGGTCTGCCTGAAGACTTCTTCCAGCGCCGTTGTCGCCTGGTCCGAGCTATAACCCGGTGCGGCGCTGCCGTTAATCTGCGCTGAGCGATACTCGTTGTAGCGCATCGTGAATTCAGGGCCGGAGCGCGACTCAAACCTCATCAGCGCGGAAAGTGGAACCGATGCGCCCCCGTTGTTGCGCACATAGAACTGCCCGAGGTTCTCCATATTCGACCGGTAAGGGGCTTCCGCCTCCACGTACACCTGCCAGGTACGGCCGAAATCGTTGAAGTAGTTGATGAACAGCCCGCCCATGAAAGCCTGAATAGTTCTGTAAACGTCGCTGACGGCCACACCTTGCTTCAGCACTTTCTCCCGGTCGACCTCCAAAAACTTTTGCGGGACGCTCGGCAGAAAGGAGGTGGATATCGAGCCAATTTCGGGACGCTTGCGAGCGGCCGCGAGGAACTTCGCCAGATTGCCCGCCAGAAACGGGACGTCCCTCCCGGCACGGTCTTCCAGCACGAACTGAAATCCGCCGGACGTACCGACTCCAGGGATGGCTGGCGGCGAGAAGCTGAAAGCGGTTCCTTGCGGAAGCTTGCTGAGCTGCTGGTTCAACCGCTGCTTGATTTCCTGAAACTGTTCAGCTCGTGTTTCGCGGCTGCTCCAGGGCTTCAGCGTGACGAAAAAGAAGCCGTTGTAAGTGGTCCGCACGAAGCTAAGCAGGCTGAAGCCAACAACGCTCGTAGTGTATTGGACACCTGGGGTCTTGGCGAGAATCTCCTCAACCTGTCTGGCCGCTGCGCTTGTACGCTCCAGCGAAGCCGCGTTCGGAAGGTCCATGTTGACGTACACGTAGCCCTGGTCTTCATCGGGCAGGAAGCTGGATGGCACGCGGCTGGCAACGAAAGCTCCGGCAATCCCGCAGGCCGCAAGCAAGACCAGCGCCACTGCCCATTTTCGGATAAACAGGCCGCATAACCGCAGATACAGCTGCGTGCCGCTTTCGAAACCATGATTGAACCCAGCGAAGAATTTCGCGAGTGGCCCGCGGCTTTGCTTCTTTGGTCGAAGCAGTAGCGCGGCAAGCGCCGGGCTTAGCGTGAGGGCGTTAAAAGCCGAGAGGATCACCGAGATGGCGATGGTCAAGGCAAATTGCTGGTAGAGCCGTCCGGTGATGCCGGGGATGAAGACTGTCGGCACGAAGACTGCCGAGAGAACCAGGGCGATACCGATGACCGGTCCGGAAAGCTCTTCCATGGCTTTTCGAGCGGCATCCTTGGGAGGCAATCCCTCCTCGATGTGGCGCTGTACTCCTTCGACAACGACAATGGCGTCGTCAACCACCAAGCCGATGGCCAGCACCAGTCCGAACATCGAGAGGGTATTAATGGAGAAGCCGATCAACGGGAAGAGAACAAAAGTGCCTACCAGCGAGACGGGCACGGCCAGCATGGGGATTAGCGTAGCGCGCCAGTCTTGCAGGAAGAGGTAGACGACAAGGATGACCAGTACGATGGCGATCAAAAGGGTTTGAATAATCTCCTTCATGCCTTCGGTCACGGCGCTCGTCTGGTCAAGCGATATGGCGTAATCCATGTCTTGCGGGAAGCGCTGCTTCATCTCGGCCATCAGCTTTCGAACGCCCGCGGCCGTTTGGACGGCATTGGAACCGGGCAACTGGTAAACGGGAATGACAATGGCAGGCTTGCCATTCAAACGGCTGATAATACTGTAGTCCTGTGCGCCCAGCTCGACACGGGCAACATCTTTCACGCGAACGATTCCGCCATCTGGCGCCTCGCGCACGATCACGTTTTCGAATTGTTCCGGAGAACTCAGGCGGCCTTGGGCTAGCACGGAATAGGTGAATTGCTGGTTCGCGAGAGCTGGTTCGCCACCCACCTGACCAGCAGGATTGACCGTGTTCTGCGCCTGCACTGCATTGACGATGTCCGTGACCGTGATGCCCAGCTTCGCCAGTTTGTCAGGCTGTACCCAGAGCCTCATCGCATACTGCCCCGCGCCGAAAACTTGCGTCTGGCCGACACCGTACAAGCGAGCGATCGGGTCGTTGAGATTGATATAGGCGTAATTGCCAAGGAACTTCGTATCGAAAGTGCCCTTCGGGGAAAATATTCCGACCAGCATCAGCGGAGCGGTCACGGACTTTCTGATCGTGACCCCGTAGCTGCTAACGTCCGGTGGAAGCTGGCCGGCAGCCAATTGCTCGCGCGACTGCGTGAGGATGAGATCGGTGTTCGGGTCCGTCTTCAGGTCGAAGTCCGCGACCATGGTCGTTTGTGAGTTGCCGGTAGCGTTTAGGGAATACATGTAGTTCATGTTGTCCACGCCATTGATTTGCTGTTCGATGGGCGTGGCGACGGATTGCTCCAGGGTCTGCGCGTCCGCCCCGACATAGGTGGCCTGTAGCTGAATCTCGGGTGGGACGATGTTAGGAAATTGCGCCACGGGCAGGCTGGTGATGGTGATCGCACCCACAATCACCATAAGGATGGCGATCACCATCGCCACGATCGGACGGTTGATGAAGAACTTCGACATAGGTCAGTTTCCTTCCCCTCGAAGATGTACGGGCTTGGGAGTAACGAGAGTTCCTTCCTTGAGCTGTTGCAGCCCTTCGACCGCAACTTGCTCACCCGGCTTGAGGCCCTCGTCAATAACCCACATCGTCCCCACCGTCTTGCCGGGCTTCACGGTGCGCACACTAACTTTGTGATCGTTGCCAACAACCGCCACCTGATAGCTTTCCTGCGACTGCGCAACGGCGCTCTGCGGTAGGAGCAGAGCGTCTTTTTTTATGTCGGTTTCGACACGCACACGTCCGTACTGGCCGGGACGGAGAACGTTGCCGGGATTTGGAAAGGCGGCCACGATGCGAATCGTGCCCGTGTTTGCATCCACTTGCCGGTCCGCCAGCAAGATTTTGCCTTTTTGCGGGTAGCTACTGCCGTCGGTCAGAAGCAGTTCGATCGGGCTTCCGAAAAAGCGGATGGTGTGCCCGCTGGAAATGGCATTGCTCTTCCTCTGTGCGAGGACATATTCATGTTCGCTAATCGGAAAAAAAGCTTTGATTGGCTCGACTTGCGAAACGGAAGTCAAGACAGAGTTGGGTCCAACGAGGTTACCGATCTGGACTTGTGCAATCCCCGCAATTCCGTCTACCAGCGAGGTGACTTTGGTCCACTCGAGGTTGAGTGCGGATTGTTCCACGGCTGCCCTGCCCGATTCGACGGCGGCCTGGGCCCCAAGCTTGGCCTGAACCTCGTTATCTAATTGGCTCTTGGCGATGGCCTTGGCTTCTGCAAGAGGTGTGTCGCGCTGTACATCAAGCGTGCTTTTGCCAAGTTGTGCTTGCGCCTGAGCAAGGTCGCCCTTTGCGCGATCGAGAGCAGCCGTGAAAGGCCTCGGATCTATTTCGAACAGTACCTGGCCTTTGTGGACGAGCGAACCTTCGGTGTAGTTTTGCTTGATTATGTAGCCCGAGACCTGGGGTCGGATCTCGGCGTTCACGTAGCCGTCCAAGGTCGCCACCCATTCGCTGTACACGGGGACATCGCGTTGTTCTACCGTGGCCACTTCGACCTCCGGCACCGGCGTCCCTATTGCTGCCTGACCCTTGTTGCAGCCGGAGACAAAAATGCCGAAGGCCGCGACTGCTAAGAACACGGCGCCAATGCGCCGTCGCGGTACATCGCCAAACAGAAAGCGGACGGCGTAATTCACGATCTCCTCCTTTTGTTCCTGAACCCTACGGACGTAGCTTCCTGCCTGCGCCAAGCTGGATCGGCTGCTCTTTCTCGAGCGATCGGCGTGTGGGCGCGACTGCGGCCACTACGAGGGGCCGCGCCGACCATGATTGCTAGAATCACTAGCATGATCGTTGGTTTCTCCTTTCCATTGTTCCCGTGCGCTGAATGTCAATTCCCTTCCTCGGAGCCGGGGTGGTGCTGCTTCTGGAGACGATTCCAGCCTCGCTTGAAAAGAGCGACCTTTTGGAGTTCACGTTCGGCCCTGAGCCAATCATCAAGCTCATCGCCTGGGAGGCCATTACGCTCAAGATAGATTTCATATGCGCGGCGCCTGATTTCTTCGCGACTTGGCCCATGGTTTGCGGAAGTATCCTCTCCGGGAGGCTGAATGGGACTTGCGTTATGCACCAAAGTCACATTCCCCTTGCCTTTCAATGTCATACCTGAGTCCTCTCTTTTCGCGGTGAATTGCTCTCGATCTCAGGGGGCCATCGACATCTCCGCTCCCGGGTCCCGGCCGGGGTGTACGTCGGGACCCGGGGCCACTAGGGCGGTATCGCTGGTGCAGAACCGAAAGACGATACCGGCGGAGGGCTCGCAGGTATGCGTGGTCGCACCGTTCAGTGGCGATGCCTCGGGCCGATAAAACCGTCCGAGCCGGTCAAACACAGGAATCCCAAAATCGCCAATACTGCAATAAACAGAGACGTCATCATGAGAGCCCCGCTTTAACCACACGCATTGCAGGCCAACTGATCTTGCGAGATATGCCTTGTGCTACCTATCGTTCGTGAAGCGTCCTTCCCGGACGTCCATGCCGATCCGACATAGTGCTGCAATCTCTCGCGCAATTTCCTTCGCCCATGAAACACTCGGGCCTTTACGGCGTTAACGGAAATTCCCATGATTCGAGCGGTCTCTTGCGTCGACCGTTCGTCAAGCTCACGCAACTGGATTGCCCTCCGTGTTCCGTGCGGCAGCTTATTCAAAGCCGAGAACAGAATTCGCTGCCGCTCCCGCTGTGCATAGCTATCTTCGGGATTCGGACCTGAATCAGGGATCTCCAGCGCGAATCGTGCTTCCTCGCTCTCGGTTGAATCGTTGATCAACACCTCATGCCGCCCGCGACTCTTCCGCAGCAGGATAAGGGCTTCGTTGATGGCGATGCGCGTTAGCCAAGTGGAAAAGGAGGATTTGCCTTCGAATTGACCCAGGTGGATGAATGCTTTTTGCCAGCTTTGCTGCACGACATCCTCGGCGTCCTCTCGTGTGCGGGTCATGCGCCGCGCTGCGAAGGAAACCCTTCGCGCGTGACGTTCGACGAGAATTTCAAACGCTTGACGATCTTCGTTCTTCGCGGCAGCGACGAGACTCATGTCTCCTTCATCGGAGAGGCTGTGGGGAGAAGCAGTCGCGGTTTCTTGTTTGCCGATGCCGTCTACGAATTTCGTCGACACAGTTCGGTCCTTTCGTGGTTTCATCTTTCGCACCTCTGTTGAAGCAAATGCCTGATGTAGATACCGGTGGCGATAAATTGCGCGCCCTCCTTTGACATGGTTCGCAAGAGCCTCTCGCCCTTCCTATCGATAAGCGTGACGTCATTGAGATCGACGATGCACTTCAGGTTGTTGTCGGTTCGATGAGTCTTTTTCCAGCATTTCCTCAGCTCGCTAACCCACAACCCGACTAGGCGGCCTTGCAGAGTCCATTTCTCTTCTGCTGACGTCTCGATCCTCGTGATCTTCAACACGTCAACCTCTTTTGTTTGACGAATTGACTCCCTCAGTGCTCCATCTATCGAGTAGCGCTGATGAATCCCCCGGGCATCACTGCAGAGCCTGCTTCAACTGGAAACTCTCGGGACGATTCTGAATTTGCTAGTGCAAACGGTTTCGAGAGCGCTTGCGCATATGAACCTCTGACCCGCCGCGTTCAAAGTAGACATCGTCCATGTACGCTTTCATCAGCTGGATGCCGTGCCCTCGCTCGCCAGTAGCGTCCAACCTGAGACCTGCGCCGGCGATGTTTATGAAGTCAAATCCTTTACCTTGATCCGTAACGACGATCGATATTTCGTTGCCGGGCCCGCATCGGCACCGGACGTGCACTTTTACTTCTCCGTCCTTCTGGTTTCCGTGCATGACGGCGTTTGCCAGAGCTTCGCGGAGTGCCAGTTCGACATCCGCTTCCTCACCGGGAATACACTGCGATCCTTCCACCAGGAGCATCAGACGATCCACCAGTGGGGAGATGGCCTGAATTTGGCTAGGCATCCAGGAGTCGATTTCCAGGATGGAAGGACCGGAGCGTTTTCCTGACGATTGCGATTGAGAACCCGAAGTTCCGCCAACGATTCGCATTCCGCCCATGGCAAGCACCTCAGGTCAGGAGAAATGCATCACGAGGGCCAAGGCAGGAGGGTTGCCAAGATTGCGGAACTTATTGAATTGTATTGGGATGGCGAGCCGGAAGAGTGCGTTAGCTCAAACTGCCATCGTGCGAGTGCCAGCTAAATGGCAGGCCTGCCAGTTTCCCGGCGCACAGAAAGCACTAGTGGTCGGGCGGGAACTGTTGGAAGAGGTGTGCCTAAGATTGGTGCCGCGGCTGCGCAGAACCCCGCGCAATCCCGAGCTTATGCATTCTCAACTGGAGGGTGGACCGCTTCATTCCGAGTTGTGCCGCTGCCCCGTTGGCACCGGCCACAACCCAATTGCTCTCTTTAAGAGCTTTGAGAATCTGTTGACGTTCCGTTTCCTCCAAAACGTCGTGAAGGGCCCCATTTGTCGATTTCGGAGAAGCGGGCTTTTCCACCGGGGGGCCGGCGTTGGGAAATTTAAGATCGCTAACATCGACGCTAAGGGCAGGACCCGGCGAAATGATTACGGCGCGCTCAATCACATTCTGAAGTTCTCGTATGTTCCCCGGCCAATGATATCGGGAGAGGGCGTCCATTGCCGCAGACGGAATCGTATCGATGGCCTTTTTCATACGTCTAGAAAACTGCTGCGTGAAGTGCCGCACCAGGACCGGAATATCCCCCTGGCGTTCCCGCAAGGGCGGAACATGAACCGGAAAAACATTCAAGCGAAAGAATAGATCGGATCGGAACTTCTGCTCGCTTACCATCGCTTCCAAATCGCGGTTCGTTGCGGCAATCAAGCGCGCATCGGTCCGAAGCGTGCGCGAGCTTCCCAACCGCTCGAACTCCCTCTCTTGCAGCACGCGGAGCAGTTTGGTCTGCAATTCGAGAGGAATCTCTCCGATCTCGTCCAGAAAAATCGTCCCGCCGTTGGCAACTTCGAAGCGGCCAATGCGTTGCGCGATCGCTCCCGTGAATGCACCCTTCTCGTGTCCGAACAGCTCGCTTTCCAGCAAACCCGTCGGAATGGCCGCGCAGTTGAGCTTGACGAACGGCTTCGCCTTGCGCGGGCTCAAATCGTGAATGGCGCGCGCAATCAGTTCCTTTCCCGTGCCTGTCTCGCCATAAATCAGTACCGTCGAGTCCGTCGGCGCCACGGTTTCCACGTTCTTGAGGACTCTGCGCAGAGAAGCGCTATTGCCGATGATCTGGGCAAAATTCATTTCCGTGCGGATTTCATCTTCGAGATAGAGCTTTTCCCGTGCGAGCTGGTCTTTGAGCTCTCGAATCTGCCCAAAGGCACGCGCATTCTCCACAGCAATGGCAACCTGATTTGCGATCTGGGACAGAAACTCGATATCGCCAGTGAACGCATTGTCCTGATATTTGACCACACCGAATGTACCCAGCACGCGACCTCGGCTAACAAGTGGAAGGATGCAGACCGTTCCAGCTTCGGCTTGTGCAGTGTCCTTCATTCCCAACCGCCTCGCCTCCTGGACACTGCCGCACCAAAGTTTGCCGGTGCGAAAGACCGGTCCCGAAACATCTTCATCGATAGCGACAAGGCTCTCCTCTTGGAGTGATTCGTCTTTGAATGGAAAGTCTAGGGCATAGATCCGCAAGTGCGTGTTGTTGCTATCGGGAAGAGTAATGCCGACGCCATCGCAGCCCATAACCCGGCGCGTGCTCGCCACTACGGCTCGGAGAAGATCCCGGAAGTCTAGATTGGAAACCACGTGATTGGTCAATTCAAGGAGAAGTCCAACACGCTCGCTTTTTTTCCGCAACTGCTGCTGCGAAGCCTGCGCTGCATCAAAGAGCAGCGCATTGTCAAATGCAAGAGCGATCTGATCAGCGACTAATGTAAGAAAGTGAATTTCTTCGACGCTATAGACATCCGGCGTTTTACTGGCAAAGGCAAGTGTTCCGACCTTGCCGTGTGCTGTGCTTAAGGGGAGAGTGCACAAACACTGGACTCCGTACTTCTTTAAAACCTTTTGGAGTTTGGAAAACCCAGCGTCGAGGGCTCCGAGCGAAGTGACCAGAGGCTTTTGATTCTGATAGACCCACCAGGCATCGGATTCCTCCATGGCGAGTTCGGGGTCTGGAGGGATAGCTGCTTCTGTCTCCGCGTTGACGGAATGGCGGTGGAACGTATTCGATTTCTCGTCACGAATAGACACACCGATATAATCAAACCGGACGACCCGGTGTAACTCCCTCACCAGCGCGCCAAATAGTTCCTGCGGATCTCGATGCGTTCCGATCGCATTCGATACCCTGACGAGCAACTCGAACCGCGTAGCGGCTGAAAGTCGAGATCCCTCCGTAATTTCTTCCGTTCGCATCCGACGAACCCTCACGCTTTGTCGCTGCCGCATTGGATGTCGGAATTCCCGAGTCGGTTAGAATCTAAAAAGCGCCGTCTGGGCACCCTCTTGGTATCAGCATGGAGCAGCAGCTGAAAGTCAGCAAGGGATCCATGAACCGAAAAGTGGACGACTTCATGAAGGTCGTCCGCAGACTGTGAATCCGCGGTTGCTCTGAGGACAATCGATACGAATCGGTTCGCGATCAAAAGCCGCTCAATATCGCTTTAGGGTGCCACTGTGATGAAGGCTGTCTGTCAGCTATAAGGGCAACCGAATCAATGGGACTTAGAGTGTGACCTTCAAGCTCATAACCCGCTGAGCGGGATCGGTGGTTCAAATCCCGCTTCGGCAAAATGGGCGTCCGCACAGCAATGTGCGGGAAGATACTCGTCAAAGTCGGTGGAACCTAAGGCCCGCTGTGCGGGTACGGCAATACCGAACTAAGCCTCGGAAGATCGAGGAAGGCGTAGAGACTGGATGGCGAGCATCCCGTAACGCGGTATGAAGGTACAGTCCGACTCTTAGCGAAAGCTGAGTCAGATCACATAAACGTCTTTGAGCCAGGCCGCAACGGAGTGCGATTTCGGATGCAACTTGAGCTGGCAGAACGTTCTCGCGCAGGGTAGTTTGCAATCTTTTAGCGAGCCCCGCTAAACGCCCTAGCCGTGAGCGTTGGTTTGCTGGCGAGAAGCCGGACTTCACAGGACCAATCCCGCCGTGGAAGTGGATAGCACTCCGGTTAAGCCGACAATCCGCCCTGAACCTCGTCTTTCGTTTTCTGTAACACCGCTTATGGAACGATGGGTGCTTCTCCCTGAGTCTGAACGCTTGGAGGCAGATAGCAATCGTCATGAGCTCTTATTTCAGGACGACACTCACTTAAGGTAAGTGCGAACAATTTGAATCATGTCCTCCGCGGCTTCCTCGGCAGATTTCGAATTCTTGGGCATATGGTTGATGATGTGGTCTTCCATTAGTTCACCCATCAAGCTGTTGATTGCTCCGCGAGCCCCAGCCAGACGACGAAGAACCTCGGCGCATGGTTCGTCATCATTCAGCCCCCCTAAGAACCGACTCTAGTTGCCCGATGACTTTTTTGGTGCGGGTGGTAAGGTCCAGTTTTTCTCTCGATGTGTGAGACATTTCGCTTGACTATCCTATCCGGGTAGGGTATCACATGTTTATGCCTACCCCACTGGGGTAGGGTAGGAGAGACGGCACCAGTATACATGGAAACCAAATCACAAGATCTAGAGCCTCCAGGTCGTCCGAGTCTCCTGGAGCGCCGCGCTGAGCGAACGCAACATTAAGTAAAGACGTAACCTCACTCGCTCTTTCGCGGATAAACCATAGCCCGAGCGAGTGGGATCTTTTGCAGTTTTCTGAATCAATCCCACCCGACAACACACACACAGGAATTCGCACACAGCGATTCCTCGGTTTGCCAACTGAAGCGCATGACCACCTCTTTGCTTCAGAGCGAAGCCGTGGTTCGTGTGTGCCTCAGTAAGCGTCGAAAAGAACGAAGGAGCAGGAAAATGCTTTGGCATCACTTTGCAATTCGTTTGGGACTCGCGCTGATTCTTGGCGCTTTCATCGGAGCTGAACGCCAATGGCGGCAACGCATGGCCGGCCTTCGAACAAACGCCCTGGTCGCGGCAGGCGCCGCAATGTTTGTCATGATTTCGGCGCTTGCCGCACGCCCGGATGACAGCTTTCGCATTGCAGGGCAGGTTGTCTCAGGCATCGGCTTCCTGGGAGCAGGGGTAATCCTTCGAAACGGACTGAACATCACCGGACTTAATACCGCCGCGACGTTGTGGTGTTCGGCGGCCATCGGGACGCTCGCTGGTTACGGGATGTATGGGTCCGCGATCACCGGTGCCGTCGCCGTGATTGCTGCCAATGTTTGCCTGCGTCCCATCGGGAAGGCCCTCAACCGTGGGGCGGGCACTGCCGACGCAGACATTACCTATCTATTTCGGATTACCGCCCGGACCGATCAGGAAGCGCACATGCGTGCCCTCTTGCTTCATTCCTTGGGTGGGCAGCCTCTGCTTCTCAAGTCTCTAAAGAGCGACGACGTTGAACACATGGACAAAGTTGAAGTGCACGCCATTCTGACAAGCACGGGCAGACAGAACCTTCTTCTCGAGCAAATTGTCAGTCGATTGAGCCTGGAACCCGGCGTCAGTGGAGTTAGCTGGGAGATCGTAGCGGAACAGGAATAAGGAGACGAGGAAAAGACTTGGAAATGTATTCGAGTAATGACGACGAACCTGGCCCCCGATAGGCGCTGGCACCTGTCGTTAGCAAGCATTGATCGTTACCAATTCGCGAGTAAATCAAGGGAGAGAGTCATGCAGAGTGCAAAACAGAAAATCCTGTTCGTATTGATTACGGTTGTCCTCATTGCATCCGCTGCGCGCGCGGAAGTCGGGGGAAAAATCACAGGAGTAGTAAAAGATCAAACGGGTTCGGTCATACCTGGAGTCACCGTAGTCATCAGCAATGCACAAACGGGGGTCAAACTGACCACCACTACCGATCAGGATGGCGTTTTTACATTTCCCGTTTTGTCCGTTGGCCAATACCAGATCGATGTCACTTCGGATGCATTCAAGTCTTTCAGGAAGACGGGCCTGGTCATCGACATCAACAGCGCATTGGTGCTGGACGTGACGTTGCAAGTGAAAGAGCAAGACCAATCGATCATGGTCATGGAAAATACCGCGCAGGTTGAAACGACCGATACGCAACTTGGACAAGTTCTCGGAAGCAAGAAAGTCACCGAGATTCCTCTAAACGGCCGGAGTTATACCGACCTGTTTGCCACGCAAGTCGGCGTCACGCCGTTAACAACAAGCGGAGCGGGAAACAGCACGTCGGGTGGCGGCTTTGGAACGGTTCCAGTCGCAGGCGCAACGAATACCGGCCAGTTTTCGATTAACGGGCAACGTGAGGACGCCAACGGGTTTTCTCTGAATGGGGCCAGCGTGCAGGAAGGCATTGGCCAGCAGGCCGGAATTATTCCAAACCTTGACTCCATTGCCGAGTTTCGAATCTTAACCAGCAACACCGACGCGGAGTACGGAAACTATAGCGGTGGGCTGATCAATGTCGTGACCAAATCTGGTGGCAACGCCTTCCACGGCTCTACTTTCGAATTTCTCCGCAATACCGTTCTAGATGCGAAAAACTATTTTTCCAGTGAGCGATCAATCTTTCAACAGAATCAATATGGCGGAACCTTAGGCGGTCCTATCAAGCAGAACAAACTATTCTTTTTCGGAGACTATCAGGGACAGCATACGAGGCAAGGCCAGGATACAGGAGTTGTCGCCATACCTTCGCTGGCCAATCGCGCTGGCAACTTCTCCGATTCCCCGGCTTTCAGTGGCAAAGTGAACGGTCCCTTTCTGGCCCAGACCCTTTCAAACCTTTTGGGCTACCAGGTGACGCCGGGAGAGCCCTTTTCGATCATCTTTCCTGGGAACGTAATACCGCAATCCGCGTTCGCTCTTCCTGCCACGAAGATGCTGCAATACATTCCATCCCCAAATATTGGAGCGAACAATTTCGAATCGACTTCTCAGGCTTTGACTGTGCACGATGAAAAAGCCGCAGGGCGCATCGATTGGAACACGGACAAATCGGGGAATTTCTCGTTCTACTATTTCTATGACAAATACAATCTCGACAACCCGTACCCATCTAGTTTTGGAGGCGCAACTGTTCCCAATCCGAACGGCGGAGCCTTCAACGCAACCTCCAGCGGTCTGGACCAACTCTTTGTCATCAGCAATACAAAAACGTTTGGCTCGACACTCGTCAACGAAGTGCGGCTCAGCGCGACCCGCTTGAACAACAATCTAGGAGTTCCCAAAGGTGGGGTCGGCAAGACACTCGCGCAGCAAGGCATCACTGCGGGAGGCCAAGGCATCGTTCAGGGAGCGCCGAATTTTGCCGGGGTGGAAACGTTGTACTTCAACTCGTTCGTCACCGGGACGGAACCTTTCTTCGTGGCCCAGACCAACAATACGTTCGATGCGAGCGATATCGTTTCCAAAGTCAGGGGCAAGCACACCTTTAAGAGCGGCTTCGAGTACATCTGGTACAAAGTGAAACAGAATCCCGATTTGGTTGCCAACGGAACGTTCTCGTTTTTTGGGAGCGGCGCTCAATCCACCGGAAACGGTTTCGCCGATTTTCTACTAGGACTTCCCGACTTCTACTCTCAACAGTCGTCTCCGGCATTCTACGAGAGCGCCGCGAATGGCGGTGCGTTCGCTCAGGATAGCTGGCGCATCCGGCCCAATATCACCATCAACTACGGACTCCGCTGGGATTACATCACTCCTTGGGCAGAGAAG
>Ga0210410_10000849_pt1 | contig 30362 bp, 26 predicted proteins | sample IncBWC4MmetaG_FD_161058 | JGI IMG/M metagenome (GOLD analysis project Ga0210410, IMG submission 161058) | Forest soil microbial communities from Barre Woods Harvard Forest LTER site, Petersham, Massachusetts, United States - Inc-BW-C-4-M | ecosystem: Environmental > Terrestrial > Soil >...
GGTCGAGGGACAACGCGAATTGTTTTTCCCAGTCGAATTTGTAGCGGGCGTAGCTCAACGCGTCGTCGCGGTCGCGGGCGCCGGGACGTCCGCGGGCGATGTCGGCGGCGTGGGCGGAAATTTTGTAGGCGATGATGCCGTCTTTTACGTCTTTCTCGTTCGGCAATCCTAAGTGCTCTTTGGGCGTGACGTAGCAGAGCATGGCTGCGCCGTACCATCCGATCATGGCTGCGCCGATGGCGCTGGTGATGTGGTCGTAGCCGGGAGCGATGTCGGTGACGAGGGGGCCTAGCGTGTAGAACGGAGCTTCGTAGCAGAGCTCGACTTCTTTTTCGACCTGCTCTTTGATTTTGTCCATGGAAACGTGGCCGGGGCCTTCGATCATGACCTGCACGTCGTGCTCCCAGGCTTTCTTCGTCAACTCGCCCAAAGTTTTTAACTCAGCAAACTGCGCCTCATCGCTCGCATCGGCCACGCAGCCGGGCCGCAGGCCGTCGCCCAGGGAGAAGCTGACGTCGTACTTCTTGAAAATCTTGACGATGTCGTCGAAGTGTTCGTAGAGGAAATTTTGTTTGTGGTTGTAGGCCATCCATTGGGCCAAGATGGCGCCGCCGCGGCTGACGATTCCCGTGATGCGCTTGGAAATCAGCGGGAGATACTGAATGAGCACGCCGGCATGGATCGTCATGTAGTCGACGCCTTGAGCTGCTTGTTCTTCGATGACTTCGAGCATGACGGCTGCGTTCAGATCTTCGACGCGCTTCACTCTGGCGATGGCTTCGTAAATTGGGACGGTCCCAATCGGCACCGGAGAATTGCGTAGAATCGCTTCCCGGATTTCGTGGATGTTCCCGCCGGTAGAAAGGTCCATCACGGTGTCGGCGCCGTAGTGGACGGCGGTGTGCAGCTTTTTGAGTTCTTCGTTGATCTCGGAGGTGACGGCGGAGTTGCCGATGTTGGCGTTGATCTTGCACAGCGATGCCACGCCGATCGCCATCGGCTCTAGCTCAGGATGGTTGATGTTGGCGGGGATGATCATGCGGCCGCGGGCAACTTCGTCGCGGACCAGCTCCGGCGTCAGCTTTTCTTTGTGGGCGATGAAAGACATTTCTTCGGTGATGGCTCCCTGGCGCGCGTAGTGCATCTGGGAGAAGTTGCCGGTGGCGTTTTCTTTCTTGCGGCGCGCCAGCCATTCGGCGCGGGGTTGGGGGACGCTGTGACCGTTGCTGCCGTTGCCGTTACTGCCATTGGTGGACGTCATGATGAATCGGGCCTCGGAAAAATCGAATGAAACTCGATTATATGGGATTAAGGAGGGAACGGTCTCACTGCGTTGCAACAAGTTCATTGTTATGTGTTTGGTCTTGCCGGGCATTTCTTCGATCGTTGGAACCCCTCCGGTCAAACATTTGCGATTGTTGTGTCGCGATCTTGTTTGCGAGTCCTCGAACGGCATAGAATGCCGTGCGTTGCCTAAAGGAGATATCTTCTATGCGCTCGTTCCGCCTGTTGTCGGCCTTTCTGCTTCTCGCAGTTGGTGCCGGGCTTTCGCAGTCTTCCACCAACTCAAAGCCCGCCGCTGGATTCAGCATCGACAACATCGATAAGAATATTGATCCATGCGTCGATTTCTATCAGTATGCGTGCGGCAACTGGGTGAAGAAGTCGGAGATTCCGGCGGACCGCGCGTCGTGGCAGAGCTTTTCAGAACTCGACGAACGCAATCTGGGAATCGAGCGCGGAATCCTCGAGAAGGCTGCGGCCGGAGGAGCGGGACGCGACCCGATCGACCGCGAGATCGGCGATCTCTATGGTTCGTGCATGGACGAGAAAGCGGTAGAGGCCAAAAGAATTTCGCCGCTCAAGCCGGAGTTGGAGCGCATCGCCAAGCTCAAAGACAAAGGCGCGTTGATGGAAGAGGTCGCGCACGTACACTTGATTGGGCCGAACCCCTTGTTCAATTTTTATTCGAATTCCGATCTGCACAATGCCGATCAGGTGATTGCGTACATCGATCAGGGCGGGCTCTCGCTGCCCGACCGCGATTACTACGTGAAAGACGATGCCGACAAAGTCGAGATGAGAAAGCATCTCGTCGACTACGTCACAGAAATGTTCACGCTGGCGGGCCAGACGCCGCAGCAGGCCGCCAGTTCGGCGCAGGCAGTTTTGCTGGTCGAGACTACGCTGGCGGCGGATTCGATGGACCGCACCAAGCGACGCGATCCGAAAAATCGCGATCACAAGATGACACGCGATGAGGCCGTAGGGATGGCTCCCGAGTTTTACCTGAACCGATATTTTGCAGCGGTGGGCGCTCCGAGCTTTACTGAGTTGAATGTGACCAATCCGGATTTCTTCAAGCAAGTGAACGGCGCGCTCTCGGCGCTGCCGCTTGAAGCATTGAAAACCTATGTCAGCTGGCATGTGCTTCGGGGCGCGGCGCCGTGGCTGTCAGAGCCTTTTGTTCAGGCCAACTTCAAGATGCGGCAGGCGCTGACCGGACAGAAAGAAATTCAGGACCGCTGGAAGCGCTGCGTGAATCTGGTGGACGGTTCGCTGGGCGAAGCCCTCGGACAGCGCTATGTGGAGGCGACATTCGGAGCCGACGGCAAGCAACGCATGCTCAAGATGGTCGACGCGCTGGAGAAATCACTGGATTCGGACATTCAAGGCTTGTCGTGGATGAGCGCCGATACGAAGAAGCAGGCAAAGGTGAAGCTGGACGCGATTCGCAACAAGATCGGCTATCCAGACACATACCGCGACTATAGCTCGATCATGATCAAGCGGGACGATTTGCTGGGCAACGTGCAGCGCTCCGACGAGTTCGAGTCCAAGCGCCAGATTGCAAAGATCGGAAAGCCGCTCGACCGCAAAGAGTGGGGCATGACTCCGCCGGAGGTGAATGCGTATTACAGCGGATCGTTCAACGAGATCGTCTTCCCCGCCGGCATTTTGCAGCCGCCATTTTTCGACAAGAGTATGGACGACGCGGTCAATTTTGGCGGTATCGGGCTGGTGATTGGGCATGAGCTAACGCACGGATTCGACGATCAGGGGCGCAAGTTCGATCCGACTGGAAACTTGCGTGACTGGTGGACGGAGCAGGATGGGAAAGAATTCGAGAAGCGCGTGAGCTGCGTCGCCGATGAATATTCCAATTTCGTCGCCGTAGACAACATGAAGCTGAACGGGCGTCTCACGCTTGGCGAGAACACCGCCGATAACGGCGGCGCCCGCATCGCGCTAGCTGCGCTGGAGCGCATGATTGCCGAGGACACGACCGGGAAAGAGGGTCAGAGCATTGACGGTTTCACGCCGGAGCAACGCTTCTTTCTGGGATTCGGGCGGGTGTGGTGCGAGAAGCAGCGCCCGGAATTTCTGCGAATGCAGGTGAGCACCAATCCGCACTCACCGGGAAAGTACCGGGTTGACGGTGTGGTCCAGAACATGCCGGAGTTTCAGAAGGCTTTCGGCTGCAAAGCTGGGCAGCCTATGGTGGCGGAGAATGCCTGCCACGTTTGGTGATGGTCGGCGTGCTCTGCGTGCATCCCTGTTGATGGGCTGAAAAAATCCCACTTCTCGCAAAGGAAGCGAGAAGTGGGGCACCCCTTCTAAATTGCACTCCCCTCTAACTTTGTTTACGCCGTTTGTTTCCATGCGCTCAGTCGCGGCCACCAGCGACGGACGTTTCGTCGATAGTCTTCATACTCTTCTCCGAACTTGCTTCGCAACGTAGGTTCTTCGTAAAACACGACGAACAGATGAACGCCAAGCGCAACCGTTGCGACGGCGGCAATCAATCCGGGATTGGGATGGCCGAAGATCACCCAAAGGCCAATCCACCCTGCGGCAAAGCCTACATACATTGGGTTGCGAACGTACCGGTAAAATCCGACGACCACTAAACGCTGCGGCGGAGCGACGGGGGCGGGCGTGCCGCGACCTGTCCAACCGAAGTCCCAGATGCAGCGTAGAGCGACGGCGAATCCCGCTGCCGCCGGAATTGCCGCCAGCCATCGCCATCGGGCTGCTCCCGCCATTTCCACGGTGAAGCCGAGCCATCGCGGCAGCAGCCAAAACCACAAGGAAAGGAACGCTGCCCCTGCCGCGAGGGAGACGCAAGCGGAGAACCAACGATGGTTGTGATCCGACCTTGAATCGCGCATTGATTGTGCACTTGTTATACAGGCCTCCATGCTAGAGCGCTCGTTACCAGTTACAGTGACGGGGTGGCAAGAACGATTTTGGCTCCCGCCGCCCGGCATGCGTCGATGACTTGCACGACATCCGCAGACGGCAATCGCCCGTCCGCTTTCACCACGACCACTTTCTCACTTCTGTGTTGAAGCAGTTGCACAAGCGTGTTCGGCAGGGCAGCCGATGAGATCTGCTGATTGTTGATCTTCACGGTCGCTCCCTGTCGTCCATCGTCGGAGACTTGTACGACGATGGCATCCGAGCCAACCGGTGAACCAAGGAGCACTTCAAGCCCTTTCGGAGGCACGACGGTCCCACGCGATGGCGATTCTACCTGGGATGTCAACAGGACTGGCTTTTCGAAAAAGACCGCACGGCCAGTTTCAAGGACTTGCTCCACCTCGCCGAAGGGCGCGCGAGCGTCCGCTTTAATGTAGAGTTTGGCGTCCCGATGGCGAGGGGTTACCTTCATTTCTTCCATCAATTGTTGGGGCCTGACCGACTTCGTTCCGAAGTAGAGTTTGCCGTCCGACGTAACGGTGACGATCCAGGCGTCGGCATTGTCGGCGGCGGTGTAATCCGCTGCATGAGTGGTGGAGGCCATCTGCACGCTTACTCCTTGGCGAAGTTCTGGAGTCTGCGCCCGGCCGGTTAGGGAAAAGGTTGCAGCCACAGCCAAAGTGGCTAGAGACACGGATAGTAAGCATTTCATGGTGTTGACTCCTTTCGACGATTCTGTTTGTGGGTGTTAGGGTTTGGCTCCGCCGAGTGACGCAGTAGCCAAAGTGCCGCCCAGGCCCATGGTTTCGACTGCGGACGAGGGCACGATTACCATTGAGCCCTTTTCCTTGATGGCTTCGTAGAGCATGTTCATGGCGCGGAGATGCAAGGCCACGGGGTTTTCGGCGTAAGACGATGCGGCCTGCACAAAGCTGTCCGCGATTTCTTTTTCCGCCTGGCCCAGAATGATTCGGGCCTGGCGTTCGCGCTCGGCTTGCGCCTGCCGTGACATTGCGTCTTCCAAGCCTTGCGGTATTCGTACGTCGCGAATCTCAACCGACTGGACGGTAATTCCCCAGGGATTGGTTTTTTCGTCGAGAATGCGTTGCAGTTCGCGTCCCATGGTTTCGCGCTCGGTAATCATTTGCGCGAGTTCGTGTCGGCCAATCGACTCGCGAAGAGCAGTCTGGGCGCTCATGTTGATGGCATCGATGAAGTTCTCGACTTCGAAGATCGACTTCTCCGCGTTCCACACCAGCCAGAAAACGATAGCGTCGACGTTGACGGGAACGGTGTCGCGCGTGAGCGTGGACTCGGCGGAGACGCTGGCTACACGCACTCGCTGATCGACGTAGGGGCTGAGCGTTTCGAGGATCGGGATGATGAGGCGTAAGCCCGGACCGCGCAGTCCGACGTAGCGACCGAGGCGCAGGACGGCTACTTTCTCCCACTGCTGCACGACTTTGATCGCGAAGAGGAAATAAATTCCGATCAACGCTCCGGAGATAACGGGTGCAGGGCGGTTGGTAAGGGCAGTGGTAACCGCTCCAGCAACCAGGCAGATTACAAATACAGTCACGGCGACGCGGTTGAGGGGAATTCGTTCTATTTTTGCCATAACTTCATCTCCTTTGCGCGCTGGGCAACAAATCGCGCAGACGATCGATTAACTCTTCCAAAGTGAACCCTGAAGCTCCGGCGCGGGAGGCGAACTCCCCGGCCATTTGCGCGAGCTTGCGGTCGCGCTCGGCGGAATTCTTTTGCGGCTTCTTGTTCGCGATGAAGGTTCCCGTGCCTTGATGGGTTTCGGTAAGGCCGCCGAGTTCGAGTTCGCGATAAGCGCGCAGCACGGTGTTGGGATTGATTTCCAAATCCACGGCGAGCTGGCGGACCGTGGGCAGCTGGTCCCCGGCTTGAAGCGTGCCTGAAGAAACCCCGCCCCGCACATGATCGATGATCTGGCGGTAGACCGGGACGCCGCTGTGCAGGTCGAGCCCAAACTGGAAGGCGGCCGAGCTGTGGGGGTTCCGTCCCATGCGTATCAATGTACTACACTACTAGTACATTGTGTCAAGTACCTTTTTTTGCCGCCGGCACTCTTTATCAATCCGCTGACATGATCGTGACAGGGAGATGACTCCGAAATGACCAACGAATGACGAGGGGATGACAATCCCTTTAAGGGCGTCGCTTATTGTCGAATCACTCGCAATATCCCCTGCAAGCTCAAGAGAGCGCATCGACCGCGAAAGAATTTGCGGCCAAGCCGGAGGGGTTTTTCGCTCGGGCTTCGGCCAGAAAAGGAGCATGCCATGAACAAACTTTTTGGTTACGGGTTGGCTCTTGCATTTTGCATAGGAACAACCGGGCTGCTCGCCAGTAGCAGCCGCACAGCGCAGCGAAATCTGGGTGCGGACGCCTTGGCGACCGACGGCGCATTCCGTGACGGCCTCTTTGTCGGCAAACTCACCGCTGAAAATGGACGGCCTCTGCATCCCCCTACGGGCCGCTGGTCGAACCAGAAGGATCGGGATTCCTTCGCGACCGGATATCAACAGGGCTATAGCAGTTTCCTGGCCAGCGCGAAGTAGATCAGTCCGCAAACCCGGACGGAAGAACCTGCGCGCAGGAAGTTGCAGAACGAATTCTAAAACCGAGGTGAAGTGTGATGTATTCAAAGAAAATAACGACGATCTTTACTCTTACTCTTGCTCTTAGTCTTGCAGTCAGCCTTTCCGCTCCGCGCGCCGTGCGAGCGGGCGGCCCTTCCCCCACAACAACCGGCGCTACCGTTCGAGGCGTGGTGCGGTTCGAAGGCAAGGCCCCAGCGGCGAAGGCAATCAGCATGTCGGCCGACCCGAGCTGTGCTAAGCAGCATTCGTCGCCTGTAATGGCGCAAGAGGTTATGGCCGACACTAAGGGCGACCTCGAAAACGTGGTTGTCTTCGTCTCCGAGGGGCTGGGAGATCGCACCTTTGATGCTCCGACGCAGCCGGTTCAGGTCGAACAGAAAGGATGTATGTATTTGCCGCATGTGCTGGCGGTACGGGCGAATCAGCCCCTGCAACTGGTGAATGACGATCCCACGTCGCACAATATTCATCCCGTTCCGGCGAACAATCGCGAGTGGAACAAGGCCGAGCCTCCGGGATCGAAGATGGAAGAGGCATTTGCCCGGGAGGAGATTGCGATTCCCGTGAAGTGCAACGTGCATCCCTGGATGCGCGGTTACATTGCGGTGTTCAAGCATCCGTTCTTTGCGGTGACAGGAAAAGACGGCGGCTTCGACCTGAGCAATCTGCCGCCGGGAACTTACACCATTAAGGCATGGCACGAGAAGTTGGGCACGTCGGTGCAGACAGTGACTATCAGCGCTAACGAGACGAAAGAGATCAACTTCGTGTTCAAGGGCATATGAGGCGAGGGCGTCGGGGCTCCACTTACTTGGCGCCCTTGAAGCCCTTTCGCCGTTGTTCGCTGTAGCGGTGCAGTGCGTCGAGGATGATGGGATATGCTTGCGCAGGCGGGAGTATCTCATCGACCTCGACGGCTTTGCCTTCCAGCAGTTTGTAATCCTGAAAAAATCTGCGCAGCATGAGCAACCGGTGCGGCGGCATCTCAGCCGCCTCACGATAAGAATTGAACTCCGGATCCTCGGTGGCAATAGCGATGATCTTGTGATCCTGCTTGCCCGCGTCGATCATGGTCATGAGGCCGATGGTGCGGGCGTGAATGATGGTCAGAGGCACGACGGTTTCCTGGCAGAGCACGAGAACGTCGAGAGGGTCGTCATCTTCGGCCAGAGTCTGCGGGATGAAGCCGTAGTTCGCAGGATAATAGACGGCCGAATAAAGAACGCGGTCGAGGCGGATCAGCCCGCTCGATTTATCCAGCTCGTACTTCACGCTCGATCCGAAGGGAATCTCAACCACGCAATCGAATTCGTGGGGCAGCTTGTCGCCCGGAGTTACGTCGTGCCAGGGATGAATCATAAGAGAATTTCGTCGTGATATCTGACTCCCTACATTCTAGCGGACGAGGGATGATCCAGCTTGGGATCGCGAACTCTCAGACTGAGGATCAGCCCTCCCGCCGCAACATAGACGAGCGCGATGAATGAGAAGCTGGCTGCAAGGGAATGCGTTCGATCGTTGAGAAACCCAATCGAGTAATTTCCGGCAAATCCGCCGAGTTGCCCGAGTGAGTTGATCAGTCCGAAGGTAGCAGCGGCGGCGGCTTCACTCAGCATCATCGTCGGAATCGCCCAGAAAACGGGGAAGTACGCATACAAGAAACCGCTGCCCAGGAGCAAACACGCAATCGCCAGCGGAACGTCGTGGCGGAATGCGGTCAAGAGCCCGAACATTAATCCGGCGGAGATCAGCGGAATAGCACTGTGCCAGTGCCGCTCGGACGTCCTATCTGAATGCCAACCATTGACGAGCATCCCGGCGATCCCCATCAGAGCTGGAATCATCAGCAGGGAAGTCACCGTCTGATTGGACAATCCAGAAAGGCGCTTCACGAAGGTCGGGATCCAGTAGATGGTTCCGAGAGAGCCAGTGAGAGCTAAGAAGTACGCAAAAATCAATCGTAGAATTCGCGGGTCGCAGAACGCTGCCGTGATTGTGTAGTTTCTAATCTTCTTTTTTGCTTGAGTCTCCGCTTGCAATTCGTTGACCAGCCATTCGCGCTCGTCTTGAGGAAGCCAGCCCGCCTGCGAAGGCCGGTCCGTCATGTAGAAGTAGGTGATGATCCCCACGACCGCGGCAGGAATCCCCTCCAGAATAAAAAGCCAGCGCCATCCGGCGAGCGACTGCCAATGCACCCCGAGGAGCCAGCCCGCCAACGGCGAGCCGATCAAAGCGGCAGCCGGATTTGCTGCATATAGGCAAGCGATGGCCCGGCTGCGGTCGCGCACACAAAACCAATGTGTCAAGTAGACGATCATGCCGGGAAAAAAGCTGGATTCAGCAGCTCCCAGAAAGAAGCGGGCGACATAAAACTGTGTCGTGGTGTGCACAAAGCCGGTCAGAACCGTAACGATTCCCCACGAGACCATGATTCGTGCAATCCATTTCCTCGCGCTCCAGCGTTCGACGATGATGGCACCGGGTATCTCGAACAAGACATAGGTTAGGTAGAACATCCCTACCCCTAAACCGTAAACGCGGTCACTGAATCCGAGATCTGCACTCATCCTGAGATTGGCAAACGACACGTTCACGCGGTCGATGTAGTTGACGATGTAAAGGAGGAATACAAAAGGAAGCAGTCGATAAGCGACTCGCCGTCTGGCTCTCTGCCCGACATCGCTCGGTTCGGCCGTTGTCAGAACTGCACTACCATGCGCGTTCATTGGGATCCCTCCGGCCTCTTCGAGGTAGAGTTTGTTATTCAGCTCAACCTCTTTGCAACGTAGACGAAGCGAGAAAGGCGGCCCTCGTTGGCGACACGAGCTGCCACGGCGAGGAACTCCTGCTGGCTCTCATAGGACTGATCGCCTTCGATTTCACGAAGAGCGGCGTCTCTCGATGCGCGAGCAGAGTGTCTCGCATCGGCGACTTTGGCCATGTTCGCAGTTACGTTTTCACACACCACCAATTGCAAGCCGCACTGCGCAATGACGCCCTCGTCGTATCCATGCGGAACGAAGAGATAAAAACCCAGCGAACTACGAACCGCCACCTCGGCGTTCGTCAGCGGCCCTGTCACGGTGATGGGATCGGTGAACAACAGGAGTCCACCCACCTTAAGCAACCGGGCCCAGTCCGCAATCACGCGTGGCCGGTCCGAGAAGTGGTTGATCGCGTCAATGCAGGTAATGGCGTCGAAGCTGGCGTCAGGAAATGGCAACGGCTTGGTAGCATCTACAGACCGAAATTCCGCACGCTCCGCCAGGCCGCGCTGGGCTGCAAGTGAACTCGCCGTTGTGACCGCATCCTCGTGAACGTCAATGCCGACAACAGAACAGCCGGTGCTAGCGGCGATTCGCAGCGCTGGGCCTCCGGCTCCACAAGCTACATCGAGCAGTGTTTTCCCTGGGCAAAGGTCGAGCCACTTCAAGAACTTGTCCTGTTCGTCGGAAGTAAGCCAACTGTTTTGTCCAATATCCTCGCCAAAAGCTTCCTGACGGATCTGTGTGTACAGCTCCGTTTCAAAATTTCCGTAGTTGGCGCTGTAGTGACTGGCGGGAGGCGGCGAGTTGGATTTGCCCATCTAGAGCCCTCAAACCGACTTGGAACCGGTCTGTGTTTCGTGATTTCGAAGGCGCGGAGAATTGTACACGTTCTGCGCACCGTGAACAGTCGCCCACCTGCCCGGAATTGTCGCTCGGCTGCGCACTGATGAACAGCGCAGGCCTTGACGTGCGACCTATGCCCACTATTTGGAAATTGGCCCGCAACCAACCCCTGCGATCTTGATTCTGAGGGTTGCGGCGCGTAGAGTTTAATGGTGGGATGAAATTCCGCGCGGGGCATTTTATGTCTGGTCAAGCAAATACCTACCTCAAGTTCGGCGGAGCGACGGCGGTCATCATTCTGCTCCTCGGCTACCTCGCCTACACCGGCGTGCAGGATAGCAAGAGTTATTACGTCACCATTAAAGAGCTGCGCGGAATGGGCGATAGCGCTTATGCGAAGCGGTTGCGAGTTGCTGGAAATGTGCAGCCGGGATCGATTAAGCGCGCGGGCACACATGTGCAATTCGTGTTGATGGAAGAGAATCAGACTCTGGCCGTGGATTACACAGGAACCGAAGCGCCGCCGGACACTTTTAAAGACGATTCGCAAGCGCTGGCCGATGGGCGCTTTGACCGCGACGGAGTCTTCCACGCCAAAGGCTTGCAGGCTAAGTGCGCTTCCAAATACGCTCCGCAGCAACCGGGCAGTCCCGCGAACGGAATGCAATCTACTGCTCCAGCCAAGCATGTGTGACGCGGGTCGAGCAGAACAGCAGCGGATCGTCTGCCGATGCTACGAACTCTTTGGCGAACTCTGTAGCAAACTAGTGTAGTGCGTCGAAATATCGACGCTTATCAGTCGCCGGTCTTCACTCTGTGATCCTCTGTGTCCTCCGTGGTAAAAGCCTTTGACTCCCTAGCCGGACACCAAGATGAACACCGCGTGACAGACAACATGAAGCGCAAGATATGGGTCACTATTTTCAACGGACTACAACTAGGCTCTCCGCGCACTTTCGTGGTGCGCCCTCACCACCATCGTTCCAAAGCCTACATCCAACGGGCAATTGATTCCTCCCTAACGACGGCTTAGATTTCATTGCGAGTTGATCATCACTCCGGGTCCCCGTTCTACCAATAAAAACTATTCTCTTGGAGGATTTCCCATGATTGTATCTGTGCGCAGGCCGCGTTCCGTCCTGCCCTTGCTGGCCGCCGCTGTCTTCACCTGTTTTCTAACCCCGAACCTTCATGCCGCGACTGTGGTCGTCGGCAACTGCAAAAACCTCGTCCAGTTCGCCAGTATCGGCGCCGCGATCAGCGCCGTTCCCTCCGGATCGACCATCGATATTTGCCCCGGTGTTTATATGGAGCAACTGGCGATCAACAAGAACCTCAGCTTCATTGGCGTCGCGAATGGCACGTCGGACGGAGTGGTCATTCTGCCGCCCACGGCCGGACTCGCCACCAACACCACCAGCCTGTCCAGCGGAAATCCGATCGCCGCTCACGTCTGGGTCCTGGGACCGGCGACGGTCAACTTCAGCAATCTCATTGTCGATTCTTTTGGGAACAATGTGCTCGCCTGTACACCGGATGTGATCGGCATTCTGTATCAGAATGCATCCGGCGTGCTGAATCACATCGGAACTCGCAACCAGTGGGTCGGCACATCCGAGAATGACACAAACTACAACGGCTGCCAGAGTGGGCTGGGAATCTACGTGCAGAGCGGAAACAGCGGAACCTCAGCCGTAACGGTAGAGAACAGCTCGGTGCACGACTACCAGAAGAACGGCATCACCGGAAACGAACCCGGAACCACCATGACCATCAGCAACAACGACGTGACCGGCCAGGGAGCAACCAACGGCGCGGCGGAAAACGGAATTCAGATCGGCTTTGGCGCGACGGGAACAGTGATCGGAAATCTGGTCATCGATGACGTCTGGGCGCCGGACACCATCAACGACACCGGCGACGCCGCAGCAGGCATTTTGCTTTATGACACGTCAGGCACTCCGCTGGTGAAGACCAACACCGTCGGCAACACGCAGTACGGGATCGCCCTGGTGACCGACACCAGCGGCGAGGGCAATGGCGCGACCGTGTCGGGAAACCGAGTTTTCGGTACCCGCATATTCGACGGCATTGACGTGTGCACCAATAGCAACATCATTCAAGCCAACACCATCATGAATAGTTCGGAGTCGGCGATTCACCTCGACGCCAGCTGCGGAGCCTTTTTCGGCGGCACCACCGGACAGAGTAATGCCTTGAGCAGCAACACTATGATCGACGCCTGCACGGGCATCCTCGCGGACTCCGCCACGAATAACAACAACAACATAGGCGCCAACTCCTACTTCGCCGCTGGAACGACATCCGGCAGTTCCTGCACACCCACACCCTCCCACCACCCGAACGTGAGGAAGCCCAGAACTCAGGGCGGGCTGAATGGAGGCTATCGCAGTCCAGCGCGCCCGTAGACGTGTTCGACTAATACTCTGGCCCGGTGCTATCCGCGTGTGTGGTTGGCGCCGGGCTTTTTCGTGGCCGCGAAATTGGGTAGTGAATCATTCTTGAAGTTCGGATGGCCTCTTCTCTCGTCGATGGCGTCATCCTGAGCGTAGCCGTTCTTCAGGCGGAGCGAAGGATCTCCGCTACGATGCTGTGTGCCACAAGAGATCCCTCGGCCCGCTGGTAAAAACGTGGGCTCTACGCGATGACGCCTTCTGAGATTCAAAGCGCAAACCGCACCGTTACCCGAAATTGCAAATCTTTGCGGAATTGCATAGATTCGCTATCGTGATTGCTTAGCATCTTTTCTCTGCCTCCATTGCCTGCGATTTCCGCCAATCCGCCGAGCGCTTCCGTTATTGCCGCGGTCAATGTCGTCAAGCAATTTGGGCGATTTGCCGCGCTCCGCGGCGTGACGGCGGAGTTTGATGCTGGACGACTACACGTAATTGTCGGCGACAACGGTGCCGGCAAGACCACACTGCTGCGCGTGCTCGCAGGGCTGGCCAATCTCACGAGCGGTACGATTTCGATCTTCGGGAAGCCGCCGCGAGAGGCGTACCGCGATATCGGATACATGGCGCATCCGTCGCTTTTATACGACGAGATGTCGGGCATGGAAAATCTGTGCTACTTCGCTCAACTTTATGGCGCCGTGGACGATGCGCGTTGCAAGGCTGTCATTCGCTCGGTGGGGCTTGATCCAGCGCTGGCCCGGCCGGTGTCGCAATATTCGCAAGGGATGCGGCAGCGCATGTCGCTGGCGCGGGCGCTGGTGCATGATCCGAAAGTTCTGCTGCTCGACGAGCCCCTCTCGAACGTGGATATGCCTTCGGCGCGCGAGATGGTGAATCTCCTCAAGAGTCTGCGCGATTCCGGCAAGACGATTTTTTTGGTCACTCATCAGGCGGCGCAACTGGAAGGCGCGGCCGACGAATTTCTGTGGATGCGAGACGGATTGATCGTCGACCGAACTGCGAGTTTCGCCGAAGGTGCGAAGTGAACTCGCTCTGGGCAGTGATGCTGGCTACGCTGAAAAAAGATATTCGCCTGGAATGGCGTTCGAAAGATGCGCTCAACGCCATGCTGTTTTTTTCCTTGCTGGTCGTGGTGATCTTCGTATTTTCGTTCGATCCGCTGGCCGAGGAATCGCGCCACATTGTCGGCGGATTGATTTGGGTGGCGTTTCTTTTTGCCGCCGTGGTTGCGCTGAACCAGACCTGGGCGCGCGAGCTTCGCAATCAGGTGCTCGACGCCTATCGCGTCTCGCCCGCGCCGGCGAATGCACTCTTTCTGGCTAAGACGCTAGGCAACTTTATTTTTGTCAGCCTGCTCGAAGCGTTGATGGCTCCCCTGTTCATTCTCTTTTACAATTTGCGCGCCCTGGGGCCGGCGTGGCAGTTGCTTCCCGTCGCCTTGCTCGGAACGTGGGCGCTGGTGGTGAACGGAACTTTTTTCGCCGCGATGTCGGTGCGTACCCGCAGCCGTGAAATCATGCTCCCGCTGCTATTGTTTCCAATTTCCATTCCCGCCCTCATCGCCATGGTCGCAGGCACCACTTCCATTCTTACGGGAGAAGAGTCGGCGCACTTCTGGATCGTATTGCTTCTCACCTACAATGTGGTGTTTACTACTGCTTGCCTGGCCTTGTTTGAAATCGTTCTGCACGCGGAATGATTTGCAGGGACAATGATTCGCACCGAATGATTCGTACGGAATGATCTGCACCCAATGATTCGCACCCAATGATCTGCCCGAGATGAAACGCGCCTTCCCCATCCTCGCCGCCCTGACCGCACTGTTTCTGGCTTATGCCACCTACCAGGCGCTCGCGGTTGCGCCGACTGACGCCGCCCAAGGCGATGTCTACCGCATTATTTATTATCATGTGCCCTCGGCGTGGACGGCGTTTCTGCTGTTCTTCATCAACTTCATTGCATCGATTCATTACTTGGCGGATGCATCGCCTACTTCCCAGCGCGTCGCGAAGTGGATTGTGATTGGAGTCGGAATCGCGGGAACGGTGGCGTCGTTCGTGGTGCCGCTGCCCGCGGGAATCCGTCCCAGCGCGATTGCGACCACGGTCCTGGCGATCCCGGCATTTTATTTTTTCGTCGGCAAATATTTTCCCGGCCAAAAACTCGATGTGCTGGCTTTGACTACGGCAGAGGTCGGCGTGGTTTTCTGCACCATCGTTCTGGTGACCGGGCCGCTTTGGGCGAGGCCGGTGTGGGGTATCTGGTGGGCGCCCGGAGATATTCGGCTTACATCGACGCTGGTGCTGTGGCTGATTTATGTCAGCTATCTGGTGCTGCGAAGATTCTCTGATACCGCGCAGACACAAAAGCTGGCTGCGGCACTAGCCGTCTTCGGAGCGCTCGACGTGCCGCTGGTTTATTTCTCGATCTGGTTTTTCAGGACTCAGCATCCGCAGCCGGTGATCGGCGGCGGTGGATCGATGGATCCGCGGATGCTCCATGTTTTGCTGATCAGCTGGATGGCATTTTTGTGTTTCGCTTATCTGGTCTGCTGGTCACGCTTTCTGCTGGAGTTGATGAAGCGCAAAGTGGAAGCGGCCCATGCGCTGGAATCGCTGGCCGTGCCCGGCGGAGTTCGAGAGCAACCCACGGGCGTTAGCCAACCGCTCGGCAGAACTGGTTCAGATCGGAGTGCACGATGAATTCCATCAAGTTCATGTACGCCGCCTACGCCGCGACTTGGCTGATCCATCTTTTTTATTTGGGGACGGTGGTGCTGAGGTACAGGCGGCTGCGACAGCAGTTGAAGGAACTGGGTAAGACAGAATAGCCACTCCGCCCTAGGCGAATCCCACCTTAGGACCCGACCAATAAAATTGGGCCCGCGCGGCTCGTCTGTCCTACTCCAGTCCTATTAACAGTTCTATTAGCTAGGACTCGTATCAGGGTACGCCTTCAAGGCGTGCCGCTAAGTGCCAATAGTAAGAGACCTGGCTTTCGCCGTGGAACATGCCTCGGGATTTTAGCCGCGCAAGCGGCGTAAGAGTGCAGCCCACGGCGCGAGCCGTGGGGATGAGAGTGGGCGAAAGAGGAGCCCTCACGTACCCTCTAAAGCGTCGGTTTTGGGATTGCTAACCGCATGGCTGAAAAGCCTTGTCCTGACGCAAACCTCAAAGGCGTTACTCCGCGGCCTTCCATTCTTTTTCAAGGTCGCCCAAAAAGTCCGCAGTGGCGTCGGAGCGGAGGAACTCGTAGTTTTCGATCATCGCGGCCATGCCGATACGCGACGATGGCAGCAGCGTTTCGCAGCGGATGACGCGGGCGGCAAAACGCACTCGCACGGCGTCGGTGAGCGTGACATGGGGCGGGAAAGTCAGGGTGACTTCCAGTTCGGTTCCGGCTGCGACCGCGCGGTCCAGATAAAAGAAAACTCCACGGGCGCTTACGTTCTGGGTTTCGGTGTGGAATTCGTCGGCCCCAACCAGGCGCACAATGGCGGGCAGGCGCATGTCAAAGCGCCGCATCGTCCGCCGGTCCTGTGCATTCGATTGCATGTTTGAGCACTCCGCCAAGAGCGCGTTAAGACTTAATCCCCTATGACTCTTTACCGTCGGTCATTGAGGCCTTCGGAATTCGGTTCCCAATGTATCAAATGTCAGCTGTTTGCAATGACATAAAGTCGCGTCAAACCACCCAATAAGCCAATTTCCGAATTCGGCGCTGACGCAAACGCACCCCCGGGAGGACGCACACCGGTGCGCGGGGTTGTCAATTAACGTGCAATCCTCCTGCCATCGAACCTCTCGATGAAAACTAAGTTTTCGGAATAGAATGAGGCACTTCCGCACTGGCAGAGTGCGAAGTTGCATTCCGCGTGCAACCATCTGCAGCAAGATTCCAATTCCCATCTATAATCCTAGAAGTGCAGAATGTCATGAGTGCAAGGTCCTGACGTTTGAGTTCGCGTCGCCGAATTCTGGTTGGCGGGCTGGATTCGACTTTCGCGGCGCCTTCGGCATCTTCCTCTCCACTGGACGCATCTGACGAATCTTGGAGCAGCTAGGGCGAGATGGGAATTGCCTGACCGGAAGGAAATGTTGCCGCCCATAGGGACCGGGATGTGAGGCGAACCCAAACAGGCCGCGGGGCCTGCTTGACTTGTCTATCCATCGGATGTTTAAGTAGTTATTTAATTTTTGACGCCAGTTTATGTGACATGCAGGCCGCGGGCAGGTTCGCCGGCGCGAGGCTCGACCGAACTCGTGCGCCGTCTTTAATCTCTCCACTAATCTGAATGAAAACGAAGGTGATGAATCGGAGGAACGCGTGAACGTTGATCGCCGTGGGTCGGGAACATCCGTGGTAGCAGTACGCATCTTGTTGGCTGGCTTCGTCTTGCTGGCCGTGGGATGCATGGTTCTCGGGTGGGGGTCCCGCTCACGCCAGTCGGTCGCAAAGGGCGCCGCAAACGCACAGGTTTTGAGCCAGTCGAATGCTCCAGCCAGCCTTTTTGATTCCCGGGAATCCTCTGAGGTATCCGCCGCTCAGGCGAAGTCTCAGGCGCTTTCACTCTTCGGCGGACTACCGCTGATGTTTGAACCGAATCAGGGACAAGCCAACCTCAACGCGGACAACTCGAGAGTGAAGTTCCTGACCCGCGGCCCCGGCTATGCGATGACCTTCGGTCCCGAAGGCGCGACGGTGAGTCTGCGGGCTGCAAAAACGGCGGCGAAAGCTCTCGACCAAACTCAGCCTTTGCAGATGAAACTGGTCGGCGCGAGTCAGAACGCGGCCATCAGCGGAGCCAAGCCGCTTCCAGGAAGATCGAACTACCTGCTCGGCAACGATCCCGCCAAGTGGAAGCGGAACATTGCCCAGTTCGCGCAGATACGTTATTCCGATGTGTACCCCGGAATTAATCTGCTCTTTTACGGCAATCAGAACCAGCTGGAATACGATTTCCAGGTCGCACCCGGATCCAATCCCGCGCAAGCCGAGTTGGAATTCGAAGGCGCGAAGCGCATCGAACTGCACGAAGGAAATCTCGTCATTCACGGCAACGCTGGCGTTCTGCAGCTACAAGCGCCGCGCGTTTATCAGCAGGTCGCTGGAAAACAGCAGCCGGTTGAGGCCAGGTTCGTCCTGCGCGCGGAAAATCGCGTCGGCTTTGCCGTCGGCAACTACGACCATTCCCGCCAGTTGATTATCGATCCGGTGCTCACCTTCTCCACCTACTTCGGCGGAAGCGGCGATGAGCACGCACCCTCGGTCGCGGTAGACAACAACGGCAACATTTTTCTGGCAGGAACTACGACCTCTCCTAACCTTCCGGTGACCGCTGGAGTTCTTCAGGCAACACTCAAGGGCACGCAGAACGTCTTTATCGCAGAGATTACTCCAGCGCAAACCAACGGTGGCACCAGCAAACTCGACTACGTCACCTATTTGGGAGGCAACGGAACCGACGGCAGCGCGGGCATCGGGGTCGATGGCGCAGGCGATGTTTTTGTCGCCGGCACAACCACCTCGACCGACTTCCCCACGCTCGCAAACACGGCCTACCAGACCGCGCCGGAAACCGGTAGCACGGGAACCTCGCATGTCTTCGTGAGTGAACTAAACGGTGGAACATCGACCGTGACCGCGGGTTCTACCCTTCTATATTCGTCGTACCTTTCGGGCAACGGAACCGATGTCGCCAGCGGCATGACCGTCGATCCTCACGGCTACATTTATGTCACGGGCACAACCACCTCGACCGATACCAGCAGCAACAGCGAGATTCAGTTCCCGGCCAGCGGACTGCCACAGGCCCTGCCGTTTCAGAATGCCTCGCGCGGACCGATCCAATTTTTCGTGACCAAGGTGAATACCGCGTCGGCCAAGAGCGGGAGTATCAGCTATTCGACTTATTTCGGCGGGACGAACTTCGTGGGTACTACTCCCATCGCTACCGGCGGCGGAATTGCCGTTGACAGCAACGGCAACATATATTTCACCGGCACGACGAACTACACCTATACCGGCTGCGCGGGATGCAACACGACCGACTTCCCTATTCTGAATGCCTATCAGCCGTGTCTCGATCAGCCTACGACCGCGGTGATCATCAATCCGCCCACCTGCGTGAACACTTTCAGTACTCCAGACGCTTTTGTGGCCAAGATCAATCCCAACAGCTCGGGCGGAACTGGTCAGCTTTTGTGGTCGACGTACGTAGGCGGAAGCCAGACCGACTCCGGCACAGGCATAGCTCTCGACACCGGCGCGGCCAACGTCTACATCACGGGAACAACGAATTCGCCGGACGTGACCGCGCTGACTACCTTCGGCGCCTACCAGCTTTGCCTGGATACGCCCGTCAATCCTCCGGCGGGCACGGCTTGCTCGACAGCGCTGACGGCCAACGACGCTTTCGTCGCCCGCTTGAGCAATCCGACTTCGGGCAACATGTCGCTGACCTACTTTTCCTACCTCGGCGGAACCGGCAACGAGGCCGGGTCGGCCATCGCGGTCGATAGTGCAAGCGGTGCGCTGGTCACGGGATGGACCCAGTCCACTGACTTCCCGGTATTTCCGCTTCCAAACTCTATTCAGAGCACGTTGAATGGCACGCAGGATGCCTTCCTGGCGCGGTTCAACACAGTCGCTGTTGTCGGCCAAACCACGACCGGATCTTATTCGAACTACTTCGGAGGCACTGGCATCGATCAGGGAACCAGCATCGCCATCGATGCGAATTCGAATACGTATCTTGCCGGCGATACGAATTCAATCGATCTGCAAACCTCCAGTCCGTTACAGGCCGCCAACGCCGGCGGCTATGATGCGTTCGCCACTCGCTTTGCCACGGCCACGAACCTGGCTATTACCGGCGTGGTTACACTCGGTACGAATCAAACCTACCTCAGCGCGGGCAATCCCGCGACCTTCACCTACACGCTGACCAACCAAGGGCCCGATCTCGCCACCAGCATCACGGTAGTGGACGACATCAGCACGGCTTCCACGTTGATTCCGGTCACCTTCGTCTCGGCCAATGCAACCTCCGGGTCGGGCTGCACCAATTCGACTACAGGTACCAGTATTTCTTGCAATATCGGCTCGCTGCAAGCCTTCTCGACGGCGACGATCACCATTGTGCTCACGCCGACGGCCAGCAGCACCGGCGGTGCCGCAAAGTTTAACGGCGGCGCGGTGCAGGTGATTGGCGCGAACAACATCATCCTTGCCCAAACCAGCGTGGGCGCAAGCATGTCGGACTTTGCGGTCGACATCAATCCCAAGAATGTGACTTTGCAGGCGGCGGGCGATACGGCGGTCTTTGGCGTAACCCTCACGCCGAATCCGGTCTATAACACGGCTATTTCGCTGTCGTGCAGTTCGGGAGTTCCGACGCAGGCTTCGTGCAACTTCACGACGACTCCAGTGACGCTGCTAAGCACAAGCCCAGGAACTTCGACTTTGAATCTGACTACGACCGCCCGGCCGATTCCGGTTCCCGCGATTGCGAAAAATATGCTGGCGGGAAAATTCTATGCGCTCTTCCTGGTCGTGCCCGGATTGGCATTGCTCGGGGCGGGAATAGGTGGACGTCGTCGCCGGCTGATGGGAGGTTTGTTTCTGTTGTCGCTGCTCCCGCTTCTTATGATGCTCCCGGCATGCAGCGGCACTACGACGCAGCCGGTAGTAAGCGGAACTCCCGCCGGAACTTATACCATTGTCCTGACCGCAACCTCCGGCAGCGACACCAAGAACAAATCCTTTACGTTGACCGTGCCATAAAATATTCGAGAAATGGGAGTTCCCGAAGAACTCTTACTTGCCCAGAACCAGCTTCGCGATCGTTGCCAACTGCATGTTTGACGTGCCTTCGTAGATCTTGCCGATCTTGGCATCGCGCCAGTATTTCTCCACGGGATAATCTTTCGTAAATCCGTATCCGCCGTAGATTTCGATGGCCAGCGAGGTCACGCGCTCGGCTACCTGCGATGCAAACAGCTTAGTCATTGCGGCTTCCTTCACGAAATTCACGCCAGCATCTTTCATACGGGCGCAGTTGTAGACCATCAGCCGAGCCGCTTCGATCTCCGTCGCCATTTGCGCGATCTGAAACTGGATGCCCTGGAAATCGGCGATGGCCTTGCCGAACTGCTTGCGCTCGACCGCATATTTGCAGGCGAATTCCCAGGCGCCGCGAGCCAGGCCGATCATCTGCGCGCCAATGCCGATGCGGCCTTCGTTCAGCGTCTCGATGGCAATCTTGTATCCCTTGCCCGGTTCGCCCAGCACGTTTTCTTTGGGCACGCGGCAGTCTTCGAGGATCAGCTCGCAGGTTGACGACGCCCGAATCCCGAGCTTGTCTTCTTTCTTACCAACGGTGAATCCGGAGAAACTTTTCTCTACCAAGAACGCGGTAATCCCCTTATATCCTGCGCTCGGGTCGAGCGTGGCAAAGAGCACAAATAAGTCTGCTTCTTTGCTGTTGGTGATCCACAGCTTGCGGCCTGTCAGGACATATTCGCTGCCCTTGAGTTCAGCGCGCGTCTGCAGCCCGAAGGCGTCGGAGCCGGAACTGGCTTCGCTTAACGCATAAGCGCCCACGGTGTCGGTTGCCATCTTCGGTAGAAAACGCTTTTTCTGTTCTTCGTTGCCCCAGCGAATGAGTGCATTGTTAACCAGGGTATTCTGCACGTCGACGATTACTCCCGCTGACGCGTCCACGCGTGACAACTCTTCAACTGCCAGAATCGCCTCGAAGAATTTCGCGCCGCTGCCTCCGTATTGCTCCGGAATCTCGATGCCCATCAGACCGAGCTGAAAGAAATCGTGGATGAGATCTTTTTCGAAGACGCCCTTCTCGTCCATCTCTTTGACTAGCGGACGAATTTTCTCGTCGGCAAACTGGCGGATGTTGTCGCGAAAAAGAATCTCGTCGTCGGTAAGCGAAGTTAGAGGAACCGGTGCAGCAATTTGCAACGTGGCTTCGGACATAGGAGCACCTTCAAGAAGCAAAAATGGCGAACTTGAAATTCTAGCAGTTTGCTGAAAATTCGGTCAGTGGCGCAAGTCAAAGACCTTACCGCAAAGGACGCTAAGAAAAGCTGCGGAAGTTCGCAAAGAAATTCAAAATGAGGCACTAACAGCGACCGAGGCGCACCCCTAATTTTTCAGCACCCAGCTAGCACCGCTGCGCCTTCTTAGATTGGCTTCTCCGCTGGCTTGGTCGCCGTTTCCGACAGCCACTCTCGAACCATGCGCTGCACTCCGGCGCGCGCCTCCTCCACCGTGACGGGCTTCTTCTCTCCCGTACCTTTACGGACGAACTCAGCTTTCGTTTTCTCGACACTCGCAAGCGCAGAGTCCGCGTTCTCGGCGTCTACGTGGGCATCGCCCGCGTCGCCGGTTACCTCGGCTTCATCTTCTTCCGCCTCTTCGTCCTCGTCCTCGGTCTCTGTCTCTGCCGCTTCATCTTCTTCGTCTTCGTCGAAATCTTCTTCGAACCATTGCGGTCCGTTGATGCAGGTTGCATCCACGGTATCGCGGTCGATGACGATGTCGGTGACTTCTTCGGTCTCGAAGTCCGTATTGCGCAGATTCACGCTGGCGGTTTGCAGCGCATAGAGCATTAGTCCGGCGGTCTTGTGATCCAGGCGCCCGGAGCCGAGCATTTGAATTACTTTCATCAGCGCGACCTGCACCGCGTTCGCATCTTCGAGCAGCGGCAAATCAAACCTGCACATTGTCGTCGTATCGGCGGCGATTTTCGTGCGCTGCCGCTGAATGCAATCGTGAAAATAGCAACGCCGCCTGCGCCGCAGCGCCGGAGACCCGCACTGCGTCCCATTGACCTTCACATGCTGACATCGTGGAACATTATCCAAACCCATATTCTCCCCATTCCTGTTGGCTTCGACGCGCCGGACTGTAAGTCGGGGTATCCCCCACCCCCCTCGGTCTTTGGAAACATTGGGGTTAGCAGAAAATTCCCGGCAAAATCCGCTGGTCAAAGGACTTAGATATCAAAATCCGTGAAACAAAGGACTTAGCGGCCGACTTATCCGCGAGTTAGGCAGATTTATCGCGACCTTGACGATAATTGCAAGAGTTGGGGGTTTGAGTAAAGGTTGGATGAACATAGGTGGTTGTGGAAAACGTTTAGGAGCTGCGAGCTTCGCGATTGTCAGAGGTCGCGCTCACGCCGTCGATTCTTCTCTTCCCATTCAGCTTCGTGCTTTCTGACTCGTTCCGCCGACTCCTTCCACGTACGTCGGTATCTCTGATTAAGGATGGGATCGAAGTCTCGGTCGTAGGTACTGAGCCGAAAGAGGAAGTCATGGATCACCTTATTCGAAGCGAAGGTAGATCCAAGGTTCGAGATGAAGTACCGATACCAAGGTCGATAGTGGACACTCGCGCATCTTTCCCCGATTACGACGACAATTGTGTTCTTAGAGTTGGACATTTCATTGTCGACAATTTTCCCAAGACGATCGGCATCGACGAGAGTGAGATTCCATTGGGACTCCAGAAATATGGCTCGACCGAGGAGACCGGCGCCAGCCTTCGTCTGATATTTCTTCTTCTTGATTTTGCTCCTTATCCGTGCATATGGATCAAGATCGGCGGGCCTCCTTTCCCAGGCGATAAATACGCGAGCATATTCGTCTCCCCCCAAATCGGCTCCGGCCCTATACATATCTGTTGCTTCTTCGTCCGTAGCCGCGTTCACTCTGCACAAAGACTGAGCGCTTACCCACTTGGTGCCGAGAACATCCTCGACACGCCCGTTGACATAGCGGAACGGGATCCGTTCGCTCTGCTCTGTGAGGGGTTCAATCGTGACCTTGGCATCCTGCCTCTCCTCGCTTGCCTCTTCCCCTTTGTAGTTGAAGCGTGAAAAGGCTGTCTTGGTGCATTGCACGGCGGCTCCAAAAGTCGAGGGATTCAGCGGGGCGTGTATTCGAATCTTAACGCAGCATCGCCTCTCCGTTCTCTTGAGGCGGTGATCGAGGTATTGATACAGATCACCCACCAGCTTGTATTGCTCCTCTTCCTCATCTCCGAATTCCAGGCGCGCGCATTCACATGCAATGGACCCTTCTTTTAATTCGATTATGAAATCCCCAACGGCGGTCTTTGTTTCACAGCTCAGTCGCACACTACCAGCGCCCCCGATTGTGCGTTTCGCTCTTTGTGCCATTGCCAGTTCAAATTGCGACGGCCAGAACGCGTTTCGCTTGAGCCGGTCGAGTTTGTCGCCCAGGCAGGGATCGTCCTTAAATTCTGCAAGGACGGAAACCAGGTCGAGAACCTGTATCACATGGTCATCGACGCTTGCGCCGCCGCGTAACCAGCGATCCAATACCTGCCCCCGAAGGCCAAGTATGTGTAGGGACTGGGTGCCCTTGAAAATGTCTGTCAGAAAAGCTTCGCCGAGATGAGTCTTTAGGGACTGAATGCTTTCTTCTATCAGACCGGGTGGAAAGTCGAAACGCTCAGCGCTTTCGTTGGCTATTGAAATCCACCGATACAGCCGTTCGTCCAAGTAGCTGGCAGCCATGAGCAATTATCGAACATAAACTCGGATGCTTCTGAAATTCGCTGGGAACAACTAAAACTCCAACATCCAACATTGCTCCCTTGGGACTCGGTTCCCTATTTATCGGGCTGACCCCGGACTTACGTCCGGGGCTGTATTATGTCGCCCCTTCGGGGCTGGAGTCGGGTGGGTGCGTTCTGCGTCTTTCACTCAACGTCATCGCAAAGTTTATGTCGTCGCGGAATCTACAGGGGGACACGGAGTCAAAATCCCCACGTCTCGCAAAAGCGGCGAGACATGGGGCACCCAGCCGCGGAGATTTGTCCGGCACGAGCCAGCGGCTAAAGCCTTGCGGCTTCTGCCTGTTCAGGCGGCACGCCTGAAGGCATGCCCTGATACAGGTATTTCTTCAAGGTGGACCACCAACGCTTGCCGGTGGACTTTCAGGTAGTCTTCATGTACAACCTCTAGCGTCGTACTGAACTTTCCTGGCACATCTCATTGGAGGAATCTATGCACCGTCGGAATATATTTGCTGGTTTGCTGATCGCTGTGGTTTCGTTCGGAGTCAGCGGCAGCGCTGTTGCGCAGGGCAATTGGGCGGTTGAGAAGACGTTTCACATTGGCGGTGACGGGGGCATGGACTATATCACCGCGGATGCCCAGAATCATCGCCTGTACGTTCCGCGCAGCACTCACGTAATGGTCATCGACGCGGACTCGGGAAAGACGATCGCGGACATTGCGGGGCAGAAGCACAATCATGGGGTTGCGATCGCGCCTGAGGCGGGACGAGGATTCATCACCGACGGAGAAGGCTCTGTCGTAATTTTCGATCTCAACACGAACGCTGTCCTGGGAACGCTCAAAGCGCGGCAGGACGCCGACGGCATTATTTACGACAAGGCGACCGGGCTGGTTCTGGTGTCTTGCGGCGACGACGGAACGCTGGTGACGATCAAGGCCGACGTCGATCCGAAGACAGGATCGATCGATCCGCCCATCGATTTGGGTGGCAAGCCCGAGTTTCTCACGTCCGATGGCGCGGGCAAGGTCTATGTCAATTTGGAGGACAAGGACCAGGTTGCGGTCGTCGACCTCAAAGCGAGAAAAGTTTTGGCGCACTGGCCGGTCGCTCCCGGCGGCTCGCCCGTGGGACTGTCGATTGACACGGCGAAGCACAGGCTCTACGTGGGATGCCGCAAGCCGCAGAAGATGATCGTGATGAGCACCGACGACGGCAAGGTGATCGCCGATCTGCCGATCGGCGCTGGCGTGGATGCTACGAAGTTCGACGGTCAACAAGGATTCGCGAGCTGTCGCGATGGCAAGCTGAACGTTGTGGGCGAGGGTGCGTCCGGGAAGTTCGAGATCGTGCAAACGGTGACGACTGCTGTCGGCGCCAAGACCATGGACGTTGATCCTGCGACGCACAAAATCTATTTGCCCACATTCGAGTTTGAGGAAGCGAAAGCGGGAGCCCGTCCAGCAGCCAAGCCAGGGAGCTTTATGATTGTGGTGGTGGGACGACAGTAGGAATTGGGTAGTGGTGCAGTTTTGGCTAACGCTCCGGATCGGTTGAGCGGGAGATCCTTCGCTCCGCCTGAAAAACGGCTCCGCTCAGGATGACGCCGTGACGGTAGGACGCCGTAGCTATAGAGAGTCAAACTGCACCACTACCCAAGAGTTGCGAAAGTTGATCGATCAGTATGGGCGCAGCCACGAGCTGCGCCTTTTTTGTTATCGTGCTCGTCGGTGAGATTTTCCTCGATGGTACAGAAAACGGCTTAAACGGGGCGGGAGTAAACCAGTTTCAGTCCGTCAGCCTGGAGGATGCGCTTGATCTGACTGCGGGCGTGGACGGACCACGGGCCTGAGGTATCGAGCCTTACATACGCCTGCCAGTGCTTGAGGGCCTTGCGCGGTTCGCGCAGCTTCTCATAGGCGAGCGCAAGGTTGTAATGGGCGTCGGCGTAGGTGGGAGCGAGCTGAATGGCAGTCTTGTAGGTCTGAACCGCTTCCTGCACGCGTCCGGTTTCGTCGAGGACGTTGCCCAAGTCGAAGTAGGCAAGCGCATATCGGGGATCAGCCTCAAGCGCGGCACGGTAGTGCTTTTCGGCGAGCTTGAAATCCTGGCGGTTGTAGTAAAGCGTGCCGAGATTGATGTGCGCGGCGGAGTGCGACGGATCGAGATCCAAAACTTTGAGATAGGCCGCAATCGCTTCGGTCTGCGAGCCTGGATCTTCTTCGAGGGTGACGCCGCGAGCAAACCATCCTGCAACTTCGCTTTCGCGCGGACTTGGTTCCGAGCGCGGCACGGGCGTGCTGGTCACAACTTTTTCGCGCGACGTAAAGTCCATCAGGAACTGGCCTGCAATCGGCTCCAATAATTTGCCATCGTGGCGGAAGGCCACACGATGCTTGCCGGTAGACCACGCGGCGGCTTCCAGCAAAGGGTTCTCGACTCCGGCGGATTGCTTGCGCATGGCGTCGAGCGACTGGCGAATCACCGCCGGGCGAACGCTCATGGCGCACAGGTCGCGCACTTTTTTAATTTCGAGGAGGTCGGAGAACGAATAGGAGTCGACGGACACAATCAGTCCCGCGCGCTCCCAGTTTGCCAACTGGCGCGGCGTGATGTGGAGAATCCTCAGTAAGTCGATTCGACTGTACACAGTTTGAAGCGGCGCTCAGCAACTGACGCGCTGGAACACTCGCGGACATTATCGTTCTCTAAGGCTGTGAAATGCAACTGGCCGATGTGGAAAATCTGTGGAGAACCTGGATAGTTCACAGCACGAATGGGCATGTGCAAACGCTTGCGCCTAAGCGACTGCCATTGCAGCCTGATATTCCTCGTAGGAACCTTTGAAGTCGGTGATGTGGTGATCGTTTTCGAAGTGCCATATACGCGTCGCCACTTCGTCGATCAGGTCATGATCGTGGGTGACCAGGAATACCGTTCCCTGATATTTCTGGAGAGAAATGTTCAGGGCGTTGATGGCTTCCAGGTCCAGGTGATTGGTGGGTTCGTCGAGCACCAGAATATTGGGCTTCTGCAGCATGAGCTTGCAGAAGAGAATGCGCGCGGCCTCACCGCCAGAGAGCACGCTGGTGGATTTGGTGGCTTCCTCGCGCTGAAACAACATCTGCCCGAGCAGGCCGCGAATTTCTTCCGACACGGCCGCTGGAGCCCATTGATGCAGCCATTCCAGCACGGTCGTGCCGCCTTCGATCAGGCTGCGGTGGTCCTGAGCAAAGTATCCGATCGAGGCTTCGTGTCCCCAAATCACTTTTCCGGCGTCGACGAAGGTGCCGTCATAACCGCTGGTCTTGCGCAGCTCGGCCTCAGGGGTGGTCGGGGAATTGGCCAGCAGGGCGTTTAATAGCGTAGTCTTCCCTGCTCCGTTGCGGCCCATGAGCGCGATTTTTTCGCCGCGGATAATGCTGGCGGTAAAGTCTCGAATCACTTTCTTGTCGCCGTAATTCTTGCCCAGGTGTTCGATCTCAAGCACGTGTTTTCCAGAAGGCCGCTTCTGCTCGAACTTGATGAATGGGCGCTGAATGTTGGAACGCGCCAGTTCGGTTACTTGCAGCCGCTCGACTTCTTTGCGCCGCGACTGAACCTGGCTCGACCGGGTGCCGGCGGCGAAGCGGGCGATGAATTCATTCAACTGGGAGATTTTCTTTTCGCGCTGCGCATTCTGCGACTCGATCTGCGAGCGAACCTGGGTCTTGGCGACGACCATGTCGTCATAGCTTCCGGTGTAGGTGATGATGGTCTCGTAGTCGATGTCGGCGATGTGCGTGCAAATGCTGTTGAGAAAGTGGCGATCATGCGAGATGGCGATGACCACGCCGTCGTAGACGTTCAGAAATCCTTGCAGCCAGTGGATCGAGTCCAAGTCCAGGTGGTTGGTAGGTTCGTCGAGCAGAAGCGCCTGCGGATGGCCGAATAGAGCCTGCGCCAGCAGCACACGGACTTTTTGTCCGCCTTGCAGTTCGCCCATTTTGCGGGAGTGCAGCTCGTCGGAAATGTCGAGGCCCTGGAGCAGAATGGCGGCATCGCTCTCCGCGGTGTAGCCGTCTTCTTCTCCGACGATGCCTTCGAGTTCGCCGAGCTTCATGCCGTCTTCGTCGGTCATGTCGGGCTTTTCATAAATCGCGTCGCGCTCCTGCATGGCGGCCCAGAGCCGCTTGTTGCCCATGATGACGGCATCGATGGCGGAATGGGCGTCGAAGGCAAACTGGTCCTGGCTCAGGACGCCGACCTTGCGCGGACGCACGACGGTGCCTTTTTGCGGCTCGATCTCGCCGCTGAGGAGTTTCATGAAAGTCGACTTGCCAGCGCCGTTGGGCCCGGTTAGGCCGTAGCGTTTGCCCGCCGTAAATGCCGTGGACACGTCTTCAAACAGTATTTTGCCGCCGAACCGCATGGACACATTGCTGACTGAAAGCATGATTTCTGTTTCTCTTCTTCTAATTCTGCCTGGGCTTCTTCAGGGAAGCTGGTGCAGGACCTGCGAGGATTTCCGCCGAAAAACGGCGCGCAACTGGAGTATTTAGAATATCATGCGCGCCAGCGATTTAGACTGGCTGAATGTTGGACTTCTGAAACATTCGGCGTATACTTGCGGCCAAATCGGGGAGTCATATCCCGAATCAAGAGAGGTCAATATGAAAAAATCAAGCGTAATCTTCGTTAGCGTTTGCCTGGTTGGGCTGACGCAGAGTCTCTGGAGTCAAAACTCAAGTTCGGTCTTCGGACGGCACAATCAGTCGCACGGTGTTGCCGGATATCTCGATCCAACCACCGGCGTCTTCACCTCGCGAGCCCATGCCCTTCAATCCAGCGAAGCTCAGGAACCAGTTACTGTAACCGCCGTGCCTTTCGAGATCGCGGTTAACGGTGCCTGGCACCTCAGCACCATTCCCAAGAGCACCGATATCGTAGAATGTGAAGCGACTGCCACCGTGGGCGATACCAACGGCGATTACTTCGAAAGTGGAGCGTCACTTGCCACGATCAGCGGGAGCACCGCAACATGCAATGTACTTCTGCCTGTCGAATGGACTCTTGCCAATCCCACTACTGACATGTTCAGTGTGGGCTACACCATATCTATTATCCGCGCCTTCACGGTTGGTTCCACTACTACCGCGGTCGCAATCCGCAGCGTTGATGTAAGTGTTTTTGGTCCACAGAAAGTTCCGGCCAGCGGTGCGATCGTAACCCTAACCGTACCTAGTCCCAGAATTTGAGTATGGGTGGCTTGCCCAAGCTTTAGCCTGTGCCCCGCAACCGAGTAAGGCCTGCTCCATCCATTTCGCGGATCGCGAAAGGATGGAGCAGTTTCACTCTATCCGCGGCTTTTTCGCATTGTTGTTCCAAGTAGTCCTCCCCTTTTGATGACTCTGGCGTGCTTTCCTTGGATTTCAATGCTACAGTTTTAAGCCGCTACCGTTGATGAAGCGGTTTTCCGACGGGCAAGCAAATTCCAGGGGGGGGACATGGGACGGAGGCAAATTTTGTATTCGATCGGCAGAAGTTTCGCGAGTAGGGGATTGCTTATCTCCGTAGCTGCCACAGTACTGGCAACGGCTGCGTGGGCGGCGAGCACGACGAAGCTTATCTATAGCTTCGGCGGAGGCACCGACGGCGAGTATCTGGACACCGAACTGGTGGTTGACGGTGCCGGAAACATTTACGGCACTTCGGTGCAGGGCGGCAAGTTCGGCGGCGGGACGGTCTTTCAGGTCACGCCTGCGGGCGTTCATACGGTCCTCTACAGCTTCACGGGCGGGGCCGATGGCGGAGAACCTTATAAGGGCGTGACGCTCGACGCGCAAGGGAATTTATACGGCACAGCCGTTACCGGCGGAGGCGGATCGTGCGAGGGCGGTTGCGGCGTGGTGTTCATGCTGACGAACTCCG
>Ga0210410_10000850_pt1 | contig 30339 bp, 25 predicted proteins | sample IncBWC4MmetaG_FD_161058 | JGI IMG/M metagenome (GOLD analysis project Ga0210410, IMG submission 161058) | Forest soil microbial communities from Barre Woods Harvard Forest LTER site, Petersham, Massachusetts, United States - Inc-BW-C-4-M | ecosystem: Environmental > Terrestrial > Soil >...
CTTCGGCGCGCTCAAGGTCAGGTTCGCTTAGGCGCGGTCCGACGGCAATCAACCGCTTCGCCGGATCAGTAGCCATTCCCTGACTGAGTATCTGATTGATGTATGAATCGCCGAACCCATATCCGATGACGACGATAAACTTGCTCCTTGCGACAGCCTCGGAAAGGCGGTACGCCATCCACAGGAATGGTTGCACGGCACGCAATTTGTTGTCCGTACCAAAGATAAGTTCGTCTTCTGTGTCGTAGCTGGCGATATCAATGTCCGTGCGGGCGAGCGCAAGATCTCGGTCGTACAGAATCGTATTCTCCGGGTGTCTCACCCAACCGAAGGAACCGTGTAACTTGTAAATCCGTACGCAGCTCGACCTCAGGAACTGAGTTTGGTCCCACCTACCTTCGGAAAAGCCGGTCGTAAAGTCCGTTCTTTCGTATGCCAATCCCAATTCAAGGCACCGATCGTAATTTAGAGTGAAGACTTCGGGATAGTTATCTTGAGGGTCGGAAGGAACCACTAACCGGCGGACGTTAGCGAGGTAGGATAGTCGCGCGTGGTCTTCAGGCTCTTTCAAAGCGTCTCGCAGAATGTCCCGCGCTCGGCCAATCAATCTCTGAAAGGTAATCCCATTGCCATGAGGCGCGATTTGTTCAAGTGCAGAATGCCATGAGGCAACAAATCCAGACAATGGGTGCGTCTCTCGTACTGCTAGCTGCTGTGCCAGGCGAAGTACCGTCTCAATGTCAGTGGGAGCGTGGCGATCAGTGCCTTCGATGCTGCGGCGAAATGCAATGGCTCCCAGAATCAAGCCTAGGGCGCGCCTGAGGTCCTCGTCTTTGTTCTGGAGAACATTCGAGTGCAACTCGTCCGTAAGTTCCGCCGACAGCTTGAGGCCAGCATCCTTACTGGCACCCGCCCCGAGCAGGATCGTGATGGCCGGTTCAGGTCTGTCGGCCATTCACAGAAACCACGGACGCGACATCGCAGGAACGCCTCGCAATTGTGCGACGTCCATTCCGGCAGCAGAGAACCGGCCGAGCAACTCTGCCAGAAAACGAGGGTACTCGATGGATACGGGCCACGTTTCACTGTTGAAACCGCGCCAATTCATTTGCGAGAGCGCCATCGCATGCTGCGCCAGAAGAGAGAGTTTTGGAGCCGCCGGAGAAGCCTTCACGTTAGTAATTTGCAGCGGACCGGAAGTCACAATCTTTCCAACGGTGCCCCCCGGGACCTGACCGCTGACCTGCAGCAAGACTCGATGTCCGCTTAGATACACAAGAGTTCCCGCGCGAGGGATCATAGAGTCAGGTCTCGAGTCATCGACTATTAGCATGCCATCAGCATCGGAAAGTCGGATGACAGAATACTCTTTCACTGCCTTGTTCGTTTCTGCGGAAAGGCACTCCTCAATGATTGCGATCTCCTGTTTCTGTAGTTCTCTCTGCACGTGGAACACTAACGGTACGGCGGCGCCAGATTTCGCTTGCCATTCGGTCATTAGCTCCTGCAACGACTGCCGAAGCGTCCTCAGGTATTCCTGCCACGTTTCGGCAATCGGAAACAGTCTCGTTTCCAAGTACACGCCGTTATGGCTGAAGGTTGTGGCAAACCCGAAGACGCGATTTCTTCCCGTCGATAGTGGGCTCGATACAAATGCGCGATTGATTCCAACAATTAGGCTGTCGGGCGAAAGACCTGTGTCTATCGCCCATGGTTTTCCTCCCATCTTGGCGAACATTGCCAGCGCGATGTTGGCCGCGGACCATTGCAGGACAGGCGCATTGTCAAGCAAATCTGTGGTGATGTTTTGGGTCGGAATGTTCGCTCTAAGCAAAGCAAATTTTGCAGAGAGGTATGGATTGTCTTCCGTAAATGGGTCTGTCTTCGGATGTATTACCAGTGCGATGTCCGGGCGTGGGTCAAGCGTAGCAACTTCGTTTTCGATTGCTGTCACATACGCCTGCGCTCGCTGTCCATGGGAGCCGCTTGCAGGCAAATTAAAGCCTTTTAGGCGCAGAACGCCGCTTGTTGACAAGCGAAATCCGAAGAGTCGCTCTGCCCCCGGGAAAGGCCCTACGCCATTCTTAAGTGCAAGGAAAAGCCGATTGGCCTGGTCTTTGAAGTCCTCGGCAAACACAAATAGAACCCTTGGATTCTGAGGGCAGGCCCCAGCGGAGTAAGGGCCGGATACCTTGAGTCCCTGCAGTGCCGACGAAACAAGGGCGCCATTTCCAACGACGAACTTTGAGACTTGCAGTTGCTCAACGTTTAAATGTGCCAAGTCGATCTCACGTGAGCTCTAGGGCCTCTGCGTTTGTATAGACTTCTATGTTTGAGAAAGGCCATTGAAATCGCAGTCTTCCTGATTCCGACTGGGAAAGCAGCCAAGAGCAAACGTATTCGTACTGGTGTACAAGCCAACGGCGATTGCGCTGCCCATTTGGAAGGAGACGAAAGCTTGCGACTTGAGATGCGAGCCGGATATCGCGCGCTTGATCGGGTCTTCCGAGCAAACTGAAGTATCTGCTGATAGCCTTCGTCGTCGCTCTTGGGATGGCATCCGCCAGCGGTAATTCGACGGCATCGGCGTCCATAAGAATTACCGCCGTCTGCTTCAGGTAATCGATCGATTTTAGCTGTGCGGAGCGAATGGTACCGCCGAGACGGACAAATATTCGCTCGCCGATCAGCGCGGTTCTAAGCGGCTCGTCACTCTCGAAGCCGTTCGCAAACGCCAATCTCGACACCGGAGACACAAAGAACCCATAGATTCGTCGCCCGCGCACGACCAAATGATCCACCCGGAATCTCATTCCACGGCGAATGGCTACCTCCGGCGGCAGATTAATTTTTGACTCGGCGCCCAAATCGATAGTCGCAAAGCTAACTGGGTCAGTCTCAATTTCGAGTCCCTTCGTGCGGAGAGCCTGTTGGAGTCCCGTGGCCAGGAGCGGCTTCAGAATTCCAGGGTCCAAGTCTCGCGCTTTCCATAGCTCTTGGATGTAGTTGGTCCGGTCGTCTGCATTTAATATGCCACCCACAACCGCGGTGTTCTTACGAGGTTGCGGTACCTTACCGCGCGATGAGTCACTTTCCGATTCCAGTTGGTAGACAGGGCGCACCGCGACGTTTCGTTCCCACGGCTGCAGCTTCGTCGTTGGGTCGCGATCGCGGGCAAGGATCGGCAATTCCTCTTCAGGAAGCCAAGTGGAGAAGAAGTTCAACCGCAACATCGTTTCATGGAACCGAATCCGTCTCCCACCAAGGTCCTAGCCAAACCATTCTACCACCTCCCGCCACCGGGCCCTTTGCGTGCATTTAAGCCCCGCCATCTGTCCCACGCTTTGCGGCATGAGCGGGTTTGGGGACGTCGACAAAGACCTCGATGAACATGGCGCCCGTGATAGACGCTGAATCTGTTGCGATGGCGATGGCAGAGATCGCAGCGCCTTCGCTTGCGTGGCCAGGCGTGTGACCGGCGAGGTCCAGTATGTTGAATGGAAGTGGATCGGGAAGGCTTCCTTGCAATGCGTGGGTGTTGATTGAAATGTCAAGGATTGCGAAGGCAGCGTGAATTGAGCAGATCACCGGGAGCAATGTGCTAAAGCGCATGGTCGCGCTTGGGAGTTTTGTATGGGCGCTTTCATCTTTTGAGCAAGACCGATATTTCCGATACATCGCGCAGCTACGTCACTCTAACTTCATATGCCTTGACAAACTTCGTATGCGCACACGTACATAATCACAGATTTTTACTTGACGATGATTCGGAAGAGGTGCGCATCCAAGGGTGCATCAAATCAGGTCCTCTTTCGAGTCCGTCGATGCGTAAGACCGCCATGATCGTGGCCCTGAGCGGCGACTGAAGGGATCCATCGAAAAACTCAAGCAGGTGGACCCGGACTGCGATCTCCTCACCGAATATCGAGCTATGAATGCGCGAATTCTTCGCCATATTCGCCGGTTCCACGCGAGCGCGAAACTCGGTCTATCCCGGGCTCGGACGAAGGCGGAACGCAAGGCCGCCGCGGGATATCTTCACCTGGTCGTTCTCGTAGAATGCAGTTTGCTACCGGCGTCGAACTTGAATACTGATCCTCTTAGCTCGAATCGCCACTTGCGCCGGTCGGGTCACCAAACTGCCAACGACGGATCTGAAAAACATACAGATGCTCGTCGCTCCAGGCGAAGGCCACTTGCAACGCGGCATGGAGCTGAGCCAGAGACGCTTGTTCCGCAATCACGAGCCGGCGAGGCACCTGCGGACACACGCCGCACAGCCGGGCGTTTAGCCGCACCGCACCGACTTTGTCCTTAGCGCGCCCCACCGCCCGACGCTAACATCAATGCCGACGAGGCTCAAATTGCAACCGAGCACCCAGATTGGACAACTCTCCGGACATAGCGGCTCGGCTTCGCGGTTTGTTTGGGCTTTGTGCAGAGTCGTTTGTGCTGCGACGCCGCAGGGCCCGCTCAGCAGCGTAAAGCCGCGGCGAATACTTCAGAAGCCCTCTATACTGTGCCTATCAGAATAGACTGGGATGTCAAGAATGGCTGCGGTCCAACCCCAACCAGCGCCACAACCAAAAGGGAAAACTTCAGTGCAGGTGCGCGTAATTGATGCACTGGGGGAGCTTTTTTTCGGAGCGCAGATCGACTTCTCATTGCGCGGGGCCTCGGTAGGAAGTGTCACCGACTCTGCGGGAGAAGCGAGGATAACGTATCCCGAAGAGGGTGCCGGACTTGAGGTAAGCGTCAGCGCTTCAGGAGCAACGCAGTCTCGATTACTGGCACCCGGGATCGACATTACTCCGGGTGGCACGCGCAACCTCGTAGACTTCAAGATGCCAGTAATACGGAGCACCAACGTACCTCCGCGACCTGTCGCAAAGTGTCCAGACGGAACTGCCGGCCAGCCGTGCGTCGACTGCTACATCAATGGGTCCACCATTAGAGTCTGCGGGTAACCGGTCATGGACAATCCGGACTCCGTGAGGCCACCTTTCCATGTATTCGTTCGAGATCGCGGCGGTTGGCCAATTCCAGGCGCAAAGATTCAATTTACGGTTAACGGTCAATCAGGATTTGAAGTAGGAAATACGGAGGGACGAGGCAGCATCACAGGAATTAAACGCGATGACGAACTGATAGTGCGCGCCGAGTACGAAGGTCAGAAGCAGGAAGCTCGACCTGCGCCAGGCGCAGACCAGTGGACATTTCAGTTCGATGTGGATGTTTCTCCCGTGACGGACTCGAAAATGCCGCACGTTCCGAGGTGGTTCCCTGCTGCGGGCCTAGGATTTGCGATCGCCACTTTCCTATCGCTGATGTACTTTCTCATCGGCCCCGAACTTGCGTCCGGTCGGAAGTTCCTCTTCGATGCCTGGCTTGCATTCTGCGTTGCCGCCAGTACAGCGTTTCTAGGGGGGGCGGCAGTGGCCCGAGGGACTCTCAAAATCCCATTCATGAAGGTTGAGCCGATGCAGTTTGTGGCCTTTGGCGGGGTCGGGGTCTTCGTCGTAGTTCTAATAATTCTTGTTACCGTAAATCACTGACTCGAGAGCGCAGGTGTAGAAACGCATCGGATATTGACCGGTTTTTTTGGAGTGCATGACATCATAAGCAAATGGTTGCGACGCCGACCGGCGTCCAATCATGTCGCCGGTTCGCAATTTTGGGCACGAATTGCACGGGGATGACATATTTGGACCATGGACGGACCTACACATCTAGTCTCGAGGCAGATCATCACAGGCCGTGTGCCCTCTCATCGACGACCCACCGCTGCAGGCTTGGTCATTAAATGTGTTCTCGTGATCGGTCTTGGCGGGATTTTGTCCACACCTGTTGCCGCGACGACACCTCTGCCTCCGCGCTACATCGAGGAGGCGAAATCCATTCGCCTGTTGCCGACTCGCTTTGAGCAAGTGAAGCTGCCGTTACGAGAGGGCGAAATCACCGCAATTCTGCCGATCGGCGAAGTCTTGTGGATTGGTACAACCAACGGCCTTTTCCTATTTGACGGGATCAGCAGTGCTCGGCCGCAACCGCGTGAGGGGTCGGTGCCGATTCTGTACGTGAAGAGTCTATTGGCGCTCAAGGACAATACCGTGCTGGTCGGCACCATCAACGGGAGCATCTGGCGCGCGTCACGTGATCGGCTAGAAAATCTCTTTGATTCGCATGACCGCGACGAATTCGATTTCGTTCGGGCGAGTGACGGAGAGATCTATGTCGCCGAGTCCTTTGGTCGATTGCGGCCGGAGCAAGTGCGTTTACTCGTCGAAGGCCAAGAACTCAGGCTCCTTCCCGGCGCGTTCACTCGCTTGGCTGATTCAAATCAGTATGTCTATGCCGCGACCGACTCTGGCAACATCGTGCAGTTTGACGTGAGTCACCCGGAGACGGATCTGGCGCGAATGCCGGCGCGGGGCATCTCGAACTCTCTCAAACAGTACCCACGGCGGCTTCAGGCTGACAAGCGCGGATTGCTCTGGATCACAACGGACGCCGGGATTGAAGCGATTGATTCTACCAGTGGCGCCAGCGCCGTGATTGCGGACGGCAACTGTGGCGGGGTCGGTGAGTCTCGCTTCGGGCAGGTCTGGCTCGCCTGCATGGGGCGGTTGGCCGAATTTGATGGATCTTGGCGGACTTGGCTCGTCGATCCTGCTTTCGGACGCGGATCAACGGTCATCGCAGATGAAGCAGGAAATCTTTGGGTCGGCGGCAATGGACTCTGGCGCGCCTTCCAGTACGCCCGCACGCTATCTACTGATGACTCCGCGCGACGTGTCGCACGCGCAGGGTCCGACGCGATTTGGACGATTTCGAGCTCCGGCGCCATTTCCCTTTTACAGCTGAGCAACCTTTCCTCGCGACTGGTACTGCCACCCGCCTCCGAACCAGCAACCTTAACGGTTGACTCCGGTGGGCGGGTATTCGCCGTGCATGAGCGCGCGCTGTGGCGTCTCGAAGATCTGGCGATGATTGCCCATTTACCGGACGGTGCCGGTGACGTCGCGGTAGCGATAGGAGCGCCCGGTGTGTTTGTTGCCGAGCGCGCGAATGACGGTCGCGTCTGGCGGCTGACCGACGGTCAATTCATGGCCGAGACCGTCACCATCCGGGCGGAGAGTGGTTCTGGCGCCGCCTGTATGGGCGTCGATCGTTTGGGTCGCGTGTGGATCTCTTCCGCGACGCAACTCTTTGTCCGGCTGCCTACGGGGGAGTGGCTCACTTCGGCAGCCATTCCTTATGCTCCTGAAACTAAACTCAATCGATGGGGAACGTTCTGGGTCGACTCTGCGGGTAACCCATTTATTTTTGGCCCGTGGGGTTACACGATCGCACCGGATGTCCAAGGAGATCGGGTGACGACTGCGCGAATGTCGCCGCAGGGGCATGATCAGCCGTGGTTAGCCACTTCGGCGATACCGAATCGCCCATTCGGTCTTGTGCTCGGCACCGACAACGGACTCTTCGCCTTTGGTGACGGTCAATTTCGTGCCTTGGGAGTAGAAGACACGAGATTAAGATCGCCCATCCTCAGCCTTGCTTCGCTTGATGAGTCCAAATTTGTTGCAGCCACCCAGCTCGGGCTCGTCGAAGTGGACATGTCGCTGCCCGCACCGACGCTTGAGATCTCATCGGTGCCCGCATCGATACAGCAGCGGCTGCTACGCATTTCAGCTCGGGCGCCGGGTCTTGCCGGCCCGCCGCAGCGCACGTACACGCTCATCGTCTCGTCGCCGGTCGACCAAACGTCCCTTAAGCAAGTATCAGCTGATGGCAACTTTGTGCTCGATGAATTGCGCGATGCCACCTTATATAAGCTCGTAGCGAGCGTGACGGATGGGTTGGGTGTTTCGGGTCCCCGCGTCGATCGAGCGTTTCGCGTGAGTGTGCCCTTGGTCGACAAGCGCTGGTTCGGGCCTGTGTTGGCCGGAATTGTCTTCGTACTTGTCGGGTCAATCCTTTTGTCCGCCAGGTTGAGTGCACTGACATTGCGCACGCTGGGTCGAAAACGCTGGCAACTCGCTATTGGGACATGCGATCTGACGCTCGAAGTCCGATTGAGTCAATCCGAAGTGCTGTTCAGCGCAGTCGCCCAATCACGTCAGACTACAACCCGAATGGAAGAACGTGTACCAAAGCAGGTGCTATCCGGACTCTTTCCGGCATCGGATGTTGAGACGAGCCTACGTCAAGCCGTTTCGAGCGGCTGGGAAGGCTTGCCGGCCAATTTTCAATTCGCGATACAGACGTTCCCGAACAAGCACATCGTGTTACAGATCGACGACGAACTCATTCAATGTTTGTGGGAGCTCACGGGGCCAACCGATACGGCGCGACTCGGCTTGAGAGCTTACGTGAGCCGCGTCGTAACAACCGATCGCGCTTTCGCGCGCGACAAGCTGGCCGCGTCGCGCCTGAAGGTTCTAATTGTCGCACCACAATATCGCGGATCCTCCGTGCTTCGGACGCAGGAGGAGGAGCTGCGCCTCGTCTTGCGACGATTTCAACGTGCCGGTGCGGCCGTGACTGTGCTGAACGGCCATGTGAAAGCGCAGTCCTTCTCCGGAGCCGTCCGAGACACTCATATTCTTCATTTCGTTGGACATGCGACCCATGACCCTTTCGTCCCGGATCGAAGCGCGCTCGAATTCACCGATGGCCCGATGACGGCGACGGACCTGTCGGGCATCGTTAAGGAAGGGGTGGGTCCGAGTCTCGTCTTCATAAACGCGTGTTCCAGCGGTGCCGAAGAACCGTGGAGCGACGGGTCAAACGACCTGTATGGAGTCGCGTCGCCCTTTATTCGAAGTGGCGCCTTTTTCGTCGGTGCTCGATGGCCCGTACACGAAATCTTCGCAACGGAATTCGCCGATATCTTCTACCGTTCGTTGCTACCTTCATTTGGGTTTCGGACTTGGGCCAGGTGGCTGGCCGGGCGGATAATCGAAGGGGAGACGCTCGGGACGGCCCTCGCGACAGGCCGATTGGCGCTGACCCGAGGGCCGGCGACCTTGGCCACGTGGTCCGCCTACGTGGCTTACGGTGATCCAACGGCGAAGCTCGTTCTGCGCTAGAGGAGTTTCAGATCATACACAGTGCTCGTTAGGCTCATCGTCGGCATCATATGTTTTCGCAAAGAGGGGCAATTTATGCAGCTTGTGCTTAAGTCCGATATTTTGAAGGAATTGGGAGCGGAAGCTCTTTTGGGAGACAGCGTCAAATTAGTGGCGTCGCGCACTCGGGAAGCAGTCGAGCCGATCTCTGCCGCCCAGCCGCCAGCCGCGGATTTTGCGCGAGCAAAGCAGGATACCCTCGCCGCCGTGGACCGACTCGAAGCGCAGGTAGGCAAGATCCTCGAAACACGCCAAAGCGACGAGAAACGCGCCGAGACTTTTCTCACCTGGGGTGGCGTTTTCGCCATGCTGCTTCCCGCCATGGGGTTGGTGCTCAACATCCTCAAGGTAAGCGACACCTGGGTCACGACCGCGCTCGCTGGCGCGACGCTCACGGGTATTTTGTCGTTTCTGTTCAAACCGGGAAATAAGCTATTGCAGCTCGCACGCGAACGCCAACAGCTTCTTGTGTTGCCGCATGCTTTCCGCGCGCGAGTCGCGGCGGCGAACAATTTTGCGACGCTACAGAGCGCGGCGGCTGATCTTGCCGCGGCCTTAAGAGGTGAATCGGTTCAGATATAGGCCCGTCCGGTTTTGTGCAGGGGCGCCCGGCAACGCGTGTCCCTACCCCGATTGTTTCCGCCAGACCCCTCTAGGTTTCTTTCTGGAATCGATCCTTTTGCTGGGATAGAAAATCCTCCACCCGATCCATGGCCACGTCGATCATACTTTGCGGACCGGTTAGCACGTGTTTGCTGCGCGCTGCAACTGCATTGGGATCGGAATTAGTCATCGATTCAAGCGAATGGCTGAGCGCGAAGAGCGCGGATTGATGACTCGACAGCGCAGTGAATGGGACCGGTTGTATGGCACCCGGGCTGGGCCCCGGAATGGGAAGCTGTGCAGGCGTGTTTGACCGCGCGGTGCTAGTAAGGGCTGAGCCAATGCTGATAGTATTTGGATCGGCCACGCGAGCGCCAAGGGACCTGAGGCCCCATTTCTCGACTAGGTACCGCAATAGACTCGTGTGATCAAAGTGAGTGTTTACACAGCGCTGCCCGGCGTAGGGCGAAACAAGTAACGCCGGAACGCGGACACCCAATCGATCGAAAGTAAACTCCTCTTGATGGTGGTCGGGCGGGACCGCTGTTGGCGGCGAGACGTGATCGTAATAACCACCGTGCTCATCGTAGACGACGATCAGGAGGGAGCGCTGCCACAGATCTTCATTAGCGCGCACAGCGTTGAAGACCTCCGCGATGAGCCGTTCGCCCTCGAGCAAGCTGTGACAAGGGTGATCATCATTCGCTCCGGGCGGGTTATAGGTGGGCTCGATAAAGACGTAGGAAGGAAAGTTCTTTTCGGGCTGCGCCACGTCCTCATAGAAGCGCTGCATATGGTGGTAATGAATCATATTTCGCGGCGCCCACTGATCAACCAGTACCCAGGATTGGGCAATGTCGCCGAAATAGATCTTCCATGGGATGTTCTTCTCATTCAGCCGGTCATAGAGCGTGGTCTGGTTGTACCAGTGCAAGTTCGCGTTCATGACACCCTCGGGCATCGTGACGCGACCGAGGGAGGTTCCACTATGAACGAAGAGTCGATTGGGCCAGGTCGGACCCGGGAGCGAAGAAAACCAGTGATCGCAGATTGTAAAGTTCTCGGCCAGAGTATGCAGCGCCGGCAGTGCACCGCGCGCGTGATACTTCATGACTTCGGCCACATCGGAAGGCGGGGCCTGCGGGAAACAATTGGCAAAGTCCTGCGCGAAGCCGCTATTGCCGCTCCCGATCTGCCGAAGAACGTGCTCATAGTCATGGTTCGGGTCCATTGGGGCCGCAAGGCGCGCTCCAGGGCTTTGCGAATACGAGACCCCATTCGCGTCATTTGTCCGAGGCGGCTGTCCGCTGGGGATTCCGTCGAGATCGGGGTAGAGGTCCTGAAAGCAGCCAAGCATCTGGTCAAACGAGTGATTTTCCAGCATGAGAACAATGACATGCTTAATCGGGTCCGCTGCGGTGGTGCCATTACCCATATGTTTTGCCTTCCCAAAGAGTCGTAATCCGAAATCAATCAGGTTCATCAAGTGCGCCCTCTGCCTTACCGCAGGTACCTGACCAATGGCGGGTGTTCCCTGACGACTGACTCCACGCAGTGAAGTGGAAATGAAGCCTCAACATTCCGTTATTGCCGAATTCTCGCAGAGTGCATGCGACAAGCGGACAGTTGTCGGCCAACATCATGCTCTCCACTCGCAACCGCGTTTTCAATTGTCCGGACAAGTCGCAACGACAGTCCAATTGCCGTCGGTTTGCTTGGTCTTGGTCGCCTTACAGCCTTCACTTTCGAAATCGCTAACGACAGTATCAACGTCTTCCGTCGGAATGTCGGTGATGGTGCGTTGTGTGGACATGGTTAGTGATCCGCCTTTCCAGGTTTTTGTGGACCAAGAATCGCGTGGGCGAGATGCTTCCTGGCGGATTCGTGGACAGGACTGTGCAAGACGACCGTCAACGCACCCGGCGCCGTGGCTAAAGCGTGCTGTTTGAGCCATCCCTTGATCTTGGATGCGTGCCCATCGTGAACGGTCTTGCCGTCCGGCTTCCAGTACGTTCGTAATTGCTTTCGATCCGACATATGTTTGTCGCCTTTTGTTAGGAGCCGCCGTCGATTTCGAGGTCCTTTACTGCCTTGGCTCGCGCCGCAGCAAACATGTCCAGGTTGATGAACATGGTGATTTCACCGGCGTTTGTCGAAATTGCATTGCTAGTCATCCATTGCTTGAGTTTTGTTTCGTTGACGAGATTAATTGCGCCACCAGGTTTCCAATAGTTTTGTAAAAGCTTGGAGTTGGTGGCGTTCGCTGCGGTTCTGTACTTCCCGCTGGTGACGTCTTGGACCTGTTGTTTCGCGGTAGCGGCTTTCTGCCCAGCATCCTGAGTAACACTAGCTATCGCCCCAACTATCGATCCTGCAAAGGCAAAACGCTGCAGGTCGCTTTCGGCGGCCGACCAGGTGTAGTCGGTGACAGCGAGCTTCTTACTATTCTCAATCTCGGCGCGAATGGTTTCCCGCGCTCCAACCATTTGCGCGAGAAGAGCCGGAAGCGTCTTGTCAAACAGCGCGCGCTTATCAAATGATGCGCTTGCACCCACGACAGCCGTCGATGCTGCGCCAAGCGCGGTCTTGGTCGAGGCAGCACCTACCACCGTTGTGCCGGCGGTAAGCCCGAGGAGCAGCCAGTCGGTACCGATACCGGCTTTGGTATCCTCCTGGTAGATTGCCCGTTCGTAGTCTCCAAAGGCGTTATCAAGTGCCGCTAGACGTGCGTCGATGATCTCATTCCGCAATGTCATCTTGGCTATCGGATTGGTCTCCGTGTTGTAGGCCGTGATCGCCTTGGGGCCCAATTGCCAATTAGGATTCGGTGGAGCTACGTCCGCGCTATTCGGCGGATTCGGGAAACCACGAATGGTGTTGCAGCCGGTCATCGCGCTGAACACCAGCAGTAGAATCACTAGTACAGAAAGAGGCCTCGTCGGAGAATGGCATAACATCCTTGTAGCTTGTCTCATTTTATCTTCTTTTTGATCGACCCGGTCCGTAGGCGATTCGCTTTAGCATGCCCGCCGGTCTGTAAAAATGCAACTTCAGACTGATGATGTCAGTGAATCAGATGTCTTGGCTCCGGTGCGATTCCATTAGTTAGTGCGTTGTGCGCTGCGTTACGCCCTCATCGGCCGTAGCATCACGCGGTTTGGTAGTTTTCCTCAAGGCCCCTGGAGTCCTCCCTGCCGACAGCCTACTGTCGACCTACAGAGCTCACCACTCCCACCTCCATCAACGTGCGCTGCCGTCGGAGCCATCCGCCAAAAATGTAGACTCCGAATCTAAACGACGATGAAACTGCGGAAAACCGCGCCGGCACTCGCGCGAAAATGACATCTAGTCTCTCACTTCGCGCGAGGTTCGCGAGTACAGTCCATCGCGACCCTCAAGGATGAAACGATGAACTCAAGTAGGCGACAGACCACGTCCGGTTAACTTTGATGGTCTCGAGACTATCGCCGCCCGTGGTGGATGTGGGAAACGTAACTGCCTCGCGTGACTACGAACTATCGATGAATTCCATGGCCATATCGCTGGCAATCGTCGCGCCGTCCCAAACTTTGCGAAAGCGCGAGCAGCCAGGAGGCGAATCTGGACGGCCGACGTCGAGTCGGTGATGAAACACTTGATCAATCATCGCATGAGCAAGAAACACCAAATGAGATGGAGTCCTGGTGGCGCAAACTGCCTGTTGCGGGTCTGTACCGAACTGTTGAATGGGACCTGCTCGGCAGATATCGCCGTGGCACCAGCGGTTTTTACACACCGTGTGCCGCCTGAACCCTTTCACAGCCCCCATTTCCGTGACACTCCCATTAACTCCCGATATCCACACCCCCAATCTCGATCCAGTCCCGCTAAATCGCCCGAAAGCGATCGCGGAAAGCACTCCCCTAACCTAGGTTGACGCACGAGGCAGGCATTTCCTCTATAAGTCATCGAAAATATTTACTTAAGGCCGACGCGACGCTCGGGGAATACAATAGGCGCAAGGTCACCGATGAATCCCATCGAACTCAACGCCTGGTTGGCCAAAGAAATCCTCGTTCACGAACGAGCCTTGCGAGGCTATTTGAGCAGATTCTTCAAAAACGTCGCGGACATTGAAGACGTTGTCCAGGAAACCTACGCGCGTTTGCTTGCGCTGGCAGATCCCGCTTTAAATACCGTACGCAACTGGCACGCCTTCCTCTTCACAACTGCGCGAAATGTTGCCTTGGACCGCATCCGCCGCTCCCGTGTGGTCTCACTCGACGCTCTGGCGGAAATGGGGAGCGCAGACGTCTTAGATCCAGCGCCCTCTGTAGACGAGGCGTTGAATGCACGCCAAGAGCTAGCTTTGCTTTTGGACACGATTGCCTCACTTCCGGACCGCTGCCGCGAAACACTAACGTTGCGCAAACTGTATGGTCTGTCGCAACGTGAGATCGCACAGCGCCTCGCGATTACGGAGAGCACGGTAGAAAAGCACGTCGCCTACGGCGTGCGCCTCTGTGCTGAGCGAATGTTCGCCAAGCGCGGTGGAAGAGGGAAACCCGACGCAGAAAGAACTTCGCCGGTGCAGAAAGGAAAATCCGATGAACTGTAACGAAGCGGAAATTGCAGCGGGGGAGTGGCTCGCGCGCTTAGATCGGGACGACTCGAGTCCCGAGGAATTGGCCGCGTTCGAGCGATGGAAAACCGCGGACCCCCGCCATGCGGCCGCCTACGCAAGACTCGCGGCAACCTGGCAGGCGCTGGATCGTATTCAGGCGACTCGCCCGAGCGCCAGCGAACCGATCGATAACGATTACTTAAATGGTACATTGACGCGCGGCCCCTCCGAATCATCGCTAGGGCATCTGTTCCAGAGTTCCTTGGACGATTCTACGGGCCATCCCTCGTCCGGTTCTTCGCATAGTTCTTTACCTCTGTTTGCGCGCCAAAGCCGAGTTCGAGAATCCGCTCAATACGCAGTTGCGGAAAACTCTCCTCAAAGTGCGACGCTGCAATTCTCGAATGCTCTGAGCGGGCGCCGCTCTTCTCATCGCCCCTGGTTGTTCGTCTCCGTCGCCGCCTCTCTTCTCGTCGCCATTACAGGCTTTTGGATCGCGCAGACCTCCGGCGGCCCGAAATCCTACCGCACTGGTATTGGGGGCTTCCAACGCATCGTTCTTGAAGACCAGTCAGTCGTCGAGCTCAACACCAACTCCGAAGTGCGTGTCGCATTGATGCCTACACTGCGCAAGGTCGAACTCGTGCGTGGCGAAGCGAGTTTCGAGGTCGTGCACGACGCATCGCGCCCCTTTATCGTCTCTGCTGGCGATACGGCAGTGCGCGCCGTGGGCACGAAATTCGATGTACGCCGACTTGATAACTCCGTTGAGGTTACCGTTGACGAAGGCCAAGTCGCTGTGGGTGCACCTTCTCTACTCGAGAGCAAAGTGGACCTGGTAACCATGAGTATCCCGCAACTCACCGCAGGCCAATCTGCGGTCGCCAGCGGCAGCGGTGTCAGGTTGAGGGACCTCCCCAAAAGAGAAATGGCTCGCAAGCTCGCCTGGCAGACCCAGATGATTGTGTTCGACGGCGATACCCTTGCCGAAGTAGTAGATCAATTTAATCGTTACAACGAGCGCCAACTCGTAATTGCCGATCCGACCCTTTCCACTATTCACATTGGCGGCTACTTCCGCCCAACCAACCTCGATGCATTCGTCAGTGTCTTGCAATCGGACTTCGGTATTCGCATAAATCCTGACGGGAATCGGCTCCTATTGGTCACGGCAACGGCCAATTAGTTGGCATGTCATCATTTAGTTGGCGTGTCATATAGTGGAAACAGATTTGTAGCGCGTCTCACCTCCCATCAACGACGCAAAGAAGTCGAAACCGGGAGAACTTGAGTGCGAAACTGGAATAGCGGCAATCGATGCTTTCGTTCGATGGCAGCTATTTTCTTGGCGTTCGTACTAGGAGCGACCGCAGCGATTGCGAGTCCAAAACCGTTCAGCATTGACTCGGAAGACGCACCCCGCTCGTTGTTGGAATTTGGTCGGCAATCGGCACTGCAGATTTTATTCGCCTCCGAGAAAGTCAAAGGGATCGTCACCAACGCGGTGCATGGCAGCTACGAACCCATCGACGCACTCCGTTTGTTGTTGAAGGGCACCCCTTTAACCGTTAGCGAGAAATCCGATGGCGTCTTGGTGATTGAGCTGCAGGACACCAGACACCGCGTTTCCATTTCGGCGCCATTGCTGACCGACGAAGCCGGAAATGCCTCCCTGCTTGCACAATCGAATACGACGAAGAATCAATCCCAAGCCGGTCCCCACAGTTCTGAAAACACCAGTGTCTCGTCTTCAGTTTCGTCTGACTACGACAAAACAACGCTCAACGAAATCATCGTCACCGCCCAAAAGCGCACCGAAAATTTGCGTGACGTGCCGGCCAGCATTACCGCATTGACCTCGGATGAGCTCGCGAGTCAGCATATAGAGAGCATTGACGACATCACTCGTGCCGTGCCTGGCATTTCGTTTTCACCCAACACCGGAAACGGTGCTGGGGTCGGCGTCGGCTCTGAAAACGTGATGATTCGGGGCATCGGTTCCGCGGTGGGCTCCGCCACGGTCGGTGTCTACGTCGACGAAGTGCCTGTGACGCAGCTCATTCAGGCCGGAACCTTTGCACCAAAATTGTTTGACCTCGATCGAGTCGAAGTCTTGCGCGGGCCGCAAGGTACTCTCTATGGCGCGAGTTCTGAGGGTGGGACGATTCGCTATATCACCAAGCAGCCGAACCTCGACCACTTTGAGGGCACCGTCTCCGCCAACGCATCCCACACCCAGGGCGCAAACTTCAATACGGATGACAAAGCCGTGCTTAACCTGCCGCTCATCGACCACATACTGGCTGTCCGCGCCGGTGTCGAGTTCACTGAGAACAGCGGCTGGATAAATCGTTATGCGTATGAACCCGGCAACCTTTCAACGGCCAGCAACGTGCTGCTCAAGAGGAATGTCAACGCGGAGCGTGATTTCGTGCTGCGCATTGCGATGAAATATCAGCCGGATGCCAGTCTTTCGATCACGCCGTCATTTGTGTATCAGAAGGAACATCAGGATGACTCGCCGGCCTACTATCTAGGCGCAGGGCTTTACCGGCAAGCTAAATCCGTGGCGGAGCCGGCGGACGACATCGGCGACATTAGCAGCCTGACCATCGAGAAAGGGCTAAGCTTCGCCGATCTGACCAGCATCACTAGCTATTTCTCGCGGCGCTTCGACCGCGCGCGCGACGGCACTTTCTTCGATTCGAACTATGTCGTTCCCGCCTTTCTCGACACCGATCCCCGTACGGCGGCGAAACAGCCGATCGCCGACCCGACGTTGGCCCTGCTGCCGGTAACCGTGTGGGATAACGAGCGCGCAACCGCCCTAAATCAAGAGGTCCGGTTGGCCTCACCTGCCGGCGACAAGGACAGTCAACGACTGAACTGGGTGGTCGGCGCCTATTTCTCGGACAATGTCGATACTTTGATTCACAACGAGCAGGCCCCCGGGTGGAACGCGCTATTTCAGTCGATCTATGGGTTCAGCGTCAATGATCCGGTGCAATCGCCGCTAGCAAATCCGGCGGATCCAACCGCTTGGCAGGACAATTTCCTATATTTCGTAACGCGGACCGAAGCGAAGCAGATGGCCGTCTTCGGCCAGATGGATTACAAAATTCTTCCCAAGCTGCGTGCGACCGCTGGCCTGCGCTACCAGGTCAGCAATCTTACTTATTCGTACAATGGCAAGGGTTACTACGACATCGGCATCAATAATGTAAATTCAGACCATACCAAAGACGTCGCCTTGACGCCGAAATTCTCGCTTAGTTATGAATTGACTCCAACCGCCAACGTTTATGTCAGTGCGGCTAAAGGCTATCGCGATGCCGGCTTCAACGTGCCCATTCCGCAATCGATCTGCGGCCAGTATGAAAAGCAAATTGGCTTATCCGGCAACCCTCCGAGTTCCTATGCACCGGACCGATTGTGGAGCTATGAGCTGGGCATCAAGACTTTGCTGGCCGAAAATCATTTGTCGCTCAACGCTGACGTCTACGAGATCAAGTGGAACGGAATTCAGCAGCAAATCGTGATCCCGGTCTGTGCTTTCGACTACACCAGCAATGTTGGCGCGGCGAAGGCCTATGGGTCCGAACTCGAAGTCCTGTACAGGCTACCCTTTGTCGCCGGGCTGACCCTCGGCCTCAACGCCAGCGCAGAACATGCGACGATCACCGCAACAAGCGTCAATAGCGTTGCGTCGGTCGGCGACAAGCTTCTCTACACCCCTGACTGGACGGCGACCCTGTCCGTGGCGTACACGAAGCCGATCAGCCACGGTCTGTCGTTGTTCCTCCGCGCGGACAACCTCTGGCAAGGCCGTTCGTATGGTGATTTCACACCCAACATTACCGACTCCATCAATGAACCATATAGCGTTCTGAATGCCAGCGTTGGCATCCTGAACGATGATGGCTTGGAAATTCAGATCTTTGCTAAAAACGTGCTCGATAACGTGACCGTCATCCGCGAACCCACGATCGCGGCCGTGACCGAGGCCTATACCTTGCCACCGAGGGTCGTCGGCATAGAAGTCAGGAAGAAATTCTGAAACATCTGAGACCATCATGCCGACCGTTTCACCAAGTTCTCTGCTCACTCTGGCTGTCTCACTAGCACTTTCCGCCGGAGCCGCCGCCGACCCCACCTTGCTCAAGGTGAGCGGTAGCATCAGGGGGCCCGATGGGGGCTGGGATTATGTGAGCTTGGACACCGTGACCAATCGCCTCTATGTTGCGCGCAGCTACGGCGTCATGGCGGTTGATCTCGCCAACAACAAAGTGACGCCGGTTCTAATTAAGGGCAATCACGTTCATGGTGTATTGCCCTTGCCGGGCGGAACGATGGTCAGCACCAATGACGATTCGTCGACGGCGACCCTGTTCAAGGCGGAGGATGGGGTCGTATTGGCCTCCTTCCATACCGGACGCAAACCCGACGCCATCGCCTACGAGGGCAAGACTGGTCTGGTCGCGGTGATGAATAGTAAGGACGGGACCGTGATCTTGATCGATCCGGTGAAGCAGACCGAAGTGGGCAGAATCACCGTCGGCGGTACGCTGGAATTCGCCGAGGGCGACGGCCAGGGACGGGTGTTCGTCAATGTGAAGGACCACAACGAGCTCGCCGTGCTCGACATTGCCGGCCGCAACGTCGCGGCGCGCTACATGCTACCGCAATGCGACAGCCCGACTGGGCTCGCCTTAGACACGCCGGCAAAGATCGCACTGGCGACGTGCGAAAACGCCAAGGCGGTCGCTCTTTCGACCGAGGACGGTCATGTGATTGCCACCTTGCCGATTGGCGACGGACCAGATGCGGCGATCCTCGATGCAAAGAAAAAGCGGTTTCTGATTCCTTGTGGCGGCAACGGCGTGTTGACGATCATCGGGGAAAAGCCGGACGGCACGCTCACAGTCGACGGAACGATTCCAACCGCCAAGGGCGCCCGTACCGGGGCGATCGATCCAGCTACGGGCAAGCTTTATCTTCCAACGGCAGATTTTGAGGCTCGGAAGCCAGGCGATTGGCAAGGGGCCATTGTGCCCGGAAGCTTCCGCATTTTGGTGCTCTCGGAACGGAGGAGCGCCACGGCGGCACCGACTCGGGCTTCCGATGACAGCGGGTTCAAGCGTCCTGGGACGTCATTGCGGATGACCAATGCAAAACAAGGAAGCCCCGCCACAGCGCAAGGCGTGCCCATCGGGCTGGACTTCATGCTGACGCTGCACAACGCGAACGGACAGACAAAGATCATCGGCGATGCGGATCCGATCAAGATGCATCGCGGGCAGCCCTTTACGCTCCGTTTGGGAGCGCGCCGTCACGGCGATCCCCCCGCATTTCATTGGGCGGCCCTTCAGCGATCTGAACAACCCTCTCTGGAGGTTCCTAGAAATGTTGCTCACGAACTCTGAGTTGGACAAGCTTAACGTCTCGCTGGTGGCGATGGTTGCCGAGCGGCGGCGCGCGCGCGGCACAAAGCTCAACCTTCCGGAGGCTATGGCATTAATCCAGGATCACATCCTGGAGGGTGCGAGGGACGGGAAAACGGTGGCGCAGCTGCAGGATTCTGCCGCTAAAGTGCTGAGGCGCTCGGATGTCCTCGACGGAGTGCAAGCGCTTGTGGGACGCATCACTGTGCAAGCGACATTTGCCGATGGGTTACACACTGTTAGTGTTGCTGACCCGATCAAATAAAGGTCCGAAATCCTAGTCATTCAAGTCACATTCAGCCTGATTACGGAGAGGATACATGATACCCGGAGAAGTTATTTTCCAGCCAGGCGACGTCGAGCTCAACGCAGGCGCTCCTACACATAATATTGCGGTGAGATCGACTGGAGACCGCCCTGTTGTCGTCGGTTCTCACTGTCCATTCGACACAGTTAACACAGCATTGCAGTTCGATAGAAGCGCAGTGAGAGGCCAGCGGCTCGATATTGCTTCTGGCAACAGTGTGACATGGGACCCCGGCGATACACACACTGTGACGCTCATCAACCTGCGGGATACGGGATTACCCCCCTAGGGGATCATGAGTAGTTTCATTGAGCGCCCTATTTGGGCGCGGTTCCGAGTCCCGTATTTAGTAAGGAGCGGGTCCTAACTCTCGCTAGCGATAGGTACAGTCATGATTAAGATTTCCAGAGTCGAGTATGCCAGGAGGTACGGCCCCACGGTCGGCGACAAGATTCGTCTGGCCGACACCGAAATCTTCCTCCAGATTGAACGGGATGACACCGTATATGGCGAAGAGGCCGTCTTGGGTTTGTCCGGAAGTATTAGAGATGCGATGGCCCAAGCGGGCGGATACTACTCGAACAAGTGGGCTGACCTCGTTCTTACCAATGCGATCATCTTCGACCGTTGGCATATCATCAAGGCCGACATCGCAATCAAGAACGGAACAATTGCTGCCCTCGGAAAGGCTGGAAACCCGGAGACACAACCGGGTGTCAACATCGTCATAGGTCCCTCGACCGAAATCATCTCTGCGGAAGGAAAGATTGTTACTCCCGGCGGCGTCTCGTGCGGCGAGAAGCTCTATTCGCCGAGAGCTGTTTGGGAGGCGATCCGCTCCGGAATCACTACCATTGCGTTCGGCGGAACCGGACCGGATATCGGGCTCCGTGGCGTCCCGACCACAGCCGGGTCGCTCAACATCCAGCGAATGCTCCAAACCTTGGATGGCTACCCGTTGAATACCTTGGTTATCGGCAACGCGAGCGACTCCGGTGGAGAAGGCATAGCCCAACAGATCCGCGCAGGTGCCGCCGCGTTAATGGTTCACGAAGCTCGCGGCGCATCCGCAGAGGCGATTGATACTTGCATGGGACACAGCGACATGAACGATTTGCAATCGATCATGCGACCGTCGACCCTCAACGAAAGCGGCTACATCAACGAGTGGATTGCGGCGGCAAAGGGCCGAACGACTCTCTACCTAGGCGTTGAGGGCGGTCTCGGCGGCCCCGTGCCCGACAGCCTCTCAGTATGCAGAATTCCAAATTTCCTAGTAGCGTCCAACGCCGCCACCCTTCCCTACACCGTTGACACTACAACCGACATGGTAGCGATGGCTGTCCATGGCCTAGGTCTGCGCACAGACGTGCCTGGTGGTGCCTCGCTCGTAAGCAGGATGATAAGGCCGGAAACTCTTCAGGCCGATCAAATCTTGAACGACATGGGTGCGATCCCGATCGTTGCTCCTTCAACGCTCGGCATCGGCGGATCGGATCAGCTCATATCGAATATATGGCGGGCCGCTCACAACATGAAAAACCAGCGAGGGCGGCTACCCGAGGACTCGCAACAAAATGACAACTTTCGGGCGAGGCGCTACTTGGCCAAGTATACGTCGAATCCCGCTAGGTCCCTGGGTATTTTCGACTACGTGGGTTCGATTGAGGTAAACAAACGCGCAGACTTGGTTATTTGGGACCCAGCGTATTTCGGCGTAAGACCGAGCATGGTGCTGGTTGGCGGCGTGACAGTCGCTGCTGATTTGAGTCTGACGAATACCGAACCTTCGACATCGTGGGCGCGCCCACAATCAATGGCTATCGGTGCGAGCGATACGGCAGGTCTCGCATTTGTCTCACAAAAGTCAGTGCAAGACGAAAATATCCAAGCCAAGTATGCCCTCGCGAAGGGTATAGCCGGGGTGAAGGGCACAAGGGACACCAGCAAAGCCAACATGGATCTCAACACTGCTAGCCCCAGTATTGAGATCGATCCAGAGACGTATGAGGTTCGCGCTGACGGAAGCCTTCTGAATTGCGCTCCGACAACGGAGACCGCTCTTACACGTATATATAGCCTCTATTGAGGGAATTCTCATTCGCGACCGGATTTCACGGAGACCATTATGATCACACAGCTTCGTTGCAGCCTCGAGAACGAATCGAAGGCGAGTTTCGATGTCGACCTCGTGGACAACAATCCTGACACCGTGCAGGCGATCCTCGATGAGATCGACCGTTATGAAGGAATACGCTGCCTGATGGGGCATGTCGTCATATCCGGGCAGACGATTTGGGTGCCGTCACATGTTACGTTCCTTGGCCAACCCAACTGGGTGACGCGGCAGCCGGGCTTCGTATATATCTATGCCCCTGGTCAGAGCATTTGCTTCAACTATGGCTTAACCACGGAGAGCGCGAAGGTGAACCACTTCGGCACGGTTCCAGCCAATCAGCTGCCCACTTTGCGGGAGATTGGGGAGCTCGTTTGGAGGCGAACTGTGACCGACTACGTAAGGAGGCCGGTAATATTGAAGATGGTGAGGAAGTAAGTCATGAATCCAGTATCACAAGGTAGCGACTGGAGGCAAACCCTTGAGCGGATACGTACTAATACGCAAGCCATATGGGTGGAGATGCCGGACGATGTCCTCAAGGTACAGTGGGGCGTGATTCAGAGTGGCGCTGGCAGTGGCGAGCAGGCACTCAGTGTCTACATCCATCTCGAGGCCTACTGCATGCTTTATGGGGCAGACGTATTCTATCGCCTCCTCAAAATGGCGCACGGCGACAGCTATGACCTGAAAACGGTTGTGTATTTGACAAAGGAGTTTGTCAAAGAGACGTTCAATGCGTTTGAGTTTATGGGAGATTTAGGGTTCGTCACTTTGAGTGAGTTAGGACACTCCTATCTTGAGTGCTTAGATGAGCTGACGACAAAGCCAGAGTACATCGAGCTTACCTCTGCCATGATGACAAACACTGTGCGGCATCATCGGTGGGTTCACTATTTCTTCCCGTGGAATCTCGGCGCTGCGTATCCCCATCGTTCCGTTGCCGACATAGATAAGATATATACAATCCTTCATGCCGTATCGGCGGCAACTCAGGTACCCCCTTACGAACGATCACCTGTGCTTCGGGGTTGGCAGGATGTTCAAAGATTGATAGAGGAAGAGACGAAGCGAATTTGGACGAGCGAGCCCGAAGACATTACCAAGATTAACTGGGGTGTAATCAGTAGCGGCGCCGGTAGCGGAGAACAGTCAATTAGTGTCATCGTGCACCTCGAAGCGTATTGCATGTTGGTCGGTGCCGACCTGTTTTACAGGTTCTTGCGGATCAGTCGAAATCCGGACTTTACGCTGAACCAGGTAGTGGATATTACAAGGGAATTTGTAGAGCGGACGTTCAATGCGTTTGAATTCATGGGGGATCTCGGATTAGTGAAACTAAAGGAACTCGGACTGGAATATCTTGGCGCGCTCTCGGAGCTTCAGAACAAAACACAATACGAGCAACTTTCGGCCGCGATGATGACCTGTATCGTCCGACATCATAGATGGATCCACTATAACCTTCCGTGGAATATGGGTGGTGCCTATCCCCACCGCAAGGAGGATGAGATCAAGGCGATCTATGATGTGCTGTTCCGCAAGGGTCTGCCCGCAGAGCCACCGCAATTGCCGCCTCCCCCGAACCCGGCCGCGCCGATTCGAACTAACGTGTTTAGGAGGACGATTTACACCGATTAGGCGAGACACCTGCATTGAGGCCACACCGCGTGCGACTTTCAATCCCGGGTGCCAAATTCGGAGAGGAGCATGTGGAAATTGCTTGGAACCGTTGCGGCGGTAGCTCTACTACTGATCATCGCAATTTCGGAGAAGGTGGCGACTTCCCATACCAAGGAACTGGTGGTGGCCGCACCCGGTGGATCGTACACGCATGCACTCAAGGTGCACATCGCGAGCTTTGAAGCGCAGAACGAGGTCAAGGTCCGCTTTATTCCCAGTTCCGGCGCTGACGCACTGACCAAGGCAAGGGCAAAACAGGTTGACGTCATCCATGCGGACCTCGCATGGGGATTCCGCGGTGAAGCAGATGGGCTCTTTGAGAAGCTTGATCCTGCCATCGTTACAAACCTCAGTACGCTGTATCCAAAGGCCAGGTTTTCGGATTACGGCGTCATCACAAATTTTGGGCAGTATGGAATCGCGTACAACCCCAAAATGGTCAACACGCCGCCCACCTCATGGTATGCCCTGCTCCAGCCAGAATACAAAGGGCGCGTAACAACCGCCGGATTTGATGACGCGAATGTCGAGTTACTGGTGCTCTTTGCAAAAATGAACGGAGGGAGGGAAGAGAACATCGACGCCGGCTTCAAGAAGATGGCGCAACTCAGTCAAAATATCTCTGTATTTTACAGTTCACACCCGCAGCTGCTCGATCTGTTTCGTTCTGGCGACGTCTGGATGGCCCGCTGGCTGCGAGGACGCGTGAAATGGGCGGATAACCAGGGCATCGAGCTTAAGTTCGGCGTGCCCAGAGAGGGTGCGATCGCGTTGGTATCGACGGCACACGTCGTAAAAGACCGTCCCAATACTATCTTAGCAATGAAATTTCTGAACTACCTCTTGAGCAAGGAGTGCGAAACGGTGTATGCGAAGGATTTAGGTTACACGCCGTCGCGCGCGGATCTCGACCTGAACAGCCAGCACATCGACGTTCCCTACGGCGCCGACACCGTCAACTCCCTCGTGATGGCCGACTGGCGCAAGGTGACCCCGAAACTGGATGCATGGAAGGAACGCTGGGACAAGGAGATTGCACGTTGAGAGCGCTGTGGCGCATAGCGCCTCGGCCTGTTCGAGAAGTCGCGGAGCCAGATGGTATGTACGGCATTAGTGTAAGCGGTGTGAGCAAGCAGTTTGACGGATTGCCTGTTCTGACTGACGTCAACCTGTCCGTGCGAACGGGTGAATTTCTATCCATTCTTGGCCCCAGCGGTTGTGGAAAAAGTACGCTTCTGCGCATCATCGCCGGGCTGGAAGAACCAACTAGTGGTGATGTCGTGATCGCCGGACGAACGGTCACTCGCGACCCTGTGTGGAAGCGGAAGATCGGCTTTGTCTTTCAGCACTTTGCCTTGTGGCCACATCTAACGGTGCTACGGAACGTCGCGATGGGGCTTGAGCTTCGTGGAGCAGGTAAACAGGAACGTCGCGATCGAGCCCTGGCTGCTTTGCGTTTGGTGCAACTCGAATCCTTCGCGGATCGGATGCCAAGTCAATTGTCGGGCGGGCAGCAACAGCGGGTAGCTGTTGCGCGGGCGATCGTCTTGGAGCCCGCCGTATTGCTGCTCGATGAGCCCCTAAGTGCGCTTGACAAAAATCTTCGTCAGGACATGCAGGTCGAGCTGAAGGCATTACAGCAAAAGCTTCTACTGACGACGGTCTTCGTCACCCATGACCAGGAGGAAGCGATGTCGCTTTCCGACCGGATCGTTGTGATGAATCGCGGGGTCATCGAGCAAATCGGCACGCCGGAACAGATCTACAACAGACCGGCGTCGCCGTACGTCGCGCGGTTTGTGGGAGAAACGACGTTCTTCGAAGGCGAACTCGAGCATCGCGAACATGGGACATTTATCCGATCTTCGGCGAACGGATACATTCCGCTGGAAGCTGATTCGTCCCAAACGCAATCTGATCGCATCGCTTTTGTGAGACCCGAGTGGGTTACGTTGCACAAACCTCCGTATTCTGAGAAGCGCATGTGGCCGGTCGGGAAGATCGAGCGCGTAATTTTCTTTGGCGCAACAAGTGACTATCTCGTTCGACAGGGAGACTCGTTAATTAGAGTGAAGGCAGCCGGTGCAAATGACTGTTTTCGTAGGGGCGATGAAGTGGAATTGCAGTTTGCGGCTCGCCTCCTGCCAAAAAGGTAAATCGCGCAATGACTTCCAAAAACGGTCTCAGGGCCGGCGCGCCTCTCCTCATTCTACCGGCCGTTCTTATCCTTGCGGTCTTCTTCGTCGTTCCGCTGGTCTGGATTGTCATGCTGAGCTTTATGACTTCTGAGCCGGCAGGGACGACTGAGCCGCACGCGACGCTCGCAAACTACACCCATTTTCTGACGGACAGCTACTACCTCACCGATCTGCTCTGGCGCACAGTGTGGCTCTCGGCGATCGCAACGTTCTTCGCGGTCGTCATAGGCTATGTGGGGGCGCTTGTTATCAGCCGTGCACCGGAGAAACGGCAGCCTACGCTGATGTTTCTCAATATGTGTCCGCTCTGGGTCAATCTTGTGGTCAGGACACTCAGTCTGATGGTTCTACTTGACCGTGACGGCCCCGTAAATCACATTCTGATGGCGCTCGGGATCACGAGCCATCCGGTACAACTACTATTCAACGAATCCGCGGTGCTTTTCGGCATGGTTCAGATGTCGGTTCCGTTCGTAGTGCTCTCGCTTCACGGCGTCCTGAAATCAATTCCCCGCGAACTCGAACACGCTGCGATGTCAGTGGGTGCCAACCTGTTCGCGACGTTTCGCCGGGTCACCTTGCCGTTGAGTGTGCCAGGGATACTAGCGGGAAGCATTTTGGCGCTCGGCATCAACATGGAGTCGTTCGTCGTACCTATTCTGTTAGGAGGCGGCCGCGTCCGGTTCATGAGCGTGGCGGCGTATGAGACAGCGACTATCTCCAACAACTTGCCGTTTGCGGCAACGATCGGGTTGGTGTTGCTCGTAGTTACGTTGACCATGCTGGGCGTGTATCAGCGACTTGTCGGCTCAATGAGCCGCGTGTCCATCGCCTTGCGCTCGGCCTGACGCGATCGATAACCACTGGAATGAAACGAGCAAGGCTCAAGCTTGGAACGACAATATGGGGCGCAACCGCGTTCGTATTTTTTGGGTTTATTCTTCTGCCCCTTTTAATTCTGATTGCAGTGTCGTTCAACCCGACCACGATGATATTTCCGCCTCAGGGGTTCACGCTGCGTTGGTACACCGTTATTCTCGATAAGCCTGACTTCCTTTCGGCGGCCTGCTCAAGCACGGTCCTTGCCGCACTGACGGCCGCCATTAGTACAACCTCTGGTGCGGCGGCCGCAATAGGGCTTCACCACTACAAAGGTCGCTTCAGAGCACTTGTCCAGAACATTTTGCTGTCGCCACTGTTTTTTCCTGCAGTTATCGTGGCCCTCGCCATCTCTCAGTTGATGTTGATCATGGGCGTAATGGCAAACCTTGCCATTCTAGTCGGAGCGCATGTTGTCGTGACTATGCCATATCCGGTACGCAACGTTACGGCGCAATTGTCCGGATTCGACGGCCGCCTGGAAGAAGCAGCTATGACAGTGGGTGCAACACCCCGCCAGGCGCTGTTGAGAGTGACGCTGCCTCTCTTACGGGACAGCATCGTGCCGTCCCTGATCATCACGTTCGTATTGTCATGGAACAACTACACGGTGTCGCTCTTTTTGGCTAGCAGCGACTGGACAACCCTTCCACTGCAACTGCGTGCTTATCTCCAATACGAATATGAGCCCTTCGTCGCGGCGATGTCCACGATTCTGATCATCATGTCCGCGACGCTTCTATTTGTCGTGGATCGGACAGTCGGAGCTGCGGGGCGAAGTAGAGTGTGAAACGAGGCAAGTAGAACAGATTGTCGGCAATCGGCACTGGCCGACACAACAATGTACTTTAGGAGAGCGGATGACTAGCACGAGGGAAGTTCTTGAACTTGTACCGGGAAAGGTGAGCCTTTCTGACTTGCGTCGAATCTACCTCGGGGAGGTTGAGTTGCGATTGTCCGCTAGTACGCGGGGCGTGCTGGCCGCATCGCAAGCAGCGGTGCAGAAAATGGTGGATGACGGTCAGGTCGTTTACGGAATCAGTACGGGATTTGGCAAGCTGGCCAATACCAGAATCCCCGCAGATCGCCTAGCTGATCTGCAACGGAACTTGGTATTGTCGCACAGCGCCGGTACCGGCACTCTGCTGACGGACGGAGTGGTTCGGCTTGTGTTGGCCACCAAGGCCATCAGTTTGTCGCGGGGCCACTCGGGAGTACGGCCAGAACTGGTCGATGTGCTGCTCGCACTATTTAACAACAACCTGCTACCGCACATTCCTGCCAAGGGATCGTGCGGCGCATCGGGTGACCTGGCTCCCCTTGCCCATCTTTCGTGCGTGTTGATTGGCCTTGGGAGCGTCAGTGCACAGGCACGAGCTGATGTGACTACAGGCCGTGATGCAATGCGCGCTTTGGGTTTGCAGCCCTTGACGCTAGGCCCGAAAGAAGGATTGGCACTACTCAACGGCACGCAGGTTTCGACTTCTCTGGCTCTTTCAGGTTTGTTTGAGGCAGAGAGTGTCTTCTCGGCCGGTATGATGGCTGGTGCACTTTCGCTGGAAGCGATCAAGGGATCGCTCAAGCCGTTCGATGAGAGAATTCAGACTGCCCGCGGTCAAGCGGGGCAAATCGCCGTTGCAAGTGCCTTTCGCACGATGCTCGACGGTAGTGAAATCGTTTCGTCACATACAGAATGTGGGCGGGTGCAGGATCCTTACTCAATCCGGTGCATGCCCCAGGTCATGGGCGCGTGTCTCGACAATCTCACGCATTCGGCGCGGGTGCTGACGATTGAGGCTAACGCAGCGTCGGATAACCCGCTGGTGTTTGCCGACACAGGGGAAGCAATCTCGGGCGGTAACTTTCATGCTGAGCCTGTGGCCTTCGCTGCCGATATCATCGCGCTAGCGATTGCAGAGATTGGTGCGATCTCGGAGCGTCGCCTAGCCCTTCTACTGGATTCGACCCTCTCGGCGTTGCCGCCGTTCCTGATTCGTGATGGTGGATTGAATTCGGGGTTTATGATTGCCCAGGTCACTGCCGCAGCTTTGGCCTCGGAAAATAAGTCGCATGCCCATCCTGCTAGTGTGGATAGTTTACCGACCTCTGCCAACCAGGAGGACCATGTTTCCATGGCAACGTTTGCGGCAAGACGATTGAGTGAAATGGCGAACAATACAGCAGTCATCGTGGGAATAGAGGCAATGGCCGCCGTGCAGGGGATTGAGTTCCTGCGGCCACTCAGAAGTTCCGCTATCATCGAATCAGAAATAAGCGTGATCCGTGAACATGTTGCCTTTCTCGAATCTGATCGTTACATGGCAACTGACATTGAGACGATGAGACAATGGGCGCTGCGTGCGAATCGTACAGGCGAGGCTCACAGTTTGCTGCCTAGCGTTGCGCAACAGTCATAAAGGATATCGCCCGAATTCGAAGGTGCCTCTTGCGTGAGCGCACGAAACCGGACAATCATCCTTGCACTGTCATATCCTGACGCAGGGGGAAATCGTCACGGCTGTCACGAACGAGTTGGTGGGCGTAGTGTTGAGCTCCCCACCCCCAGCTCCACGGACGTCCGCTGCGGTCCGAGAAATTCGCAAAAAATGCGGCACACAAAAGCGAAGAGGATAAATCCGCCGAAACCCACCTTCGCACGGGGAGTGTAATCGACACCTAATCCGCCACCTGACAAAGATGAAAAGGAGCTTCACTGTAGATGCGAGTCGAATACTGACCAGTTCTTTGGCGAGCATGACATCATAGATCAAATGGTTGCGACGCCGACCGGCGTCCGATCAGGCCGCGGGTTCACAGCCAATTGGCGCTGCCAGCCGCATTACTGCGGATAGACCAAGCGGAGAATCGGCTTACGGCCTGCAATATGAATGCGAATGTAAATCTGGCGCCCCTTCAGCGCTTTGTGCCCCCAATCGAAGTGATGCTCATCCGCGAAGTGCAGTTCACAAGTTGAATACGGTTCGATTCGGGTATCACCTGCGTCATGCTCAGGGTGTTCAAACGCCTGGAACCTACGGTTGGGCCAATGTCCGGAACAGTACAGGAGCTCCCAGTAGCTAAGGATGAATGCACGGCCCGAGAGATTGCGAATAAGAACGGAGTTTCCAATGCTTTCGCTGCCAGTGAGGTTGCAACTGACATCGACGTGAAATCTATCCCGCCAAATTTCCCAAATTTTAATGGCGGCGAGCAGAGTCGAAAGTCCGGCTCCCCACCAAGCTATCACGATCGACGCGGAGGTCATCGGAGACACAAGTCCTTTTGTTTGCGCCGTAGTATAACAACGGCTGGAAGCTGGCATCAGTCCATCGTCGCCAGCACCACGCCGGATTAGATCCCCGTCTGATTCTTGGGCCG
>Ga0210410_10000851_pt1 | contig 30294 bp, 24 predicted proteins | sample IncBWC4MmetaG_FD_161058 | JGI IMG/M metagenome (GOLD analysis project Ga0210410, IMG submission 161058) | Forest soil microbial communities from Barre Woods Harvard Forest LTER site, Petersham, Massachusetts, United States - Inc-BW-C-4-M | ecosystem: Environmental > Terrestrial > Soil >...
GACGCGGGCTTGGTAAGCTTGCGCGAACTGGCCGAAGAGGAAATGTTGTTGGCCTTGCCGATCGTGGCCGTTTGCAGTACGCCGCAAACCTGCGGCCGGGCGCCGAATTACGAGGCGAGCGACGAGATTCAGGACATATTGGGCGATCGATCGCGCCCCTTTGCCGTTTTGCAGGATTTGTTAAAGAAAACTTGATAGGACACAGCACTCATGGCAGTTCAGAAAAGCAGAAAAACCCCCTCCAAGCGCGGCATGCATCGCTCTCACTCCGCGCTGCCTCTACCCGCGGTGTCGATCGACGCCAAGAGCGGCGAGACTCATTCGCGTCATCGGATTTCCCGCGAGGGTTTTTACCGTGGCCGCAAGGTACTGCAGACCAAGGCGGACGCGGCAGCGGCCGAAGAATAGATCCGGCATCGCCGGCGGCAGTTCGCCCGCCGCCCGCGTTTTTTTGACGCACCGTGCCTGCGCTGTTCCATATTGCCATCGACGCCATGAGCGGCGACCGCGGGCCCTCGGTATCCGTACCGGCGGCGGTGGCCGCGGCCCGTGAATTCAGCGATGTGCGCTTTACTCTGATCGGGCGGCAACCGGACCTGGAGCGCGAGTTGGGGGGCACATTCCCGTCCAACGTGTCCTGTCTGTTTGCGGCCGATGTCGTCGAGATGACCGACCATCCGCGCGAGGCCTTGCGGCGCAAGAAGGATTCCTCGATGCGCCGCGCCATCGATCTGGTGAAGGCGCGAGATGCGCATGCCTGCGTCAGCGCGGGCAACACGGGCGCGTTGATGGCGACGGCGCACTTCGTATTGAAGATGTTGCCCGGGGTGGAACGCCCCGCCATCGTATCTCTCATCCCTTCGCGCGGCGGCCACACCTATATGCTGGACCTGGGTGCCAATGCTTCATGCACCCCGGTGCAGTTGTCGCAGTTCGCGGTGATGGGATCGGTGCTCGCGGCCGATCTGGAGGGCGCTCACGAAAGGCCGCGAGTGGGCTTGCTCAATATCGGCGAGGAAGAAATCAAGGGCACCGATAACGTGCAAGCGGCCCACAATCTGCTCGCGGTCAGCGACATCAACTATGTCGGCTTCGTCGAGGCCCACGATATTTTCTCGGACAAAGTCGATGTCGTGGTCACCGACGGATTTACCGGCAACGTCGCGCTCAAAGCGATGGAAGGTGCGGCCCGCCTGATCGCCGATACCATGCGCGAGGAATTCATGCGCACGGCGCTGCGCAAGCTCGGGGCGCTCGCGGTCAAGCCCGTGCTCAACGCATTGCGCGCGCGTCTCGATCCCAGCCGCTACAACGGCGCGAGCATGATCGGTTTGAACGGCATCGTCATCAAGAGTCACGGCGGGGCCGACCTGTTCGGATTTCAACGTGCCATCGAAGTCGCGGTACTGGAAGCGCGCAACGGCGTGCCGGCGCAAATCGCGCAACGGCTGGGCGCCTCTCGCGGGGCCTGAAGGATTTCCATGTACGCACGAATCGCCGGTACCGGCAGCTATCTGCCGAAGAAAATCCTCACCAACGCGGACCTCGAAGAGCTCGTCGACACCAGCGACGAATGGATTCGCACCCGGACCGGGATCGAGCAGCGCCATGTGGCGGCGGAAGGCGAGACCACAACCGACCTTGCGGAGCACGCGTCGCGGCGCGCGATGGAGGATGCGCAGGTCACCGCGGCGGATATCGATCTCATCTGCGTCGGTACGACGACGCCGGATCTGGTATTTCCGAACGTGGGCACGTTGTTGCAGGATCGGCTGGGAATCCACGGCTGTCCCGCGTTCAGTCTGGAGGCGGCCTGCACCGGTTTCGTCTATGCCCTGAGCGTGGCGGACAAGTTCGTTCGACTGGGTGAATCGAAGTGCGCGCTCGTTGTGGGCGCGGAAACGCTGACGCGCATCGTCGATTGGAACGATCGCGGCACCTGCGTGCTGTTCGCGGACGGTGCGGGCGCCGTGGTCCTGACGCCCTCGAACGAACCCGGGATCATCAGCACGCGTCTGCATTCCGACGGCAAATACAAGGATTTGCTGCTATACCCGGACGGTGTGTCCAAGGGATTCAAATTGGTTCGCGAAGGCAAGGCCGGCGTACAGATGAAGGGCAATGAGGTCTACAAAGTCGCTGTCAACACGCTGGGGCAGTTGGTCACCGAGACCCTGAACGCCAATGGAATCCGCAAGGACCAGCTCGATTGGCTGATTCCTCATCAGGCGAATATTCGCATCATCGAGGCCATCGCCAAGCGGCTCGATCTGCCGATGGAGAGGGTCATCGTGACGATCAACACCCAGGGCAACACGTCCGCCGCGTCCGTGCCCTTGGCTCTCGACACGGGTATACGCGATGGCCGCGTCAAACGCGGCCAACTGCTGCTGCTGGAGGCGTTCGGCGGCGGCTTTACGTGGGGGTCGGCGCTGCTTCGCTATTGAGGCGGCGGCGACTCGATGCGATACACAGGGCGGCTTTTGCTTTTGACGGCGGCGGCGGTGGCGGCGGTGGCGGCGGCAGCGGCAACTGTGGCCGGCGCGGCGCACGCGCAGGTTTTTTCGCTGGAGCCGGATCAGGATGTCATCGGCGAACCCGGGCAGACCGAGGCGCGGCAGCAAGACACCCTGCCGGACATCGCGCGGCACTTTCATCTGGGCTTCGACGAGATCATCGCGGCAAATCCCAGCGTCGATACCTGGCTGCCCGGCGCAGGGAAGATCATCCGGCTGCCGTCGCAGCACCTCCTGCCGGCGGTACCTCGCACGGGGTTGGTGGTGAATCTGCCGGATGGGCGGCTGTATTATTTCCGCCGCGATATGCACAATCGCGCCGTGGTCGAGACTTTCCCCATCAGCGTCGGCCAAATGGATTGGAAGACGCCTCTGGGCGTGACACAAATCGTTCAGAAGGAAAAAATGCCGACCTGGTACCCGCCCAAATCGGTGCGCGCTAAACATCTGCAGGACGGCGATGTGCTGCCCGAATCGATTCCGCCGGGTCCGGACAATCCGCTCGGTGAGTATGCATTGCGCTTGGGAGTTCCCGGCGGCGCCTACCTCATTCACGGCACCAACAGGCCGGTGGGTGTGGGTATGCAGATCACCCATGGCTGTATTCGCCTCTATCCGGAAGACATCGAGCGTCTCTTCGGCGAGACGGCGGTTGGAATGAACGTTCGCATCGTGAATCAGCGCATCAAGACGGGCTGGATGGACGGCGCCCTGTATCTGGAGGTTCATCACCCGTTGGACAGCACGGGCGCAAAAGATATCGAAGATCTTACCTCGCTGACCCGCGCCATCGTCGCTGCCACCGCCAGACGCAGGGTTGCCGTCGATTGGGACACCGCGGAGCGGGTGTTCGAGGATGCGAACGGTGTCCCGACCCGCATCTCGATCGAACGCAGGCTTTAGCGCGCCCGAGGCCCCAAAAAAAAACGCCGCGATCTCTCGCGGCGCTTAAGCCAAAGCAAAAGCTCGATTTACTTCGACACTGACTTCTTGAACATGCGATCGATCTTCTCGTTGATCGCTTCAATGGCCGTCGAATTCGACTGCGAGGTGGACAACGCCTGATTCGCGGTGCTCTGCGCGCCGGAAGCGGCTGATTGCGCGCTGGCGGCCGCGCTGCTCGCGGCAGCGGCATCGCTCGAGGCTTTTGCCACGTCGCCCTGCAGTTTGCTGACTTTTGAATTCAGATCATCGATCTGAGCTTGGATGGGCTTCAGATCCGTGCAACCTGCGAAGGCGACTACGCAGGCGACGGCGAGAGAGGCCTTAAGTGTGGTGGTCAATGTCATAACAATATTCCCCTAGGGTTGATTCATTCGTATCGGAAAGTCCGAAGTGCTGGCACAGCCCGGCCCCGTCACGGTGTCGGGTACGTCTGCGTCGCAACACAGTCGTACATAAAGCCAAATTCGCGCGGCGAATGCAACTGAAATGCGCTATTTGTCGGTCTCTGGCGACGATTTTGCACAAGTTCCATTCATGGAAATTAAATGATCATTAAGAATGGCCGCCGGAATGTAAATTTTACAGCGAATCGCGGAGATATCAGCCTCGCAACAGTTCCATGACGGCGCGATGGCCCTGATCGATGGCGGAATCCGTGTACGCCCCGCCGCCGGAATCAGAATTGGCGATGGCGATGCGGCCGAACTGCGCGCGCCCGATGACGTGCGGACGCTCGGACTCCGGGACATCCGGATCGAACAGCGGGTTATATTCCGGCGCGTAGCCGTGCGGCCACCGGTTCACGGTGATGGCGGTGATGTCGCGGACCGGATCGAAGCCCCCCTTCCCCAGGGTGCGAGCGAGTTGATCGCGGATGTTGCGTTCGAAGGTCTCGAACGTGGTGCTCAACAATTCGGCTCTGCCCAAGCGATTCTGATCATGTTCGGGCAGCCCCGGCTTGCAGGGGGTGCGCACCATATGAAGGAGAATCGGATCGCGCGCGGACTGAGGGCTTTGATAGCTGCCGATATTGACGTGCGCGTTCAAATGAAAATACGTGTGATAGCTGCCCGGCGCGTACACCCGATGGATCTTCAGCGCATCGAACGCCTGCCGGTTGCGCAGTGCAACGCTGGTGTAGACCAGCGGGGTCTTGACCAGCTTGTGCAGTGCGTCCTTCTGCGCCGCCGGCAGTTCCGGACACAGATAGGGAACCATCACGTTGTAGCAGGCCAGCACCGCGCCGCGCGCACGTGCCGTGAATGCCCGGCCGCCGCGCAAATAAGTGATCTCCACCTGGTCGGCCGATTTAGGATCGCCGAGATTGCGCGCGCCGATGGCGGTGCTGTTCAATCGCAGTCGCACCGGCGTTGCGCCGCGATCGAGTTGCGCGTAGTTCACCCGTGCGGTGACCACATCCAGGGCGCTATTGCCGGGCACCGCACCTGGTATGAGATCCCTGACCAAGAGGCGTGCGATCGTCGCGTTGCCGTCGGGAAAGTGCAAGCGCAGCGATCCTCCGGTATCGGCGTATCCCGCCGGCGTGAAGCCCATGCGCCGGATCGATCCCTTCGCCAGATTCATGCCTTGAAATCCGGGGATGCCGATACCCCAACAGTCGAGGGCCGATACCGCGTCGGTGCCGACGCCCCATTCACCCATGGTGCGCGCGTGATAGAAATTGAGTACCGCGGGTTCCGCTCGCACGACATCGCGCAAGAACGACTCGTAACTCATGCGCGACAGGCGTTGCTTCTTCTCGTCGGATGACAGGCCCGGCAGATAATCGATTTTGCCCTCTTCGATCTGGACGATGGTCGCGCGAGCGGGCGCCGACAGCGGCGCGTCGGCCAGTAGCTGTTTGAACGGAACCCGGCCGAGGCCAACGCTGAGCTTGTCGGCGCCGAAAGTCTCCTGATCGAAGAACACGGCGCTCTGCAAACCGAGATGCTCATAGAACTCGAGGTTCTGAGTGGTCTTGGCGAGTTTCGCCACGTCGATGCCGAGCGTTGTCAGAAGGCCCGCGGCGATCGGACCATAGGGTCGCGGACTATCGATTTCCAGCGTGCCGCCGTTCAATAGGTTGAGGTGGCCATCCAAATTGAATTCGTTGCGTTTTGCGTGACCGCCGAAATCGTCGTGATTGTCGAGAATGAGGATGCGGATATCGGCCTTCGTCCGTGCGCGATAAAAGTGCGCGGCGGCGAGGCCGCTCAGGCCGGCACCGACGACGATCAGGTCGTATTCCTCGCCGGTATTCGTGGGCGCCGGCCAGGCACGGCCATCGCGCAGGGCATGCGCATCTTCGAAGGAGCCGGGGTGGCTGCCGCGCAGGCCGGTGAGCAGGGGCGGGTAGTAGCCGGAGGCGCCCTGGGCGGCGGGCTCCGAGAGCGATGCCGCGAGCAGGGGTGCGGCGGCGGCGGCGGTGGCGCCCATGGCGATGCCGTTCAGAAAATCTCGCCGTGTGATGGGCTGATCCATGCCGAGTAGGCGGTCGCGTGCGCGATCTTGTTGTTCTTGCGTCATGGGGTACCCGCTAAGGATGGTTCGGCAAATTACCGCGCCTTAGGAGGACTTGCCAGTACCCGAAGACTGTATATAATAACAGCAACTGGCTACATATACAGGTGATGCATGTCGGACCTTACCCCCCGTCAAACCCAGATCCTCAGGCTCATTCAAGACGCTATCTTGGAAAGCGGGATGCCACCCACGCGCGCGGAAATCGCGCGCACGCTAGGCTTCAAGTCACCGAATGCCGCCGAGGAACACTTGCGCGCGTTGCAGCGCAAGGGCGTCATCGATCTCATTCCCGGCGCTTCACGCGGCATCCAGCTCAAGGACATTCTGCGTGAACAATTGGGACTGCCGCTCATCGGGCGTGTCGCTGCCGGCCGGCCGATCTTGGCCGAAGAGCATATCGAAACGCGCTACCAGATCGACCCGCAGTTATTCCAACCCCAACCGCATTACCTGCTGAAGGTGCGGGGCATGAGTATGAAAAATGCCGGCATCTTGGATGGAGATCTGGTTGCCGTGCATCGCACGCCCGAGGTGCGCAATCGCCAGATCGTGGTAGCGCGCTTGGAAAACGAGGTCACCGTCAAACGCTATCGCCAAGAAGGCACGATCGTGTGGCTGCTGCCCGAAAACGCCGACTTCGAACCCATTCGCGTCGATCTCAAAGAACAGCCCATGATTATCGAAGGGGTGGTGGTCGGGGTGCTTCGTCGCGGTAAAGACGTGGATGCTGCGTGAAGTATCGTCGCTTGACTGTATTTTGGCCGATGCACGCGTCTGGAGGTTAAAAGACGCCTCGGCTGCCCCCACTCGTCCGGTTTGGTCCACCGGTTGTAGCTCGCTTGATGCGCGCTTGCCCGGGGGTGGGTGGCCGACGGCGTCGCTCATCGAGGTGCTGCTGGATGACACCGGCTTGGGCGAGGTGCAGCTTTTTTTACCGGCCTTGGTGGAGTGTCAACGCAGGACGGGCTATGGCGGGTCCGATGATGCTCCCTGGCTCGTCTGGATTGCACCACCCCACGAACCCTATGCCCCTGCTTTAGCGCAGCAGGGAATCGAACTCACGCGTTTGCTCGTGGTGCGGCCCGCCAGTGCGACGGAAGCATTGTGGGCGGCTGAACAGGCTTTGGGCTCAGGTGTCTGCGCCGCGGTGTTGCTCTGGCTGAAGGGCACCGATGATCGCTGGCTGCGGCGGTTGAAGCTCGCCGCCGAGGCGGGCGGTGCACTCGGTGTGCTGTTTCGTCCCGAGCGGCATCGTTTTGAGTCTTCGCCCGCCAGCCTGCGCTTGGTTGTGACCAAGGGCGAGCATGAGACGCGTCTCGATCTCATCAAAGTTCAAGGCGGCCGACCCGGTCCAGTCGATTTCGGTGGCGCATGAAATCTCGCGCAGCGAAATCGCAGACGGCGGATTTATTTGCCGCGGAGAACGCGCTGCCCGCAGCGCCCGCGCCGCCCGCGATCCCTGTGCCGCCCGCGATCCCTGTGCCGCCCGCGATCCCTGTGCCGCCCGCGATCCCTGTGCCACCCGCGACCCCGGCGCCGGCGCCGCAAACAGTCGCCCGCAGATGCGTAAAACAGCTCTGGTATGCCGCGGTGTTTCCGGAACTGATCGAGGGAGAACCGGCCGTGCTGCGGCGCCTCTGCATGCATGCGCAGCGATTTACCTCGTTCGTCAGCATCGAGCCGCCCAATGCCTTGCTGTTGGAAATAAAGGGCAGCTTGAAGCTGTTCGGTCCCCTCGAACGTTTGCATGCCGACATAGATGCCTGTTGGCGCCGTCTGGCGCTGCCGGTTCGCAGTGCCACGGCACCATCGACGTTGGCGGCGCTCTGGCTCGCGCGCGCCGGCAGCCCGGGGGCCGGCCCACCGGTACAGGTCGAAGATCTGCGCACACTGGCGGGCCGCATGGCGGAGTTGCCCATCGATTGTACGGCCTGGGATATCGAACGGTTGCAAACGCTGCGCGCCATGGGCGTGACGCGGATGGGCGAGTTGCTGCGCCTGCCGCGCGCCGGTCTCGCGCTCCGCTTGGGAAAGGACGCGGTGCAAGACCTCGACTTTGCGCTGGCGCGGCAAGCCGCACCGCGCAGAGCGTTCGTGCCGCGCGAGCGTTTTCGTGAACGATGTGATTTCGAGTCGGAAATTGAGACTGTCGCTTATCTGGAGAAAGCGCTCGAACCCTTGATCGAGCGCTGTGCCCGGTTTTTGCGCGAGCGTCAGGCCGGTGTACAGACGATGCGGCTGAAGCTGCGGCACCGGATGGGACCTGCGACCTGTGTGCATGTGGGGCTGGCGAGCATCACGAGCGAACGCCGCCGCTTGACGGATGTGCTGACTCAAAAGCTGGGGAGACTCGAGCTGCCCAAACCGGTGCGAGACATGGAACTGATGTCCGGTTCCCTGCAGCCGCTCTCGGCCGGTTCGCTCGATGTCTTTGCAGGATTGGGCGCCGGCAGCCGCGATACGGCGCCGCAATTGGTGGAACGTTTGCGCGCCCGCTTGGGCGAGGAGGCGGTCTATGGGGTTGCTTCAATCCCGGAACATCGGCCCGAGGCGGCCTGGCGGCGCGTCCAGGAATTGCCGCTGGCTTCTGCCCTGCAAAGAACCGATCACGGGGCGGCTGACCGAATCATGCCGCGCCCCGTGTGGCTGCTGGATGTGCCGCTGCCGCTGCCGAAGGACTTGGTTCTGGAGCAGGGTCCGGAACGTATCGAGAGCGGTTGGTGGGACGGCCGGGGCGTGGCGCGCGATTACTATGTTGCACGCCGACTCTCCGGCGCGCGTCAACCGCGTGGCGCAAAGCTGTGGGTTTTTCAGGAGCGTCAATCCAAGCGTTGGTATTTGCATGGGATGTTCGCTTGAGCTACGCCGAACTCCATGCCTTGAGCAATTTCTCTTTTTTGCGCGGCGCTTCCAGCCCTCAGGAATTGATCGCCCAGGCCAAGCATCTGGGCTACCGCGGGCTGGCAATCACCGATGAATGTTCACTGGCGGGCGTGGTACGCGCCCACGTCGCCGCCAAGGAACATGGGCTGCCGCTGACCATCGGCACGGAGCTCACCTGCATCGATGGGCTCAAGCTCGTGGTGCTCGCCACCGATCGCGCGAGCTACGGCGCCATGAGCCGCTTGATCAGCCGGGCACGCCGCGCCAGCGCCAAAGGCCGGTACGCGCTGGCGCGCACCGATCTTGAGGATGCTCTCGACGGATGCTTGATCATCTGGCTGCCAAGTGCGGACAGGGCGCCGCCGCGGCCGCAGGAGGACGACGGCCGCTGGTTGCGCGAACGATTTCCGGGACGTCTGTGGATAGGCGTGGAATTGCTGACCGCCGGCTTCGACATGCGCCGTTTGGAACTGCTCGAAACGCTCGGCAAGTCGCTGGGGTTGCCGCGAGTGGCCGCGGGCGACGTGCACATGCATCGCCGCAGCCGCCGCGCGTTGCAGGATGTATTGACGGCGATTCGCTTGGGGAAGCCGGTGCACGCCGCCGGCTACGCCTTGTTTCCCAACGGCGAGCGCTGTTTGCGGCCCTTGCAGCGCCTGCGCGAACTCTACCCCGCGCCGTTGCTGGCGCAAACGCTGGAAATCGCCGAGCGCTGCACATTCAATCTCGATGAATTGCGCTACGAATACCCCGAGGAAATCGTACCTGCCGGCGCCACTCCCACGAGTCATTTACGCGCGCTGACGATGCGAGGCTGCGCGCAGCGCTGGCCCGCGGGCGCGCCTCCCGCCGTACGCGAGAACATCGAACACGAATTGCGTTTGATCGCCGAGCTCAAATTCGAACCGTTCTTTCTGACCGTTCACGATATCGTTCAATATGCGCGCTCTCAGGGAATACTCTGTCAGGGCCGCGGTTCCGCGGCCAACTCCACCGTCTGCTATTGCTTGGGGGTCACCGAGGTGGATCCCTCGCGCATGGCCATGCTGTTCGAACGCTTCATTTCCAAGGAGCGCAACGAACCGCCCGACATCGACGTGGATTTCGAGCACGAACGGCGCGAAGAGGTGATTCAGTACATCTACGGGAAATACGGCCGCGAGCGCGCGGCATTGGCGGCCACCGTCATCTGCTACCGTCCGCGCAGCGCCCTGCGGGACGTGGGCAAGGCTTTGGGGCTCGATCTCGCGCAAGTCGACAAGCTCGCGCGCGGCATGCAATGGTGGGATGGTCAGCGCATCGATCCCGATCGCATCCGCGCCTCCGGCTTCGATCCCGAAGATTCCGTGATTGCGCGCCTCATCGCGCTCGCCGCGGAAATCCTGGGCTTTCCGCGCCATCTCTCGCAGCACGTGGGCGGCTTCGTCATCGCCCGCGGCCGCTTGGACGAACTCGTGCCCATCGAGAACGCGGCGATGCCCGATCGAACGGTGATCGAGTGGGACAAGGACGATCTCGATGCACTGGGGCTGCTGAAAGTGGATGTGCTGGGACTGGGGATGCTGAGCGCGATACGGCGGGCGTTTCAACTGATCAATGGCTTCGGCGGTTCATCCGCGGTTACCGGCGCGCTCGATCTGGCGACGGTGCCGAGCGAGGATAAAGCCGTGTACGAAATGATTTGCCGCGCCGACACCACGGGCGTGTTTCAAATCGAATCACGGGCGCAAATGTCCATGCTGCCGCGACTGAGGCCGCAAAATTACTACGATCTGGTGATCGAAGTGGCCATCGTGCGGCCCGGCCCCATCCAAGGAGAGATGGTGCATCCGTACTTGCGCCGCCGCAATGGCGAGGAGGCGGTGACATATCCCAGCAAAGAGGTCGAGGCGGTGCTCAAACGCACCCTGGGCGTGCCGATTTTTCAGGAACAGGTCATGCAGCTGGCGATCGTGGCGGCCGGTTTTTCTCCGGGCGAGGCGGACCGGTTGCGCCGCGCGATGGCGGCCTGGAAGCGCAAGGGCGGCCTGGAGCCTTTCCAGCGTCAGTTGATCGACGGCATGCGGGAGCGGGGATACCCCGAGAGCTTCGCGCACCAGATTTTCAATCAAATACTGGGTTTCGGTGAATATGGATTTCCGGAATGCGTCGTTGGCGAGACACGCGTGGTGGATGCCGATACCGGAAGATGGTTGACCATCGATGAAGTTATCAGCGGGCAGGTACGCCTCGAGAACACACTTGCGTGCGATGATGACCTGCGCTTGCGGAAGCGCAAAGTGCTGCGCGTAATACGAAGCGGCATGAAGCCCGTGTGGCGTCTACGCACGGCTCTTGGCCATGAGATTACCGCGACGGCTGAACACCCCTTCATGACCATGGCCGGTTGGCTCGAACTGGGAAAGCTCAAGGTCGGAGACGCGCTCGCGACGGCGCGTTCCATACCGGTGCGGGGGCGGCGGAGATGGCCGCGCCATCGAGTTCTCGTCCTTGCCGATTTGATAGCCGAAGGCAATCTATGTCACCCCAGCACATTTTATTTCTATACGACAGAAATGTGGCATCGCGATGATTTTGTTAAGGCGGTCGAGTGTTTCCCAAACACCCGAGCGGTAGTTGAACGCCACAAAGGCTGCTTTTCAGTGCGGGTTCGCCGAATCGACTGCAATCGTCAGATTGGCGCTGTCACCTGGTTGCGGGCGCTGGGTATCTGGGGAATCGGTGCTCGCGCAAAACAGCTGCCGCCGGAAGTTTTCGAGTTATGCGACGCCAATATCGCGTTGCTGCTTGCACGTCTTTGGGAGGGCGATGGCAGCTTTTCCACGAAAGGGCATGCGTCGTATGACACTGCTTCGCGTCATTTAGCGGCGCAAGTGCAATATTTGCTTCTGAGGCTCGGAATTGTTGCTCGCCTTTACCGCCGAGTGCGTACCTACAAGGGACGGAAGTTGGAACACCAAGTGGTCACCGTAACGGGCAAAGAACCGCTGCATCGGTTCTGGCGCTATGTTGGTCGCCGCTTCCAAGATCCGAAGAAGCGGCGGCAGTCCAGCGTGCTGGCGTTGCGCGAAGACGGACGGATGTCGCGCGATATCATCCCCGCGGAAGTTCGTGCAATCATTCGCCGTGAGCGCATTGAGCGGCGATTGACGTGGAATGAAATCGGCCGAATGACTGGTCTAGGGATGCGTGAAATCCAGGGCCACGGCGGCGGTAAAATCGGTTTTCGCCGCCATGTTATCGGCCGCCTTGCAACAGCCTTGGGGTCACTTGACCTCTCCCGTCTTTCAGGCTCCGATATCTATTGGGACAGGATTGTGGAGATCGAGGCGGCCGGGAACCGGGAAACATACGATTTGCAGATCGAAGGCGATCACAATTTCTTGGCCAATCACTTCGTGGTTCACAATTCCCATGCCGCGAGCTTCGCGCTCCTCGTCTATACCTCCGCCTGGTTGAAGCACTACGAGCCCGCGGCATTTTGCGCGGCGCTCATCAACAGCCAGCCGATGGGCTTCTATGCGCCGGCGCAATTGGTGCGCGATGCGCGGGTCCATGGAGTCGAGGTGCGCGCAGTCGATGTGGCGAGCAGCGACTGGGATTGCGCGCTGGAACGGCGAACCGACGGCCGGCCTGCGCTGCGCCTGGGGTTGCGCTTGGTGAAGCATCTATCGAGCGAGGGCGCGGCTCGGCTGCTCGCGGCGCGCGCCGTACGCGCCTTCGACAACATCGCCGATCTGGCGGGGCGGGCTGACCTTACGAGGCGGGATCTGGAAGCTCTGGCCGCCGCCGATGCGCTTAGCTGCCTGACGGGCCACCGGCATCGCGCGGCATGGCAGGTCACCGGCGTGGAGGGCGCACTGCCTCTGCTGCCGGCCGCCACGGCACGGGAGGAGGGCATTCCGCTGCTGCGCGCCCCGCGCGAGGGTCAGGACATCGTGGCCGACTATGGCAGCACCGGCCTGACGCTGCGCCGCCACCCCTTGAGTCTGCTGCGCGAGAAATTGCAGCAACGCGGCGTGCTGCCGACTCAGGATCTCTGGCAGCAGCCGAACGGGTCCAAGGTGATCACGGCGGGGCTGGTCATCACGCGGCAGCGGCCGGGCAGCGCGGGCGGGGTGACCTTCGTCACCATGGAAGATGAAACCGGCTATGTGAATTTGATCGTATGGAACCGCGTTGCCGAGGCGCAGCGCGCGGCGCTGCTCGAATCGCGCCTGCTCGAGGTGCACGGTAAATTACAGCGCGAGGGTGATGTGCAGCATGTGATCGCGCAGCGGCTGATCAACCTCTCGGCGATGCTCGGAGACCTCACGGTGACGTCGCGGAATTTCCACTGACGAGGCGGGTCGATTGGCACCTCCGCAATCGTGCGAAATTGTCGAGATTTGAGGCGAACCGGCGATCGATTGACGCCGGGCGTGGCGCGTAGCGCCGGGCGTGGCGCCTAGCGCCGGGCGTGGCGCCTAGCGGGATTTCTTTTTCTTCCGCGCCGCCTTGACTGCCTGCGCCGCCGGCTCCTCCGTCTCATCGGCGTCGCCGGGTGCGGCCCCGTCGCCGTCACGGGCGTCCGCGATTTCGTAATCGTCGAAGTCGCTCATCAGTTCCGCGGTGCGCCGCTCTTCCATGACGCGTTCGAGCCGCCGCCAGGCCGGTTCCGCTCCCTTGGGGGCGCGCCGGCGCTGCGACTCGACGTCGCGCATGATGTGATCGACGTCAACGTCATCGCCGCCGGGAGCCGGATCTTCCGCGTCCTCTTCCTCGAACTCGTCCGATTCGGGCTTTTCGCTCATGCTGCCGACGCTCGTGTCTCACAATTGAACGAACACGCGCGGTTTATAAACGGAAGGCGGCCCGGGCGCAATACCCTGGCGCACAGTCTGCTATTTGACGAGGTCGTTGAGCTGAAAAATCGGCAATAGGAGCGCAATGACGATGAACATGACGACCATCCCCATGAAGACCACCATGAAGGGCCCCAGGAGGTTGGTCATGGTCGAGAGCAGCCCGTCCATCTCGCGTTCCTGGTTCGTCGCCGCTCGTTCCAGCATCTTTTCGAGCTCGCCGCTGCTCTCGCCGCTGCTGATCAGGTGAATCATCATGGGGGGAAAGAGCTTGCGCGCGGCGAGCGACTTGCCGATGGGCGCTCCCTCGCGAACCCGCAATGCGGCGTCCTCGACGGCCCTCCTCATGGGCAGGTTATTGACCACTTCCGCGGAAATTCGCAGCGCCTCGAGCACGGGCACCGCGCTCGCGGTCAAAATGCTGAAAGTGCGGGAAAAACGCGCGGTATTGAGGCCGCGAATGAGCTTTCCCACCAGCGGCACCCGCAGCATGAACCGGTCGAACTTCATGCGCGCGTCCGGTGCTTTGAGCCAGCGCAAAAAAACCCAGGTGCCCGCCGCGATCACGGCGACGGCATAGAACCAGTAATGCCGGATAAGATCGCTCATACCGATGAGGAGGCGCGTCGCTATCGGCAGCTCCTGGTGGCCGGATTCGAACACTGCGACGACTTGCGGCACCACGTATGCCAGCAAGAAGGACACTATGGCAAAGGATAGGACCAATAAAACGATGGGATACACCAGCGCGTTGCTGACCTGCTGGCCCATGACCTGGCGCGATTCGGTGTAGTCCGACAGCCGCTCCAGCACCGAATCGAGCTTGCCGGACTGCTCGCCGGCTGACACCGTCGCACGGTAGATTTCCGGGAACGCCTGCGGAAAATCCCGCAAGCCGTCGGCCAGCGGATGACCCTCGACGACTTTGCTGCGTACCCCCAGGATGATGCGCTGTACGCGGGGCTTTTCGGTTTGTTCGGCCACCGCCTGCAGCGATTCTTCGAGCGGCAGACCGGAGTGCAGCAAGGTGGCGAGTTGACGCGTCAGGAGCGCCAGATCGAGCGTCGACAGGCTGCGGCGCATGAAGCCGCGCGCGCGGCTCTTTTTGAGTTCCTTCTGCGCGGTCTCCTGGATTTCCATCGGCAGCAGCTGCTTGTCGCGCAGCAGCTGGCGCACGTGCTTGGGCGTGTCGCCCTCGATAAGACCCTTGCGTTCCTTGCCCTGAGCATCGAGAGCGGTGTATTCGAACGCGCCCATCAGGCTGCCACTCCTAGTCCTCGCGGGTGACGCGCAGCACTTCTTCGAGCGTCGTTTCGCCCGCCATGACCTTCCTGCGGCCGTCGTCGCGGATTCCGAGGCTCGCCGTGCGCGCATAGCGCTCCAAGTCCTGCTCCGAGGAGCCGTCGTGGATCATCGTCCGCATGTGGTCGTCGACCGCGATGAGTTCGTAGATGCCGGTTCGGCCGCGGTAGCCGTTGCCGGGTTCGTTGCTCGGCCGGTATAACTGGACCGGACCGCCCTTCGGATCGAGATTCAAGAGGCGCCGTTCATACTCGCCGGCCGTGAAAGGCTCGCGTGTCTCCGGATTGAGCACGCGCACCAGGCGCTGCGCGAGGACTCCGATCAGGCTGGACGAGAGCAGAAACGGCTCGATACCCATGTCGCGTAAGCGAGTGACCGCGCCGACGGCGGTGTTGGTGTGCAGCGTGGACAGCACCAAGTGTCCGGTCAAGCTTGCCTGCACCGCAATTTGCGCGGTTTCCAGATCGCGAATTTCTCCGACCATCACTACATCGGGATCCTGTCTCAAGATGGCCCGCAGTCCGCGCGCGAAGGTCATTTCGACTTTGGTGTTCACCTGCGTCTGGCCGATGCCGTCGATGTAGTACTCGATGGGGTCCTCGACGGTCATGACATTGCGGGTATTGTCATTGATGCGTTCGAGAGCAGCGTACAGCGTGGTGGTTTTGCCTGAACCGGTGGGCCCGGTCACCAAAATGATGCCGTGCGGCTTGTGGATGATCTCATCCATGGTCTCCTGGGTGCCTGGGTCCATTCCCAGCGAGGTCAGTTCGATGCGCCCGGCTTGCTTGTCGAGCAGTCGCAGCACGACGCGTTCGCCGTGTCCGGAGGGCAGGGTGGAGACGCGCACGTCGACCGCGCGTCCGGCGATGCGCAGCGAAATTCTGCCGTCCTGCGGCAGGCGCCGCTCCGCGATGTCAAGTTTGGACATGACCTTGATTCGCGAAACCACCAGCGGCGCGACGGCGCGTTTGGTCTGCAGCACCTCGCGCAGCACGCCGTCGACGCGAAACCGGATGACCAGCCGATTCTCGTACGGTTCGATGTGAATGTCCGACGCGTTTTCCTTGACCGCTTGCGTCAGCAGCGCGTTGATCAGGCGGATGATCGGCGCTTCGTCATCGCTTTCCAGCAGGTCGGAGGATTCGGGAATGTCCTCGGCCAGATGCGCCAGATCGGTATTGTCGTCCAAGCCCTCCAGCATCTGCATCGCGGCGCCGGAGCCCGCTTCGTAGGCGATGCGCAGCAGGGAATCGAAGGATTCGACGGATACGCGCTCGAGTTTCAAGGGTACGCCGACGAAGCGGCGAACTTCCGCCAAGCTTTGCGGCGTCACGCCCGGACGGCACACCGTGTCCGCCACTCCATCGGCGATGCCGCGGACCAAGACCCCGTGCCGCTTCGCGAACGGAAACGACAGTTTCTTCTGCTCTCCCGGATCCTTGAGTTCGGCGTTCATGGGTTGGGCGAACTCTGCGGCGCGTTGGGAGGCGGCACGGTTGCGGGCGGCACGGTTGCGGGCGGCGGCGTATTGGGCGTTGCCCCCTGGGCGTTCGTGCCCGACGGCGGCGGCGCGGGCAATCCGGACTTCGGCGGCATCGGCGGCACGACGGGCTGTTTTTGGCCCGGCAACAGCGTGATGTGTCCCTTGTTCAAGGTTTTCTGCTGCTGGCGCACGTCATTGTATTGCGTTTCGCTGGTGAGCTCGGTGGCCTCCGCATCGCGCAATATGTGCGGACGTATGAACACCAACAGATTTTTCTTCTGGCGTGAACCCGCCCGCGACTTGAAGAGATTGCCGATGATGGGAATGGCGCCCAATCCCGGAACGCGATCCTGGCTTTCCAGCACGGTATCCGACATGAGGCCGCCGAGTACGATGACTCCCCCATCCTCGATCAGCACGGTGGTCTTGATGGAGCGCTTATTGGTCGAGATATCGGCCGAGTTCGCCAGCTTTGCGCCCGGCGAGGAGTCTTCCTGCTCGATCTTGAGCTGCACCGAATTGCCTTCGTTGATGTGCGGTGTGACCTTCAGAATCGTGCCCACTTCCTCGCGCTGAATCGTCGTGAACGGGCTGGTGGTGCCCTGGACGGCGGCGGTGCTATTGCTGTAGGAGCCGGTGATCAACGGGATCTCCTGCGTGACCTTCACCTCGGCTTCCTCGTTGTTCATCGTGATCAGCGAGGGCTCGGAGATGATATTGCTGCTGCCGTCGCTGCGGATGGCCTGAACCAGCGCGGCGAAACCGCGACGGGTGTTCGAGTTGTACTTGCCGACCGCGAACGTGGCTCCGGTGCCGACGGTTTGACTGCTGATACCCGTGCTCGTCGCGCCAGTGGGGGGGACGGTCGCGGTGGTGCCCGTGGCGCCCAATACCGTTGCCGCCAGGTCGACGATGCTGGTGCCGCTGCCGGGCAGATTGGTCACGCCGTAGCCATAGTTGTTGCCGCCGTCGAGGATCCATTGCACGCCAAGATTGGAACTCTTGTTGACGTCGATCTCGACGATGAGGGCATCGACCTGGACTTGCGCGCGGCGAATATCGAGCTTGTCGATCACCGCCATCAGCGACTTCATGATCTTGGGCGGCGCCGTGATGATGAGCGCGTTGGTCGCAACGTCCGCCCATATGGTGACGCTGGCATCCACATTGGGTGCGCCGGCGGTCGGGGTTGCCGCCGCGGGGCCACCCTGCGCCTTGGCCGAGGCCGTGGCCTGGCCTTTGAGCTTGTCGGAGATCTTTTCGGCGTCGGCATAGCGCAGGTATCGGACTTGAGTGTCCCCGCCGGTCGTCAGGGGTGTGTCCATGTTGACGATCAGCGCCTTGAGCCGAAGCCGCTGCGACCTCTCGCCGGTCAGCAGCACGCTGTTGGTGCGGTCGTCGGCGACGACTTTGACCGCGGCGGCGGCTCCCTCTGCGCCTGCGCCCTGATTCAACGAATTGATGACCTTCACCACGTCGCTGGCGCTGGCGTTGTGCAGTGCGATTACCTCGATGGGTTCATCGCCGCTTTCATCCATGCGCTCGATGATGCGCACGATGCGGTTCACGTTGCTGGCGCGATCCGAGATGATGAGCATGTTCCCGCTGGGATAGGCGGCCAGATGTCCGTATTGGGGGATGAGCGGCCGCAGCAGCGGTACCATCTGCGCCGCGCTGATGTTTTTCATGGTGATGATTTGCGTGACGATTTCGTCCGATGTGGAACTCACCGCGTTCGGCAGGTCGTTCCCCGGCAATTGCCGAGCGTCCGTATTGGGGATGATCTTGATGACCTTGCCGGACGGTATCGCCACATAGCCGTACACCTGCAACACGGCTAGAAACGCTTCATAGAATGCCGCCGGAGACATCGGCGTCGCCGACAGCATGGTGACCTTGGCGTTGACGCGCGGATCAATGATGAAATTCTTGCCCGTGACCTCGCCCACCGCCTGGATGATCTGGCTGAGATCGGCATCCTTGTAGTTGGGGGTGATGGTGGCGCCTTCCTGAGGTTTTACCGGAGGCGCCGCCGGTGACGTCTGCGACCCAAGCAACGCGATGAGAGCCAGGACAACCGCGATGCGGGCGTTCGGCTGCGGATTGGTTGAATTCGGTGTCATGGGTACTCGCATGTTGAAGGCATTCGACCGTCGCCCGCGTTATTCGTTTGGATTCTGATTGGTCGCATTCGGGGCTGTGCCGGGCGGTTCCTGAGCGCCGCCGGCAGGTGCCCGCGCGCTGGCGTTCGCCTCGCCTTCCAGATCCTGCGTGGCCATGGTCGCGACCTGGGCAATGTTCAGCGTGATCTCCTGCTTTTGCCCTCCGCGCTCGATCGTCACGCTGACGTGGTCCGAGGTCTGAATGGTATTGAACACCTCCTGGCTGCGCTGCGGGTCATCGAGTGCGGTGCCGTTGATCGCCGTGACCAAATCGCCCGGTTTGAGCCCCAGCTTGCCGAAGATCTGACGATTTCGACCCGGATACGCGCGAAAACCCCGAAGTTTGCCGGCCGTGTTGTCGTACGAAGGCACGGTGCGCATCACTTGATCGAGAATGGTTGGGTCCTGTTGCACCATGCGGCGGATATTGTCGACCGCCGCCACGGTGCGTGGGTCCGCGCCCCCCAGGCGGCGCACCACCGGGGGTCCGTGCATCCCGGGACCCAGCAGTCGCGGCAATAGCAGCGTCTCCAGAGCGCCGCTGCGATCAAGGATGACGTGGTCGAGATACACCGAATGCAGGGACGCGCCGCCGACCATGTCGCCGACTGAATACACTTTCGAGGGGCCGCCGTCGCTGATGATGGCCACGCCGCGCTTCGGATCCTGAGTTGCAATGGTTCCGGCAAGCACCAGATTAGCGGTTGACGGCGGCGCGTTGGCCGGGTCCTGCGTGGCGGGATCGACGGTGGCGACGCCGAACAGGTGGGCTGCAACCACGCCTTGAATGTCGAGCCCGGCGCTCGGAGCGACCGGCCGGGTGTTCCTCAGCACCGGCTGGGGCGACTTCACCGGGCCGCCGCCGAGCACTGAAATGGCGATTCGCGCCAGTTCCACCGCAATTAGCGCCGCCAAGGCCAACGACACCAACCGGGGGCCGTTGCCCTGCAACCGGGACAGCCATTCCTGTGTGCGCGGATCAAGCATGTGTCTTGTGAAGGGTCACGGTGATCGGTGATCATACGGGTTACCCGCTTGACGGCTCAAGCATTTGTTTTTGCTTGTTAAAGTAAAGTGACACTGATCAGCGACACGACGACCGGAGGGGTTTAGGTTACACGTCTTGTAAAGGGGCATAGCGCACCCTATAAACTGATGATTCATGAGTGATATTGAACGCGGTCGGGAAGGTACGGGGTTGGTCGTCGAGGAGTCGGCGCCCAAACTCAAGCGCCCGCCTCTCTACCAAGTTGTGCTGATCAATGACGACTACACTCCCATGGAGTTCGTGGTCGATATCCTGCAGCGGTTCTTTGCGATGGACCGCACGAAAGCAACTCGCGTTATGCTGGAGGTGCATACCAAGGGTAAAGGAGTCTGCGGGGTCTTTACTTATGAGATTGCGGAGACGAAGGTGGCTCAAGTGATCGCGTACGCGCGACAACATCAGCATCCGCTGATGGCAACGCTAGAAGAGGCGTAAAGTGCTAAGTCAAGAACTCGAATTTTGCTTGAACGATGCGTTTGCCGGCGCGCGCGAGGCGCGGCATGAATTCATGACGGTGGAGCACTTGCTGCTCGCGATCGTGGATACTCCCAAGGTCAGAGAGGTCTTGAAGTCCTGCGGCGCGGACACCGCCAAGCTCAAGAGTGAACTGAAGCAATTCATCGACCAAACCACGCCGCGATTGCCGGCGGGCGAGGATCGGGACGTGCAGCCGACCTTGGGATTCCAGCGAGTGCTGCAGCGGGCGGTGTTTCACGTTCAATCGAGCGGCAAGAAAGAAGTCACCGTCGCCAATGTGCTGGTGGCGATATTCAGCGAAAAGCAGTCGCACGCGGCCTACCTGCTCAGCATGCAGGACGTGTCGCGCCTGGACGTGGTCAACTTCATCGCACACGGTCTGTCGAAGGCCGGCGGCGAGGAGCGTGGCGAGCGCGAGGACGGCGGCTCCTCCCCCGACGCCGAGCGCGAGGGCGACAGCGGCGGCAATGCCCTGGAGAAATATGCGACGAACCTCAATGAATCGGCGCGCAAGGGCAAGATCGATCCGTTGATCGGCCGCCGGCTCGAGGTCGAACGGACCATCGAGATCCTGTGCCGCCGGCGCAAGAACAATCCGCTGTATGTGGGCGAAGCCGGCGTCGGCAAGACGGCGATCGCGGAGGGCCTCGCCCGCATGATCGTCGAGAATCAGGTGCCCGACGTGCTCCTGGATGCAACCATTTATTCGCTCGACATGGGCTCGCTGGTCGCCGGCACCAAGTATCGGGGCGATTTCGAGAAGCGCCTGAAGGCGGTGCTTGCGGAAGTGAAGAAGCAGCCGGGCGCGATTCTGTTCATCGATGAAATTCACACCGTCATCGGCGCCGGCGCCGCATCGGGCGGCGTGATGGATGCCTCGAATCTGATAAAACCCGCCCTGAACAACGGCGAGTTGCGCTGCATCGGATCGACCACATACAACGAGTACCGCGGCATCTTTGAAAAGGACCATGCATTGGCGCGCCGTTTCCAGAAGATCGACATCACCGAGCCGTCCGTGTCGGATACGGTGGACATTCTGCGCGGCCTCAAATCCCGCTACGAGGAGCATCACGGGATCAAGTACGAGGACGACGCGCTGCGTGCGGCGGCCGAGCTGGCGGCGCGGCACATCAACGATCGGCACATGCCGGACAAGGCGATCGACGTCGTCGATGAGGCGGGCGCCAATTTGCGGCTGCAGCCGGTCGAGAATCGCGCTTCCTCGGTCACCGTCACGCAAATCGAGAATGTGGTGGCGCGCATCGCGCGCATTCCGCCCAAGAATGTGTCGCTGTCGGATCGCGACGTGCTCAAGAACCTGGAGCGCAATCTGAAGCTGACGATATTCGGCCAGGACAAGGCGATCGAGGCATTGTCGTCCGCCATCAAGATGTCGCGCTCAGGGTTGGGCGATCAACGCAAGCCGGTGGGCTCGTTCCTGTTCTCGGGCCCCACGGGCGTCGGCAAGACCGAGGTGACCCGCCAGCTGGCGATCGCCATGGGCGTGGAATTCGTGCGTTTCGACATGTCGGAGTACATGGAGCGGCACACCGTGTCGCGCCTCATCGGCGCGCCGCCCGGCTATGTCGGATTCGATCAGGGCGGATTGTTGACCGAGGCGATCGCCAAGCATCCGCACTGCGTGCTGCTGCTCGATGAAATCGAAAAGGCGCACCCCGACGTGTTCAATTTGCTGCTCCAGGTCATGGACCACGGCACGCTCACCGACAATAACGGCCGCAAAGCGGATTTCCGCCATGTCATCATCGTCATGACCACCAATGCGGGGGCATTCGAAATGAGCCGGCCGAGCATCGGATTCACCCAGGCGGACACGGGTCCGGACGCCATGGAGGCGATACGCCGCCTGTTTTCGCCGGAATTCCGCAATCGCTTGGATGCCGTCATCCAGTTCGGCGCGCTGGATCAGGATACGATCGAGCGGGTGGTCGACAAACTGCTCATCGAAGCGGAGGCGCAACTCGAACAGAAGCGCGTATCGATCTCGGTGGACGAGCCGGCGCGGCGCTGGATCGCCAAGCGTGGCTACGACCCGAAGATGGGCGCGCGGCCGATGGCCCGAGTCATTCAAGAGTTCATCAAGCGGCCGCTCGCCGAAGAACTATTGTTCGGCAAGCTCGTCAACGGCGGCCATGTGGAAGTCACTTTGAGCGAGGATGGCGAGAAGCTCAAGCTCGAGACGCGAGGCGCGGATCAGCCGGCCCTGCTATCTCACGAGAGTTAATCTTGCCCAGTTACGGGACGGGGTCGCTTCGACCCCGTTGATAGTTGCGCGAAGCGCATGGAGATCCGGGGTGGCTTCCACCCCGTAGATCCGGCGCGGAGCGCCTAGATTATCGGCCGCGGTAGACGATGCGGCCCTTGGTCAAATCGTAGGGAGTCATTTCGACGGTCACTTGATCGCCCGTCAGGATGCGGATGTAGTTCTTACGCATCTTGCCGGAAATATGGGCCGTGACGAGGTGACCGGTCTTGAGTTTGACGCGAAACGTCGTATTGGGCAGGGTCTCGACGACCTCGCCCTCGAATTGAATGGCCTCTTCTTTTGACATGCGTCCTTGTGGTATGCGGGAAACCGGGCGCATTGTGCATAAAGCCCCCTGGTAATGCAATTTACGCAGCGGCGGCCCAGCGTCCGCTGGGGCTTCGCCGCGCATAACGCCGCAATAGCGCCACAAACTCACTGCGCGAGACCTCGCGAGCACCCAGGGAGGCCAGGTGAGCGCTCGCCACCTGGCAGTCGATGACCTGGATGTCGCGTGCGCGGCATTCCTCGACGAGGCGCGCCAGCGCCACCTTGGAGGCGTCGCGGCCGGCGCTGAACATCGATTCGCCGAAGAATACCTGGCCGAGCTGTATGCCGTACAAGCCGCCCACCAGCCGGTCGGCGGCGTAGGTTTCGATGGAGTGGCCGAATCCCAGTTCGTGCAGTCGTTCGTAGGAGGCGATCATGTCGCCGTTCAGCCAGGTGTCAGGACCCGTGCGCCGCGGCGCCGCGCAGGCGCGGATCGTGGCGCCGAACGCCGTGTCGACGCCGGTCGTATAACAGCCTCGGCGCAAAGTCTTGCGCAAGCTGCGTGAGCAATTGAATTCCTTGGGGAACAGGACCATGCGCGGATCCGGCGACCACCACAGAATCGGCTGTTGCGCCGAGTACCAGGGAAAGACGCCGCGCTCATAGGCGGCCAGCAGCCGCTTGGGGCTCAAATCGCCGCCTGCGGCCAGCAGCCCGGGCGGCTCGCGCAGCGCCTGCTCCAACGGCGGAAACCAGTCGGGATCAGCCTGTTCGCCCAGCCACACGAGTCTGCTCAGAGCTGCAATTCCTCATCGGGTGCGCGATGGTAGGGCACATGTTCGTTGACCGCCGCCGCGTAGGTGTCGACGCCACGCGCCTCGCGTGCCGCAAACTCCCGAATGGCCGCGGCGAACCGCGGGTCGGCGAGAAAATGCGCCGAACTCATCAGAGTGGGCACGAAACCTCGGGGAACTTTGTGCTCGCCCTGCGTGCCCGGCTCGAAGCGCCGCAATTTCTTCTCGATGCAGTATTCGATTCCCTGGTAGTAGCAGGTCTCGAAATGCAGACTGTGGTAATTGCCGCCGGCGCCCCAGTAGCGCCCGAACAGGGCATCCTCGCCCACGAAAAACACGGCGACGGCGATGGGCTCGGCGCCGATTCGCGCCACTTTGAGCATGAGCTGATCCGGCATCGACGCGGCGATGCGCTTGAAGAAATCCAAGTTCAAGTAGGGCTCATGCCCGTGGCGGTAGAAGGTGTCCGCGTAGAAGGGATACACGATGTCCCACAGCGCATCATCCATGTCGCCGCCGTGAAGGGTGTCGAATTCAATGCCGGCATCGGCGACTCGCCGCCGTTCGCGCTTCGCCTTTTTGCGCTTCTCGGCCGTGAATGTCGCGAGAAAGGCGTCGAAAGACTCATAGCCGTGGTTGTACCAATGAAACTGGCAGTCGCGACGCAGGATCAGCCCCGCCGTTCCCAAGCTCTTGGCCGTCTCCTCGCAGGGAAACAGCACATGCCAGGAGGAGAGCCGCTCGCTGCGCGCGTAGTCGAGCGCCGCGTTGATCAGGGTCTTGGTCATCGCGGCGGCGTCGACGGTCGGGCTGACAAGAAGGCGCGGCCCGCGCACCGGAGTGAAAGGAACCGCGGACAGCAATTTCGGGTAGTACGACAGGCCATGCTGCGCATAGGCGCTGGCCCAGGAAAAATCGAAGACGAATTCGCCGCGCGAATGTCCCTTGCGGAACAAGGGCATGGCGCCTGCAGGTTTTCCGGCCGCATCGTCCAGAACTAAATGCCGCGCGCTCCAGCCGGTACGCGGCGCGGCGCAGCCGGATTCTTCGAGCGCCAGGAGGAATTCGTGGCGCAGAAAGGGCTGTCCCCCGGTACCCGCCAGGGAATTCCAACGATCCGCATCGATTTGCGCGATGCCGGTCAGTACACGCACGCGCAACGTACACTCCTGATCACGCGTGAGCGGCGCGCTGTTTGACGTGGGGCTCGGCCTCCACTCGCTCCAAGTATTTGTCGGCATCGAGTGCGGCCATGCATCCGGTGCCCGCCGAGGTGACGGCTTGGCGGTAGACGTGGTCGGCCACGTCGCCGGCGGCGAAGACGCCGGCGACGCTGGTGGCGGTCGCTTCGCCCTCGCTCCCGCCCTTGACGATGATATAGCCGCCGCGCATGTCCAGCTGGTTTTCGAACAGCTGGGTGTTGGGTTGATGGCCCACGGCGATGAAAACACCATCAACTTGAATGGTGCGTCCCGCGCCCGGCGTGGCACCGCGCAAGCGCACGCCGGTCACCCCGGCGTCATCGCCGAGGATTTCATCGATCGAATGGTTCCAGAGGATGCTGGCTTTGCCGGCCGATTCGAGCGCGAACAGGCGATCCTGCAATATTTTCTCCGCCCGCAGCTTGTCGCGCCGATGCACCAGGGTCACATGCGAGGCGATGTTGGTCAGGTACAGCGCCTCTTCCACGGCCGTATTGCCCCCGCCAACGACCGCCACCGCTTTGCCGCGGTAGAAAAATCCATCGCAGGTCGCGCACGCCGACACGCCCTTGCCGCGAAACGTCTCCTCGGACGGCAGGCCCAGATACTTCGCGGAGGCGCCGGTGGCGATGATCAGCGCGTCGCAGGTGTATTCGCCGTTGTCGCCGAACAGCCGAAAGGGGCGCTGGCGCAACTCCACCCGATTGATATGGTCGAACACGATGTCCGTGTTGAAGCGTTCTGCGTGACGCCGCATGCGGTCCATGAGGGCCGGGCCTTGCAGGTGCTCGACGTCGCCCGGCCAATTATCCACGTCAGTGGTGGTCATGAGCTGGCCACCCTGCTCCAAGCCGGTGATGAGCAGGGGATGCCGGTTGGCGCGCGCCGCATACACGGCCGCGGAATAACCGGCGGGACCTGATCCCAGGATGAGGAGTGGATTGTGCCTGTGAACGCTCATGTATAATTTGCCTCTCTTCTGAAACTCTCGGCCGGCTCATGGTATGTGAAATCTGTGGGCGCCAGCCAGTTCAATCAAGGTCGCGTGCGCAGCGTCGAAACCTGAGGTACTATCGCATAATATTCAATTAGTTAAGAAGTAAATATCATTAAAGGTCTAGAATTGACTGACGCGACTTCGCAGAGAAATCCCCAGCACAAAGGCGCGCTGTCCGCAGCCGTGGCGCGGTCATTGCGCGAAGGCACGTTGTGGGTGTTGGCCGCACTCGCGCTGATTCTGTTGCTGGCGCTGCTCTCCTATCACGCGCAGGACGCGGGTTTCGCGGATACCGGGGAGCCGGGTCCGGTCGGCAACTGGATCGGTCCGGTAGGCGCCTGGCTGGCCGGATTTTTTCTGTTGCTCTTCGGTCGTCCGGCATATCTGTTTCCGGTGATGCTGGCGTATGCGGGCTGGCTGGTTCACAAGGAGCAGGGGCTCTCCGAAGCTCGCTCGCGCATCAATACCTGGCTGCGGGCCGCGGGATTCATGTTGACGCTGGCCACGAGCTGCGGTCTTGCGACGCTGCACTGGAACGGGTCATCGCTGCCGAACAGTGCCGGCGGCGTGCTTGGCGATCAGATCGGCAACGGCCTGGCGCAAGGCTTGAGTTTTCTCGGCGCGACCTTGTTGCTGCTGGGTCTGTGGCTGGCCGGCGTAGCCCTGTTCCTGGGCGTGTCCTGGTTTGAAGTCATGGACAAGCTCGGCGGATGGGTCCTGCAGGCGATCGATTGGGCGCGGGACCGCATCGAGCAGCGGCGCGAACTGGCCTCGGGCCAGCTGCGCAAGCAGGCCCGCCAGGAAGTCGTGCGCGAGGAAACAAAGAAAATGGCGAACCGGCCGCCCCCGCGCATCGAGGCCGCCGCTCCCGTCCCCCAGAAGAGCGATCGCGTCGAGCGTGAGCGGCAGGTGCCGCTGTTCGATGCCCCGACGTCGAGCGAGCTGCCGGCACTGTCCCTGCTCGATGAGCCGGGCCCGCGCGAGCAGTCGTATTCGGACGAGGCACTGGAGGCGATGTCGCGCCTGGTGGAACTCAAGCTGCGGGATTTCGGCGTGGAGGCCGAAGTCGTCGCCGTGTTCCCGGGTCCCGTGATCACGCGATTCGAGTTGCGGCCGGCACCCGGAGTCAAGGTCAGCCAGATCAGCAATCTCGCGAAGGATCTCGCCCGTGCGCTGTCCGCCATCAGCGTTCGCGTGGTGGAAATCATTCCCGGCAAGTCGGTCGTGGGTCTCGAGATTCCCAACGAGAAGCGCGAAATCGTCACGCTCGGCGAGATCATCAAATCCAAGCCCTATGAGGCGGTGATTTCGCCGCTCGCGCTGGCGCTCGGCAAGGACATCGGCGGCGTGCCCGTCGTCGCCGATCTTGCGCGCATGCCGCACTTGCTGATCGCCGGCACCACCGGCTCCGGCAAGTCGGTGGGGCTCAATGCCATGGTGTTGAGCCTCGTCTACAAGGCGACGCCGGAACACGTGCGCATGATCATGATCGATCCGAAAATGCTGGAGCTCTCGGTGTACGAGGGCATTCCGCACCTGCTGTCGCCGGTCGTGACGGACATGAAACAGGCGGCCAATGCTCTGCGCTGGTGCGTGGCGGAGATGGAGCGGCGCTACCAGGTCATGTCGATGCTCGGCGTGCGCAACATCGGCGGTTTCAATCGCAAGGTCAAGGACGCCGCGGAAGCGGGCAAACCCATCAAAGATCCGGTCCGACTGCAAAAAATAGCGCAGGGCGTCCCCGGGGTGGTGGCCGAAGACGTGCAGGATCTGACGCCGCTGCCCTTCATCGTCGTGATCATCGACGAATTGGCCGATCTGATGATGATCGTCGGCAAGAAAGTCGAGGAGCTGATCGCGCGGCTTGCGCAGAAGGCACGCGCTTCCGGCATCCACCTCATCCTCGCCACTCAGCGCCCGTCGGTGGACGTCATTACCGGATTGATCAAGGCCAATATCCCCACCCGCATTGCATTCCAGGTCTCCGCCAAAGTGGATTCGCGCACCATCCTGGATCAGAGCGGCGCGGAATCGCTGCTCGGCCACGGCGACATGCTCTACCTGCCTCCCGGCACGTCCATTCCGACCCGTGTGCACGGCGCCTTCGTCTCGGATCAAGAAGTGCATCGGGTGGTGGCGGGCCTCAAGGCCGCGCTGCCTCCGGTCTACATCGAAGAAATTCTGGACGGTCCGCGCAATGCGATACCGGGATTTCCGTCCGACGACGAGGAAGGCGCCGAAGGCGAGGCGGTGGATGCCGAAGCCGATCCTTTGTACGACGAGGCGGTGCGCATCGTCACGGAGACGCGTAAGGCATCGATCTCCGGCGTGCAGCGGCGCCTGAAAATCGGCTACAACCGTGCGGCGCGCCTGGTCGAGGCCATGGAGGCGGCGGGCTTGGTCGGTCCATTGCAGTCCAACGGCGGCCGCGAGATCTACGGGGCCGCGCCGCCCGAGGAGTGAGCACATGGCAATCTCTAGATTCGCGCATCTGTTGATCCCGGCGGCGCTGTTCGCCTCGGCGATGGTGTCCGCGTCGCCCGCGACCGACGTCGAGAAGTATTTGAACGGGCTCGCCAGCTGGTCGGCGGATTTCGAGCAGACCATCGATGACGGCCATGGCAATGTTCTGCGCAGCGCCGCCGGCCGGCTGTATCTGCAGCGCCCGGGGAAGTTTCGCTGGGATTATTCGCAGCCGTCCGAACAACTGGTCCTGGCGGACGGCAAACAGATCTGGTTCTACGACAAGGATCTGGCGCAGGCCAATGTGCGCGACATGGACTCGAGCCTCGCCAGCACACCCGCGAGCCTGCTGTCGGGCAACGCATCGGTCAGCACTCAATTCAACGTCACGGGTCTGCCGGCAAACGCGGGATTGCAGTGGTTTCAACTCGTGCCCAAGCACGCGGATACGGATTTTCAGCTCGTGCGAATCGGCTTTGACAAGAAGGGTGAGCTGCGGTCCATGTTCCTCGCCGACAAGCTCAATCAGGTCACGCAGCTGACCTTTTCGAACTCGAAGCGCAATCTCTCATTGGCGCCGGATCTGTTTTCTTTCGTGCCGCCTGCGGGGGTCGATGTGATCGGACGCGGCGGAAAGTGACGGTCAGCGACGGCACATACCGCCCGCTGGCTGACCGGCTGCGCCCGCAGTCTCTCGATGAGTTCGTGGGGCAGTCCCATTTGCTGGGCGCCGGCGCGCCGCTGCGCCGCGCGTTGGAGTCCGGGCGCCCCCATTCGATGATTCTGTGGGGCCCGCCGGGAACCGGCAAAACCACCCTGGCGCGGCTGGTCGCCACCGGCGCGCAGGCGCAGTTCATCGCCCTGTCGGCGGTGCTCGCCGGCATCAAGGACATCCGCGCGGTGGTGGAGCAGGCGAAGGCCTTGCGCGGCACGCGCGATACGGTGTTGTTTCTCGACGAAGTGCACCGCTTCAACAAGTCGCAGCAGGATACCTTCCTGCCCTATGTCGAAGACGGCACGCTGATTTTCGTCGGCGCCACGACCGAGAACCCGTCCTTCGAAGTCAACAACGCACTGCTGTCGCGGGCGCGGGTCTATGTGCTCAAGTCCCTCGACGCCGCGGATCTTGGGAAATTGCTCGACCGGGCAGTGACCGATCGGGAACGGGGTCTGGGCGCGCTGGCGCTTGAAATCGAAGCCGGTGCGCGTGAACTGTTGCTGGCCGCCGCCGACGGCGATGCGCGCCGCATGCTCAATTTATTGGAGACGGCCGCCGATTTGAGCTCGCCGCCCGCGCCCGGCGGCGGACGTCGCCTCGACGTCGACACCATGCGCGCGGTGATCGGCAGCACCTATGTGCGCTTCGACAAGGGCGGCGAGAACTTCTACGACCAGATCTCCGCCTTGCACAAATCGGTGCGCGGCAGCGATCCGGACGCGGCGCTGTACTGGCTATGCCGCATGCTGGCGGGCGGTTGCGATCCGTTGTACATCGCACGCCGCGCGCTGCGCATGGCGAGCGAGGACATCGGCAATGCCGACCCGCGGGCGCTCACCATGGCGTTGGAGGCGTGCGCGGTGTACGAACGGTTGGGCACCCCCGAGGGCGAACTCGCCATCGCCCAGGCCATCGTGTTCATGGCCTGTGCGGCAAAGAGCAATGCCGTCTACACGGCCTACCAGGCCGCCGCCGCGGATGCCGCGGCCCTGGGCTCGCTCGAAGTGCCGCTGCATTTGCGCAATGCGCCTACCCGCTTGATGAAGGAAATCGGCTACGGCAAGGGCTATCGCTACGCGCATGACGAACCGGGCGGCTACGCCGCGGGCGAGCGCTACTTCCCCGATGAGATGCCGGACCGGCGCTACTATGTTCCGGTGCCGCGCGGCTTGGAGATCAAAATCGGCGAGGCGCTCACTCAGCGCCGCGAGCGGGACCGGCAGGTTCGCGGTGCAGGCGGATCGTGAAGCCGGATCGCCCACAATGGTGCCATTGTCGCTGTCCAGCACTCGTTGCTCGTGGCCATCTGGCACATGCTCAGCAACAGCGCCGCCCACCAGGACCTCGGCGCCGATTACTTCGAACATCGCAGCAAGGACCGTATCCGCCGCCACC
>Ga0210410_10000852_pt1 | contig 30275 bp, 28 predicted proteins | sample IncBWC4MmetaG_FD_161058 | JGI IMG/M metagenome (GOLD analysis project Ga0210410, IMG submission 161058) | Forest soil microbial communities from Barre Woods Harvard Forest LTER site, Petersham, Massachusetts, United States - Inc-BW-C-4-M | ecosystem: Environmental > Terrestrial > Soil >...
TGCCATTGATCTATTCTCCCTTTCCATTTTTCATGGACTTGAAATGCAACGGTCGTTTGTTGCAACTGATTGATGTATAGAGTCAATGAAAAGTGATGTCAAGAAAAAAATGATGTTGGATGAGCATGCGACCACCACACCAAAGTCACTGGAGCGGGCTAAGGAGAAAATTTCTCTCACGCGAGACCTGCTCACCGTCGGTGACAGGCAGAATTCTCCCAGCAGTTCGGCGAAATTGCACTCAACCTCACCGCGTATCATTCTTCGGTTTCCACACCGAGCGGCCACAGGCGTGGTCCGAGAACCTGTAACGGAATTCATCTTTTTTCACCCTGAGACATCTATAATTGATAGTCACGAAATTATCAGAGGAGCACATAAATGGCTGCTTTCGACGATGTGGTCATCATTTCCGGCTGCCGCACCCCGGTGGGAAAATTTCAAGGAAGCCTTTCAGATTTAAGCGCGACCCAACTGGGAGCGATCGCCGTCCGCGAAGCCGTGAAGCGCACCAACCACGATCCCAGGCTGATCGACGAATGCATTATGGGGAACGTGATCTCTGCCGGACTCGGCCAGAATCCGGCGCGGCAAGCGGCAATCTTCGGCGGTCTCGCTCCCGAGGTAGGTGCCATGACCGTAAACAAAGTCTGCGGCTCCGGACTCAAGGCGGTGGCGCTCGCGACGCAAGCGATTCAAACCGGAAACAGTTCCATCGTAGTCGCCGGCGGAATGGAATCGATGACCAACGCTCCCTACCTGCTGCCCCAGGCGCGAAAAGGATATCGTCTAGGAAACGCGCAGATCGTCGACTCGATGGTGAACGACGGGCTCTGGGACATTTATAACAACTACCACATGGGGATCACGGGCGAGAACGTCGCTGAAAAATACGGCATCACTCGCGAAGAGCAGGACCAGTTCGCCGTGAACTCGCACGGCAAGGCAGTCGCCGCCATCAAAGAGTGCCGCTTCAAATCACAGATCGTCCCGGTTGAACTGCCCGCGAAGAAAAAAGGCGAAGCGCCAGTCATCTTCGACAAAGACGAATCGCCGCGCGAAGATACGACGATCGAAGTCTTACGATCGTTGAAGCCGGCATTCAAGAAAGATGGTACAGTCACCGCCGGCAATGCTCCCGGAGTGAACGACGGCGCCGCCGCCGTCGTGGTCACCAGCGCCAGGCGCGCGAAAGAACTCGGCGCCAAGCCCATGGTCCGGATCGTGGCGCAAGCCACAAGCGGAGTCGAACCCAAATGGGTAATGATGGCTCCGGTGGGCGCCGTCCGCAAGATTTGGGAGAAGACCGGGTGGAAGAATGAAGATGTGGATTTGTATGAACTGAACGAGGCGTTTTCGGTGCAGGCCCTGGGCGTGATGCGCGAACTCGGTCTCGATCCCAACAAGGTAAACGTGAATGGCGGCGCGGTCGCCATCGGCCATCCCATCGGCGCAAGCGGGGCGCGCGTCCTGGTGACACTCATCTATGAAATGATCCGCCGCGATGTTCATCGCGGAATCGCGGCTCTTTGCCTTGGCGGAGGCAACGCGGTGGCAATGGCCGTCGAAAGATAGCCGCGGCCACCTCAGGACAATTTTCGATTACATCTGAAGATAAGATTTTTCGGAGGGATGATGACCGTCCAAACAAATCTGCCTACGCTCTCTGCGAGTCTCCGCGCGCGGCGTCAAATGATCGCCGGCAGTGCCGTCGGGCTTTGGAGTCTGGCGACAGCCCACGCTCAAGACGCGACGTCCGCAAAAGCGCAAACCATCATTACGACCAAGGCGATCCACCAAGAACAGGAGTTTAAGGCCGCTCCCGCCCGGATTTACGAAGCTCTACTGGACGCCAAGCAGTTTGCCGCGTTTTCGGGCGGCCGCGCCGCCGAGATTCATCGTGAAGTCGGAGGCGCCTTTACCATTTTCGCTGGCCACATCGTCGGGCGAAATCTGGATTTGGTACCCAATCGCCGTATCGTCCAGGCCTGGCGCGTAGTTCCGTGGCCCGAAGGCATCTATTCCGTTGCCAGGTTCGAGTTCGTAGAGAAGGGCTCCGGAACCCGAGTCACCCTTGACCACACCGGTTTCCCACCGGAACTGGCAGAGCATCTAGCTAGCGGGTGGATCGAAAACTACTGGACGCCGTTGCAGAAATATCTGGCTTAGCTAGGTGCGCAGTTCTCCAAGGCACGCCTACCTTAGAACTGGTGCGACTGAACCTCACGTAGCCGGCTCTCCAAAAATCGGCGCTCGCTGTCGTTGGTGACCAGCGCTAGTGCTCGCAGATAGCTCTTCGCTGCTTCGACCGGAGACTCAAGCCGGCGCAGCAGGTCGGCCCGTGCGGCATGCAGCAGGTGATAGTTGGCGAGATCGTCGCCGGCTGCCAATGCGTCAATCAGCGCGAGTCCCTCGCGAGGGCCGTTCGCCATCGCCACGGCCACCGCCCGATTCAGCGAAACAATAGGAGACGGCTGCATGCGCTCAAGAAGATCGTAGAGAACGACAATCTGCCGCCAGTCCGTATCTTCAGCCCGTGCCGCCTGGCAATGCAGGGCAGCGATCCCCGCTTGCAGCGCGAAGGGACCGGGGCCTCCTCGGAAAGCCTCTTCGACCAGCGGCAGCGCCTCGTCGATCTGCCGCCGATCCCAACGGCTGCGATCTTGCTCTTCGAGAATGACGAGATCGCCGGCCTCATCGATACGGGCATCGCGCCTCGCGTCTTGCAGCAGCATGAGGGCGACCAGAGCCGTCGCCTCCGCGGGAGGTCGCGGTCTCATGAGCGATCTCACCAGACGCCCCAGGCGAATGGCCTCGCCGGAAAGATCCGTCCTCAGCAGTGGCCCACCTCGAGTAGCCGCATACCCTTCGTTGAAGACGAGATAGATCACGGTCAGCACCGCTTCGATCCGAGCGGCCATGTCGTTGGTCTCGGGGACGATGTAGGGAATGCCAGCGTCACGAATCTTACGCTTCGCACGTACCAACCGCTGCGCCATGGTCGCCTCAGGCACGAGAAAGGCGCGCGCAATCTCGTCCGTCTCAAGGCCGCACAGGGTGCGCAGGGTCAGTGCCACCTGCGCCTCGTGGGCGAGCGCCGGGTGGCAGCAGGTGAAGATCAGGCGAAGGCGATCGTCGGGAATCTCGGTGGTGTCGTAGTCGGGTTCTTCGGCCTCGCGGACTAAGCCGGAGGTGGCATAGGATTCAAGTTTCTCCTCGAAGTGGGCTTTGCGGCGGATGCGGTCGATGGCTTTGTGGCGGGCGGTCTGGATGATCCATGCGCGGGGGAATTCGGGGACGCCGGAGGCTCGCCATTGGTCGACGGCGACCGCGAATGCTTCCTGCGCAGCTTCTTCGGCGAGGTCGAAGTCGCCCACGAGGCCAATCAGGGCGGCGACGATCCGGCCCCAATCGGCGCGGTAGACTGACTCCACGGCTTCAGCGGCATCGAGCGCCATACTTGATTGTAAAATCTTTCGGATGGGGTGTCGATTTTGCCCCTTGCCGTTCGACTTACCTATGGAGGAGCACAAATGAAGTACATGCTCTTGATTTACGCCGACGAGCAGGCCTGGACTGAGCCGGAGCGGGAGCACTGTTACGGGGAATCGACCGAGCTTTGTCACGCGCTCAAATCCAGCGGGCAGTATCTGGCGGCATCCCCGTTGCAGCCGGTCTCGACGGCAACCAGCGTGCGGGTGCGTCAGGGCAAGCGCCTGGTCACCGACGGTCCGTTCGCGGAGACGCGCGAACAACTTGGCGGGTACTTTCTGGTTGAGGCCAGGAACCTTGATGAGGCGATTGGCATTGCGGGACGGATTCCGGGGGCGCGCAAAGGCACGGTTGAAATCAGGCCAGTTGTGGAGATACCGGGTTTGCCGGCGGCATAAGGCAGTCGAATCGGAAACAAGTTAGCGTCGGGAATTGAACAGAGGAGAGCCATTGTGCAAAAAATCACGCCCTTCTTGTGGTTCGACGACAAAGCCGAAGAGGCGATGAATTTCTATATTTCTGTATTCAAGAATTCAAAAATTGGAAGGGTTACCCGATACGGGGCGGGAGGCCCGGGGCCGAAGGGGACGGTAATGTCCGCGACCTTCCAACTCGATGGACAGGAGTTCTTTGCTCTCAACGGCGGTCCACATTACACGTTTACGCCGGCTATTTCGTTTTTCGTGAACTGCGAGACGCAGCAAGAAGTAGACGAGCTTTGGGAGAAACTTTCTGAAGGCGGAGAAAAGTCGCGATGCGGCTGGCTCAAGGACAAATATGGCCTGTCGTGGCAAATCATTCCGTCTGTTTTGGGCAAAATGCTGGGGGACAAGGATGCGGAGAAAGCAAAAAGGGTGATGACGGCTATGCTGCAAATGGGCAAAATTGACATAGACCGATTGCAGCAGGCATACGACCGGGCGTAACCGGCTTAAACCAAAGTCAACAATGGCAGTCTAGGTTCTTGATCTGCGAGCAGGCAGCCAGGGTTTTCGTTTCAAGGGCGCCTGAAAACAGACGCCACTTTAAACGGAAGAGGATGAAGTCGAAGCTCTACTAAACGATTCACAACAAACTAAGAAAGAATAAGGAGAAAAAAATGGAAGCAAAACCGACCCACGAACAAGCGCAACTCCACCTGCAGGTTTTTGAACAGCGCCGCGAGGCCCGGCTTCGGCAGGCCCGCGACTGGTTCTTCAAGAACTACTTCGCGGAGACCTGGCCCGACGCCATGCGGGCCGCCGCGCCCGGGACAGAAGGCGGCACGAACTTCATGATGGTAGTCAGCTACTGGGAACAGGCCTGCGCTTTGTTGAACTATGGTCTGCTTCACGACGACCTGTTCTTCGAAACCAGCGGTGAATTCTTCGGGGTCTGGGAGCGGATTAAGCCCACGATCGCCGAAGGACGGAACCAATGGGCCAATCAGCAGTTCCTCGCTCATATGGAAAAGGCTGCGCAGCGCTTTGAGGTCTGGATGGACAAGCGCTCGCCCGGTCATATCGCTAAAATGCGCGAGTTCATGAAGCAAATGCGTCCTCAGCAAAAGGCCGCTTAGTTCATCCGAGGAAAGCCCCACCCTTCAACTGCGAGGGGTGGGGCACTCGGCGATTCTCGATAAGTAAGGAGTGCTGCGATGCAATTGAATTCTCATCTTCATTTCAGTGGGCAGTGCGAGGAAGCGTTCAAGTTCTACGAAAAGTGCCTCGGCGGCAGGATTGAAGGTTTGTTTCGTTATGAAGGCGCACCGGGAGGGGAGGCGCAAAACGTGTCTCCTGACTGGCGCAACAAAGTCATGCACGCGCACATGACAATTGGCGACCAGATATTGATGGGCATGGATGCTCCTCCGGAGCGCTTCCAAAAACCCCAAGGTTTCCACGTCAACATCAACGTGAAGAGCGTGGCCGAGGGCAGGAGAATCTTCGAAGCGCTGTCGGATAGGGGCAACGTCGTCATGCCTTTCGACTCGACCTTCTGGTCGCCGGGGTTTGCGATGTTCGTTGATCGTTTTGGCACGCCGTGGATGGTCAACGTCGAGCAGGCAGCACAGGCTCACGACAGTACTCGGGTTGCCGTATAGGAAGCTAAGAACGGAGAAGTGCGGCTCGGGGCGTGCAGCCAAGACTACAACGTTTGCATCACAAGAAACGGTTAGTTCAAGGAGTCACCATGTTGGAAGAAAGCAGCGCATTCAGCGATTTTTCAGCAAGAGGACATATAAGGACCATGGTGGTTTCGATTGTGTTGGTACTGGCGCTGGCGCTGACGCTGACGGCCGGGGCGGCAACCGCAGATCCACCAAAGACACCCGACCCTCGCGACAGGATCAACATCTGGGAGGGGCACTGGAAGATCCAGTCGCAGCGCAAGGAAACTCCCTACAGCCACGCGGCCTCGGTGTGGTTTGATGCTGACTGCTCTTGGATGCCCAATCGGGGTTACATGGTCTGCGACTACCTGAGTCGGAGCATAGATCCGGCCGAGGGTGCCGCGGCCAATCACTTGACGATCTTCACGTACAACGACACGGACAAAGCTTACAAGCATCTCGGGATCAGCAAGAATTACACGACCCTCGAAGAAGTGACAACCATCGAGGGGAATCTCTGGCACTACACGTACGAGCTCGCCGGTGACAATGGCGAGAAACTTCAATGCAGGGATCAGTATGAGTTCGTCTCGCCCGAGAAACAGACCTCACGCTTTGAGATCTCTTCGGACGGCGGTAAGCACTGGACACTGGTGTCGGAAGCAGTGGGGACCAAAGTTCACTAGCACCCCGTAGAAACAAAACTCAGGAGGGATTTATGTCCAAACCAATGACCGACAGAATAATGCTGGGAGCCTTCGTCCTGGTAGTCGTGCTCGGCACATCCTGGCAAGCACGGGGAGCGGACGCTAAGGCGCCGTATCCCAGCATGGCCCCAGTCGATCAGTACCTGATTGCGGACCGAAACGCTGAGATCGCTCTGGCACGGACCGCTGCTCCGCCGTCGATATCCCGTGATGCAAACGTCATGGTCCTGGGGCCGCACGGCTATGAAACGGCGGTTGAAGGCAAGAACGGTTTCGTCTGCATGGTAGAACGCGCGTGGATGAATCCATTCGACAGTCCCGAGTTTTGGAACCCTAAGAATCGCAGTCCGATTTGCTTAAATCCACCCGCCGCTCGAACGGTGCTGCCGATCACTGTAATGAGGACAAAATTGGTATTGGCTGGAAAGTCGAAAGAAGAAGTCATGGAGAGCGTCAAGGCCGCGATCAAGAAAAAGGAATTGCCGGCTCTCGAAGCGGGCGCGATGAGCTACATGATGTCCAAGGACGCGTACCTGACTGATAAGGGCGGGCACAACATGGCCCATCTTATGTTCTACATGCCGCTCGGTACGGTATGGGGCGCAAATCTGGTGGATTCCTCAAATAATGTGTCGGAACCGTTCCCGGGCTCTCCTCTCTTACTGGCTCCAACTTACAAAGGCAATCCTGAACCCATGTATATGTTCCTCATGGGCACTGGCGTGTGGTCGGATGGAACTGCGGCCCCAATGTAAAGGCAAAATGAAAGTAAACCCAAGAGCTGCAATTACGTCACTCCTGAGGAAAAACCGATGAACCGAACGAGATTCGCAGTGGTTGTTCCTTTGATCTTCATCCCGGTCCTTATCACAGGAGGGGCCGTGCGCACCTGGGCGGAGGATAACAAGACGCCGTATCCCAGCATGGCGCCACTCGATCAGTACCTCATGGAACGCAACGCCGAGATTGCCATGGCGCGGAGTGCGGCGCCGGAATCCATCTCAGGGGATGCTGAGGTCAGGGTCCTCGGACGGCATGGTTACGAAACCGCAGCCAAAGGCAAGAACGGCTTTGTGTGCGTGGTGCAAAGATCATGGATCTCCCCATTCAACGATCCCGGTTTTTGGAATCCGAAAGGGCGGGCTCCGATTTGCCTCAACGCGCCGGCGGCGCGATCGTATCTTCCACTCATTCTCAAGAGAACCGAGTTGGTACTGGCTGGACGGTCCAAAGCTCAGATGTTCGAGGATCTCAAAGCCGCTGTCGACCGGAAGGAACTGCCCGCGATGGAATCCGGCGCGATGAGCTACATGCTGTCGAAGCAAGGGTACTTGGGCGACCCGGTCGGGCACTGGCGTCCCCACCTGATGTTTTTCGCTCCCCTAACCGACCCTGCCGCTTGGGGCGCAGACTTGGAAGGCTCGCCGATTATAGCTTTCAATGGCAAGGACGATCCGGAGCGAGTGACCGTTTTTCTGGTACCGGTCGGCCACTGGTCGGATGGAACGGCTGCACCCGCGGATTAGCACTGATCGTCCGGGTGGTGAGCGGCACGCACTTGGTTGTCTAATTCTGCCGGAAGCGAAAAGGAGCGAAGGATGAGCAAGGTACGGGTACTGGTTGGCACGCGCAAGGGCGCATTCGTACTGACGTCAGACGGCAAGCGCGACAAATGGGATGTCAGTGGTCCCAACTTTGCGGGATGGGAGATGTACCACGTCAAGGGATCGCCGGCTGATCCCAATCGCATTTACGCTTCGCAGTCGAGCGGTTGGTTTGGGCAGATCATCCAGCGCTCGGATGACGGCGGCAAGACATGGCACCAGCCCGGAACGCCGCCGGGAGAACCAGTTGCGCCTGGTCCTCCCAAGAGTGAGAGCAATAAGTTTGTTTACGACACCTCTGCGGAAAGCGGCAAGGCGCTTACCACGCATCAGTTCTACGACGGCACGCAACATCCGTGGGAGTTCAAGCGGGTATGGCATCTGGAGCCGTCGCTGACCGATCCCGACACGGTTTACGCCGGGGTCGAAGACGCCGCCATCTTCCGTTCGACCGATGGGGGCGAGAACTGGAAGGAACTCTCCGGCCTGCGCGGGCACGGCACCGGACCGAAGTGGCAGCCGGGCGCGGGGGGCATGTGCTTGCACACCATTATTCTGGATCCGAGCGACGCTCAGCGGATGTTTATTGCTATTTCGGCGGCGGGCGCGTTCCGCACCGACGACGGCGGCAAGAGTTGGAAGCCGATCAACCGCGGACTGCGTTCGCAGTACATTCCTGACCCGAATGCCGAGGTCGGACACTGCGTTCACCACGTCGCGATGAATCCGAAGCGGCCGGGCGTGCTGTTCATGCAGAAGCACTGGGACGTCATGCGCTCGGACGACGCCGGCGATAACTGGAAGGAAGTCAGCGGCAACCTGCCCACTGACTTCGGTTTCGTCATCGACGTTCACGCCCACGAACCGGAGACGATTTACGTCGTCCCCATCAAGAGCGACTCAGAGCACTTCGTGCCCGACGGCAAACTGCGCGTTTACCGCAGCCGCACCGGCGGAAACGAGTGGGAGGCTCTGACCAAGGGCCTGCCGCAAAAAGACTGCTACGTCAACGTGCTGCGCGACGCGATGGCCGTGGACTCGCTGGATAAGTGCGGCATCTATTTCGGCACCAGCGGCGGGCAGGTGTATGCATCGGCGGACGCGGGAGACAGCTGGAACCCGATTGTGCGGGACCTGCCGGGGGTGCTGAGCGTGGAGGTCCAGACCCTAGGGTGAGTTGGCCCCCAAACTAAAGTTATTGCCTCCCCTCCGCTAAAGATATACAATGGCAATGTATATCAATCTGATCGGAGGCCCTTATGCAGGTTTCAAAGTGGGGCAACAGCCTGGCGGTGCGGCTACCGGCGGAAGTTGTGGAAGCTCTCAATTTAAGGGAGGGTGACCAAATCGAAATCAGGATCGCCGACACGCGGGAATTTGAAGTGCGCCGCGATCCTGCCCGGCAGCGGGCCCTCGACCGCTTACGCCGGCTGCGTCGTCCTTTGCCGGCGGGGTTCGTATTCGACCGGGCCGAAGCCAATGCCCGCTAGGGACTTCCTCGATACCAACGTGTTGATCTACGCGGTGGCAAAGAACGATCCCCGCGCGGCCAAAGCCGAGGCGCTGCTCTCAAGCGGCGGGATTGTAAGTATTCAGTCCTTGAATGAGTTTGTCTCGGTGGCGCGCCGCAAGCTGGGCATGCCGTGGAAGGAAGTGAAAGAGTTCTTGGACCTCATTTGCATTCTGTGCCCCGACCCAGTTCCAATTTCGCTCGGTACCCACAAAGTAGCAGTGGCCATTGCAGAAAAGTACGGATATAACATCTACGATGCGCTAATCGCTTCTGCCGCCCTGGAGTCTGGGTGTAAAACGCTTTACTCCGAAGATTTGCAGGACGGACAGAGCATCAACCGGCAACTAACGATTCGGAATCCGTTTCGATGACGCTTGATAACGGCACGACTGGAGCCGATGCGTTGATACGAACAGCATCCATTGCCTGAGAGCAGCATGCCAAGAACGCGTGCGGAACTTCGTGAGGAGCGTCGCCAACTTAGAACGCTGTACGTCGGTTTGTTTGATTCGGTTGCAGCACTTTTATTTCGATACGACCCCATCGGCATTAGCGGTGGAGATAATATCGATGAGTACGAACCGGAGGCGGGTACGATCCTGCCGCGCCTGCATACATGTCAATCGGTTGAAGATGTACTTCCCATCGTTCATGACGAGTTTGTCAGGTGGTTCGGTGCGAACACCGCTGGGCAGCAAGAACGTTATAAGGAGATTGCTTCGGAAATCTGGCAAATCTGGAAGGAAGGTCGAACTAACATCCGAACTTAATGCGTGAATAGCCGTTTTAGTTGTGGTGCTCCAACATGATCCGAGTCATCCTCCCCTTCCATCTCCGAACGCTGGCGCACGTCGGCAGTGAGTTGACCGTCGAAGTCGAGGGACCTGCTACGCAGCGCTCCGTCATCGACGCGCTTGAGGCCCGCTATCCCATGCTGCGCGGGACCATCCGTGATCATGTCACGCAACAGAGGCGGCCGTTCCTGCGTTTCTTCGCATGCGAAGAGGATCTGTCTCACGAACCGCCGGACGCCTTGCTGCCCGATGCGGTCGCATCGGGAGCGGAGCCGCTGGTCATTCTGGGGGCCATTGCGGGCGGCTAAGCCTTAACCTGTACCCACGTCTCGAAAAGCCGTGAGACGTGGGGCACCCTTATTTAGTTCTTTTCTAGTTCCCTGTTTGGGCGATCGCCACCGGCAGCGTTACCGTGAACACCGCACCGCCTCCCGGCCCCGACGCGGCCTCGACGTTTCCGTAATGTTCTCGCAGGATGGCTTTGCAGATGCTCAGGCCGAGGCCGGTTCCGCGTCCGGGCCGCTTGGTGGTGTAGAAAGGATCGAAGATGTTGGGCAGGATTTCTGGCGGGATTCCGGGCCCGTCGTCCTGAAAAATGACCGAGACCGACTTTTCATTCTTTTCCAGGCGGATGCGCAATGTGCCGCGATCGCGTACTTCCCGCATGGCCTGTTCCGAGTTCAGCATCAGGTTCAGAAAGACTTGCATCAACTGGTGCGCGTCTCCGCTAACCAGCGGGAGTGAAGTCTGGTTCAAGAAATCCACGGTGATATTGCTCTTGCGCAAGGAATAGGCGTGCAGGTGCAACGTCCTTTGCACCAGTTCGCCGAGGTCGATAGGGGTCTTGCCCGGCGCTGGAGGCCGGGAGAAGTACATCAGGTTCTGGACAATCTCCGCTGCGCGCCGAGCTTGTTGCTGGAGAACAACCATTTGTTTGCGAACGGACTCGGGAGCTTCACCCTCCTGCAACAATTCGGACATTCCCAGAATACTGGTGAGCGGATTATTCAGTTCGTGAGCAAACCCACCGATCATCTGCCCCATGGCCGCGAGCCGCTCGCTCTGGATGATCTGCTGCTCCAGTTTCTTTTCCACCGTAATGTCGCGCACCGAGACAATCACGCCGCTCACCTTGTTTTCCGCATCGAACAGCGGGCTGGCGGAAGCTCGGGTGGTGCGCCAGCTTCCGTCACGATGACGCGCGCTATAGTCACAGGACCCGAACTTCTTCCGGCCCGAAGTCAAGTCGCTGTACAACCCAAGCAACTCGGGCGAGTAGTCCTGTTCCTCTTCGACTTTCTTTCCCAGCAGATCTTCCGGCTTATACCCACGCAGGTCGTGGATGCGCGAACTCACAAAGCTGTAGCGGCCGTTCAGATCGATCACCAGGATCAGGTCGGGAAAGCTTTCCAGCAGGTAGCGCTGAAATTCTTCCTGGCGGCGTAAAGCTTTCTCCATCTCGCGGCGCTCGGTTACGTCCACGAGCGTGCCCTGATAACGCACGATCTTGCCCGCGGCATCCCACACGGCACGGGAAGTGTCGAGGAAGATGCCGGGCGTTCCATCCTTGCGGCGCAGCGTGATTTCCCGCGTACGCACTCCGCCCTGGTCATCTGCCGTTCGCCCCAACACCGGGCTTTGATTAGGATCGGAGTTCAAAGCGCGGGGATCGAGCGAGAGAAGTTCTTCCTTGCTCTGATATCCCAGAACCTGCACCAGGGCGGCGTTGCCGTCGAGTAACTTGCCCTCCGGCGTGCTGAAGTAAACGCCTTCCTGAAGGGTCTCGAACAGTTCGGTAAATCGCCGCTCCTTCTCGCGCTCTTCTGTGACGTCACGGGCAAGCGCGCTTACGCCCACCACCTCATCACCCTTCACAATCGCATTGAGTGCGCAATCAAAGTAGAGCGTGCGCGCTCTCGATTTCAATCGAACTGGAACCGTGCCCGACCAGCGGCGCTTCTCGAGGAACCGGGCCAAGCCTCGCTCCACGTCCTCACGCTTCGGCTCATCCAGAAACTCTTCTCCGCGATGACCTATAACTTCGGCGTAAGGAATCCCGAGCAATTCCGTGACTCGCCGGTTGACGGTCTTGATCTTTCCGTCCAGAGAAGCGGCAAAGGCAACGTCATCGAAGGAATCGATCAGTTCCTTGAAACTGCGTTGCGAACGCGCAATGAGTTCGCCGAGTTGATCGAGTTGCTCATTGGTGGGAGTGGTTGGGCGCTCCTGCAGGCCGCGGACCAGGTTTCTTAACTCCGTAACCCGCTTCCTGCGTCCGTAGGCGAAGCCGGCAAACGCGAGGGCAACGCAAAACACGCCGACGGAAAGCAGCCCGAGGTGATAGGGGAGATTCTGCAGGCGCTCCCAGGACTCCGCCGCCAGTCCCGCCGCCAGCAGCACCACAAACAGCAGCGCAATGCGCCACAGCCATGCTTCTTCCTGCTCCAGGTTGGTGGACGCGGCGGGAGGCGGTGGCTGTTTCTCTGGTTCCAGCATGTTCTCAGAGTTTGAGGGGCTTGGGCCTAGGCGAATCGTAGTCCATGAACGGGATGCAAACAACCGAAACTGTGTTGGGTAATTTGGTTCACAGGTAAACGTTAGACCGGTGTTTAGTTGTCACAACGTCGCTGTGACATCGGTCACCACTGATTCACGGCCGCAGAGCGTAGGGTGGAGTTTGAGGCTGACTGGTCGCTGGGCCTTCCCTCGTCACGACGAGTCCGAATCAATCTGTTTGTTTGAAGAACAAAGTTTCTGCAAGCGTCCCATGCTCTACAAGACACTGAGCGCCGCGGTTTACGGAATCGATGCCAGCATCATCGAGGTCGAGGTCGATGTGTCCGGAATTAAGACAATGGAGGATCACTTCCACACCGTCGGTCTGCCCGATGCCGCCGTCCGCGAGAGCCGGGACCGGGTGCGGGCAGCACTGAAGAACTGCGGGTACGACATTCCTCCTACCCATATCACCATCAACCTTGCCCCTGCGGATATTCGTAAGGAAGGCTCCGGTTTCGACTTGCCCATGGCCCTGGGAATCCTGGGCGCCTACGGTGGCTTAAATAAGAAGGAGGTGCCCGACTGCCTTTTTGTTGGAGAGCTATCGCTCGATGGCGGAGTTCGCGGGGTTCGGGGGGCGCTTCCTATCGCGATCGAAGCGCGGGGAAGAAAGATCGCGCGCCTGGTGGTACCTGAACTCAACGCCAAGGAAGCGGCGATGGTCGGCGGAGTCGAAATCTACCCCGTGAAATCTCTGCTGGACGTAATTCGCTTCGTGAACACCGGCAACGGGATTCTGCCGCTTAAAGTGGACAGCGAAACCTTGCTCAGCGAGGCCCAGCAGTTTCTGGTGGACTTTAAGGATGTGCGCGGCCAGCACTCCGCCAAGCGCGCCCTGGAAGTGGCCTGCGCCGGCGGTCACAACATCCTCATGATCGGGCCGCCTGGCTCGGGCAAAACCATGCTGGCCAAGCGCATGCCCACCATCCTGCCGCCGTTCACATTTGAAGAAGCTCTGGAGACGACCAAGATTCACAGTGTCGCCGGTGTGCTCGATGCCGGGGCCGGACTGGTCGGCGTGCGCCCTTTCCGCGCACCCCACCACACCATTTCCGACGCCGGGCTCATCGGCGGCGGAGCGGTGCCCCGCCCCGGCGAGGTCTCGCTGGCTCACAACGGCGTCTTATTTCTGGACGAACTGCCCGAGTTTCCGCGCAACGTTTTGGAGGTCATGCGCCAGCCCCTTGAGGACGGGACCGTCTGCATCGCTCGTGCCTCCATGTCCCTGACCTTCCCCGCCCGCTTCATGCTCGCGGCCGCAATGAATCCCTGCCCGTGCGGGTACTTCAACGATCGTTCGCGCGAATGCCATTGTACACCGCCCTTGATTCAGCGCTACATGTCGAAGATTTCGGGGCCGTTGTTGGACCGCATCGATATTCACATCGACGTGCCCGCAGTGAACTATAAGGAGATGCGCTCCAGCGCAGAACCGGAAAGCTCCGCCAAGATTCGCGAGCGGGTGATGCGGGCCAGAGCATCGCAGCTAGGAAGATTCCAGTCTGCCCTACGCGAAAAGCTTTATTGCAATGCCCAGATGGGTCCGCGGCACATTCGCGCGTTCTGTGAACTCGCCGCGGACTGCGAAAAACTGCTGGAGCGCGCCATGGCCCAGCAAGGCCTCACCGCGCGCGCTCATGATCGAATCCTCAAAGTCGCCAGAACCATTGCCGACCTGGAAGGAGGACAGGCAATCGCGCCCAAGCACATCGCTGAAGCCATCCAGTACCGTACCCTTGATCGGACGTTCTGGGCATGAATCTGGAGGCGAACTCCCGCCTGTCCCGTTTTTTCGCTGATCTCAACTAGAAAAAGTTGACAATCATTTGATGATCTTCTGACATCAAGGCGACAACCTGCTTTTCTCGCTGACGTAAGTTGTGATCACGGGCATATAAAGCCTCAAAACTCTAATAGGAGAAACGTGATGCACAGATTCACCGTAAGTGTTCTTTCCATGTTCTGTTTGTTCGCTGGGCTGGCACTCAGTACCGGGACGGCCGTCGCACAAAGTCCTAACCGCCAACAGAAGGTAACCCTGACCCCCGAAACCCTCTTCTTCAGCGTAACCCCGGGGCGCTCCGCCGTGGCGTCAGCGGTGCTAAGCAATCACTCCGGCACGGCCCTGAACGTGTCCAGGATTGAAATCGACGGCAAGTGCTTCTCTACGCCAAAGTGCCGAGCACAGTTTCATGTGGTGTCGCATGGCTGCGGCGCTACCTTGAAGAATGGAGGAAACTGCACCATCAATGTCGAATTTCTTCCACCAGCCACGGTAGAGACGGAGGTCGCGCGCGCGAGCCTGAAGGTCACCTTCAACGCGGCGAGCCTCGATCAAATCAGAAAGGTTGCTCTGACGGGCGTTAGCCAGCCGTAAACCTATTGGCATGAGAGGGCGCGGTCTCCCGGGCCGCGCCGTTCCACAGGTCCAATACGCACCGCAAGAAATACTTGACTCTACGTTCAATCTGACGTAGGGTAGAGCGTTCCGAAGGCTTACTCAAGTTTCAGGTAGTCTAACGGACCTCCGCTGGCAACCGGACACAATCCAAAAAACCGAGAAACTTTCGGGCCGGATGGAGCATCTATACGAGTAAGCAGAGATTTCCCGTACAACCCATCTGAATTGAGTAAGTTAGGCACTCTGGTCAGGTTTTGGCTTGCCAGGAAAAAAGATGAGCGCACGGCCAGTCTGCTGGAACTAGGAGAGTGACTTATCATGCGGTCTGATCGAGTTTTTGACGCTTTACATACTTTGCGGAACCGTTATATGCTGTGCCAGCTTGCGTCCAAGGCGACCCGTAAGTTTCACAAGCCCAACACCAGAATCCAGGAAACCATGAACGAGGTTCTGGACAAGATTGCAAGCTCGGAACGGCAGACAGTTCTGTCGGAACCGGAAAACTTCGCCGAGGCACAACGGCGGGCTGCTTAACACCAGCCCCGCCGCCTGCCCGCGATTGGCCAAGTCTTTCCTGAGCGTTACCCCCCTTTGAAAATCTCCCTTCGCAGGTGAATTGAATAATGACCATCGCAGAATTGAAAGAAAAAAATATTACAGAGCTGACCAAGATCGCCCGATCCTTGGATCTGCCCGGCGCCAGCGGACTGCGCAAGCAAGACCTGATCTTCAAAATCCTTCAGGCCCAGAGCGAAAAAGAAGGCCACATCTTTGCCGAGGGCGTGCTCGAAATCCTGCCCGACGGCTACGGCTTCCTGCGCTCTCCCGATTACAACTATTTGCCCGGCCCCGACGACATTTACGTTTCGCCCTCGCAAATCCGCAAGTTTGACCTCAAGACCGGCGACACCATCAGCGGACAGGTCCGGCCTCCGCACGAAGGCGAGAAATATTTCGCCCTGGTCAAGATCGAAGCGGTGAACTTCGAGTCTCCGGACGAGGCCCGCAACAAGATTCTGTTCGACAATCTGACGCCGCTCTACCCGCAGGAACGCCTCAAGCTCGAAACCACTCGCGAGAACGTCAGCGCCCGCGTCATGGATCTGCTCACGCCCCTCGGTAAGGGACAGCGCGGCCTGATCGTTTCGCCGCCTCGCGCCGGCAAGACCATGCTGCTGCAAAATGTCGCCAACTCGATCACCACGAACCATCCCGAAGTGGTGCTGATGGTTCTCCTGATCGATGAGCGCCCGGAAGAAGTCACTGATATGCAGCGCTCGGTGAAAGGCGAAGTGATTTCCTCAACCTTCGACGAGCCCGCCGCCCGCCACGTGCAGGTCGCGGAAATGGTGATCGAGAAGGCCAAGCGTCTGGTTGAGCACAAGCGTGACGTGGTCATCCTGCTCGACTCCATCACTCGCCTAGCGCGCGCTTACAACACCATCGTCCCGCCCAGTGGCAAAGTGCTCTCCGGCGGTGTCGATTCGAACGCGTTGCAGCGCCCCAAACGTTTCTTTGGCGCAGCTCGCAACATTGAAGAAGGCGGATCGCTGACGATTATTGCCACAGCCTTGATCGACACCGGCTCCCGTATGGACGACGTAATCTTCGAAGAATTCAAAGGCACCGGCAATTCTGAAATCATCCTCGACCGCAAACTGGTCGACAAACGCACCTTCCCGGCCATCGACATTCAGCGCTCCGGCACGCGAAAAGAAGAACTGCTGATCCCGAAAGAAGACCTGACCCGCATCTGGGTCCTGCGCCGGGTGCTGAACCCATTGTCGCCGGTAGAAGCCATGGAACTGCTAATCGACAAGCTGAACAAGGCCAAGTCGAATGGCGAGTTCCTGGCGAATATGAGCTCACTGTAAATGGAGGACGGGCGTCTCGCCCGTCCCAGCTCTGGCTTGTCGAAGCCCCGCCCAACCATCAAACAAACAACTGCGACTTCCCGAATTTGCCGAAAACCGTATAATTTCTTCCAGGCACTGACAAACACAAGATTCGTGTCAGGATATGGCTTCAGTCATATCGCAACGGCTCAAAACCGAATGCGGCTTCAGCCGCTGTTTCATGGGTCGCTTGTCAGCAAGCCGATTTCCCTATTCCGCTGTTGCCCGAGGTGATTGTGCGATCCAAATGCTTCGCGCTGGCTATTTTTCTTCTAATGATCACACCTGTGTCATCGTTCACTCAGAACCCCAGCCAGATTCCGCACCCAAACCCCAACTTGGGGCCCGCTCCCGACGCCCACGAAGAAGAGGAACACGCCAAGATTGAAAAGGAAATGGCCAAGAAGGCGAACCACGAGCGCCAGGCTCAACTTCACCGCGATACTGATAACTTGCTTAAGCTGGCCACCGAGTTGAAGCAGTACGTGGACAAATCCAACGAAAATACTCTTTCCCTGGACGTCGTAAGAAAAGCCGAAGAGATCGAGAAGCTCGCCCACAGCGTAAAAGAAAAAATGAAAGCCAACTGACTTCCCGCTCGACCGCAGCTTAAAAACCAGCGGTGGAAGCGCTGCGAGGGTTGGCAAATGTCCCTTTTCAAATTGTCACTTAGCTTTTGATCTCATCCACTGTGTGGAATCCAGAATGACCGAAGCAAACTAAGAACCTTGCGTATAAATCAATTCTCCGACTGACGTGCCCTGCGCCCGCTATTTTGATGCCAGTTTCTCTTTCGCTTTTCTGATCCCGTAGTCCAGCCATCCGGCCTCGACGTAGTTCTGGCAGCGTTCTTGCAGGTAATCCAGGGCCTTCAGCCGGGCGCCCAAGGCGGCATTGTTGTTCTGATCGTAGGCGAGGACGACATCGGTCAAGTGCAGAGTCTCGACCGGTTTGCCGGCCTCCAGCTTTTCCAGCGCCAGCTTTACCAATGGTTCCGGTCCCCCGGCAAGTTTGACCAGATCCGGGTACACCGAAGACGGCGGCAAGTCGTACATGGTCGCCGGGTTCATGTCGAACCAGCCCGCGTAGCCGTCGTAGATTCCGCGCACCGACCAGCTGACCTTCCCAAATACTTCACTCAGGTCGTAACTTGCCGGGAGTTTTATTTCGCGCATCAGGGTGAACACATCTTTGCCGGAGTTCATTCCCTTTACGGTTTCGTCATGAACGTACTGAATCGCATCGCGAAACCGAGTCAGTCGCCGAGTAATCTCCGCATTCCCTAAGATCGGATCACCGTGACCCGAAAGCACAACCTCCGGCTTGAGTGTCAACACCTTGTCAAGCGAACTGATCCAGTCAAGCGCCCAGCGAGGCTTGGTGCCCCTCAGCGCATAGATATTGGGGAAGGACATCGGTTCAGGTATTCCGGCTCCGGCGTAATTGTCGCCAATGAAGGCAGTCTTGTACGCTGGAATCCACACCGTCAAATGATCGGGCGTCTCACCGGGCGTGCTGAATAGCTCGAACTGAACTCCTCCCAACGTAAACTCGTACTTCTCGTCGAACAAAATAGTTGGGTCGACTTTGGCGCCATAGTTGCCGGCCCATGCGCCTGTTTCCTGCTGGGGACGGCTGAAGGCCGCGGCGTTGCGCGGGGCGAAGAAACCCTCAAGCCTGATAACGTAATTGACAAATTCAAAGTAATTCCTTTGGGCGATGATCTGCGTTCCCGCTTCCTTCCAAAGATGTATTCCGCCAATATGGTCGGCGTGGCCATGCGTCAAAATAATGTACTTCACCGGCCCATGGCTTTCCGCAAGCAGAAGTTTCCTGGCATCCGGAGCCTGACTTGACGAGGCGGTATCGATGACCACGTTTCCATCCGGCGTAGTCACCAGATAAACGTTGCCCGTCGTCGGAGCCATATAGATGGAGTCCCGGATCTTGATTACCTTTGTTTGATCCTGATCGGCGGCGCGCGCGGTTATTCCGATACCGATGCACAGTAAAAGGGCGACTATGATGCGGCGCATTTGTTTTCTCCTTAGCGTCTGCGACGTAACAGCACGCCAGTTTTTTCTTTGACCTCTACCAGACCCGGCAGCGCTGCTCTGGAGCCATTGGCTGTCCTGCCTTACAAGCGAAGGCGCTCTGGAACTCACGCATATTCACGATCGCGCCGATGAGACGAAACTTGGCGGGCGAATGCGGATCGGTTACCACCAGCAGCCGAGACAACTCGGGAGTCACGTTCTCGCAGCGGCTAATGGCGTATCCCAGGAACACTCGCTGCTCCGGAGTAAAACCGTCCACGATCTTGCTCTCTTGGTCTTTGTGGGATTTGAAATATGCCCCGTATGAGAAGTGCAGACCACCATTGTCGGCAACGTTTTCTCCGAGCGTGAGCTTGCCGTTCAGGTAAAGTGGTTTCCCGTTGCCATCGTCCGCCGGAGAATATCGGGAGTATTGGTTGGCAACGCAGGATGCCCGTTCGTCAAATTGTTTTGCATCCGCCGGCGTCCACCAGTCGGTCAGGTTCCCGTCCCCGTCGAACTTACGGCCCTCGTCATCGAAGCCATGAGTCAGCTCGTGGCCGATAACCCTGCCGATCGCGCCGTAGCTGTAGGCCTCGTCTGTGTTCCGGTCGAACATCGGCGGTTGCAGGATGCCGGCCGGCAGCACGATTTCATTGAACGCCGGATCGTAGTACGCATTCACCGTGGGCGGCGTCATTTCCCACTCGGTCCGGTCCAGGGGCTTGCCGATTTTGCCATTCAGACGTTGCGATTCGAAGTGACTCGTACGGACGTAGTTGCCGATAAAGTCGGACCGCTTTATCTCTACGCTCAAGTAGTCTCGATATTTGTCAGGGAAACCGAGCTTGGCGGTATCAATCTTTTTCAGTTTCGCCAGCGCTTTCTGCTTGGTCTCGGGAGACATCCAATCGGCCGTCCGAATGCCTTCTTCAAGCTCGCTCAGCACATCTTGAACAATGTGGCGAATGTTTTCCTTGCCCTCAGCCCCAAAATACTTGTCCACAAACAATTTGCCCGAAGCTTCGCCAAGCTGGTTGTCGACCGAGCTAACACAGCGCTTCCAGCGCGGCTCTATGGACGCCGTGCCCCGCAAATACTGACTGTTGAAACTGTAGTATTCATTCACCAGGCTGGAGGAAAGCATGGGAGCCAGCGCCCGTACGACTTTCCAACGCAAGTAAGTCTTCCATTGATTCAAAGGAACTCGATCCACGCTGACGCTGACCTGACGGAAGAATTCTGGGGTCGCGACATTGAGGGAGTCGAAGCCCGGCGGCTTCGCCGCCTGCAAATATTCGTGGAAATACAAGTTTGGCGCCAGACGGTTGAAATCCACGACCGACATTTTATGATCCAGGTTCACCGGATCGCGTCGAGCAGTGCGGTCAATCGACGCCTTGGCCAGTTCGGTCTCAATCGCAAGAACTGCATCGGAATCTGTTTTCGCCTCGGCCTGCGGTTCTCCAACCAAAGTGAACATGCGGACCACGTGCTCGGCAAACTTCTGTCGGCGCTCAATCGATTTAGCGTCAGTCGTAAGATAGAAATCTCTATCCGGAAGGCTCAGTCCGCCTTGATCAAGCTCGGCGATCACCATCGCGGCATTGTGACGATCTGGCGCGGAGCTGAAACTGAACAGTGTCGGTATCCCCTGATCGTCGAGGCTCGCCATCATTTTCAGCAACGCCTGCTTATTGCGGATCGCCGCGATCTTGACCAGATAAGGCTCGAGCGGTGTCGTCCCCTTCTTTTCGGCGAGGGATTCATCCACACACGCAGCGTAATATTCGCCCACCTGCCGGGTCAGTGAATCATGCGACGCGTCAAGTTGAGCCGCGGCTTCGAGGATCACGCGGAGCTCTCCCTGGTTTCGTTCTTTCATTTCTGCGTAGCGGTTGTAAACGGCCTTGTCAGGAGGCAGAGGATTCTTGGCGCGCCAGCCTCCGCACGCGAACTGGTAGAAGTCAACGCAGGGATCCGCGGAGCGATCCAGTTGCGAGACATCAAAACCGGATTGCCCGTCGTCCTGGGCAAATGCACAGCAGGTCAGAATCAAGCTTGACAGGAACACTCTCGATATTGCCCGGAGTTTCCTCAAATCCACTAACGGTTGTAGACACTCTCGTTGCAACTCGGGTCTTAGTTTGAACATTCCATCCTTCCGGCCTGAGATGGCCATAACAGTTTTTTCATTGATGGTTCGCCTCTTCATTCACGGTTAGGTTGGAAAAATATCCATCCGTGCTCCAATGCGCCCAAAGCGCGATCTGGCCGTGGGTTTCGCCGAGTTTCAGGTCATTCACAATCAGGCAGGGCTGGGGGGCGTCGTTGACGTAGAGGCTCGCCTTCGTCCCCGAAACCACGACTTTCATCTTAGTCCACACGCCCGGCTCCAGATCCACGTAGGATTCGTACAGCCCAGGGTTCTCTTCTCGAAGGCGATGCCAGGGAAAGTCCGGCTCAGAAGCATATTGAACGGAATGGTTGCGCTGGAGTTGATTGTCGGCGCGGCCGTTGGCGGGCCGCAGGTAGATGTTCTCGAATCGCGAACCATGGGGCTGGACGCGGAATGCGATTCCGATGAATCCGCGCTCATCTGGCCGAGTGCCTTCCCGCCGCGAGCCAGCCACCTCGACTTCGATCGCACCATCCTTGAAATCGCGCCCGCTGAGGATGGCAAGCATCGCGTCGGTCGGAGTCTGATGCTCCGGCAAAGGAACTAGGTGCACCGCGCGGCGTCCACGATAGCTCACAACCTCGGCCTTCCCGTTCACCAGTTCCAATCCATTCAGCGAATCCAGCAAGTACGTTGAATCTACGCTCTTCGCCTGCTGACCAGAGAAAGCACTTGCCAGAACTACAAGTGCAGCAAGCGGAAAGATCAAAGCGCACCTGAGCATTTCAAGGTCACCCTTAATACACACAGTGATCCGGTTTGTGCGTTTCCTACCAAACCCTACAAGCGTTGACCCGCGCCTCCGGCTGACCTTTGTGGCAACCGAATGCGACTGAGAACTCCGGCATGTTGGCCAGCGTATTGTTCACCCGGTATTTGGCAAAGGAGTGCGGATCGGTCAGCACGGCCAGCCGGATCAACTCGGGACGCCATTCCGTACACCATCCAAAGGCAAACGAAAGAAAGAAACGCTGGCGCGGAGTGAGGCCGTCAGCTTCTTTCGCGTCCAAATCTTTTCCCTGGCGGGCTAGGGCGTCCTTCAAGGCCATGAACGCAAGGCGCGTACCGCCGCTGTCGGCCGTGTCTTCGCCCAGAGTCATACGCCCATCCTGCTTAACTCCCGGGCCAGCCTCCGGAACCTCCTGAGTGTATTGATCAGAAATGCACTTTCCCCGGGCGTCGTATTCCTTGCCGTCTGCGGCCGTCCACCAGTCGCGCAGGTTGCCTTGAGCATCGAACTTCCTTCCCTGATCATCAAACCCGTGAGTAATCTCATGCCCGATGATCGAGCCGATATCGCCGTAGTTCACCGCGTCATCCTCCTTCATATCAAAATACGGCGGTTGCAAGATGCCCGCGGGAAAGTTGATCGTATTCTGTGTGGGTTCCTCGTAGGCGTTGATGGTCGGGGGAGTCATGGTCCACTCGGTGCGGTCCACCGGCTTGCCGATCTTCGCCACCCAGCGCTCGAACTCGAATGCCACTGCGTGCTGCCGGTTGGCCAGCAAGTTGTCGCGAGAGATCTGCACCGATGAGTAATCGCGAAAACGCTCAGGAAAGCCAATTTTGTTCAGCGTGGCATGAATCTTTTCCTGGGCACGGACCTTGGTTTCGGGAGACATCCAATCCAGCGCCTCAATGTCCTTGCCCAGTGCAGTTTCTAAATCTTGCACCATTTGCAACACCCGGGCCCGGTTCTCGGGAGGGAACGCATGCTGAACGTAGGCTTGGCCAAGCGCTTCACCCAGATTTGCATCAACGCTGTCCACGCAGCGCTTCCAGCGAGGCTGCATTTCCTTTGCGCCCACCAGCGTGCGGCCGAAGAAATCGAAACTCTGCTGGACGAAAGCGTCGCTCAGCAAAGATGCCGATCCGCTCAGCATCCGCCATTGCAGGTACGTCCGCCAATGTTCCAGGGGATGCTGCTGCAGCATGACCTCGACGCCCTTGAAAAACTTTGGCGTGGTCACGATGTATTGCGGCGAGGCCGGCGCGTTCACGAGCTTTAGATACCGGTTGAAGTCAAACGATGGCGCCAGCGCCTTCACCTGGGCCAGAGACATTTTATTATTCAGGTTTTTGGCATCGCGGCGCGGGATCTCTTCCATCATTACCTTGGCCAGGTCGGTCTCCATGGCCAGCACTACCGCCGCATCCGCCTTGGCCCGCGCTGGCTCTTCCCCTGCCAACACAAACATTTTTTCAGCATGCTTCAGATATTTCGCGCGAATCTCCTTGGCCTTCTCGTCCTGGTCAAGATAGTAACTACGCCCCGGCAACGTCATCCCGCCCTGGTCGAATTGGGGAAGGTTATGCGATGTGTTGTCGTAGTCGGGCTGGGCAGTGAACCCCATCAGGGCGCCGTTGCTCTGCGCGTCCCCCTGGACCCAACTGCCTGGAATCGTCTGGTGCAAGCGAGCGACCTCCGCGGCAATGTCAGACTTGGTTTTGATCTTGGCGATGCGATCGAGTTCGGGCTTCAGCCAATCCCGGCTGTGCGCCTCGATGGTTTTTTCATCCATGCACGAGTTATAGTAGTCGCCAACTTCTTGCTCGCTGGCGGTGCGTCCGGGATCGTCAGCGGAAAGCTTCTCCAGAGTCTGGACCAGCACCGCGTGGTTCCACATGTCCAAGGGACCAGAGGGCCCCCACGCAACCTGATCCGCCGGCATGGGATTGGCCGCCAGCCACTTGCTGCAAGCGTACTTATAAAAATCGTTGCAGGGTTCCAGGGAGTTGTCCGCAATGTCGGCGCGGAAATGCTCCAACTTGGGCAATTCTTTCGGCGGATCTTGCGGGGTGGCAGGCGTTGACTGCGCAAACCCGCTGGAAATGATGCTGGAAATACTGAAGATAATCGCGGCAAGACCTCGCGGAATTCGCACTCTTATCACCTCACTTGGTGGACCTTCGTTTTTTGGATCTCAAAAACGCTCTGCTCCTTAAATTTCGTGGACCCGCATTACATACTTCAAGACTTCGGCTTCCCTGTTCTCTCTTCTTGACTAACATGTCCGGCAACCGCTGCCGTTCTGGGCTGAAATGCATCTTTGAAGCGCTGGATAGTACCGGCTGTGGGCTGAAAATTAGAGCCGGTTACGGGGCGCCGCTGCAGGCAGGTTCGGATCCCGGTTGGAAAGCTTAAGGGATTCAACGATCCCATCCACAAAGAAATCCAGGCGGTCGCGAAATCCCCGGCTCAAGGAAAGTTTCTTTCCATTCTTCAGGACAACCAGATACTCTCCGTATCCGCAAGCTTCGAGTCTGAGGATGCGATCCACGTTCACAATGATGGAGCGATGAATGCGCAAGAACTTGTCGGATGGAAGCCGGTGTTCGATCTCTCCGATTCCTTCGCGAAGAAAGTGAACGATACCGCCAACGTGGATTTTGAGATAGTTGTGCGCAGCGCCAATCCAATCAATTTCATCAATCCGCACGAACTCGACTTTGCCTCGCGAGCGGACGACCAGACGTTGAGGATTAGAGCTCAGCCCGCGTACTTCGTTGATTTCGCTAAGCACCCGGCCGATCAGCTCAGCCTGCCGGGAAGCATTGTTGAGTTTTGACTGGGCGCGGGCTACCGCCTTGCGAAAACGCTCGTCGTCAAACGGCTTCAAAAGATAGTCCACCGCATCGTGCTCAAACGCCCGCACCGCATACCAATCGTAGGCAGTTGTGAAAATGACCGCGGGAACGGTTCCCGGCTGCATCGCTCTGAGGACGCCGAATCCATCGATCCCCGGCATCTGCACATCAAGAAAGAGAAGGTCTGGGCGATACTCTTGCAAACTGCGGAGCGCTTCCTCACCATCACCGCACTCGGCGAGCACCTGAATGCCGTTCGTTCTCGCCATCGCGGACAGGATATTTCTTGCTACCAGCTCATCCTCTGCAATGATCGCTCGCAGTGTCATCTTTGAACCTCCATCAAACTCTAGGCTGCCGTCACCGGTTCGTGGTCCAGTCCCGTCAGGACCCCCGCTTGGCATGGCAGCCTCACCTCTACCTGAAAACGCCCATCAGACAATTCCGCGGTCACAAGCCGCCCCCGGAAGCCATAGAGCATTCGCAACCGGCTCCGGATATTTTCCAGGCCGATTCCCAGCCGATCATGCTCCGGAACGCGCGATGTTCCGCCGTCATTCACCACGAAAATGCAAACATCATCTGCTTGCGTGCAAACGTCGATGACTACTCTGCCGGACCCAGGCCGTCTTGCAATCCCATGCTTGATGGCATTTTCCACCAGTTGCTGCAAAAGCAGGTACGGGGCTTTGGCGTCGAGTACTCCGTCCGCAACGCGGATTTCTGTGATCAGCCGGTCTTGAAACCTGACCCTTTGAATGTCGAGATAGCGCTCGAGGAAACTAAGTTCCTGCCGAAGGCTCGCCTCTGGGGAGTCCTCTGAAGCCAGGCTCATCCGCAGCAAGTCGCCAAGGGAACAAATCATCTTCTTCGCCGCCCGCGGGTCGGTATCCACAAGCGCCGCCACGGAGTGCAGGGTATTAAAAAGAAAGTGCGGTTGCAGTTGCATCTTCAGCACCTGTAGCTCCGCCCGGACCAGGTTCGTTTCTAACTGCGCGGCCCGCCATTCCTGACTCCGGATCTCGGTGAAGTACGCGACCACATAACCGATCACAGCCACAACCAGGTAGATTTGAATGTCGGGCTCTGCTTCAGAGAAAAAGACTTTCTGAAACTGCGGAGCAAACGGAAGCGGGCGTATGTTAGGAAACACATTCGCCCCCCACTGCGTCTTGATCAACACATCAATCCAGACGGTTGCTGCAATCGCGAGCAGGTGCGCGCCGACCAGTTTAGTCCACTGTTTCTTAGCTAACGGCAGGCGGGCACAGCAGAGCAGCACTAGAGGCGTCAGAATCACCGCCCAGATGCCGTATCCAAAAACATTCATGCGGATGCTTTGGACCCAGGTGATGGGACGGCCCCGAGTCAACTCAAATCCGTGGTTGAACCACGACCCCAGCGCGGCAAAGATCGTCCACAGGATCAGCAATCCACTCCAGACCCGCAACCAGTTTGGGCCTTCCGACCTTCGCAAGAATGGTTGGCCTCTCATCCCGAGAACGTTAGACTCCCAACCCGTTGAAAGGTCATCATCAACTGCGTTGGGTCACGCTAAGTTCGGACCGGGAGCGGTCGCCACAGTACCGCGCGAGTCCGCCTCGGTCGAGGTACGCCACAACGTCTGTTCATTTCCGGACACCGCATTCCACGCTCGCACAGTCATGCCTTGACTCTCGCCTTTCTCCGGACTGCTAATTCGCGCTAAAATCAATACCTTGCGTTCCGCTTTGTGCTGGCCCATAAGGTGCAGTCGTTCTCTGGTACTCGTACGTCTCACGTGGCCGAAACATTTTGTTTGCGTGGAATAGAGCGGCGACTCTTGGATGGCCTTCCCCGATTGCATTCGATAACCAAACATCGCGCATGGATAGCACGCGGTCGCCGCTATCCCCATTTTTTCGGAGTGAATATGAAACTGTTTTCGACGCTGCTGCTGATCCTTGCCTACTCGTCTCTCACTCAGGCACAACGGCTCCCGGATACGGTTGTGCCTGAGTACTACCAGGTCCAGCTGAATCCCTCGATCGCGGCCGCAACCTACACCGGCGATGAAACCATTGATGTCCGGCTACTCAAGCCAGCCACCGAGATCACTCTGAATGCGATTGAAATCAATTTCAAAGAGGTCACCATCGCGGCGGGCAGCAAGAGCCAAACGGCAACCGTCAGCGTCAACCCGAAAACTGAAACCGCAACATTGAAGGTCGCAGAGCAGATTCCCGCCGGGCCAGCAGCGATTCACATCACCTTCAACGCCGCTCTCAACGATCAGTTGCGCGGTTTTTATTTGTCCAAGGGCAAAAATCGCAACTACGCCACCACGCAAATGGAGCCCACCTACGCGCGCCGCGCCTTCCCCTGCTTTGATGAGCCAGCCATGAAAGCAACCTTCGATGTCGCCACCACCATCGACAAAGGGGACGCGGCATTCTCTAACGGCAAAATCATCTCTGACGTTCCCGGCCCAGGGGAAGATAAGCACACGGTGAAATTTGCCACCACGCCCAAAATGTCAAGCTACCTGGTAGCGCTGGTGGTGGGTGATTTTCAGTGCGTGGAGGGATCAAGCGAGGGCGTTCCCATTCGTGTGTGTGCAACCCCCGACAAGAAAGATCTGGTAAAAGCGGCTCTGCCCATGGCGGAGCAGATTCTGCATTTCTACAATCGGTACTACAGCATCAAGTATCCCTACGGAAAGCTCGATATACTCGCCGTGCCTGATTTTTCCGCGGGCGCGATGGAAAACACGGCGGCCATCACCTATCGAGAGACGTTGTTGTTCATCAATGAGCGCACTGCCAGCCAGGAGGATTACAAGTACGTCGCCGACGTGCTCGCCCACGAGATGGCTCACCAGTGGTTTGGCGACCTCGTGACCATGAAATGGTGGAACGATGTGTGGCTCAACGAAGGCTTTGCCACATGGATGAGTCCCAAACCGGTCAATGACTGGCATCCCGATTGGCACAACCGGATTAACGAGGCGGAGAATGACAATGACGCCAAGAACAAAGACTCGCTGAAGGCTACGTCGGCGATTCGCAGCCCCGCGCAGGATCCCAACCAGATTGGGGAGATGTTCGACACTTCCATCGCTTATAACAAGACTGCCGCCATCTTACGCATGGTTGAAAACTACGTTGGACCTGAGACCTTCAGGGCAGGAGTTAATCAATATATCGAGAAGCATGCTTACGGAAACGCCACCGCTGAGGATTTCTGGAATACTCTAGCCGCAACCTCCAGGAAGCCAGTCGATCGCATTATGTCCAGTTTCGTGCAGCAGCCCGGCGTTCCTTTGGTAAGCGTTGCGTCCAGATGCAAGAACAACAAAACGGAAGTCACGCTCTCCCAACGCCGGTTCTTTCTCGACCGTTTAAGCTTAGAGGCGGGATCCCAAGAGAAGTGGGAAATCCCAGTTTGCGTCAAGAACGCTCAAGGGAAAAACTGCCAACTGCTCAAGGAAAAGTCCCAGACATTCTCGCTTGACGGCTGCTCGCCGTGGCTGTTGGCCGATGTTGATTCCAACGGGTACTACCGGAATCAATACAGCACGGAGAACCTTCACGCCCTCGCTGCCATCGCGGAGAAAGATCTCACTGCCGAAGAACGTCTTGGCCTGGCCAGTGATCAGTGGGCTTTAATGCGAGCTGGGCAAAGCAAAGTCGCTGACTATCTTGCCCTGGTCCAGGGTCTAAAACAAGATCGCGAACGTGCCATTTGGGCCACAGTCGGGGGACAACTAAGATACATCCACACCTTCCTGCTCACCGACGCGGATCGTCCTCAGTATGAGGCTTGGGTGCGCGATCTGCTTGCGCCGGCCATGAACGAACTCACTCTCAACCCGAGGCCCGGAGACAGCGCCGATATAAAGGCGGTGCGGGCTGAAATTGTTGACACCCTTGCCAACGCAGGCAACGACCCTGCCCTGATTCGGCAGCTCTCCGATCTGGTACCGCAGATCATGAAGGATGCTTCGACCGTGGATCCCTTTCTCGTCCCGGTCGCTGTGAAGGCTGCGGCACAGCATGGCGATGCCGCGCTCTACGAGCAGTACCGGGCCAAACTGAAGTCGTCGCAAACGCCGGATGAATATTATCTCTATCTGTACGCCCTGCCAAACTTCCCCCAACACGAACTGGTAAAGCAGAACCTCGATTTCGTGTTGAATCCGGATCTCCGCAACCAGGACGCGACCGGATTCATGCAAACCCTGCTGGCTACTCCCACCAGTGGCCCGCAGGCATGGGACTTCCTGAAAACGAACTGGACCACACTGCAGAGCAAGCTCTCCAGCTACACCAAAGACGAAGTCGTTGCTGGACTGGCGGCATTTTGCGATGCCGGCATTCGGGACGATATCAAGGCGTTCTTCGCCATCCAGAAGACCGCAGCCGAGCACACCCTGGCGCGGAGTCTGGAGCGGGTGAACACCTGTGTTGATCTTCGAACAGAACAGTCTGAGCCGCTTGCCCAATGGCTGAATAGCTCGTCGGGCTCGAGCGATAGGAATGCGGTTCACTAGGGTTCGAGAAGATGCGAGACCCTGGTCGAATCGCTTCTTGAGGTTTTGCGCGGCGTTGCGGAGCTCCGCCACGAAGCGCCGCGGATTCGAGCTTCATGATCCCGCGGCCCGGGGGCGCCGGCTCTCAGTAACGGCTGCATCCAATCGAGCCGCCAGCCCTTCGAAGCCCGCTGTGGGGCCGTTCCAGCGCAACTGGTCCACGTCGTCAAATAGTGCGATGTCGGTCCGGAGCGTCGCGAGCGTGCGAAAAAGCAGAGCGCGGTCCCGCTCACGGCGGAGAGTCTCTGCCAGAGCACTCGCGTTGGCGGCGTTCACGCGCCACTCCCGATAGTCTAGAGGGACGCATTCAAGGTGGAAAAACTTGGCAAGGACAGCAGCCGACGACTTTGCTCCCCAACCCTTCAGGCCGGGATACCCATCTGCCGCATCACCCACCAGCGCCAGATAGTCGGGGATGGATGCCGGCGAGACGCCGAACTTCTTGATCACACCGGCCTCGTCCAGCGTGACCCGCGTGCGGCGATTTAGTTGGACGATCCGTGTGCCGCGAACGCATTGGGCGAGGTCCTTGTCCGGGGTGCAGATGATCACGCGCTCGACCCGCTCGTCTCGAGCGGCCGCCGCCGCTCCGGCAGCGAGCGCGTCGTCCGCCTCGAATTCCACCATCGGCCAGACAACAATGCCCGCAGCCGCAAGAACGTCTTCGAGCAGCGGGAATTGTGCCAGCAGGTCAGGCTCGACGCCTTCACTGGTCTTGTAGCCCGGCCACAAGTCATTGCGAAAAGATTCGATCACGTGATCGGTCGCAACGGCAATATGCGTGGTGCCGCCTTTGATCATGCCCAGCACCGACGCCAGGACGCCCCGTACCAGCGACCTCTCTG
>Ga0210410_10000853_pt1 | contig 30240 bp, 21 predicted proteins | sample IncBWC4MmetaG_FD_161058 | JGI IMG/M metagenome (GOLD analysis project Ga0210410, IMG submission 161058) | Forest soil microbial communities from Barre Woods Harvard Forest LTER site, Petersham, Massachusetts, United States - Inc-BW-C-4-M | ecosystem: Environmental > Terrestrial > Soil >...
CCGCTGGCGAAAATCTTTTGGGGAATTCCGTGTCCTACCGCTTCAGCCATTTGCTCGGGATTGAGGCTTTAACGGCCGAGCAAATCGCATTTCTGTTGGACCAATCCAAACCATTTCAGGAAATTCAAAAACATCCGCTGAAAAAATTGGCCACGTTACGCGGAAAAAGTGTCGCGCTCGCCTTCTTCGAGCCTTCCACGCGCACACGCATCAGTTTCGCCACCGCTGCATCGCGTCTTGGCGCGGATAGCATGAATCTGCAAGCCGAATCGAGCAGCCTGAAAAAAGGCGAATCGCTTCTGGACACCGTGCACACGCTGGACGCCATGAAGCCCGACTGCATCGTGATGCGCCACGCCAGTTCCGGCGCCACCGATTTCGTCGCCAAGCATCTGCAGATTCCGGTGATCAACGCCGGCGACGGCACGCACGAACATCCCACGCAGGCGCTTCTGGACGCGCTTACCATTCGCGATCACCTCGGTCACATCGACAAATTGAATGTCACCATTCTCGGCGATATTCAGCACAGCCGCGTGGCGCGCTCCAATATTCAATTGCTCGGAAAATTCGGATGCCGCTTCACTCTGTGCGGCCCCGCGATGTGGTTGCCGCGTGAAATCGAACGCGTCGGCCCCGCAGGTTGCGAAATCCGCCGCACTTCGCGCATGGACGAAGCGCTCACCGACGCAGATGTAATTATCGTTCTCCGTGTGCAGTCGGAACGCATGAATGAGCCTTCGCTTCCGACCGATGAATACGTGATGCAATATCAATTGAATGAAGAACGCCTGGCGCTCGCGCGTCCCGGCGCGCTGGTGCTGCATCCCGGCCCCATGATTCGCGGATTGGAAATTGATTCCGCCGTCGCTGACGGCCCGCAATCCTGCGTGCTCGAGCAAGTCACCAACGGAGTTGCCGTGCGCATGGCGCTGCTTTATTTACTGACCGGCGGCGAGCCGTCCGTCGAAACAAAGAAGGATTCGCCGGTCGCCGGCGATTAGGATTTATTTCGCAAGTATTTCACGTTACGAGATTAGCGCCGTGCTGTTCATTTGAGGTGGTTCGAGTCGGACGGTTTCCGTCCAATGATTCGTAACAGGGCACGACTTCAGTCGTGCCGTACGTTTGGAAAATTGAGGGGTTTTAACCCCTGCGTCCGGCGAACCGGCATAAAAAATAATTTCGAGGAACATAAATGCTCTGGATTAAAAACGGCCGCGCAATCGATCCGGCCACCAGCACAGACTCCGCGCTCGACGTGCTCATCGACGGAGAAAACATCGTCGCCTGCGGCGCGCCCGCCGATATTTCTCAGAGCGTCACGAAGCACGGTGGGGCACCCTACGAAACAATTGACGCCACCGGATGGATCGTTGCGCCTGGCTTCATCGATTTGCATTGCCACCTGCGCGAACCGGGCGGCGAAGCTTCCGAAACAATTGTCACCGGCACTCGCGCCGCTGCGCGCGGCGGATTCACGGCGATTTGTCCCATGCCCAATACGCGTCCAGTGAATGACAACGCCAGCGTCACCGGCTCAATCGTCGAACGCGCCGCATCCGGTTCCGGCGTACGCGTGTGGCCCATCGGCGCTTGTTCCGCGGGAAGCAAAGGCGAATCGCTCGCCGAAATTGCCGCCATGAAAAAAACCGGCATCGTTGCCGTCAGCGATGACGGCAAACCCGTTGCCTCCGCAAAACTCATGCGGCAAGTAATGGATTATTGCGCCGCGCTCGGCTTGCCCGTAATTGATCACTGCGAAGATGTTTCCCTCGCTGCCGGAGCCGTGATGCGCGAGGGCGAAACTTCCGTGCGCCTCGGCCTGCGCGGAATGCCCGCCGCTGCGGAATCCATTTGCGTGGGGCGCGACACTCAAGTTGCGGAATTGACCGGCGCGCGTCTGCACATCGCGCACCTTTCGGCAAAAGCTTCGCTTGAACTTGTGCGCGATGCGAAAAAACGCGGACTCGCCGTGACCTGCGAAGTCACGCCTCATCATTTCACGTTGATTGACGAAGACGTCGCCTACGACACAAATTTCAAAATGAATCCGCCGCTCGCCTCGCGCGAAGATCGCGATGCTCTGCTCGGCGGCCTTGCCGACGGCACCGTGGACGCCATCGCCACCGACCACGCGCCGCACGAGCCCGCCAGCAAAGCCGTCGAATTCGACAAAGCTCCCTTCGGCATCACCGGATTTGAAAGCGCACTCGCTCTCGGTCTCGAGCAACTCGTTCACACCGGGCGAATCAAGCTAATGCGCCTGGTGGAACTTTTCACCACCGGCCCCGCGCGTGTTCTCGGCATGGAACGCCGCATCGCCGCCGGACAGCCCGCCGACCTGACACTTTTTTCCACCGATCACGCCTGGACGTTTCGCGCCGCCGAATCCGCCAGCAAATCTCGCAACACTCCCTTCGATGGACGCGAATTCAAAGGCGCGCCTATGGCCACCATCGTGGCCGGAAAAGTGGTTTACCGCAGGTAGGCACATCTACTCGACGCATTCCCTAACCAACTCCTGATCCTGTCCGAACGAACAGGTTCTCGAACAAAAAGACCACCATCCAAAAGTACTATTGCGCGAAACCGAGGAATATAGGAATTCTATATTCATCATGACGAAACGCGTGAGATCGAAAATAGCAAGAGGAAGCGCAGAACTTGCGATTCTTTCCCTGCTAAATAAACAGCAGCTTTATGGCTTTGAAATTGCCAAGCGCATTGAAGAAGAATCCGGCGGCGCGCTGCATTTCAATTTGGCATCTCTCTATCCCATGCTCTATACACTTGAAAAACGCGGCTGGATTGGCGGACGTTGGGAATCCAACCGTGCCGGACGCGATCGCCGCTACTACTGCCTCACCGGAGCCGGGCGAAAACAGATTGCGCCGTTGCGGCGGGAATGGAAATCGTTTTTCCGTGGACTGGATCTTCTTGCGGGGGTGACTCGTGCGTGATTGGAATGTTCTTGTTCGCGAAAAATTCAGCGGGCGAGGCCTAGACGAATTACAACGGACCGAAGTTGTCTCGGAACTGGCCGCTCATCTGGAGGATTTGTACGAGCACCAGCGCAGCTTGGGAATAGGTGAGGCCGAGGCGATTTCTCGCGCGCTCAACGAAGTAAACAACTGGCGTCAACTCTCGCGTGATATCAGCAGCACAAAAAAACCGGAGGGACACATGAATTATCGGACAAAAAGTTTATGGCTACCGGGCTTTACAACTTTAACCGCAGCAATGGGGGCACTGGCGATCATAATGGGCCATGACGTTCATCGGTTTTATTTCGAGCCCAGAATTTATTGGTACGGGTCGATGGCTGTCATGGAAATATACCTGCCGTGGCTCGCAATCCTTCCGATAATCGGCGGCATCGGTGCGTACCTGTCACGTCTGGCGAACGGGAATTTGAAAACGCGCTTAGCGGCCGCCTTGTTTCCCGCGCTCGTTGTCTTCGCGCTTTTCTGCCCCGGCATCGTAGTGACGGCAGTGTTCGAGCACCACTTAAATTGGCATGTATTGCCCGTTGCGTTTGCGGGGATGGTGTTTAGCTGGGTTTTGCTTCCCGGCGCGGCGCTGACGCTGGGAGCGCTGCCGTTTCTTCGATCGTCACAGGTGCGCGACGCGGAGTACAGCGGCAGCTAACTGGATCGGAGTTGTGGCCTGTCGGCGAGGTCAATCCGAAGTCCACGCTGAATTAAACTCCAAGTGTTGACGATGATTTGCCGACGCGCGGCACAAAGGGTTTTCCGCAGGCTTCGCAGACGATTGCGTTGGCTGCCTTCAAATATTTGCATTCGCCGCAAGTCCACATGCCCCACGATTTCGGTTTGCTCGCTCCGATGCCGAACCGCACATAAAGGAAAATTGCGCCGATCCAAAGCCAGCCTGCAACCGCCGCAAATACTAGGTCATCATCAAGGCCGCGCAAGTGGAGGAATGCGGCGCCGCCGTACTCAAGAATCAGGAACCCGCAAAGCGCAAGCCCGCCCCACAAAACTATGTCGGTGCCGCGCCGCCGGGACATGGTGACAATCGCGGAGATCGCCGCGATTAGTCCGACAATTTGAAACATGCCCGGCCTCCGAAAACATTAATCGGCCCGATGGGCGACACGAAAACAAATTCGCGCGGCGAACAAAAACGCCCGCCGCGCGGTTATTTTATGTTGCGGAGAACTAATTTCCGCGTCCACGTCCCGCAGCAGCCGCAGCGGCTGCAGCCGTCGAAGGCGGCACCAAATTCGCCGCGCGGAAATATCCAACTAGATTTCCGTACTCTTCGTTGTTGTGCACGATGTTACGCAATAGAAGGACACTGCGTAGCGCCGGACGTCCCGGACCGTTCGGGCCCTGCGGAGTTACCATCTGCATGGAGCTCGCGTCGGTAAGCGAGTCATACACCGGACCGCAATAGGCCAGCGCGTCGTGCATGGCTTTCACCAGTTGATCCTTCGTCTGCGCCGTTTTTTCGTAGTCCACTGTTTGCGGATTGGCTTCGCCCTTTGCTTGCGAGCAGAAAAGATAGTTGGCATTGATCACATGTCCAAGTAGCGATCCGAACGTGCGTACTTCCGTCATCGTGCCGATCTTCATGGTGTAATTCGCTTCGGGCATCTGTTCCGCCGAGCCGTTCAGGTTATTGCCGATCGACTTGAATGCGTTCTTCACATACGTTGCGAAAGGATCCGTCGGAGCGGCCGCGGGAGTCTGCGGTGCGGCGGCTGGAGCTGCTCCACCACCTTGCGCAAGCGCGGGAATGGCGGCGACGCCGCACAGCAACACGCTACATAGAAACTTCTTCATCGTAATTTTCTCCTTGTGGGTTGCGTCATTCCGCAAAAGTCTGGCTGGAATCTGGACCGGTGCGTTAACGCGGAAATAGCTTTGAATCGCGGGGGCTTTCGTCGGTCGGCCCTGGCGATCTGGCTCCAATTGAGCGGAGGAATCATAGCACGACCGATTCCTGATATTCGCCAAACACGCGGCGCAAAGTATCGGAAATTTCGCCGACCGTGGCGAAGGATTCGACCGCGGCGCAAATTGCAGGCATCAGATTCGCTCCGGAACGCGCGCGCGATTCCACTTCCGCAAGCGCCACCTTTGTTTTCGCGGCATCGCGTCGCGCGCGCAACGCTTGCACGCGCGCGATCTGCGCGCGTTCCACTTCCGGATCCAATTGCATGGTAGGAATCGACCGACCTTCATCGCTCTGAAATTTATTTACGCCAACGACAACTCGCTCGCCGCGTTCAATCGCGCGCTGATATTCGTACGCCGCTTTTTGCACTTCGCCCTGCACGTATCCGGTTTCAATCGCGCGCAACATTCCACCATTCGCGTCAATGCGGGCAATGTAATCGCGCGCGCCGGTTTCAATGCGATCCGTGAGATTTTCAATCGCGTAAGAACCTGCAATAGGATCGACGGTATTCGCCACGCCGGTTTCGTGCGCCAGAATTTGCTGCGTGCGCAAGGCAATCAGCGCGGCGCCCTCGGTAGGCAAAGCTAACGCCTCGTCCATCGAATTCGTATGCAGCGATTGGCATCCGCCGAGCACCGCGCCGAGCGCCTGAATCGCGGTGCGTACAATATTATTTTCCGGTTGCTGCGCGGTGAGTGAAGAACCCGCCGTCTGCACGTGAAATCGCAACAGCAACGAGCGCGGATCCTTCGCGCCGAAGCGTTCGCGCATAATGTGCGCCCACAATCTGCGCGCAGCGCGATACTTTGCGATTTCCTCCAGCAATCCGTTGTGCGCGTTGAAGAAAAATGAAAGCTGCGGCGCGAAATCGTCCACGGAAAGTCCGGCGGTTCTCGCTGCTTCCACATAGGCAATCGCATCGGCCAGAGTGAAGGCCACTTCCTGCACAGCAGTCGAGCCTGCTTCGCGAATGTGATAACCGGAAATCGAAATTGTGTTCCATCGCGGCAATTCCGTGCGGCACCACGCAAAAATATCGGTGACGATGCGCATGGCCGGGCCAACTGGATAAATAAAAGTTCCGCGCGCGATGTATTCCTTCAAAATATCGTTCTGCACCGTGCCGGAAAGTTTCTGAAGATTCGCGCCTTGCTTCCGCGCAACGGCCACGTACAGCGCCAGCAGAATTGCCGCCGTCGAATTGATGGTCATAGAAGTGGAAACTCGCTCCAGCGGAATTTCCGAGAAGAGCGCTTCCATATCTTCCAGCGAGTCAATTGCCACGCCGACTTTTCCGACTTCGCCTTGCGCCAGCGCGGCATCGGAATCCATTCCAATTTGCGTTGGGAGATCGAACGCGACGGAAAGTCCGGCTTGTCCCTGGCTCAGCAAATATCTGTAGCGGCGATTCGATTCCGCGGCGGTGCCGAAGCCCGCGTACTGACGCATGGTCCACAAACGTCCGCGGTACATGGTGGGATAAATTCCGCGCGTGTACGGAAATTCGCCGGGAAATCCGAGTTCGGTTTCCGAATCCCAATTGGCCTGCGAATCGGGGCCGTAAAGTTGATCGAGGCCAATATCCGTAACTTCGCGCGTCGCGGCCGGCGTCGAAGTGGGACTTCCCGGATTGTCGGTGGACTTCGTCATGAAGAATCTTGCGAGCTAAGGAACTTTGCGCGCGTTACGGAATGACGTGACCGAAAAATAGATCATCAGCAGCGCGTAAGCAATCGGCACTGCCACAATCCAGCGCGCTACACCGTGCTGCCACGCGCGAAGTGCGGAGCTTAAAGTGACCAGCGCGAGCAGCGCGAAACTCGCGCCCGTCATTTCATGAAATAACTGACGCAGCGCACGCCACAAACGGCCGAAAAATCCTTTCGGCGCAAGCTCGCGCGAAGATGGTGACCGGGGAACGGAAGCAGCGTTCACAGTGGAATTGTAATACAGCAAGCGCGCTCGTGCGACGCACTCTGAAAATTGACCGCATGTGCAGGTTAGACACGGCTGTACCTAAGTGCAGGCTTGTCAGGCGCGGCGCGCGGCCATACAATTTAAGGAGCGTGAAACATCCAGGAGGGTGCGCGTGCAACTTGACGATCATCTGAGGCAACTGCTGCGTGAGTTGGGCCATGCGATCAATGACACGGTCGGCGAATCCGACCGCATCACTGGCGCGATTTCCAACGTGCGTTCCGCGGGCTATGACATTGTGCTGAAACTTGACGCGACGATTGGGCTTGCGAAACGCGACGCTGATTCCGCGCAACTTTCCAAGCAGGATCGCCGCTTCCTGGAATCGCTGCACATTCAAGTGGATGCGGAAGCGATGGAAGAGGAAGAAACTGCCGAGCCGAAATTTGATTTGACCGCGCAAGATGTGCGTTTTCTAAAATCCTTGAAAATTTCCATGGACAATGAAGCTTAACCTGCGCATATTCGTTGCAATTCTAGCGCTCGCTGCTGGTGTGACTTTTGCATCCGGCCGCGTTGCTGCGCAGGCGCAACCGCTGAGCACTGATTTGCCGCCGGCAGCGCCGAAAGCCGCGAAGCCGCTGAAATTTGATGGCCAGGTAATCGCGTCAAATTCGGCGACGATCACGGTGCGCAGCAAAGAAAATGCCATGCTGACGCAGACATTCACTTATTCTCCCGCGGTGCGCAGTCAGATGATCAAGATTCTGAACAAAGGCGGATACCAGTTCGGCGATAAAGTTGTGATTCATTACACGCCCGGAACTACGACCGCAATCAAGTTGCAGGGCAGGCCCTCAAAGCCACGAATGTTTACTTCGCCAAATACTTCGCAGAAATAAAAATACTTTCACCGCCATGATTCGCCAGCCTGCTGTTGCCGGAACTTTTTATCCGCGCGAACCGCGTGAGCTTTTGGTGCGGGTGCAGCAATTTCTCGCGGAAGGGCGCGAAGCTGACGCTTCGAGTTCGGCGCTAAAGTCGTCATCCATTTCTCCGGCGATCGCATGTCTTGTTCCGCATGCGGGCTACGTTTATTCCGGCGCCGTTGCGGGCGCGGTTTACGCGCGAATTAAAATTCCGAAACGCGTCGTCATTCTGGGGCCTCGTCATCGGCCGGGCGGCGCGAACTTCGCAATTAATTCCGAAGGTGCGTGGGAAACTCCGCTGGGCCGCGTAAACATTGATTCAGAACTCGCGCGAGAGCTGATGGCCGAGTGTCCGCTGCTGGTCGAAGATGACGTTGCTCACCGGCGCGAGCATTCGTTGGAAGCTCAGTTGCCATTTCTTCAGGCGCTCTTAAAAGAATTTCAATTTGTGCCGATTGCGATTGGCACGCTTAAATTCGATGAGCTCACTGAACTCGGTCACGCTCTTGCAAGAGTGATTTCAAAATCCGCTCAGCCTGTTCTGCTCGTAGCCAGCTCGGATTTGAATCACTACGAATCCGAAAAAATCACGCACGTGAAAGATCGTCTGGCCATCGATCGAATGTTGGCGCTAAATCCGCGCGGACTTCACGATACGGTTCGTCGCGAAGGCATCACCATGTGCGGATGCGGGCCTGCAGTTTCTGCGATCACCGCCGCTCTGGATTTAGGCGCGACTCGTGCTGAACTGGTGCGCTACGCCACTTCCGCCGATGTGCTTGGCGACCGCGATGAAGTTGTCGGCTACGCGGGAATGCTTTTCCGCTAAACGTTCTCTTTGCATTCTGGCGCGAATCCGTGGAATTTGAGCGGTTCCTCGCCTGTAAGTCATTGATTTCATTGGCCTCGGCAGCGCAGCCTAGGTACCCCCCTACCCCCCCTGCAATTCGCATCAATATCAAAACAAAGGAGTTACGTCGCGCAATCGTGCAATCAATGTGATTCTAAAGGACTTAGCTCCGGCCTGTTCAGCGCCTGCGGTCGCAGAGCAACGGCCCAAATCACGACAATGCTGATTTCAGGTTACCGCAAAGTACTGCTAACGCGTAAGTATCTGTTAGGGCACTTGGGCAAAATATTTATCGCGGAGAATCCAGTAGAACTGTTCGAATGGAAAACCTGATGTTGAAGACGGCGTGACCTGAACGGAGAAAACGGCCGGCGCATGGGCAAGCCGTCCAACCGAGGAAATGTTTGACGATCAGGCTACGCGAATCTTGCGCAGAGAAGAACAACTAACTATCATCCGCATACTTTTGTTGCCACAGGAGTGACTATGCCGGCCCGACGAACGCTAATCTGGATTTTCATTGCTTCGGTATTTCTGATTCTGTCCACATCCGCCAACGCGCAAACCGCGGCGCCTTCTGATCCCAAACAGGTTTACAGCGCGCTGAAAAGTTTCCAGCTCGGCGGTGGCGTGCGCGCGGTGGAGAATTTTGTTTTCAATCGCGATCGCGCCGAAATCACATTCGTGAGCGGAACACTTTATTTTGCCGCGCCGGTTGCGGGACGAGTGGAAGGCGCGGTGTTTATTGGAGAAGGAAAGTTTTCCGCTGTTCCTCCACCTGCGAAATTTGAGAAAGAAAACGTGAGGCGGATGCTGAAGGCCGACACAATCGAATCCGACTTCAAGACCGCTGTTTTGCGCTTTACGGATGACAGTTTCGGTGTTCTCGGCGCCGGAAGCGGGCCTGGGTCGGCCACAAACGACGCGCAGAAGCTAGCCACGGAATTTGAAGCTCGCGTGCTGATTGAAACGGGCGCGAACATCGCAGCACGGCTGGCCGTATCTGTTCTGAACAATGAGCAGCCGGGATTCTTCATGGCAGAATTCGACAAAGGAAAAAGAGGACGCTTCGCGTTTCTTTTCGACCCGCAGGAGCGAGTTCCGTCGCAGGCATTCGAGATTAACGGAGGTGAAAAAGGCCTCGTCTATGGATATCTGCGCGGTACGGTGGCGGCGGGGATCTGGACAGCTTTTTATTCCGAAGAGGATTACGCAAAAAAAACGGTTGAATTCTCGGATGCCAGCGATCAAGTCGCAATCCGACATCACGACATGGATATGGATCTCCAGGATCCGGGAAAATGGCTCCGTTACGATGATCGAATCGATGTAGAAGTTCTTCAGGACAACCTCCATGCGATTCAGTTCGCTTTGAATGAAGGCATGGTGGACGAGTATTGGGCCAAGCACGCCTTACGAGTGAAGTCCGTGCAAACAGGTGATGGCAAACCAGTCGATTTCATTCAAGAAAATTCCGACAGCGCAGTGACACTGCTCCTTTCTTCGGCAGTGTCGCGCGGCCAAAAACTTGTCTTTGCATTCCGGCTGGAAGGTGAGGATATGGTCGGCGGTGACAAGACCCTGGGGTGCTTTTTCCCATTGACCGACGAATGGTATCTGCGGCACGGATATCTTCAACGATCCACGGTGCGCATGGTCTTCCATCATCTGAAGCAATTTACGCCGGTTACTTTAGGGACGGTTGTTCGCGAGGGGCCGGACGCGAACGGCTCAGGCGTTGTAACGGAATGGAAGAGAGACACGCCGACGCCATTCTTGAATTTCGCCATCGGAAACTACAAGCGCTATGACACGAGCGTAAAAATCGAAGATCGTACCGTGCCCATTTCATTCTATGAACTTGTCGGAGGACTCGTTCCCGTAAAATCGGATTTCGTAGCCGCGGAAATGGGAAACTCACTTGGATATTACAGCAAGCTCTTTGTTCCCTATGAGTACGACAATCTGCACGCGGTCTATCAATTCCGGCCGTACGGACAAGGATTAGCCACGATGCTTCTGCTTCCCAACGCGGATCAAGCAAACAAATTTACGTTCCAATTCATTGCGCACGAAGTTGCCCATCAGTGGTGGGGCAATATGGTGGCGTGGCGCTCCTACCGCGACCAATGGCTAAGTGAAGGCTTTGCGGAATACTGCTCTATCCTCTACACCGGCCAGCGCTACAACGCCAAAGCTCGCCAGGACATAATTGATCTTGAGCGCGACCAACTTCGCAAAACGGCGTCGTTCAAGGCAATGGGTTTGCCAAAAGGCACACTGCCGGAGCTTGGGCCGATTGTTCTCGGACACAGGCAGGGCGTGGGATATCAGGAGCTGACGTATTACAAAGGCGCTTCAGTCTTACGCATGGTGCATTTCCTTTTTACCGATCCGGCGACGCTGGACGATAAACCGTTCTTTGACATGATGCGCGATTTTGTGCGAGAGAATTTGGGCAAAGCAGTAAGCACGGAAGATTTTGCGGCGTTCGCTGGAAAACGATTCGCGGCCAGTTCCATCGGCCGGAAATATGGCCTGCAAAATCTAGACTGGTTTTTTCAGGAATGGGTTTACGGGCCTTACTTGCCGTCCTACCGGCTGGAATACCACATTGAAAATCAACCAGGCGTAGGGGCTTTGCTAACGGGCACTCTATTTCAGGAAGATTTGCCGGATGACGAGAAATGGGTGATGCCGCTGCCGCTCGTTTTCACTTTTGGCAAAGATAAAGTGGCGCGGGGAACGATTGTGGCAAATGGTCCGAAAACGCCGGTGAGCATCAAGCTGGCGGCAGCGCCCGATAAAGTGGAATTGGATCCGGACATGATGGTGCTTTCGCTGAAGACTTCCGTGCAGAAGGATCATTGAGTGGAGCGCGGCGCATATTTTGAGGACAGTCGATCGGCGACGAGATACGGCTCCCGGTGTCGGGAAACCACCGCCCGTAGTTTCACTGAAACAATTCCACCAACTTAGTGATGGCCGCTAGATGTCGTTCCGCTGCCGCCCGATGAGTGCGCGGGTGGGGCTGAATGAGCCGGTGGCGGCGTGGAACCGTGCGACGTCGCTGGAGGCGGCGCGGAAGAATGCGTCTGCTGGCCCTGAGCCGGCGGGGCGTGAGGCGGGGGAGGGCTGTAAGCCGGGCGATGGGCGGTATTCGATTGGCCTGCCTGCACCGATCCCGGCGTGGGCCGACGTGGAGATGCCGAGCCGGAGCCGGGCGAAGAATTCGCGCCTTCCGAAACGTCTGTTGCTGAATCGGGTGGAGTTGGTTTGCGATCCGGATACGCATTCATGAATGTGCGCGTGGCGGGATCGAATCGAATGGAGCTATCTTCCGGAAAATTCCGCGGGTGAGCCGGCACAGTGGCACCGGCGGTACCGCTCGCAGCGCTTCCGCGAAATTCGGTTCGCTGAATGACGGCAGCAGGGACGCTGGTCCGCGTAATTTTTTCAGTCAGTTCCGACGCGAGCGGCGGTCTTACGCCAGGTAGAATTTTTACGCCGTGCTCTTCGCGCGTGCCCACAACAATTGCAGATGCGGGCGGCTGGCCGTGCGAATTCAAAGTTCCGTTCGGCGCCCAACCCAGTTGATTGCCGACGTTGAACCAGTGAACGGGCGCGGGATTCCAGGCGCGGAACGGGCCCGGCTGCCACATCCATCCACGGCCGCCTGGATGCTCGATCCAATGACCGGTGTGAAACGGCAACCATCCCCAGGGTTCAGAGCTAATCCACGTCCAACCTCTGCCGCGCCCAAATTCCCATCGGCCGAAAAAGAACGGGCGCCAGTGATCGGGCACGCCGTACGGTTCCCAGCAAAGGCCGCAGCCGGGAGAGACAGCCCAGTGGCCGTAACTGGAAAGATCGGAAAGGCCGTAACTATAGTCGGAATAATCCGGGGCGTAGTTCGCGACGTACTGCACGGCATCGTGATAGCCCTGCTGAATGGTTTGATCGCGGTCGCCGGCCCACTGGTCGAAATCGTCGGGCGCCGCGTTCATGTCAATGCTGACTTGACTTGGATCGCCGCCACTGATGTGGAAGGTGTGACCCTTGGTGACTTTTGTTTCGCCGGTTTCGGATTTCACCATCACGTCGCCGACGAAAATTCCCACCCAGCTATCACCCTGCGTGGTATCGATTCGGAAACGGGACGGCTGCTGGGTGAATACGTGGGCATTCGGAGCGTCTATCGAAAATGAATCGATGGGACGCAAATCGGCGGTGACGATGATGGTTCCCTGCGTCAAAGTTAATTTGGTGATGCGTCCGCCGTTCTGCCCAGTATCCAATTGCGTGAATTCCAAAATGCTGTCTTCGGCGAGGCGCAGAATCAGTCCGCTTTCAAATTGAATTTCGGCGCGACCGTCGGTGGTGGCAAGACGGAATCCTTGCTGCAAGGGAAGATTGATTTCAGCAGGCTGCCAGTCTTCATCGGGGCGCAGAACTTGCACATCGCCTTGCGCGAAACTGAGGCGCGCGATTCTGGAGTTGGCGGCGTTCGATTGCGCATCGTTGCCGGGCTGCGCCATGTTCACGGCCTGGGCCTGAATGTTGGATTGATCCTCCTGCGCGAAAGTGGAAGCAGGAAGCGCGAGGGCGGAAATCGCTCCAAGCGACAAGGTAACAATGAGACTGAGGACTGGGCGGCGATTCATGTGGCCTCCCTTTCGGATGGCCCTGCTTCTTACTGTTGCGAAATCTACTAAAACTTTTCCCACAACATCAGACGCGGCCAGCACTTAGAAGGTTCACCGCATCTGAGTAGATATTGCACTTTCCTGGAAAACGAGTCAAGTACTTTGTAAGTGGACACTTACAACTGTGGGATTTACCGTTGAAAATACCGGAATTACTTTTCCTGACCCTGGATTTACTTGGCGTTGCGGATTCTGGTGGTGATGGCACGCGCCCTGGAGCGCGCGATTTCAATCACATGGGTGTCGTTTGAAATTTGTTCGAGGAGAGGAAGCAGATGTTCGGGCTCCGGAATCACGCCATTATCGAGATCGGCTTCCAGAAACCCGAGCACGTCGTACAGACCGAGGCGGTCGTACTTGAGCGTGCGCGCCAGCGTCTGCACATAATCCTGCTGGTAGGAGAGGCCCTCAAAAATCTGCTGCAACTGGCTGGCAGGAGTATTTACGGTGTAATTGTAGGTGACCTCGTTGGCGACGCCGTCCTTTTCGTAGCGGAAAGTCTTGGCGCCCAGATTTGCAATCTTGCGGTGCGTGTCTAAATCCAGATTCTTGAAATAATTCAGCTCCTTGGCGAGTGAAAATATTTTTTCGCGGACGGGCTGTCCGACTTCAAATTCCGTGGCCTTGGGATCTTCGGCGAGCTGGCGAATGTCGTAGGTGCACTTGCCCGTTTCTCGAATGATGAGCTCCACCGATTCGGGAGTGCTGCCCTTGAAAACCTTGCGATAGGTGATGACTGCATCTCCAGCGGCGATGGAAGGGCGCGCGGCGGCAAACGTCATAAACGCCCCAAATGAAATGAGCACGAGGCACGTCAGAATGGCAATTCGTGGAAATAATTTCACTTTATATTTCATCGGACGGAAGCGACACGCGCCAGTGGCGGCGAAGTGCGCCGAGTGGAGCGCGGCGCGGCGAGCAATCGCGCGGCGACGCCAAAGCGTTCCTGCGATTGCGCGAATTGAATGTGACAGAGAGCAACGGCCAACGCGTCGGCGGCGTCCGACGGCTGCGGAATTTCCTTCAGCGAAAGAATGGCGCGCACCATTTGCTGCATTTGCGCTTTATCGGCGTGACCGTATCCAGCGACGGCAGCTTTCACTTCGCGCGGCGAATAACTGTGCACGGGAATATTGCGCTGCGCGGCGGCTAGAAGAATCACTCCGCGAACTTCGGCGAGGCGCAGGGCAGTTTTAATATTGAGCGCGGCGAAAATGGATTCGATAGCCAGGCATTCCGGAGAAAACTGATCAATCAGTTCGGCAATGCGGTCGTGGATCTGTTGGAGACGCATGGGAATATTAGATGCAGCATTTCGGGAAGCGGCTATGGTATCGAAATGCACCGAAGTGCAGCAGGAGCCGGCGGCATCGACCACGGCAAAACCTGTGGCTCCGGCCGCGGCGGGATCAATTCCCAGCACGCGCAACGCGAAGGGCTTGCGAACGTCAGCAGGCATGTTTGGAAGTGTAAAGCGGCTTCGGCGAACGGGCCAGTGTTTTCTGCTTTGGTGTTTTCCGAATCGCAGCGCGCTAGTTTCCGACGGCGGCTTGAATTTCTTTTTCGTCGATATCGAAGTTGGCGTAGACGTGCTGCACGTCGTCCTGTTCTTCGATGCTTTCCAACAAACGAATCATCTGGCCGGCCTGGGCGCCGCTCAATTTAATGTAGCTGTTCGGAACCATTCCAATTTCGGCGGATTCGGGCTTCATTCCGGCGTTCACGAGTGCATCGCGCACGGCTTCAAAAGCTTCGGGCGGAGTGACGATTTCCCAGGAGCTGCCGCCATCCTGCAAATCTTCGGCGCCGGCGTCGAGCACGATGCTCATAATTTTATCTTCTTCGGCCAATTCCTTCGGTACCGCAATTTCGCCTTTGCGCTTGAACATCCATCCGACCGCGCCTGCTTCGGCCATGTTGCCGCCATTTTTCCCAAACGCGTGGCGAATTTCCGCTACGGTGCGGTTGCGCGCATTGGTCACAACTTGCACCAGCATGGCGACTCCGCCGGGACCGTATCCTTCAAAGGTGATTTCGTCGAGCTGTTCGCCTTCCAGTTGTCCGCTGCCGCGCAGAATTGCGCGCTCGATATTATCGCCGGGCATATTTTCACCCTTGGCGGCGGAAATGGCGGTACGCAGACGGGCATTGGTGTTGGGGTCAGTTCCGCCGCGAGCCGCGATGGCAATTTCGCGAATCAGCCGCGTGAAGATGCGGCCGCGCTTGGCGTCAGTCGCCGCTTTCTTGTGTTTGATTGTGGCCCACTTTGAATGCCCGGACATGCGTTCGCCTCGATCGTAAAGATTTTTGGGTTGCGCTAATTAAATGCGCCAAGAATACCAGAGGTTGCTGACCCTGATTTTTCCGCCGTATTCTAACATATCCGCGAACCGCCGCGCTGAATCCCGTCAATGCCTGAATTTTAGCGGCGATAATCGTGGGTGCGAATTCCTCGTTTTGAGACGCCCGAATGTGATGTCCCAACTATTTGCCACTAAATCCCGCAAGAGCCGGCACGGAACAGGTTTCAACAGCCGGATGGCGGTGACGCCCCAAATGTCCCGAAATGTCCCAATTCGCCACTTGCTACCAAACTTGGCCCCGCAGTATACGTCACGCTCCGCAAGGGTCGTTCCCAGACGACTTTCCGCTCATGCCGAGCATATTCCCGTCTGGATTCGCAGCCTGCGGCGAATTTCAAGCTTCGGGGGGAACTACCATGAGAAATACCCGGTCATTCCGCATGTGGACGAAATCTGTTGCCCTGATCGTGTTGTCGTTGGGCGGGCTGACGCAATTCGGAATGGCGAAGTGGAAGTCTGTTGCGGCGGATGGGGCTACATATATGGTTGCGCCCGCCCTTCCGCCCACCCCTGCGCCAGCGGTAACGCCAACGCCAGCCGCGCCCACGGTCTCACATGTGGCCATGTCCGCTCCGGAACCTGCTGCGGCGCCTTCTCCGCGCCAGCCGCAAGCGGCTGCAACGCAGCCCGGAAAGATTCGCGCGCAGATCACGCAGGCGGTGAGCGAAAACGATTTAGCTATGCTGAAGGGCAATACGCATCCGATGGCGCGCGCGGAATTCGATCAAGGCGCGGCACCGCCGGATTTGGCGATGAACCGGATGATCATGGTGCTGCAGCGCACGCCGGAACAGGACGCAGCGCTCACTCAATTGATGGACGAGCAGCAAGATAAAACATCGCCGAATTATCACCAGTGGCTAACGCCGGCGCAATTCGGCCAGCAATTTGGACTCGCCGATTCGGACATCGAGGCGGTTACGTCGTGGCTCGAGTCGCATGGATTTCAGGTGAATAGCGTAAGCCACGGCCGGATGTTCGTGGAATTTTCCGGCACGGCGGCGCAAGTGCAGGAAGCGTTCCACACGGAAATCCACAAATATCTTGTGAATGGGCAGGAGCAGTGGGCGAACACAAGCGATCCGCAGATTCCTTCGGCGCTGGCGCCGGCCGTTCGCGGATTGCTCTCGATGAATAACTTCCCGAAAAAATCGATGATTCGCGAAGTTGGAGATTTCGTACGCGATAGATCCACCGGAGAAATTTCACGGGTTACCGGCATTTCTGATTCCGCGGCGTCGGGCATTTCGAGCAAGACCAGCGCGAGTCCGGAGTTTTCGTTTGGCAGCACCAATGCGCTTGGGCCCGCCGACTTCGCCACAATTTATAACGTTCAGGCGTTGTGGAATGCCGGGATTGACGGCACCGGGCAAACCATCGCGATTATTGGTGATTCCAACATCCACATCGCGGACATCAACGCCTTTCGTTCGTTGTTTGGATTGTCCGTGAATCCACCGACAATCGTTGTGAACGGCACCGATCCGGGCATCAACGGAGATGAAGTGGAAGCCGATGCGGACCTGGAATGGGCCGGCGGCATTGCGAAAAACGCGTCACTTATTTTCGTCACGACGGCAAACACGTCGACCAGCAATGGCGTTGACCTTGGAGATTTGTATGTGGTGGACAACAACATCGCGTCGGTGATGAGCGAAAGTTTCGGCAATTGCGAATACTTCAACGGCAATGGCGGCAACGCGTTTTATACGACGGTGTGGCAGCAAGCGGCAGCGCAAGGCATCACCGCGATGATTTCTTCCGGTGACGCGCTTTCCGTGGGATGCGATCAGGGCGTCAACAAGCAGTCGTTCTTCGGACTGAGCGTAAATGGAATTGCTTCCACACCGTTTACGGTTTCGGTGGGCGGCACGGATTTTGACGATGTCGGCACAACTTCAACGTACTGGAATACCACGAACGCCACCACCACGCAGGGTTCCGCAAAATCCTATATTCCTGAAGTCCCCTGGAATAATTCCTGCGCGCAAAATGGACTGACCGGTTGCAACGCCGGCGCAAATGCAAATGGAATCGACATCGTTGGCGGAGCCGGCGGCCCCAGCAATTGCTTCACACAAACTGGCAACCCGTCCGGTACCGCGCCCTGCGCTGGCGGAGTTGGCGTTCCGAAGCCTTCGTGGCAAGCGGGGCCGGGCGTACCCGCGGACGGCGTGCGCGATCAACCCGACGTTTCTTTATTCGCCAGCAACAGTTTTCACGGCAGTGCTTATGTGATTTGCGACGCCGACAGAACCGGATCGGCGTGCGATTTGAATTCGCCGTTCCAACATTTCTCTCTGGTTGGCGGCACATCGCTTTCTTCGCCGTCGTTCGCGGGCATCATGGCGCTGGTCAATCAGAAAACGGGGCAGCGTCAGGGAAATGCCAATTACGTGTTGTACGCACTGGCGGCGATCGCCGGGAACAGTTGCAATTCGAGCCTTCCTGGAACAGTCACCAACACCGCGTGCATTTTCTACGACGTCACAAAAGGCAATAACGCGGCGGCTTGCGTGCCGAATTTCACGGCTTCATTCTGCAGCAGCAAAACCAATAACGTTACCGGCGTGACGGTTGATCCGAACAATCAAACTACCGAGGCGTGGACCACGACGACCGGCTACGACATGGCCACTGGTCTTGGCAGCGTGAACGCATTCAATCTGGCAAATATGTGGACGTCAGTATCGTTCAGAGGTTCCGGCACAACGCTGAATCTGAATGGCGGCACCACTGCGGTTTCCATCACGCACGGACAATCGGTCACGGTGAGCGGCGCGGTTGCGCCGGGTTCCGGGACGGGAACGCCTTCGGGACAAGTGTCATTGATTAGCAATGCTGCGTCACAATCCGGCATTCTGGATATGACGTTGAGCAGCGGCAGTTATTCCGGCAACACAAAGGTCTTGCCGGGCGGCACGTACAACGTGCACGCGCACTACGCTGGCGACGGCACGTTTGCCGCAGGTGATTCCCCCACAATTAGTGTAACGGTAGCGAAGGAGAATTCAGGCATCGGTATTTTCCTGGGGACATTTCCCGCAGGCGGAGGAGTGCTGTTCAACGGAGGGAACCGATCGGCGGTGTACGGCTCGCCCTACATTTTGCGTGGCGACGCGGTCAACTCTCTGAACCAGTTCTGCCAGTACGATGCTCTAAACGGGACAGCCGGCGTTCAGTGCGGGACCGGCGTTGTAACCGAGACGGATGGTGGGAATCCGCTGGATGGCGGTTCTTTCACTTTGAACGCGGGCGGCAATTACGAGGACCAGAGCGTTCAGCTCCCAGTCGGAGTTCACAATATTGCGGTGAGCTGGCCAGGCGACAACAACTACAACGCCAGCAACAACACACTGACGCTCACAATCACGCAAGCTCCAACGACGACAGCGGTTCAATCAAACCAATCGACGATTGCGTCCGGATCAAGCGTTACGCTCACAGCGAACATCACCACGCAGAGCTTCGCGACCGCCAGTGCTTCTCAGGAACCGACCGGCACGGTGCAGTTCCTGGTGAATGGAAATAACTTCGGCAGTCCAGTGACGGTTACCGGAGGCAAGTCACACGGATTGGCGATCGCTACGGCGACGCTCACCACCACCCTGCCGAGCGGCACGGATAACGTCACCGCGCAGTATGTCGGCGACACGAATTATTCGACGTCCACTTCGCCAACCGCGGCGGTGGTCACGGTGACCGGCGGCGGCACGCCCGATTTGACCATTTCAAAACACCATGTGGGCTCATTCAATCAGGGAGACGCGGCGGATTCTTACACGATCACGGTGACGAATAGCGGCGCAGGGCCAACCACCGCTGCGGTGACAGTAACCGACACAATTCCCGCTGGACTGACTGCAACGGCGATGTCTGGAAACGGTTGGACTTGCACGCTGGGAACATTTTCGTGCACGCGCGGTGATGTGCTCGCAGCCGCAGCCAGCTATCCGCCAATCCAAGTGACGGTGAGCGTGGCGGCAAATGCCGCGGCGTCGGTCACGAATACTGCCGTTGTCTCAGGAGGCGGAGAAACAAACACGGCGAACGACACGGCAACCGATCCAACCACGGTTAATGCTGCCGCCGCAGGTCCGAACCTGACCATGACGCTAACTCATGGAGCGAACTTCACGGTAGGAACCAACGGTACTTATAACTTCCAGGTCAGCAACGTCGGCACAGCGGCGACCACCGGCACCATCACGGTGACGTTCACGATCCCCGCGGGTATGACCTTCGTATCCGGCGGAGGGAACGTTATAGTTCTGCCGATTCCACCGCCGGAAGTGCGCGCGGGAGTAAGATCAGCGCTACGCGGCCAGTCTCTGCCCACAAACGATGGCTCAGAGACCGTGGGTTGCTCGGGGTCCGGTCAAACCGCAACGTGCACGTTCAATAAAAGCGGAGGTTTCGGTTCAACCGGGATTCTCAACCCCGGCATAAACAGTTTTGTTTTCCCGCTGGTTGTTTCCGTCGCGGCAGGTGCGGTGCCAAACGTCACCATGACGGCGGTGGTTGCTGACCCGGGGGATGCAGCTCCGGGAAGCGGCGGCAAGACCGCAAGTGATTTTACGATCGTAATTCCGGCGTCAAATCCCACTCCGGTGATAACTACACTTTCTCCGACGAGCGCTTCCGTGGGCGGCGCGCAATTTACGCTGACTGTGAATGGGTCGGGATTTGTTTCCACATCAGTTGTGAACTTCAACAACAACGCAAAGACGACGACGTTTGTGAGTGCCACTCAATTGACCGCCACGATACTGGCCAGTGACATCGCCAGCACGGGCACTCCTCCAGTTACAGTGACCAGTCCAACGCCAGGTGGAGGAACGTCGAACTCGGTTACGTTCAATGTGAACAATCCAGCGCCGACGGTTACCTCGATCTTGCCGACTAGCGCAATTTTGGGATCTGGTGCGTTCACCATGACCGTGAACGGAACTGGATTCCTGGCTTCGTCGGTGGTGAACTTCAACGGCGTGGCGCGCACAACAACTTTTGTGAGTGCTACACAAGTGACCGCCGCGATTCTGGCGGGTGACGTAAACACCGCGGGCAGTTTCCCAATTACCGTCACGAATCCTACTCCCGGCGGAGGTACGTCAGCTGGAGTGGGCTTCACCGTGAATAATCCTGTTCCGACGGTGACCACGCTATCGCCGACGGGTGTCGTTTCTGGTTCCGGCGCATTGACGCTGACCGTGAACGGCACGGGATTCATTGCAAGTTCAACGGTGAACTTCAATGGCAACGCGCGAACAACAACGTTCGTGAGCGCAACGCAGTTGACGGCGGCAATTCTCGCCGGTGATGTCGCCAGCGCGGGTACGCCTCCGGTGACGGTTACAAATGTGACGCCGGGTGGCGGCACGTCGAATGCCGTGAACTTCAACATCAGTGCGGCGCCGAATCCCGTGCCGACCGTCACAACTGTTTTGCCGACGAGCGTACTCACGGCGTCCGGCGCGTTTACATTGACGGTGAACGGAACGAACTTCGTTTCCACATCGGTAGTGAACATCAACGGCTCGCCACGAGTGACGACGTTTGTGAGCGCAACACAAGTAACCGCGGCGATTCTCGCTGGTGACGTGGCCAGCACAGGAACGCCTTCGGTCACTGTATTCAATCCTGCGCCGGGTGGAGGAACGTCAAACGCGGTTACGTTTGCCGTGAATAATCCAGTGCCAACGCTGACATCGCTGTTACCAACGGGCACGACAGTTAATTCCGGCGCGTTCACGCTGACCGTAAACGGAACCGGATTCGTTTCCAATTCGGTGGTGAACTTCAACGGCGCAGCAAAGGTCACGACGTTCGTAAGTGCAACCCAATTGACCGCGGCGATTTTGGCGACGGACATCAATACCATCAGCACTCCGCCGGTGACGGTTACCAATCCGACTCCGGGTGGCGGCACGACATCGGCCATCAACTTCAACATCAGCGCGGCGCCGAATCCTGTGCCGACGGTGACCACGCTTTTGCCGACAAGTATCGTGGCGGGTTCCGCGGGTTTCACGTTGACGGTGAACGGAACTAATTTTGTGAATACGTCGGTGGTGAATTTCGGCGGAGCGGCAAGAGTCACGACGTTTGTGAGCGCCACGCAATTGACCGCGGCGATTCTCGCGAGCGACGTGGTCACGCCGGGCAGCACACCGGCAGTCACGGTGACAAGTCCTGCACCGGGTGGCGGCACCTCGAACTCGGTGGCGTTCACAGTGAACAACCCGGTACCGACAATTACAACGATTTCGCCGAACACGGCTAGTGCAGGTTCCGGCGCATTCACGCTCACCGTGAACGGAACGAACTTCGTTAGCGGTTCCACCGTGGATTGGATCGGCAGCCCACGAGTGACGACGTTTGTCAGCTCGACGAAGCTCACCGCTGCCATTCTCGCTACCGACATTCAGAATGTGAACTCGGCGATCCCGGTTATTGTCGTAAGTCCAGCGCCGGGCGGGGGCACATCAAACACGGCATTCTTCAACGTCACTACGCCGGTTGGAGTCCTTACTTCGCTGGCGCCGAATTCAGTATTCGCAGGCGGCGCGGCCTTCACGCTGACCGTGAACGGCAGCAATTTCGAGAACACCGCGGTTGTGCAATGGAATGGCGGCAACCGCACGACAACGTTTGTCAGCGCGACGCAATTGACAGCGGCGATCACGGCGGCGGACATCGCCACAGTGGGCACTGCTTCAGTGGCCGTTTTTAATCCGAATCCACCGACCGGCGGGGCCAACGGTATTGGGCCGCAGGGATTGCCGTTGGGTACAACGTCGAATGCGCTGACGTTCACAATCAACCCGCCGAATCCGGTCCCGACGCTTACGTCAATTTCGCCGACTTCCATTGGCGCGGGCGGATCAGGATTCACGATGACGTTGACGGGAACAAACTTCGTCAGCAGCTCGGTTGCGCAGTGGAAGGGTAGCGCGAGGACGACGACATTCGTAAGCGCCACTCAGTTGACGGCCGCGATTACGGCCACCGACATCGCCACCGCTGGGACCGCGGCGGTTACGGTATTCACTCCAACGCCGGGCGGCGGCACAACAGCGGCGCTGACGTTTACGATCACCGACTTCTCAGTGACGCCGACGCCAACGACGCAGACGGTTGCGGCCGGTGCTTCGACAACGTACACGATTAGTACGGCGACAGTCGGCGGAGCGTTCGCGGGTAACGTGACGTTCTCCGCGAGCGGATTCCCGACCGGGTCTGGCGGCACATTTAATCCGACGTCGGTGGCGCCGGGCGCGAGCACAGTTCTAACGGTGACCACCACCGCGCGGGGATTGTCGCAGGTCATTCGCACGCCGTTGAATCCCAGCACGCCAAACCGGCCACTGTGGTTGATGACGCTCGGGCTGACGCTGGCACTGGCGATTACTTCGCTGATGTTTGCGAAACTCGGACGGCGTATGCGCCGCTTAATTCCAATCGGTGCCTTTGCGCTGTTGCTGATTTCGGCGGGATACATCAGCGGCTGCTCGGGCGGCGGATTCCCGAAGGTGGGTTCAAATCTGGGCACGCCTGCGGGAACCTACCCGATAACCGTGACGGCAACTTCGGGAACGGATGTACACACGACGACGGTTACGCTGGTAGTTCAGTAACGCAGTTTCATTAGATTTAGAGCAGTGAATTTAGAGCTGTAACTTTAATAGTCCGGCTGCAGTTCTTGAACTGCAGCCGGAATCGCGGATCAACTGCGATTGAGTTTTGAAATTGAGTGGAGAAGCCGAATTTCAAGGGAGATGACGATGCGACGCACACACATTTTGCTGGCAATTTTCCTGACGGCGGCTTTCGCGCTGGGTTCGGCTCCGTCCGTGCACGCGCAAGACGCGCCGAAGTGGGAAGTCTTCGGCGGCTACACTTACATGCGTTCAAACATCGTCGTCAGCGGCACGCCGTTCAATTTGAATGGCGGCAGCGGTTCCGTGGCCTACAATCTGAACAACTGGTTCGGGCTGGTCGGGGATTTTGGCGTCACGCATCAAGGCGCAGTAGCGGCCAAACCATTCAGCTTGACGATCTACACATATGAATTCGGTCCGCGCGTTTCTTGGCGCAATCACACGCATCTCACGCCCTTCGCACAAATCTTACTTGGCGGAGGTCATGCTGGCGGCACGCTCTACACTACTTCCCTGGGCACGGGATTGGCGCCACTCGGCACCAGCAACGATTTTAATTTCAGCGTTGGCGGCGGCGTGGACTGGAAACTCAGTCACGGATTCGGCATTCGGCTGGCACAAGCGGAATATCTCCACACCCAATTCCTGAACACCAATAACAACAGCCAAAGTAATTTCCGGCTCAGCACCGGAGTTGTTTTCAGCTTCGGAAAACAATAAACGATCATTTCTTACCGCGATAAAGCGGACTAGCCTGAAGTGGAGCAGACCTTCGCGGGAATCTCTTGGCATTTATTGGGAACAATGGATGGGAGGTGACGCAGCTCTCACGCCCTATCGTAAGCCACCGAATTACTGAGCCGGGCCTCCCTGTGCCCAGACACATACGCAACCACGCGATCCCAGGGGACCCAGAGCAATTGGCACAAGATCATCTGAAAAAAGTCGGGCCCAATCAGCAGCGCAATCCCAATCTGCATTGCTACCATGCTTGGGATCAGTACGTAGCGCACACGTTTGTTGAATAAAACAATCGGCAGCGCCAACTCAAACCCCATCCCGCACACCGCCAGCATTCGAGTCATCACAACTGAACGCGACATGATGGGTCCCCAGTTCGTAAGCGGGTCTGCGCTGGCGGCGTGGTAGTTATGCCAGAGCAGCATGTAATGCATGTTGTCGCTGGTAATCCATGCAAACCCGGAGTGCCGCACCTTTGAAACCCCCGCCGCGAAATAAATCAGCACGATGACAACCCAGATCAGTCGGACCGGCCACGTGTATTCGCCGCTCATTCCTAGCGGACGCTGAGCGCTGTCAGGCCTGCGCTTGCGGATCAACGCATCAATAGACCAGGCATCACCGCATCGCGAGAACGCCATAATCAGAAATGAAAAGACCAGCACATGTTCCATGTGATGAACCTTTCCGAAGCCGGAGGCAACGCCGAACAGATAGACTCCCAAAGCAAAACTGAGAGAAGTGCTGACGCGTGTGAACAGGCCGATGCAACTGAAGAGCAGCGCCGTTCTCCAGACGATCTGGATAGCGCCTATCAGTGGCGCAGATGGGGCGGGGATGTGGAGCACCGAGATCAGCCAGACCGGGTTCCAGAACGCGTGAGAGACCGTTCCCCACGGCGCAAAATTCTGCAGGAGGCCCCGCGCCGGGAAGAGCAACGGCATAAACACATAAAAGAGAAACATCGTGCCGAATAAGATTATCCGGCAAAGGCCGAGGTTATCAGGCAGGGCGGGCTCAAACCAAAAGTGATTCCACCGAGTACGGAGTGAAGTCACGTCATTCCTTTCCTTCAGGCCGCGAAACAACTTCCGCCAACAACTCTTTGCGCTCCGGCCGATCAATATTGCCCACCTTGGGATCGAGGATCCAGGTGACCATGTAGAGCCGCATGGCCACCAGCGGGGGGCCGGCGTGACGTCCCGCCTGCCGCAAAGTTTCATATCGGCTTAAGCAATCCGCGACCGCTTCATCTTCTCTGTGTACCCGCAGCGCGTGGTCCAGCCCGGCCGAAAGGCGCGAATTATCGAATGGTAGAATGTACGGAGTTTTGTCCAATTGTATTTCGACGAGGGGCGACCTCTGCACAACGCCATAGAGTCGAAGCATGGAGAAGGTCTTGAACGCGTAAAGCTCCGAATCCATTGAGAACGGCGAATATGGCCAATGCTCGGTGTCCCGAACCATATCCATGAGCACGCCACCGAAAATAACAGCACCCAGGGCGTAGACGACCAAGAGACGCGGCTTTGACATCGCTACTTTGACCGCGGTTCCGCCCGCCCCGCTGGAATCCGCTTTGGTAAGCCACAAGACGCCGAGCACGAGGTACGTCCCCAGAACAGCCAGAACGCAGGAAATTTTCGTGGTGAGCCGCCACCAGCGCGCGAGGTATTCAGTCACCGGAATGTGCGACTGACCGTTGATCATGTGGTTGAAAACCGGCAGGCTTTCGCCCCGGTAGGCCCTCTCAATTACGAAAGGAGTGAGCGCGTAGGCGAAAATTACCCAACCCACCGCGGCCACGACCACAGCCGATACCCAATAGAAACGAGCCTTTCTCGATTGACTTGGCGGCATTCGGGATGACTGTAGCCCGACTTCATGCGTGTTTCCAGCCAATCTTTTGCTGGTGTGTCTCATAGGAAGCGAGGCGGGCGCAGGCATGGGAACTCCGAAAGCGGGTCGCTGGTACTGGAACCTTAGTACCGAAAGACTAGCCCGAGCTTCCCATTGTGAGGTCTGTCACACCTTGCGAACATTACACGTTCGCTTCCCGGAGCATTGGTTCTTGGAACGCCACCTAGTCGTGTATTCAGGGCGGGTATTCCCAGCCGCCGAAGATTTCAGGTGAGCAAATTACAAGCTTTGGATGCTGAGGACACAAATTGGAGAAGCAACCAGCGGTATCGGTGGCGATGGTAGTATGCAACGTTGAACACTTCCTCCCGGAAGCCATCGAAAGCATTCTGGGACAGACCTTCCGTGATTTTGAGTTCATCATTGTTGACTTCGGCTCAACCGACAGATCCAAGGCGATTTGCGCCCGGTACGCTGCCGCAGATCATCGAATTAAGTTCCGCACCATACGCAATTGCAGCCTGACAGAAGCGCGCAATGCCGTCTGTGGTCTTGCGCGGGGACGCTACATCGCCATCACCGACGCGGATGACGTCTCACTTCCCGACCGTTTGGCATCGGAAGTCGAATTCATGGAGACACATCCTCAGATCGCGCTGCTGGGCGGCGCAGCTAAGTGGATCGATGCAAAAGGCAGGTCTTTGTGGGTCTACGACTTCCCGCTCGACGATAAAGAGATTAAAGCGGCGATCCAGACTCAGAATCCGTTCTGCCATTCCGCCATCCTCATGCGCACAGAAGCGTTCCAGCACGTGCTAGGATACCGGACCGTATTTACGCAATCGCATGACTATGATTTATGGCTGAGAATTTCAGAACAGTTTCAATGCGCCAATCTTCCGCAAGTAGTGGTCAAGTATCGCCTTCATCCGCGGCAAATATCGTTGACCAGACGGAGACAACAAACTCTCTGCAGGCTCGCTGCTGAAGCCTCGGCGTTATCTCGAAAAACGGTCCAGCCGGATGCGTTGGAGATGTCCAACGAAATCAATCCCGCGTTACTCGCGTCAATGGGAATCACTGAGGCCATGCAGCAAGATCGTGTGGCCGTAGAACAAGAATGGTGGATCGGCACCATCTCCAGAGCCGGAGAATACCGGCTGGCACGCAAGGCCAGCGTTGGAATATTGAAGTCAAGTCCGAAGCCCGCAACGCGATTGCGACTTGCCGATTTCCACTTTGCAGCTGCAAAGTTCAATTGGGAAAAAAAGCGACACTGGCGTGGATTCAAAGCCGCTTGGAACGCAACCATGGTCCATCCGCCCTTGGCGGGGGACTTCTTCGGCGCGCTTTTGCGACGGCTGGGTTTTGATGTGAAAGCGAGAAAGCGCGGCAGTATTCAAAATCCTGAAGCGAAAACGATCCAACAGTCGATGCGGAGTTGAGCAGCTGATTAGCGCGAGTTCTTTTCTGACTGAACCGTGAGGGGATTGATTTCGACAGTTTTCCTTGATGCTCCGCGGACAGTTGCCGTCTCAGCTTCCAGAAACCGCGGGAAACAATTTACAGCTCCACGAACCGAGTTGGTGGATCCGATGAAGACCATCGTGGCGGGGTCTTTCCTGTCGAATTCCTTTTGAATGTCGTTGCGCTTAACAGCCACACACACGCCGAAGGTCCCGTGAGCCATATTCAGGGTCAATTCAAACGAGGCACGATAAGTCTCGCCGGCCTGCAGAGAAAATGGGCGATGGCCCAGGCGCTCTGAAGAAGTGTTGAAGATGTTGTTCTGCGCTTCATCGGTCAGCCAGATCACCGCTGCCAGTTTCTCCACATTCTTCCTGGCGGTCACTTCAATATCCACCCAGGCGGTCTCACCGGATTCGAATTTCAGTTGCTCGCCCGATTCGCCGCGAACTTTGACGCTTGATATGAATACGCTTTCGTTTGCGCCGGTATTGCCGGCGTTGAGTGTCTCGCTCAGATAGCGCTGCACCACGAGATCGGTGGGGCCGATGGAGACGACTTTTCCACGGTCAAGCAGCATTGCGTGTTGACACAGTTCCGTGACAGTCTTCAGGTTGTGAGAGACGAAAAGAACGGTGGTGCCGCCTTTGAGAATGGAGCGCATGCGGTCCACACAGCGCTGCTGAAATGCGAAGTCACCAACGCTCAGCACTTCGTCCACGATGAGGACTTCAGGATCCACGTGAGCGGCCACAGAAAACCCGAGCCGCGCGTACATGCCGGATGAATAGCGTTTGATGGGCGTGTCGATAAATTCCTCAAGGCCGGAGAAGGCGATGATTTGGTCGAGTTTGCCCGTGATCTCGCGCTTGGTCATGCCCAGGATGGTGCCGTTCAGGAATATGTTCTCACGGCCCGTCAGATCCGGATGGAAGCCGGCAGTTATTTCAATGATGGCGGCGAGGCGTCCATTGACCACCATGCGGCCTTTGGTTGGCTTCATGATGCGGGCGAGGATTTTCAAAATAGTGCTTTTGCCCGCGCCGTTGCGGCCAATAATCCCGAGCGCCTGGCCATGCGGAACTTCAAACGAGACATCCTGAAGCGCCCAGAACTCCTGTTTGGCGCGAGCGCTTAGTTCCTGCTTGCGAAACATTCTTCCGGGCAAAGTGGGAATCAGGTCGCGCAAGGAGTTGTAAACTTCGCCCTTGCGAAACTTTTTGTAGACTTGCTCCATGCGCAGTGCGATGTCAGACATGAGGCACCAGCATCAAATGCTCTCCGCGAACGAAGGTTCCAAACGCTTGAAGAGCAGGTGTCCGGCGATCACCACGGTTAAGCTGAATGTGAAGCTGTAGGCAAACCAAATGAGATCCGGGGCCTGATGCCGCGTGATGCAAGCGCTTAATCCATCGAGAATCGGGGCGACCGGGTTGAGCAACAACCATTTTGCTTTGTCGCCTAACATGCGGGCATCGTAAAAAACTGGAGTAAAAAAGATGCCGAAGGTCAGCAGCACTTCGACGATGTACTTGACGTCACGAAAAAATAAGCTCGCGGCAGATACGATCATTCCAATTCCGACGGTCATCATCAGCATGGTGAACAGCAGCACCGGAATCCACAAAAGATAAAAGCTCCAACCGATGCGGACAACCGCCAGAAACACCGATAACGCCGCGAACCCCATGACGAAGTCGAACAGGCAAGCCATCACGGCGGCGATGGGAAGGATTTCTTTTGGAAAATAGATCCTGGTTACCAAACCACCGTTGCTGGCCAGACTGTTGCAGGAAAACCGAATGCTGGAAACCAGAAATGCCCACGGGATGGACTTGACTGCCACGCTTGCGAAATCCTCAATCTTGAGCGGCGTATGCGATGCCAGGGCGTATCCGTAACGGACGATGAGGCCGGACAACACAATTAGGATTGGCATCAGAATGGCCCAGAGAAACCCCATAACGGATTGCTTGTACCGGACTTTGATATCCCGATACACAATCATGTAAAGCAGTCCCCGGTATCGCCAGAACTCGCGCAAGTTTTCTATCATTCGATCGCTTTTTCCCAATCGTCAAATAATGTGCATTCGACAAGCCGAACCCCAGACCTGCTTCAGTTATTTTTCTAGTGCCCTCGTCCAATGCCTTGCGGGAACTCCGGACGAACTTGAACTCTTTGCTGCAGACCGGAAGGTTGCTCAGTTCGCGGGCCGAGTCCTTTTGTGAGAGCTTTTCGAGCGAGGAACGACTCCAGGGAATCTACCAGACGATCTCCAACCTTCGCGCCCAAATAACGGCGAAGCCGATTCCTTACCGGAAGAAGGGCAAGCTGCCGGTGCGGGCGCAGCCAGAAGTTCGTCACCTCCACGGCGCTGGCATCGAGATTCCGCTTTCGCTCAAAGTGCTGCAAGGTGGCCTGTCCCCAAGCATCGCTCCAGCGCAACAAGTAATAGGGCAGGTCCGACCATGCAAACGTCTGCGCCGGGACATTGGTGACCACGGCGCTGGGCTCAAACCATACCGTGCCTCCCATCTCACGGACTGCAAGACAGACATCGACATGTTCGCGCGTACTGATCATTCCCTCATCGAGTAATCCAATTTGTAAAAGGACATCGCGGCGCGCGAACATACAGTGGAACTCAATCAGCTCACAGGGTTCTCTGCGCAGTTGCGGGCGTACATCCGCTACTAATTGATCGCACAAACGGTGCTTTTCATACAGGCGCCGCCGCCCTTGTTCTTCCCGAATGGCAGCATCGCCTCCAGCCATGTGGATCACTTGGTGTGCGGGCTGACCAAGTGATCCACA